>Ga0214472_10000535_pt1 | contig 46528 bp, 38 predicted proteins | sample RVTome_6_FD_207662 | JGI IMG/M metagenome (GOLD analysis project Ga0214472, IMG submission 207662) | Soil microbial communities from uranium-contaminated site in the Upper Colorado River Basin, Wyoming, United States - RVT140D175 | ecosystem: Environmental > Terrestrial > Soil > Contaminated >...
ACGTCCCGGCGCTTCCTCCGGCCCTCCGGGGCGGGTCTGTTGAAACACGACCCCTTACCACGGGTTGCGCTCCCCCCGCCTCACGGCGGGTTACGCTCCACCCGTGGCTACATTCCGTCGCCCCTCCGGGGCGAAGAGCTTCCTTGCCAGCAAGTTCGGCAACACGCCCGACATGGCGATGCCCGCCCGGGTGGCCGGTCCATCGCTCCGCGACGGGCGGCGGTCACGATGATCGAGCCTCGAACACGCCCGCACGCCCCGCTGGTTCACCACCCCCAATCGCCAATCGGCAATCGACGATCGAAATTCGGAACATCCTTCTTGACGTACCCGATGGTATGGTATATGTTAGGTCTACGAGCGGGGGAGGGGCACCGGCCCCGCCGCGCGAACGGCCGGGCCGCAAAGGAGGAACGTTCGCACCGTGCTCAGAACCGCGACAGGTATGGAGCGCGCCGCCCTGGTCGCCTGGTTGCCTGGAGGCCTGGTTGCCTGGAGGCCTCGTTGCCTTCTCAAAAAAGAAGAACGCGAATCGAACCCAATTTTCCGCCCTGGCGCTATCGAAAACGCCGTTTGTGTTAAGAAAACGAACCCAATCGAACCCAACCCGGGCAGGTTGTGTTCCACCGCTGTGTCAGCCGTGCCCTCCTACGACGTAACCGCCCCGCCCGCCCACACCCCGAACGCCGCGGCGCGGGACCACCCTCACGAGCACTCGCCCAGCCGCCGCTGGAGGAAGCGGTGCTCGGCGACGTTGCCGGCCAGGGTCAGGGCGCGTTGATAGGCCTCGCGGGCTTCGTCCTTGCGACCCAGGCGGCGGAGCAGGTCGGCGCGAGTGGAGTGAAAGAAAAGGTAGCCGTCGAGCTTGCCGTCCGTGCCGATTTGTTCGACCAGCCGCAAACCTCCCTCGATGCCTTCGGCCATCGCCACCGCCACGCCCCGGTTCAGCGCCACCACCGGCGAGGGGTTCATCCGCATCAGCTCCCCGTACAGGGCCGCGATCTGCGGCCAGTCGGTCTCCGCCGCGGTCGCCGCATCCGCGTGCAGCGCCGCGATGGCGGCTTGGATCTGATAGTAGCCGGCCCGCCCCATGCGCAGTGCCCGATCGACAACGACCTTCCCTTCGCCGATCTGCTCATGATTCCAAAGCGACCGGTCCTGGTCCTCCAGCAGCACCAGTTCACCGTCCGCCGAAATCCGGGCCTGATGGCGCGAGTCCTGGAGCAGCATCAAGGCCAGCAGCCCGTGCGCCTCGGGCTCGTCCGGCATCAGCGACACGAGAATCCGGGCCAGCCGAATCGCCTCCCGGCAAAGCTCGCCGCGCACGAGATCGTCACCGGCCGACGCGGAGTATCCCTCGTTGAAGATCAGATAGAGGACGGCCAGCACCGACGGCACCCGTTCCGGAAGCATGTGGTCCGGAGGAACCTCGTAGGGGATCTTCGCGTCCTTAATCTTGCGCTTCGCACGCACCAGGCGCTGCGCCAGCGTGGCCGGCGGAACCAGAAACGCCCGGGCCACCTCCGGCGTCGTCAATCCGCCGAGCGTGTGCAGCGTCAACGCCACCTGCGCGTCGCGGTTCAGCGCGGGGTGACAGCAGGTGAAGATCAACCGAAGGCGATCGTCGTCAAGGCTGCTGTCGAGCCGATCGGTCAGGGCCGCCATGTCGTCGTCTCCTGCGTTCGGCTGTTCCTCGACGTCAAAGTCGGCCGTGGCCCGGCGCTTGCGCCGGCGGAGTTGATCGATCGCCTTGCGCCGGGCCGTGGTCATGATCCACGCCGGCGGATTGTCCGGCACGCCGTCCTTCGGCCAATGAGCCATCGCAGCGGCGAACGCCTCCTGCACGGCCTCATCCGCAAGATCGAAATCACCGAGCACCCGAATGAGCGTAGCGAGGATGCGTCCGGACTCTTCCCGGAACACGCGCTCGACTGCCTGGCGGGTAACGCTCATGGGCAAGGTGGTCGTTGTGGGACCGACTTTCCAGTCGGTCTATTCTATTCCGGGGGCGACACGGTCGCGCGGGGACAAACGCGACGCTCATCGCGAGTCCATGGGCCGGAGCGGGCGTCCAGTGTAGCCCGCCTCGAGCACGCGCGGGGCCAGCAGCGCCTGACTGCTGTTTGCGCGCGGTCCGTCACATGGTCCGTTATCGAATCCAGCGACGGGACCTTGACACTCAGCCGGAAGCGGACCGGCTGGAAAGTCGCTCCCCCACGGCTCCCCCAGATGCTACGCGCCGCCACGGCCGTTGCGAATCAGCTCGAAGGCGGCGGTGTAGTCGTTCTCGCCGTCTTTGAACTTGAGCCATTCGACCTTGATGCGGTCCTTGCCGAGGATGGTGAGTCCCCCCTCGTGCATGTGCTCGTCGGACTCGGACTTGATGTTTGTGCCGCCAGTGCACTTGTAGAGCAGGCGATTCGGATCGTCGGTGAACTCGACCCGCATGCGCGGCTGGTTGCCGAGCACGCAGTAGTGCGTAAGCACGACGTTCTCGCCGTCCTCGTGGTAGACGGTCACCATTTCGTGATCGGAGCCGGGAAAGATCGTTTCGAGCACCGCGCTTCCGCCCGCGGTAACGCGGTAGGTCGAGATGACCTGATCGGTCGCCTTGCCGTTCTCGCCGACGTTCACCCAATCGCCGGCGAGCTGCTTGAACACATCGAGCTTCGCCGAGCTGCCCTTCGCCACGCAATTGTGCTCTGCCGCCACGACGTACACGCCGAACGTCACGAAGCCCAGCACGACCGCCGATATGTACGTACTCTTCGAAAACACGATGGTGTTCCTTTCTCTTGTGTGTGCCGTCGCGCCGACCGCACCCTACGGAGCCCAAGCGCCCCTCGATTCCTCGATCCCTCGATCCCTTCCTCCCTACGCCCCTTCCCCACTCATATCCCAGATGGGCCGGACCTCGACGCTGCCGTACTTCGCCGTCGGGATCCTCGCCGCCCATTTCAGCGCCTCGTCGAGGTCCTTGGCCTCGATGAGGTAGTAGCCGCCAAACTGTTCCTTCGTCTCGGCGAACGGCCCGTCGGTCATCATCGTCTCCCCCTTGCGGACGCGTACGGTGGTGGCCGTCTGAGTCGGCTGAAGCCGGTGCGACGCGACCAGCGCGCCGGCCTTCTGCAAGTCCTCCGTGAACTTCCAATAGTCGTCCATCAGCTTCTTCGTATCCGCCTCCGACATCTTCGGATAGACGCTCTCGTCGGAGTGGATGAGCAGCATGTACTGCATGGCGGCCGTTCTCCTTGGTTCTTGGTTTCGGTCCCGGCGGCCCACCACCGGGCCTGCCCTACCCATAAGACGCCGCCCCCTGGGCCCGATCGACAGGAGATTTCAGCCGTTTTCCAGGTGGCCGTCGAGCGGTCCGGGTTGCGGGGCGGTGCCGGCGGATCGGCCCCGGGCCCCGCCCGCCAGCGACCGGCCGCAACGGCCGACGGCGCCTGCGGGGCGGGGCGGGCCGCCATGCGCTAACTCTATCTGCCAATTTTTTGGCGATTTTACTTGACAGCCGCGGGCCCGTCCGCCAAAATATTAGCAGTACGAGGTGGAAGTCCTGCGGAGGCGACAGGAATGATGGCCGGGAAGATCGACAACGGATGGAGCCGCCGGGAGCGGCAGATCATGCAGGTTCTTTACCTGCTCGGCGACGCGACGGTGGCCGACATAGTAGGCGCTCTGCCCAACCCGCCGTCGGACACTGCGGTGCGGACGTTCCTACGCATCCTGGAGACCAAAGGGCACGTCAAGCGGCGCAGGACCGGTCGCAAGCACGTTTACCGCGCTGCCCGCCCGAGGCATCGCGCCGCGCGCGAGGCGCTCAGCAACGTTCTCAACGTGTTCTTTGAAAACTCGCTCAGCAACGCGCTGGCTGCGCATCTGGCCGATCCGTCCGTCCGGCTGAGCGAATCGGAGTTGAAGCGGCTGAAGGTGATCATCGACGAGGCACGGAAGAAAGGCGATTGACATGGGATGGCAAGGCATCGAGTTCCCCGGATCGGGTGCAGGTGGATGGCTGCTGTGTGGGGCGGTGGTGGCAGGCAAAGCCGCCCTGCTGATCGCCGCGGCCTGGCTCCTTCGGCCTTTGCTGCGCGGCATGCGTGCCAGCGCTTGTCACCTTGTGTGGGTCCTTCTGTTCGGGGCGACGTTGTCGCTCCCCGTCGTACAGGGCCTGGCGCCGCCCTGGCGCATCGTCCCGGGCATTGTGGCGGCGCCGCCCGCCGAGCGTCTCGTACCGGTGCCGGAGCGGCCTGGTCTGCGTGTCGAAACCGACGCCGCGGCCGCCGCGCGACCCGGACTGCGGATGGGGCATGTCACCACGTCGCCCCGACCCTCCATCAGGAGCGACCTGGGCGCGGCAACGGCACGCCCATCCTGGTCCGCGGTGCTCCTTGCGCTGTGGGGGGGAGGCGTCGTCGTTCTGATGCTGCATCTCGCGTGGAGCGGGGCGCGGTTGCGCGCGATCGTACGCTCAGCGTCGCCGGCGGACGCGCGACCGTGGGCGGTCCTCACCGAGCGCGCGTCGCGGTCGGTGGGGCCGTCGCGGGCCGTGCGCGTGCTGTCCACCGACCGGCCCGTCGTTCCGATGGCGTGCGGGATCGTGCGGCCCGTCGTCGTGCTCCCGCGCGTCGCGGATGAGTGGTCGGCCGAACGGCGGCGGAACGTGCTGCTGCACGAGTTGGCGCACATCGCGCGGCGCGATCCGTTGACGGGATTGATCGCTCGCGTTGCCTGCATCGCGTACTGGTTCAATCCGCTCATGTGGCTTTCGTTGCGCGAGATGGCCTGTCAGCGCGAACGGGCCTGCGACGATGCCGTGCTCGGCGCCGGAGCGCGGCAGTCGGACTACGCGGAGCAGATTCTCGAGGTGGCGGCGGCGTTCGGCCGCACACCCCTATCGATCGCGGCGGTCACCATGGCCCGACCGTCCAGCCTCGAGGGCAGGCTGCTGGCGATTCTGGACTCCCGTCGCCGGCGCGGGCGGACGACGCCGCGTGCCGGTGCGGCTGCGGCGTGTGTGTCGGCCGTGCTTCTGGTTGCCGTCGCGTCGCTCGCACAGCAGGCCCCGGCCGACGCGAAAGTGGTCCGTCGGGAAGTCGTGATCGTCCCCATCGCCGACGTGAGCACGATCGATTGGACCGCGGATGACTTTGTCCGCGGACTGCGGTCGCAGGATGACGACCTCCGCACGAAGGCGGAGCGGGCCATCCAGAGCCTGCCCGACACCGACGCGATCAAGGGAAGTGTCCTCGAGCGACTGACCGCCGATCTCTCGTCGCCGAACGAGCGCCACCGGCACGCGGCGGCGTGGCAGCTCGCCAGGACGAGGAGCCCGCGGGTGGTTGAGGCCCTTGTCATCGCGCTGGAGGACGAATCGCCGCTGGTGCGAGCCGGCGCCGCCGGCGCCCTGGGCGAAGTCGGAGATCCGCGCGCCGTCGGGCCGCTTCAGCGGCTGGCGGATGACCCCGAGGGCCGCGTGCGCGAGTGGTCCGCCCGATCGCTCGGAAGCTTCTCGGGACCGGATGTGGTGGCTTCGCTCGAGAAGTTCACGTCGGATCCATACCCGCCGGCGCGTGAATGGGCGGCACGGTCGTTGGGGGCCATCGGCGATCCGGTCTCGCTGGATACGCTCGAGTGGCTCCTCGAGGATTCAGACTCCGACGTCCGCGAGTGGGCAGCGCGGTCGCTGGGCGACATGCAGGATTCCCGCTCTGTGGAGCCGCTGATCGGCGCGCTGTCGGACACTGGCAGCAACGTGCGCGAATGGGCGGCGCGGGCGCTGGCGTCCCATGGGGACCGGCGGGCGGTGGAGCCGCTGGTGCAAACGCTCAACGATCCGAGCACCGACGTCCGCGAGTGGGCGGCCCGGGGGCTCGGCGATATCGGCGATCCTGCGGCCATCGACGCTCTGGGCGCGCGTACGTTTGACCCAAGCCCTGCGGTCCGTGAGGGGGCCGCTCGCGCCATCTCGCGTATCGACGACCCCGCTGCGGTCGACTCCCTCGCGGAGTTGCTCCGGGCCGGTCCCTCCGACGTTCAGTATTGGGCCGCCCGCGGGCTGGGAGAACGCGACGACACGGCCTCGGCCGAAACGCTTCGGGCCGCGTTGACGGATTCCGTCGTTGAGGCCGCCGCCCGGGCCGAGGCCGCGCGGGCTCTGGGTCGGCGACAGGACACGGACTCTCGCGACGCCCTGCTTGAAGTGCTGAGCGATCTGTCGGACGAAGTGCGCCGCGAGTCCGTCGAGGCGCTGGGAAGGATCGGAGGTGCTGACGTGCCGGAGGCGCTGGCGGACGCGATGATCCACGATTCCGCCGGGTCGGTTCGTCGCCGGGCGGTCGGGGCGCTGGCCCGCCTGGGCCGCCCGAACACGCTCGAGGTGTTGACGCCCGCGCTCGACGACGACGATCTTTCCGTCGTCGCCCAAGCCGTCCGCGCTATCGTTTCGGTAGGATCGGACGCAGCGCTGCATACGATCTTGTCCAGCGTTGTGACCATCGATGAGGCCCGAAGCCGGGCCATGCTGGAGGCGTTGATCGAGTTGGATACGCCATTTGCGGATGAGGCGCTGCAACGTGCGCTTGAGGCGTCGCTGCCGAAGGGAGTTCCGCTTGCGCGATGGGTGGACGAGATTCGGATGCAGCTCGACCCGATCGCGTACTTCACCGCGAAGTTCCCGGACGAGGATCCGTGGATTGCCGTCGCCCGGGGATACGTTACACGGCACGAGATCGACGAAGACGACGCCTTGAAGCGCGCCCGCCAGGCCGTGAAACGGCGCGACGAGTTCCTCGAGGGCAAGGAGAACGCCGACCCGGCGCGGGTGAAGGAGTGGGTGGAGCGCCTCAAGAACGAGTACCTCATCGCATACCTCGAGCATCTCGTGAAGCGCGCTCGGCAACGCGATCACGATCGGACCTAACGGCCCTCTTGTCCGGGCCGGCGAGGCGGACGAACGAGAGGCCGACCCCGGCCGTCCCGGCGGGCCACGGTCGCGATGGCGGCGCGGGCCCAAACGCCCTGCAATCAGCGGGAGGCTTCTTCGAAGAGCAAGCTGGGCAGTCCGCACTGGCGGATCACGGCCAGCAGGGTGCCGACGCGAAGCCCGGCATGATCCGGAACCGGCACCGTGATGGTGGTGTCGTCGCGCCGGAGTTGCATCACGATGTGGGTGCCGCGCGGGCGCACCTCCGTGAAGCCGTGCTCATGCAGGATGTCGCAAGCTTCCTTGCCGGATAGGACCCGCAGGCTGCCCGACTTTGAGCTCGATCGGCGTGAAGGCCACTTCAGTGGCCAGCCGCGCCTGGACTTCCGAGGCGTCGGCCGTCTCGAAGAAGAGTTCGACCGCTTCGATCAGGTTCGCCCGCGCTTGTTCGATCGTGTCACCTTCACTGGCGACGCCCAGTTCCGGGCAGAGCGATACGTAGCCGTCTCCCTCGCGGTCGATCTGACAACTCAGTGTTCGGACCTGCTGCATGCGAACCTCGAGTGCATTATACCATCCCGAGCCGCGAACGCTCAATGGCTGTTGCGGCCGCCCTACGGTGGCGGAAACGGAGCTGGGGCATTGGGCCGGGCGCCCCGGCTTATCGTCCAGTCGTGGAGTGCATCCCACCCCCGCGATGCGCGGCATCGGCCTGCTCGTACCGGACGGACCAGGGCTCGCCGTCGATGCGCCAGGTGCCGTTTTCGCGGATGATGCGGCGGTAGAGGGTATCGCGCTCGACGGGCGTGCAGCCGGCCTCGACGATCAGGCGCTTGAGCCTGTCTTCGGTCAGTTCCTGGTGAGTGGTGCCGTGGCCCTCGCGCTTGGTGATGTCGTAGTAGACGACCGTGCCGTCGACGTCGTCCACGCCCCAGTTCAGCGACACCTGGGCCAGCTTCGGCGTCTGCATGATCCAGAAGGCCTTGATGTGCGGGATGTTCGGGCACATCAGCCGCGAGATCGCCAGCGTCTTCAGATCCGTCAGGCCTCCCGGCCCGGGCAGGTCCGCAAGCGCGCTGTCGTCCGGCACGAATGACAGCGGGATCACGCAGTTGAAGTGCGCCTTGCGCGACCGAAGGCTTTCCACCTGATGTTCACGCAGCTTGATCAGGTGTTTGATGCGCTCGGCCGGAGTCTCGATGTGGCCGTAGAGCATGGTGGCGTTGGTGAAGATGCCGAGCTCGTGTGCCGTACGATGCACCTCGAACCACTCGGCCTCACCGACCTTGGTCTTGTAGGCCTCGTCATGGACGCGCTCGTCGAAGATCTCGGCGCCTCCGCCGGGCATGCTTGCCAACCCCGCCTCGCCCAGTTGGGTCAGCACCTCGGCAATGCTCAGCCGCGGCTTTGCGATGCGGGTGAAGTGAATGATCTCGATGGCGGTGAAGGCCTTGATGTGCATGTGCGGACACGCTTCGCGAATCGCGCTGCACATGCCGGTGTAGTACGAAAACGGCAGTGTCGGGTGCAGGCCGCCGACGATGTGAACCTCGGTCGCCCCATGCCCGTACGCTTCCGATGCCCGCGAGACGATCTCCTCGATCGACAGCTCGTACCCACCGTCCTCGTCGATGACGTTCAGCGGCCGGCCTTGACCTTTGGGGTACGGCCGGTAGAAGGAGCAGAACTTGCATCGGAGCACGCAGTAGTTCGTGTAATTGATGTGGCGGTTGACGTTGTAGTAGGCGATCCGCCCGTGCAGTCGCTCGCGGAGCCGGTTGGCCAATTCGCCGAGCGTATGGATGTCGTTGGACTCGTAGAGCGCAAGCCCCTCCTCGAGCGGCAGCGGCTCGTCAGCGTCGAGCCTGGCTCGAATCGCCCCGGCGCAGTCGAGTTGTCGCGGCATGGTCATCGGCATTGGCCCGTCCCTGAGAGTATCCTGTGACGGTGCGCGGAATCGGTCAACTGAAATCAGTCTCGGGCCGGTGCGGGGCGGCGAGGGTGGACACGTGCCGATTCAGAGTTCGGCGACCGGCGGGGTGGTTGTGCGGACCGGCGGCTCCCTTAGACTCGCCGACATGAACGGACGCGTTCTGACGGCCGAGCCACTACCGTACCTGACCGCCGACCATCCGGGGATCGGGGGCGTGATCAAACGGTTCGACGAGGACTTCATCGTCGAAGAGCTGCCACTCTATTCGCCGTGTGGGGCGGGCACGCACGCTTACTTCACGATCGAGAAACGAGGCCACACGACGCTTGATGCGATCCGGATCGTCGCCGGCAGGCTCGGCCGCAAACGGCAGGAGATTGGTTACGCCGGGCTCAAAGACGCACACGGTGTGACCCGCCAGACGTTCAGCCTCGAGCATGTCGATCCGGCAACGGTGGCAGCCCTGTCCTTCGACAGAATCAAGATTCTCGGCGTCACTCGGCACACCAACAAGCTCAAGCTCGGGCACCTGGCCGGGAACCGGTTCGAGATCAGGATTCGTGACGTCGCCAGGGCCGCGACGGAGCGGGCCGTGGCGATCTTGGAGCTACTATCACATCGCGGTGTCCCCAACTATTTCGGACCGCAGCGGTTCGGGGTGCGGGGTGACAATGCGGCCATCGGGGTTGCGGTGCTGCGCAACGACTACGAGACGGCGATCGCCCACATCCTGGGCCGCCCCGGCCCGGTCGACCATGGTGCCATCCGGCGGGCGCGGGAGCTGTTCGACGCTGGAGACATCGAGGGTGCCGCTGCGGCTTGGCCCGGGCGGGGGTTTGCACCCCAGGCGCGAATCTGTCGCGCGCTGATAGGCGGCGGTGGCGATGCTCGAAACGCGTGGCGGGCCGTAGACCACACCCTCCGGCGGCTCTATTTGTCCGCCGTGCAGAGCGAGCTGTTCAACCGGGTTCTGGTGGGGCGGATCGGCACGATCGACCGGCTGATCGACGGCGATATCGCATGGATTCATCGAAACGGGGCCTGTTTCGAGGTCTTGGACGTGGCCCATGAACAGCCGCGATGTTCGGCCTTCGAGATATCGCCGACGGGGCCGCTGTTTGGGCGGCGGATGAAGGAGCCGGCCGGGGACGCCGGCCGGCTCGAAGCGGAGGCGCTGGAGAACGCGGCATTGAACAAAGATCAGTTTCGGGCGACAGGAGCGGGCAAGCTCAACGGGGCCCGGCGCCCGTTGCGGGTTCCGCTGGGCGGCGGCGGTGCCGAAGCCGGCTCAGACCAGCGTGGCCCTTACCTGCGCCTGCGGTTCGAGCTTCCGGCGGGTGCCTACGCCACGAACGTCAGCCGTGAGATCTGCAAAGTCGATCGTTTGGAAGCCGAATGAGCATTCCACTGCCGAGCACCGGGCGTTGTCGCCTGTGAAATCTCTGTTGCTCGCCGATTGGGCATTCCTGGCTGCCCGGTTTGTTCGTCGCGCGCAGGATTCCCGACGAGTTTCTCTTGACGTTATTGGACTATGTGTTATAAGCAAGTCGCTTGGCGGCGTGGGTGCCGCGCGGCATCCGTCGCGAGCGTGTTTGCAAGTCTGTCTAACAAGGAGGTTGACCCATGGCGACGACGACTTCGACCAACCGAACGCGTGAGGGCGAGCATCAGACGACGGGCTACGGGGCACAGTTCCCGTTCGAGTCGATCAACTCGCCGGGATGCTACATCTGCAACTGGAGCGGACACCTGCTTCGCGTTCCGGACGACGCGGTGAAGCCCGGCCGGTCGCCGCTGCTCGGTATCACGGCCATCGAACCGCTGTTCGTGACCAAGATCAGCGACAACCCGTTCATCCCGGTGTCGAAGGCACGGATGCTGGCCGCCGACTGCGACGTCATCGTGAACTTCTAGTTCGCCGGCCGGCCGGAGCACTTTCCGGTCTGCATACTTGGTCGAGCGTGCAGCCCGACCGTTTGGGTGCCAACCCGTCGGGCTGCCGCTTCGGTCGAGGTGTGCCATGGCGCGGTCGCAGTGAGCGCAGCCGGTGTGCGTACCGGCCCGGCCATGCCGAAGGGGGCGGTCAATGTCGACGTCGCCGTTTCACATGGAGCAGGTTCCGCAGCCGACGCCGGCTGGTTTGAGCCGGATCCGGCTCGAGGACATCGCCCATCCGGGCGCGTATATTCGTCTCGGAACCGGGGACGTCATTCGCGTCACGCCCGGTACCGGCCGGGAGGAGGCGACGACCCTGCCCGACTCCGGGGCGGAGCCTGTATACGTCGTTCAGATCAGCGGCAACCCATACGTTCCGATCTCGGAGGCACGGATGGCTGCGGCGAACCTGGATATCGAGATCAACTTCTGAGAACGTGTGCGGGAAGGTCCTTTCGGAGCTGCGCCCGCCAGGAAGCGGTCCTGGCGGCACGGCGGGAAACCGCTCGCTGACGCTTGCGGCTCGGTTTGGACACACGGCATCTGACGCACGCTCTGTGGCGCAGGTTCAGACTTCGGGCCTTACGACCGGGACATAGACCCGGGGAGGAGGGCGGGGCGGAGCTTTGGCGGTTTACGCGGTTACTCTGCGGCAGTTGAAGGCGCGGAAGGCCGGCCGGGCCATGGGGCCGGTCGATTCGCCGGCGCAGCACGTTGGGCCGACTGCGTGCGTGTTAAGTGCCGATTCGGCGTCGGTCGCCGCGGCGGCGACACCGGCTGAGCACGCGGCGATTGCGGCGCTCACATCTTCGTCCGTTGAGGAACTTCTGAGCCTTCCGCGCGCCGAGCTCGAATCCCTCCTCGCTCAGTCCGGCGCGGCGAGCAGCAAGGTACTGCTGTCGCTCATCTTCCGGCTGGCCACGTTGGAGCGCCGGCTCGAGACGCTCGGTTCGCAAGCACGAACGGCGAGGGTACCGACGATTCGCGCGCCCGCCTCATCGTTGGCGCCTGTGAGTTTCGGGCCGGGCGCGAAGTCGGATCTGTTGGAACAAGTGTTCCGAAAGAACCTGCTGCTTCGACAAGGTGATGCCGGGTGATAGAATGGCGGTCGTATCGGTCGCGGCGCTGCGTGCCCGGTATTCAGACACGGTGTTTTCAGGACAAACGAGCGGCCCGCGAACCGGCGGTCCCTTGCAACAAGGATGGACAGTGATGTCTCAGGTCAAAGAGTCGACAGGCAGCAAGTCCGCGTCCACGGCGCCGACGAATCGGATGAAGGAAGTCGCCGAGGGCATCCGGCGTGAGGACCACCGCGCCGCGCAAGGCGGCGACCTCACTGCGCCGATCGGACGCGGCGAGAACGCGCTGCATGTCGGCATCGACCTGGGCACATCGCGTACGTCGGCTTCGGCGAGCAACGGCGCGCGGCACACCGTTCTTTCCTGGCTGGGCTACTGTAAGGACGTCATCGGGCAGAAGCGCCTGGGCAAGTCGGTGCTGATCGGCAAGGAGGCGCTCGACAACCGTCTGGCGCTGGATATGGTCCAGCCGCTCAAGAGCGGTGTGATCGACGCATCGCATCCACGGGCGATGGAGGCGGTCCGCGAGCTGCTCGGAAAGGTCATCTCATTGTGCGAGCCGAAGGCGGATCAGCCGGTCTACGCGGTCGTGGGCGCCCCGGCCCGGGCTTCGGTGGAGAGCCAAAAGCTGCTGCTCGACGCGCTCGATCCGCTGGTGACCTCGGCCATGATCGTCAGCGAGCCGTTCGCCGTTGCCTACGGTATGGACGTGCTCACCGAAGCCCTGGTCATCGACATCGGCGCGGGGACGACCGACCTGTGCCGCATGCATGGCACCCTGCCGAGCGAGGAGGATCAGATCACGCTGCTGGCCGGCGGTGACGCGGTCGATGAGCGGCTCGAGCAGGAGATACTCAAGCGATATCCCAAGGTGCAGGTCACCCGCAACATGGTCCGGCAGATGAAGGAAAAGTACGGTTTCGTGGCCGATCCGCATCAGAAGTGCGAGGTCACGCTGACCGAGGAGGGCCGGCCCAAGAAGTTCGACATCACCGACGCCCTGCGGGCCGCCTGCCAGAGCATCGTGCCCGAGATCATCGACGCGATCTACCGCCTGATCGGGAGCTTCGATCCCGAGTTTCAGGCCAAGCTGCGGAGCAACGTCATCCTGGCCGGGGGCGGGAGCCGCCTGAGCGGGCTGCCCCTGCTGCTGGAAAACGCCCTGACCGGCCTGGGCGGCGGGACGGTCATGGCCGTCGAGGAGCCCATGTACGCCGGCTCCAACGGCGGCCTCAAAATGGCCATGGAAATGCCCGCCAGATACTGGAAAGCCCTGGCCCCGGCGTAGAGCGGCCATGCGGGGGCTCGCGAAGCGTTAGCACCGGTTTTTTTGCTTGACAAATGGGCCCCAGCGTGCTAACGTTTACCTAACGGAGGAAAGGGTTGGGCAGGCGCGTTCTCTTCTTTGGTGTCACGGGGATCGAGAAGCGATCCGCGCTGCACCGGCTTGCAGAATGGGCTCGCGACCACCGCTCACGTCAGCCTCGACCGAAAGTCATCGATTTCGAAGCGGAGTATCTTTTCAAGCCCGCCCGTGGCGGCGAACGGTGGCACAGCTTCCTCGACGCGGAGCAGCGGCGGCAACGGCAGGTTTGGCAAACGACCTGGACTCGGTTCAACAAAGAAGTGCTTGCCGACCCGGGCGCAGAGGATGTGTATATAAGCTTGCACGGTTGCATCGTACGTGGGCACTACGGTGTTCGTTGCGTCGCAGACGTGAATGCCGTCGCGCGCGACGCAAAGCCCGATCTCGTGGTGACCTTGCTAGACGATGTGTACGACCTCTGGTGGCGAACGGAGGCGCGGGCTGGTGGGTCACAAAGGAAAGGACGCCCAACTATCGAGCAACTCTTGTTTGCCCGCCGCGTAGAACTCATCGTTGCAGATCAGGTAGCACACAGCTTGGAACCACCTGCCGAGCACTTTGTCATCTCGGTTGCTCATCCCTGCGAGACCCTTGGGAACAGGATCTACGGACCGAGCCCAATCGTTGTGTATCTTTGTTTTCCGATCTCGGCGCCGCGGGACCTCAAGCGCGAGGGTGATCCCGCGGGGGAGGCGGCGATCCTAGGCTTCTTAAAGACCGCCTATGATCGCCAAGCCAAGAACCCGAACCTCGTTTGTGTCTGCCCTCTCGCCATCGACGAGCTTCCGTTGCTCGCAGCGCTGGATCGGCCCGAAAACAAAACAGAGGTAAGGGACGCTCACGTGAGCCTCCCAGCCATTAAGTTCGATCGCGACGCCCTTCGGTGGGATTTGACATCGGTGTGGTCGCCAGCTGGGATGCTGTGCCCGGGCCCCCCTGCAGCAGCGGAGCGGGCGCCCATTCCGGAAGAGCAGCTCAAGGCTGCTTCCGGAATGATACACAGTGACGTCGGGTGGCGGGATTACCGACTCGTGTCGCAAAGTGCGTACCTTGCCGCGTTCAACCCGAAGTTCCGGAACCGAGGTGACTTAAGCCGTAGCGTGCACGAAGAAATACGGTTTGCTACGTCAATCTGTCCGGTTTTTGTGTACCAAGATCCGGAGCACGACCCTGACGGCGTCGTAAAGACCCAATTCCCTCAGGAAAGCGGTACGATGCCACGTGGACCGCAGACATGCATGGTCGAGCTCAAGGAGTCGGTCGAGCACATGTTCGATGACATCGAACACGATGCATAGCAGAAAGGCGAAGCCGGATGCCAAGCAATATAGTGATACACGTATATTTTGTATCCGATGATCCTGACAATGACCGTGCACGGAATGCCATCCGGCGGCTCGGAAATGTCGAAGTTCGTGAGGTTTTCTGCCCACCGCTCGTACGCGAGCTTTTTAGGCTCCCGTTCGTCAAGGATGAACACGGCGGGCGCCACTTCGGACCGGATGGCATCGAAGAATTCGTTGCGCGCCGGCTTGAGGGTTGTGGCGCGGGGACTCAATAGGTGGTTTGACACGCCGAAGCAGAAGATGCCGGCTTGGGCCAACGGCGGGCTGAAAATGGCCATGTAGATGCCAGCCCGGTACTGGAGCGCCTTGGCGCCTGCATAACAAGGTGACGTGAGTGCGTCCTTACACTTCCTTGTCGGATGGCTTCTCCGCGTCTTTCTCTTTCAGTTCGATGCCGTAGTCGAGTTCGTAGGGTGGGGGCGGGCCTCCGGGACCTTTGAGGTAGTGGTCGAACCAGCGCATCATGCGCAGGTTGTAGTCGTAGCGGGCCGCTGACTTCCGGTTGCCGTGGCCCTCGCCGGGGTAGCGGACCAACCGAACGGGCGTCTGGCCGAGCACCTTGAGGTGGCGGTAGAGCTCGAGCGACTGGCTGGGGTGGACGCGGGCGTCTTCCTGGCCGTGGAGGATCAAAAGGGGCGTGCGGGCCTTCTCGACATAGTGCACAGGGCTTCGTTTGAGGAACAATTCCCAGTCGTCCCAGAGCCGCTTGCGCCAATGCACCAGCGTCATCTCATTCGGGATGTCGGTCTCGCCGCTCTTGGACACCAGGTTGCTGAGCCCGACGAACATGACCCCGGCCGCAAAGCGCTCCGAGTAATACGTCGAGCACCACGCCGTCGCGTAGCCGCCGTACGATCCGCCGGTGACGCCGACTTTGGCCTTGTCCACCAGCCCGATCTCGACGAGGTGGTCGACACCGTCGACCAGGTCGTCGAACTCCTTGCCGGCCGGGTCGCCGTGGTCGAGCTTGGAGAAGGGCACGCCGCGTCCGGTGCTGGCCCGGTAGTTGGGATGGAATATCGCGTACCCGTTCGCGGCCCCGACCTGCCCCGGGCTCGCGTAACGGGTCACCCAGCCGTTGCGGTAGTGTGACTCCGGTCCGCCGTGCACGACGAGGATGAGCGGGTAGCGGGTGTTGGGTTGTTCATCCAGCGGCCGGATCAGGATGCCCTCGAGGCGCAGCCCGTCGCGAGCCTTGTAGGAGATGATCTCCTGCTTCGCGAGGCGCATGTCGGCGAGCCAGGGGTTGCTGTTGGTAAGGCGGCGGGGTCCGCTGTCGCCGTGGGCCATGACGAACAGTTCCGTGGGATGCGCGGGGCTGTCGGACAGCGTCGCCGCCGTCTGTCCGTCCTCAGAAAGACTCAGCGTTGCGAGCACGGCCTTCCCGGCCGGCAGATGTACCTTGTGTGCCGTACCGTCCTTCTGAACTTCGCCGAGCTCGGTCCAGACGCCCTTGTCGCCGAGGTACATGATTGTCGTGGCGTCCTGCCAGGCGATGGCACGGACGTGTCCCTCGAAGTTGGGCAGGACATCGGCCAGTGAGCCGTCGGTCGGATTGGCGACAATCAACCGTCCTTCGGCGGGGTCGTTTCGATCCTCGGCCGAGATCACCGCGAGGCGCTCGCCGTCCGGGCTCCACTGGAAGTCGCCCAGCTTGCCGGGGTTCTTGAAGCTGCTGACGATGGCGCCGGTATCGGCGTCGAAGACGTGCAACTTGCGCTCCATGTAGTGGTCGTCGATAAACGGCGTCGGCGCCAGCGCCATCGCGACCTGCGATCCCACCGGGGACCAGACCAGATCGGACGGCACGCCGGGCAGTTCCAGGCGCCGCGGCTCGGCTTCGTCGTCACCGACGACCCCCACGTACGCGTATACCTCGCGTTGGTCTTCCTCGAAGATCTCCTGATTGAAGCCCTTGTCTTCGAGCTTCTTCTGCTCCTTCGGCTCCTTTTCCCTGGCCCGGAAGACGACCCGTTTGGCGTCCGGGCTCCAACTGTATTCGTCGATGTCGGTCTCGTGGGAGAGCACATTGCGGGCCTCGCCACCGTCGACCGGGATCACGTACAGCGAGGTGTGCTCGTCCTTACCGCGCTTCGCCAGGAACGAGATCGAGCGCCCGTCGGGCGTCCAGCGAACCCGGCTCACGTTCACGTCGCCGCTGACGTACGGCCGAGCGTTTCCTGCAAGGTCGGTCACGTGCAATTCCGCCCACGATGGCCCGCTTTCATCCTCACCCGGCTCACGGGGCACGGACAGGACGTAGGCGATCGTCGTTCCATCAGGCGACGTTTCCGCGGCTGTGACGGACCGCAGCTTCGCGACGTGTTTTGGCGTGAACGTCTCCTGGGCCCCTGCGACCGACAGAAGGCATGCCACAGCAAGCAGGGCGTTGGCGATGACCACCCGCGAGCTACTGGTGCGACGTTTCGTCCGGGAAACACTCATCCGGCGGCTCCTTTCGTTTCCATCGGTCGGCGGGGCCATGCGGAACGCCGGCCCGTCGGCCGGTCGACCGGCCCGCAGACCCTACCATCGCGCACCGTCCGGTTCAATGCGCGGCGGTGGTTCCCCCGATCGCGTTGCAACACAGGTCCGTTCCGACTACACTGCAACCGCGCTGTCGACACGTCTTGGAATTCGCCCGGGGGCCCGCGGCCCGGGCTGGTCGCGCGCAAAGGGGGATGTATGGAACCTCGGTTTTCGTCGCAGGGCGCCGTTCGACACGGCCTGATGCTGGTCGCGGTCGTCCTGGGTGCGTCCGGATTGCCCGCGGTCGCGGTTGCCGGAGAGACGAAGCGACATCACACGCTCGACGACTCCGCGCTGAACCGCGAGCCGCGCACGGTCCTGCTGGGCATCGGGGACAGCCTGACCCACGGGACGATGGACGCAACCAACAATGACGTCAACACGCTCAACGCCTATCTTCAGGTGATCGCGGATTCGCTCGGGCAGACCGGCGTTTCGCTATGGTTCAAGCAGCCGCTGTTTAACGACAAAGAACATCGTGTGCGGCCGTTTTTGATTCCGACGAATGTCGCCGTCGACGGTGCCGACGCGTTCTCGGTCGAGGGCCTGGCGTATTACCTGCGGGCGGGGACGGACGAGTCGTTGATCAACCCGAGCTACATCTGCGACAAGCTCCTGCCGAGCCGGCTCGAGAGCACCTACGACAAGGTGCTCTATCCGATCAACGTCCGGGCCGGCCAGGACGTGACGCAGATGGACGCTCTCATCTGGAACCTGAGCCGGCTGGCGGACGCGCCGGTGGATCATCGGGCGCTGGTTATCTTCTGGGTGGGCAACAACGATTCAAGCAATGCTGCGCTGGGCGGCGGGTTCGGGCCGATGCAAATGCCGATCCCGGCGGACCTGGTGGAGCCGGAGGTCACCTGGGCGATGCGGACCCTGCTCCGCGTGGGGCAGGAAACCGGTGAGGTCGCATTCGAGCCGTATACGATCGCTTCGATCGAGAAGCACCTGACGACCCCCGAAGACTTCGCGGCGCAGTACGACCATCTGATTGACCGGATCTTCGCCGAGAGCGCACTGCCCACCGAACGCATGGAGTTGTTCCTGCTCACCCTGCCCTACTACAGCGCGGTAGGCCATCTGTTCGATTCCGAGGACCTCGAGTTCTACCTTCAGCAGCTCGATCCGACCTATACGGTTCCGCCGACCTTCGCGCGGGTCGCGCCGCCGGGCGAGCCGATTGTCAATCCGCTTGGCGGCGATCGCGTGTCGATCCTGACGTTCGGCATGATGTACACGCTGCTGTGGAGCGGGCACTCGGTTGAGTACGTCAACCGGGCGTTGGAGATCGACGGGCAGCAGCGTGACGGGCTGGTCATGTCGCAGGCGGAACAGGAGTACATCAGCGGCCGGATTGACGCGTTCAACGACGCCATCGATGCGGTCGCTGCCAAGCATCCCAACGGTGTGCACCTCGTCGACGTGGGGCAGTACCTCAACGACGGACTGGGCGGGAACCTGATGATCACCGTCGGCGACAAGGTCTTGGGCCGGAAGTGGGTCCGCGGCAGCGGCTTCACCCTCGACGGCGTCCACCCCGGGTACACGGCCCAGGCGCTGATCGCCGGGTTCGTCCTCGAGGCGATGAACGCGGTCACGGCGCTGGACGCGCCGCTCCCGGACATCGATGCGGTCTTTGCGACGGACCCCTACATCGACCACGACGGCGACGGCTGGGCGCCGGGTCCGGATTACCGCCCGTTCGGAATCACCGAGCTGCTGTTCATGCTCACCGATCCGGACGACGCGGACGCCACGGTCCGGGCCGCGCTTCCCGACAATGTGTGGCGGATGATCTCCAACGCCCTGGTCCGCGACCTGGTCGAGATTCCCAGCCTTCGCCTTGAAGCCCAGCGGCTCGGTATCATGCCGGATCCGCCATGAGCCCGGCGGTTCGACTCGGACGATCGATGGGGCGTGTTGCCGTCAGAGCTGTAGCAGGCCGGTGAAGGACTGCTGTAGGAGGCGGAAGTCGTCCAGGTCAACGTCGCAGTCGCGATCGATGTCGCCGACGGGGCGCCCCGCGGCATCGACCGGCGTGCCGGCCGGCGTGTCGCCGCAAGCATCCAGGAGGTCGGCGACACCGTCCTGGTCAGCGTCGGGTGCGTCCGCGGGCACGAATCCGAACCCGCGTGTGAACGCGTCGACAAAAAGCAGGCCGGCGTCAGTGGCACGGGTGAACCGTGACCCCGCCACGACCACCTGCCCCGCGAAGGCCGAACCTGGCGTCACCTTCGGGCGTGCTCTGAACGGTGCGAGCGAATTACTCACCCCGGACGCGGAGAACAAATACTCTCCCCAACCCGTTGCCACATGCCCATAGAGCGCCGCTGAGTGCCAGGAGTAGAAGAAGTTGGCTGCGTCGTACGCATTCAAGGCGTTGTTCGTCGTGACCGACAGGACGCCGAAGCCGATGTCAACCTGGTACATTCGGATTCGCTCCGCCTTCGCGTACCACGCAGAGGGCGCCACGACGCTCGCCTCACTGACCTGATGGCTCTCGAAAAAGTAGAAATCGTCGGGCGCCAGGCTCGTGGGCAAACCGCCCGGGTTGTTTGCATGCACCACCTGACCGAAGACATCGTCGACGAAGAACCCGTTGGCGGTTGCGGGTAACCCGCGGCTGTGAACGTACTCAACCACAGTGTTCTGCCGCTCGCGCGTGGTGCCGAAGTCGTAGCCGTAATCATCGAGGAAGATCCCGTCGACGCCCATCGCCTCCCACGCATCCACGCGTCGTTCGATCTCGCCAATGTCGAGGCTCTGCGTGGTGACGCCGATGTCGATGTAGCCGTGGAACCGCGCGTTTGCGGCGGCAGGGTGGGCCATGATATCGATCGTGTTCTGATGATCGGGATGCGGATTCGGATCAGCCGGCCCGTCCTGTAGTCCGTCTCCGAGGATGACATGGTCATACGCCCCGAACTGTTCCGCGGCCAGCGGGACGGTGAACGTCGCGTTGACGGCGCTGGGGTAGCCGTAGTAGACGAGGAGTTTTCCCGGCTCGGGGCCGGCGGCGGCTGCGGCGCGGGGCAGTCCCAGCACGACGACGGTCGAACCGAACAACGCTGCGGTCCATGCGGGACCCCTCGCCGCGTGCTTGAACATCGCTCTTCCCTCCTTCGCCCGCCCGAGAACGTCGTGCGCACATGGCCGACATCCTGCTGGATCATAGCCCGCACGGTCGGCGTGTTCCACACACGCGGACTCAGCCGCGTCATCCGCGCGCGGCGGTAGGATGGCTCAGCGACCGATCGTTACCGCAAAGACGGCGAAGTCGGCCAGGTCGATGTCGTCGTCGAGTTCGCCGTCGAAGGGAAGGCAGGCGGCGGGGTACGGCCCGGCGCCGGGACCGGTGAGGCACGCGGGCCAGCGCGCAAAGTCCGTGAGGTCCACGCCCCTGTTGCAGTCGAAGTCGCCGAGACCGAACTCGTAGGCGCCCATGTCGATCCGGTCACAGAGAATTCGGGCATGAGCGTCGAGGTCGGTCTCGCCCGCGGCCGGGCCGTAGAGCGGATCACCGGCGTCGATGGCCGGCGATGACGACGCCAGCCGCAGATCGCCACCGGGCAGGTCCGCGAACTGCGGGTCGGCGTCGGAGCAGTTCGGAAAGTCGGCCGGGTCGGGCGGATCCTCGCCGGGCTCGCCGATGAGCATGTTCTGGATGCAACAATAGCGGGCCCCGCTTCCGCGGATCTGCGACGGGCCGATCATGCCGAGCAAGTCGCTGTTTTGCCAGAAGATGCTGTTGGAAACGTCGGCCGAGGCGCTTCCGAGCAGGCGCATCCCGCCCCCACCGTGGGCGTAGTTGCCGACGAACGTGCACCCCGACACGGTCACCGTGATCGGTGAGAACGAGTTGGCCCCGAGCCCGCCCCCGAAGCCGCCCCAGCCGCCCTGGCCGGCCTGGTATTCGGGCGCATCGTTGTTGAAAAAGAGCGAATCGCGAATCGTCGCGTCGCGCCAGGCCCAGATCGCCCCGCCTGCGTTGCCGAAGTTGTCGCGAAAGATGCATTCGTCGACGGTCAACGCCGTTCCGAAGTGATTGATGGCGCCGGCGTACGTACCGGATGTGTCGCCGTGGGGCCAGAACGGTTCGCTGCGGTTGGCCTCGAACGTGCATCGGGTAATCGTCACTGGTGCGGCGGAATGGTTGGAGATGGCGCCGCCGGCGGCTTCGCTCCCGCCCGCACTGCCGGTGCAGGTGTTTTCACGGAAGAGGCACTCTTCGATCGTCGGGCCGCTGGCCCCGGCAAGAAAGATGGCGCCGCCCTGGCCCAGGTGCACCCAGTTCTGCACGAATCGGCAGCGTCGGATGGTCGGGCCGGCGTCGAGCAGGTACATGCCGCCGCCCGGGGCGAACGCGGCGAGGTTGCGCTTGATGGTGCAGTTGTCGATGGTGGCGTGCCCGTCGTCGAAGTAAAGCCCTGCGCCGTAACCATGCGGGGCGTAGCCGCCGATGATGGTGAAGCCGTCGAGCCGGGCGGTCGCATCGGTGCCGCTTCCGGTCACCACGTGCAGGCTGTTCGCGGTGTTGATGTTCCAGCCGCTGTGCCAGACAGGATCGCCGTAGACGTCGTCGCGGCCGAGGTCGCCGCTGAGGATGGTCTCGTGGGCGCGCGGGTCCCGCTGCCCGCGGGCGTTTTCCGTTCCAGCAAACCCACCGTAGAGGGCAACGCCGCTTTCGAGCTGGAAGGCGGCGTTGACGTCGCCCGCGGCGCCGGGCACGTAGGTCCCCGCGGCGACCCATACCTCGTCACCGGGCCCCGCGACCGCCAGAGCACTCTGAAGATCGGTGTAGGCGTCGGTCCAGGACGTGCCGCTGTTCGCGCCGTCCGCGTCAACGTTCACGCAGATCACTCGGCCGGCGGGCGTCGAACCGGCGCCCGGGTCTGCCGCGAACCCGAGTGCCACGCAGGTAACCGCAGCAATCGTCGTCATGGTGTTCACTTCTCCCCTCGTTCTGGAGACCACATCCGCGCGTCGCCAAGTCGGGCGGCGGACCGGCGTTATTGTAAGGATTCTAAATCAAAATGTCGCCGGTGGGTCGTCGGGGCGTCCATCGCCCGCCCCGCGGCTTGGTTGACAGGCATCGCTGCCGACGGGACGATCGCCGAACGGACATGCAGCGTCGCTTGACGCCAACCAAGGAAGCGATGATGACAACGACGTTTGACGTGAACCGATGCCGCGCGCAGTTCCCGGCGTTTGGACGGCGAGTGAGCGGGAAGCCGGCGGTGTTCTTTGACGGCCCGGCGGGGAGCCAGGGTCCACGGCGGGTGATTCAGGCCGTGGGCCGCTATCTGGCCGAGACCAACGCCAACTGCGGCGGGCTCTTCGCGACCAGCCGGGAGAGCGACGCGTTGCTCGAGCAGGCGGGCCGGGCCATGGCCGACCTGCTCGGGGTGAGCGACCCGGGCTGCGTCGTGTTCGGGCCCAACATGACGACGCTGACGTTCCACCTCAGCCGGGCTCTGTCCCGGACATGGGAAGCCGGCTACGAGGTCGTTGTTACCGATCTGGATCACGACGCCAACGTCACGCCGTGGGTCATGGCCGCGGACGACGCGGGGGCGAGCGTGAAGCACGTGAGGTTCGATCCGGCCGACTGCACGCTTGATCTCGATGACCTGCGGCGGAAAGTCTCGGAGCGGACCGCACTGGTGGCGGTTTGCTGCGCGTCGAACGCGGTGGGCACGGTGACGCCGTTTCGGGAGGTCGTCGCCATCGCCCACGAGGCCGGGGCCCGGGTTTTTCTCGACGCGGTGCACTATGCGCCGCATCTGCGGATGGCCGTCGACGAGTGGGGCTGCGATTTCGTCGCCTGCTCGGCCTACAAGTTCTTCGGGCCGCACGTCGGCGTGCTGTGGGGTCGGCGCGAGCTGCTGGAGACGCTGCCGGTGGCGAAGCTCCGCCCGGCCCCGAACGATCTGCCGGGCAAATGGATGACCGGCACGCAGAACCACGAGGGCATCGCAGGCGCCATGGCCGCGGTTGAGTACCTCGCCGACATCGGCAGGCAGGCGTCGCCCGGCGCGACCGATCGCCGAGCGTGCCTGAACGCAGCCTATGAAGCCATCGGCTCGTATGAGCGCGACCTGACCGCCAAGCTGCTGGCGTCGTTGAAAGAAGTTCCCGGCGTGAAGGTCTGGGGCATCACCGATCCGTCGCGGCTCGGCGAGCGAGTGGGCACGGTCTCGATCACGCACGAGCGCTACACATCCCGCGAACTGGCGAGCAAGCTGGCCGAACGGGGCATCTTCACCTGGGCCGGCAACTACTACGCCCTGCCGGTCACGACCGCACTGGGTCTGGAACCCGAAGGCATGCTCCGCGTCGGCCTGCTGCACTACAACACGTCGGAGGAAGTCGATCGGCTGCTCGAGGCGCTGTCGGGCCTGGCGTAGGCGCCGTGGAAGGGAAAGCGGTCGGGTAGGCGCGCCCTGGTGCGGCTTTGGGTTTATTTGGCTTCGTTTTCTTGACACAAACCGCGTTTTCGATAGCGCCAGGGCGGTTTTTTGGGTTCGTTCCTGCGATTTTTTTTCGGGAGGGCATGAAGGCCCGGGGGCACGAGGGCACGAAGTTTGCGAGGGCCGGCAGGCAGCCGGCGGCTGCGAGGGCGGGACTTCGGCGTGAGTGGCGGTGGCGTGCGGCATGACCCGAACATATACCGACTTTATGGTCGGGTCAAGCGGGAAGTTCGGAAATCCTCGGGGGCTGGTCGTAAGTTCCGGCCGGGGCGGAAGTTACGGCGCTTCGGATTGTCAGTTTCCGATTGCCGATTTGGGGCTGGATGATGTGGGCGAGCGATTACCCTCGTCGAGGAGGCGTTCGGATGCCGCGACGGACTGTTCGCATGCTCCCAAGAACTTACGGGCGATCACTTTCATGCCGGGATCGCTTCTTCGCGGACGTTCTGGAGGAACGGCGACGCCCCGTGGCGCCATTCATCCTCGGACACGAAGACGCGGCCGGTGCTGACCCCGTACCGGCGTGATAACTCGCCGATGATCTCGCTGGTCCGATCGACCTCGGCGGCGTACTTGTCGATGCGGTCGAGGACAATAAGGATGTCAAGGTCGGATTCGTCGTCGGCTTCGCCGCGGGCGTGGGAGCCGAAGACATAGACCGCGATGAGCCGCGGGGCACACAGAACAGCGAGCCGCGCCTAAGTTCCTTCGCAATATCGCTGAGTCTCCATTGCATTAAGAAGGCCCTTACCTGTAAGCGACACCGTTCGGAAAACCCCTGAAACCGTACACGTTATTCGTCCCCTACTTCGACTAGGCGTCCGCGTGGGTGACACGTCCTATGAACAAGTCGTCCATTGTTGACCCCCGTTGGACCACCATCCCTGTACGGGATCGGGTAATGATCGTATTCAGCGTCCTCTGGTTCGACATTCTCTTTGCAAATCGCACACATCCCTTGCTGACGCGCATGGATTTCAGCCTTCTGCTGATCCGAGAACGCACGTGTCGGGTCTAGTCGGATTCCGATTTCGCCTGCGACGTGGGAGCGCCACCATTCGTAGTGTTCCGCGATCCGCCGACCCGACGTGGATCTACCTGCCACGAAGGGTCTATGTATCTCGAGGATCCGACGTGCAAGAGCGTCGACCGAACGCGAATCGAATCGAAATCCGGGCAGCTTGGTCACATCTTGAAAGAACAAGACGAGCGCAATGACGTCTAGCTTCTTGAACTTAGTCCGACGTTTTGAACCGCTATTGCTAAGGTCTGAAGCCCTGGCGACGACTGCTCGGGCAAACTGCAGCGCCTTCCCGAACCGGCCTCCCGTATCGCCAGTCTCATCGAACTCCGTGTACTCGTGGTAAAGCGCATCGAGCTGATTGGCTGAGACGCTCGGAAAAGCGCGAGGGTCAAACTCTCGGGCCAGGAAAAGCCAAAGTAGCTGCGCGCACGTCTGCCGGTCACCGACGAATCTGTCTCTTTCATCATCGTCCTTCTTTTGCCCCCGTTTATCTACAAGACGAAAAAGGCCTTCAGAGGGCTCTCTTTGGAGCTTGCCCGCGAGTCGTTCAATGTACGGTCCAATGTTGCCGGGCCACGCATCGCGAACTTGTTGCCGCGTGAGCGCCGTCCCCGACTGCAACCGGATGAACAGGTCGCGGACCTCATCTGGATGCGAGATGTCCGACAGTAGGTAGACGTCGAGCTTTGCGTCGGCGAGGGAGAGTTGCAACTCCGGAGCCAATTCCGAGTAGTGCTTTTTGGCCCATGGCGCCGGTCGGCCACGAAGGCTCGACGGAATCTTTAGTCGCTTGTCGCTCGTGTCTAGGAGAGCAAACCGATCGCCCAAGTAGTCTGACAGGGACAGGAGCCGTTGCTGTCCGTCGACTACGTCGTAGCGTATGGCTTTGTCGCCACCGAGCCCGGGTGCAGAGAGCTTTTGGAGAAATAGCGGCGGAATAGGGTAGGCACGGAAAATCGAGTCGATTAGGGCCTGCTTCTGCGCTAGTGACCAAGCCTCGCCTCGTTGGTACTCAGGATTCCGTCGGAGCGACGCAGTCTTCCATGCGGAGACCAATTCATCAACTTTGTACGCGGTTTTTTCGAATTCCATGCTTCCATCACTACCATGTTTTCAGTCACCCGGCAATACGAGACGCAAGGGCTTCACATCCCGCCCCAGATCTGTAGCTGCTGTGTGCGGGCAACTTGAACGCCTTTTCGTAGCCCGCATCCGGGTGGCGGGTCACGCCAGTGGCCGGGTCGGCGGTCAAAGCATTACGCTTCTACGCGGTTGCGAGGGCCAACCCTTCGATTCGGTCAAAGTGTCGATCGAGCGTAAGCAACGTCAGCTTGTGCTGCAAGCAGATCGCCGCAATCCATACGTCGTTCTCGGGAAGAGGGGTCCCCGCCGCCTTGAGGCGTTGCCGTACGTCGGCGTACACCTGCGCCGTTTCGCCATCGCCCGCCAACGTCGTGCTGCGTCGTACCATCTCGTCGATCTCCGCGAGCTTGCGCTCGGGATTCCGCCCTCCCATTGCGCCGAAGCGAAGCTCGCCGATGACTACGAAGGGGAATGCGACCTGGCTGAAGGCGTGGGTAGATTCGACCGTGCCCTTGAGCACTCCGATTGCGAAGCTGGTGTCAACGGCAAACCGGGGATCACCACTCACGCGGGTCCACCTGTTCGAATTCGGCCTCGATCAGGGCCTCGATTTCCTCAGCTTCCTCGCGGCTCCAGCGCCCTGCAAGCTCCGACAAGAGACCGCCGTCGACGGGCGCTTCTTCGACACGTAACCGGACCGCCGACCGATCCGGAAGTCCGTGAAGCGCCTCGAGCGGTCGAAAGACGCCATTCTCGTAGATCGCACGAACCTGCCTGACCATTCGTCACCTCTACCGTATCATACCGTACATCCCGGGAGACGCACCCCTCGTTCGCGGCCGACTTGCATCGCCTTCTCATACCCCGCGTCGGCGTGGCGGATGATGCCGGTGGCGGGGTCGGCGGGGCAGGTCAACCACCGGCGGCACCTTCCGGCGGCAGCGGGCGGAGCCGTACCTTCCGATCCGTGGCCACGATGAACTTCCCTTCGACGCGGCTCGCGATCCGCGCCCAATGAGCGCGAAATACCTCGAGCCGCGCGACCTGAGACGGCCCCCGGTAGCGCAGCAGGATCACGCCCCGAGCGATCCGTCGCTGCCGAAACACCATCTCGCCAAAGTCCAGGTCCGCGGTTAGCAGGATCCGATCCTCGTGCAACGCCATGCGGAGGACTTCGTCGTCGGAAGCTGCCGGCGCGGACTCTGCGATGTAGACGAGTTCGATTCCCTCTTGACGCAGCCAATCGACGATGGCGGCGTCGACGCTTTCGTCGGCCAGGAACCTCATCCCGCGGCCTCAGAGACGAACACCGTCTCATCCGCAGACAGTGAGGCGGCCGCAAAAGCGAGCGCCGCACGGACGTGCTCAGGTGTCAGTCGCGGATGCGCCGCCAGCACCTCCTCAACGGTGTTGCCATCGGCGAGGCGCTCGAGGATCAACTCCACGGTCAACCGCGTCCCTTTCAGCACCGGTTTGCCAAGCATCACATCGGGACGCTGTTCGATGTAGTCTCGCCAATCCATTCAATGACTCCCGGCCTCGGACCCGACTCCGCAACGTACGCTTTCCGCGTTGGCCGCCGCGGCATCCATGACGCCCCAGCGGGCCGCGAGCACACGAACCCGTCGAGCGATGCCGTGGCAAGCGAGGATTGTATCGCCGACTTATGGCAAGCGAACGCCCCGTTGTTCGGCGGTCCGCCTCGCCTTTTCGTACCCCGCATCCGCGTGGCGGATGATGCCGGTGGCGGGGTCGGCGGTGAGGACGCGCTTCAGCCGCGTGGCAGCCTCTTTGGTGCCGTCGGCGACGATGACCTGGCCCGCGTGGATGGCGTAGCCGATGCCCACGCCGCCGCCGTGGTGGACGCTGACCCAACTGGCCCCGCAGGCGGTGTTCACCAGGGCGTTGAGAATCGGCCAGTCGGCGATCGCGTCGGAGCCGTCCTTCATGCCCTCCGTCTCACGGTTGGGGGAGGCGACTGAACCGCAGTCCAGGTGATCCCGCCCGATGACGATCGGCGCCGAAATGTCGCCCTTGGCCACGAGGTCGTTGAACACCAGGCCCATCTTGTCGCGCTCGCCGTAGCCGAGCCAGCAGATCCGGGCGGGCAGCCCCTGGAACCTGACCCGCTCGCCGGCGATGCGAATCCAGCGGCAGAGATGCTCGTTGTCGGGGAAGGTCTCGAGCACGGCCCGGTCGGTGCGGGCGATGTCCTTCGGATCACCGGAGAGCGCCGCCCATCGGAACGGCCCCTGTCCCTCGCAGAACAGCGGCCGGATGAAGCGGGGGACGAATCCCTCGATGTCGAAGGCGTTGTCGACCCCGACGAGCTTCGCCTGCCCGCGAATGTTGTTGCCGTAGTCGAAGGTGACCGCCCCGCGCTTTTGCAGATCGAGCATCGCCGTAACGTGCTCGCCCATGGCCCGCATCGATTCGGTGATGTAGCGGTCGGGGTCGGTCAGGCGCAGCTTGACGGCCTCGGCAAAGCTCATCCCGTTGGGCACGTAGCCGTTGAGGGCATCATGCGCCGAGGTCTGGTCGGTCAGCACATCGGGGTCGACGCCGCGTTTGACCAGTTCCGGCAACACGTCGGCGCAGTTGCCGAGCAGGCCGACCGAAAGCGGCTTCGCCGCCTGCTTGGCATCCCGCGCCCACGTCAACGCCTCGTCCAGATCGGCCGTCCATTTGTCGAGGTAGGCGGTCCTGATTCGCCGTTCGATCCGGGCCCGGTCGACTTCGACGACCAGCGCCACGCCCTCGTTCATGGTGACCGCCAGCGGCTGGGCCCCGCCCATGCCGCCGAGCCCGCCAGTAACCACCAACTTCCCCTTAAGTGATCCGCCGAACTCGAGCCGGGCCAGTGAGCCGAGCGTCTCATAGGTGCCCTGGAGGATGCCCTGGGTGCCGATGTAGATCCAGCTTCCCGCCGTCATCTGCCCGTACATGGTCAGCCCGAGCGCCTCGAGCCGGCGGAATTCGTCCCAGGTTGCCCAGTGCGGCACGAGCATGGCGTTGGAGATGAGCACCCGCGGCGCGTCGGGATGAGTCTTGACGACGCCGACGGCCCGGCCCGATTGGACGAGCAGCGTCTCGTCGTTCTCGAGCGCTTTCAGCGCAGCAACAATCCGGTCGAAGTCGGGCAAGGACCGCGCCGCCTTGCCACTGCCGCCGTAGACGATCAGCTCGTCGGGCTTCTCGGCGACCTCGGGGTCGAGGTTGTTCATGAGCATGCGCAGGGCGGCCTCCTGGAGCCAGCTCTTGCAGGTGATCCGCGTGCCGCGCGGGGCGCGAATAGAGCGCGCCCCGGTATGGTGTTGGGCCGATTCGGCGGTTGCCGCGCTTACGCGTCTGCTAGTCATGGTGTAACCCCCACCGCGAATCCAGGTTGACGAACTTGCTTTGCGCAGTAGGCAACTTACGCCACGGGTTCGTCAGGGTGCTTGAGCACGGCCATCAACGCGACGATCTGGCGTCCAACCTCGGCGGCTACAGCGAACGGTACCGGCCAAGGCCTGTGGGCGGCCGCTCCACCGGTCTCTTCGGGCCGAAAACGCGCCGCCCGAGGCTCCGCCTCCACCGATCGAAGGTGGTCGGCCGAGGCACCCCGCTCGCTGAGCAAGCCGAGGACATTCCGTTGCCATTCAACGTCATCAGGACGAGTCGGCCACGAATCCAGGTCCAACAGTTGCAGACCGACCGCGTGAAACACGGCCAGCACGAACGTTGCACAGGTCAGACCCAACTTGGTCTTTCCGAAGAGAAACTGAGCAGTCGTCGGATCGAAGCAGTCGTTCGGATGGCTAAACGCGTACGGAATGCTCTTCCCATTCTGGCGCCAGACACGCCGACAAAACGCCGCCACCTGTTTGGCGCGTCGTTCATGGATCGTGGGGTCGACCCAAACGTAGTCCGCTCGGGCCGGCTCGTTTCGAAGATCCAGGTGCCACGCCAGGTGCAACATCATTGGCTCATGCCGATCGTCGCCGCGATGTAGGAGGCCGATATGCCGTTGCGTTTCATCGATAGGTTTCAGTGCGACGGCGACGAAGCGTACCTCCGAAAACGGTTTTTCGGTGGCAATGTGAACACGCTCCATGATCAACCGAGCCCAGCAAGAAGCCCTATGTCGTACTCCCCGCGCCGCCGAAGCTCGTGCTCTACGCGCCGAAAGAATGAATCCCGCGTTGGCAACTCAGACTTGGCCGGCAACGTAGCCGTGAGCAACGCGAGCAGGATATCCACGGAGGACCGACTTGGCTCAACCTCGTCGAGGATGGATGCGCAAAGCGCGAAACGTCTCGCGCGAAGCAGATCGTCGATCTCGTCGTATATGATGTCAAGGGCAAGATCGTTGTGCCCACTCTCTTCCAAGGCCTGCGCTCGCGGGACAAGATCGGAAGGAAAGCGGGACGGTATGCGATCCTGAAAACGTTCCCGAGACCCGAGCGCTGACGGATCGAGCAGGAAGCCGTGCATCAGCGCCACCTTCACTTCGCTACTCGATGGATCAAACGTGAGAAATCCGGTAAACCCGGGTAAAAAAGCGCCCACACGCTCCGGGCGATCCATGATCGGTGTTGTGAACCACAGAGCAACATCCTCGGTGGCTGGGTCGTGCCAAGGGCGTAACCGCTTGAACCGTTCTGTAATATAGCCGGGCCCCGACGCCAATTCCAGTCCGGGCGTCGTGGCGTCGCGTGAGCCGAAGTCGGCCCCGAACCGGTCAGGTTGGCTCCGGCTCCAAGGCATCGTGAACCGGCGGTTGGATGCACCAACGAAAGAGCCAGCCGGCTTTTCGGTTGAACTGAGTAAGGGTTGCAAGGGCATTCTCTTTCTCCACGCGTCGCTCGACGAAGAAGTCGCTGTCGATCATGTAACACTGTTCGTTCGTCGCTTGGGCCTGGACGATTCCGTGGCGGATCATTACCTTTCCCTGTTCATCGCTTAGGCGCACAAGGACCTGCCGCTCAACATGCAGAATGTTGTCGCCAATCCCATTCGCCGCCAGTTCTGCGCCGATGTGCGGCTGGAGCAATTCGCGCCAAGGCCGATCCGACAGCTCCAGTTGCGATCGTTGGATGACGTCGATATAGCGTAGTCCGATGCGCTCAAAGTACGGTGGTTGATACAGCTCCACCAAGGCGTCGAACAGTTCCTGCAATCTTGTGTGGAAGGCCTCCCATCGCTTGTAGTTATCCGTTTTCAGAGCGAGGAACGTTGGTGCCAATGTGGCAGCCCACGCACCGTCTCCACCGGAAAACTCGTGAACAACGCCTCCCACCCCTGCATTGGCGACCGGCTGAAGCGCTTTGACCATCTCCGCCGGCAGTCCGGGCGGCAGCGCGGGCATCGAGGGCTTCTGTTGGTACCCAGGGTAGATCGACCGGATTCGTTCCTGAAACACGCTCGGCAACTCGGCCGCGATCCGAAGAATCGCGGGAAACCGTAGCTGGCAGACCACCTCGACGAGGGGGTTCTTCCGATAAATCACCCGCGGTGACTCTGGAAACGGCATGGTCGCGTCCCAATCCGAAACGAAACCGGCAATCTACCGGCGTCTCTCTGGATTATGGCGTTTAACTCCGCCATGGCAAGGCGTCCGCCTCCGCAGCGATGTGGCCATCGCCAAGCGGGGTCCACGCGGCTCTGGAGAGGTTCAACGCTTCCCTCGTAGACGATCAGCTCGTCGGGCTTCTCGGCGACTTCGGGGTCGAGGTTGTTCATGAGCATGCGCAGGGCGGCCTCCTGGAGCCAGCTCTTGCAGGTGATCCGCGTGCCGCGCGGGGCGCGGACGGTACGCGGCGCACTCGGTGCTCTGTCCGTTTCGGCCGGTTGAGTTTTGGTCGTGGTGGACATAGCCGTCTCCTGGCGGTTGCGTTCCAACACGATCATACCACCGCGGCCGGGAATTGGCAGCGGCGGCGTTGCGGACGCGACGGAGCCCGCCGCGCCGCCGAAACGGCCGCGAGCCCATCGCATTCTGGACCTGGCGATTCCACCCGCGCCGATGTGCGCGCACTTCGGCTACGCCGCACCGACGGAACTGGCACGAATCGACGCGATCGTATCGAGCGGCCCCTGCAACAGCACCTCGTCGCCCGCGCTCAGGGTCGTATCCGGTGAGGGAAACAGGCAGCCGGGCTCGTCCCGCGGTCGGCGTTCGATGACACAGATGCCGAGCGTCGCGAGGATCTCCGACACCGTGCGATCGCAGAGTGACCCGCCGGGTTGCACGTTCCAACGTTGGACCACGACGAGCCGGTTGCCCACGATGATGCTGTTGACGATCGAGGGCTCGAGGGCCGCCGTGGCGAAGGCAGGGGCGGACAGCGCCGACTGCGACATGGCGATGTGGATGTTGAACCCGTCGCGGATCTTGTCGGCCATGTGTTGATCGAACATGCGCAGCACGACGCGGACGTTCGGCGAGATCCTCCGTGCGTCGAGGGCGATCTCGAGGTTCGCCAGGTCGTCGTTCGTGGCGAGGATCACACTCCGCGCGTCGGCTACGTTGGCGTCCTCGAGCAGGGCCTCGCGCCGGGCGTCACCGATGAGAAGGGGCGCCCCTTCGCGTCTGAGCTCCTCCAGGAACTGGCCGTTCGGGTCGCGCTCGATGACGACGACCGCCTCGCCCAACCGGCGCAGCAGCCTGTAGGTCCGGTACCCCAGCCGGCCGAAGCCGACCAGCACGATGTGGTTTTTCAACGCATGGGCCATGGTTGCACACCAACTCCGTTCACATTTTCGCCGGTCACCCAGCAGCAACGCGAAATCGACGATCGCTTCGATAATGACCGTCAGCCCGAGAACCGGAACCAGAAAGAAGAGGGATTGCAGCACGCGCGATTTGGGGAACGCCTCGGGCGGCTCGCCGAATACGAGACTCCATGTGTAGTACGTCGCCTCGGCGAGCGACAGGTTCTTCTCCGGCTCCAGCCACCTGAAGAGCGAGCCGCCGATCAAGAGGATCACGCCGATCAGCCCCAACCGGATTCGGAAATGGCGTAGCGCCACACGCGCAAAGCACCACTCGCGCCACAGCCGGGAATCGATCGGATGCCCGCGCCTTTCCTCGATCCGCAAGTTATCGACGTTGGCGGCCGAAATGGGCATGAGTCGTGATCTCGCACAGTCGACAACGCACCGGCCGCGGGGCCGGCGGGGGCGGGCCCGATCGGCGGGGTGCGCGGCGACCGACGCGTGCGCTTTCGCGCCGCGCAGCTAAGCGTCCATTGATCGATGTATCGGCCTTCGCCATTGCAGCCCGCGACTCGGACACCGGCGAGCCGTTCGCGACCGAGGTCGCGCATTGCATCTGGCACGAGCGTGACCCAGCCCGGGGCCCGGACAGCCCGAGGCGCCGACTCCCGACCACCGCCGACGTCAACCCGTTGCTGGGTTTTATGGCCCGGAAACGGCGTGGGTACCGAAAGCCAACCGGCAGCGACGATCAGTATAAGGAAAATAATTAGTGTCATAATGCATTTTGGCGTAGCTTCTCGGCCGACCCGCGGACCGGTTTCCGTCCCGCCCGGATTGCCGGTTGCCGGTGCACGTGACCACCGGAGGCGCGTGCTACGGCGTGACGCCGATCACCCGTTCTCATGCATGTGAAGCTCATCGCGTGGTTGATGTGCGTCGAATCGGGGACTAAGATTGGAGTCGGGCGTTACTGGACTTTCTACGCGGAACGCCGCGGGTTGGAGGTGCGGCCCGACGAGGGGCTGGAGCAGCCGCGGCCCGCAGCGGCCGGGGTCCATCTTGCCGTTTTTCTATCGTTCGTCGCGCACGGGGCGCGCCGCCGTCTTATGCCGAGAACCTGCCACGAATTATGGCCAAACAGAGGAAGAAGCTGGGCGAGACTCTGATCGACTGGGGCATCATCAACGACAAGGCCCTGGGCGACGCGCTTACGTATGCCAAGGAACACCAGAAGCGGATCGGTGACGCGCTGGTCGAGCTGGCGTTGTGCAGCGAGGACGACGTCTGCAAAGCGCTGGCGACGCAGTTCGGCCTGGAGTACATCGACCTCGACCACCACCATGTGGACAAGGAGCTGCTCGGCGTCATCCCCTCGAAGATGATCGAGGACTACCTGGTGATTCCGGTCAGCGAGGAGGCGAACCGCCTGAAGGTCATCGTGACCGACCCGCTCGACCTCGAGACGTTGGATCTGCTCCGCTTCCGCCTCAACCGTGAGATCGTCCCGACGCTGGCGCCGATCAGCAAGGTCAAACGGTTCATCGACAAGTTCGTCAACCCGGAGGGTGACGTCCTCTCCAAGACGATGGCCAGCATCGACCAGGAAGCGCCGACCGACGAGGACGGCGCGCCGGCCAAGCTCGGCAGCAGTGAGGTCGACGAGAACGCGCCGATCGTCAAGCTCGTGAACCTGATCATCACCGAGGCGGTCCACGGGCGGGCCAGCGACATTCACATCGAGCCCATGGCCGACCGTGTGCGCGTTCGCTACCGGATCGACGGCGTCTGCCAGATCCGCGACGACATCCCCAAGCACATGCAGGCCGCGGTGGTGGCGCGGCTCAAGATCATGTCCGGCATGGACATCGCCGAGCGGCGGGTGCCGCAGGACGGGCGCATCAAGATGAAGATCGGCGGGGGGCAGATCGACTTTCGGGTCAGCGCCTGCCCGGCCTATCACGGCGAGAGCGTCGTCCTTCGTATTCTTCGTCCGGAATCGGTCCGCATCGGCATTCCGGCGTTGGGCTTCGCCGAGGACGACTACGAGAAGTTCAAGCGGATCATCCAGCGTCCCAACGGCATATTCCTGGTAACCGGTCCGACGGGCTCCGGCAAGACCACGACGCTCTACGCGGCCCTTCAGGAGTTGAATCGCCCGGACAAGAAGATCATCACCGCGGAAGACCCGGTCGAGTACAACTTCACCGGGATGAATCAGTGCCAGGTGCGCGAGGAGATCGGCCTATCCTTTTCCAAGATTCTGCGGTCGATGCTGCGTCAGGCGCCGAACATCATTCTCGTCGGCGAGATCCGCGACCGGGAGGTGGGCGACGTGGCGATCCAGGCCGCCCTGACGGGGCACCTCGTATTCAGCACCCTGCACACCAACGACGCCCCGTCGGCCATCACCCGATTGCTCGATATGGGGATCAAGCCGTTCCTGGTCGCCAGTGCGATCCAGGCGATCATGGCCCAGCGGCTCATCCGCGTGATCTGTTCCGAGTGCAAGGTCGAGGATCCTAACCCCGACAAGCGAGCCCTCAAGCTGCTGGGCTTCTCCGAGGACGAGATCGCCGGAAAGCCCATCTGGAAGGGGGCCGGTTGCAAGCGCTGCGGCGGCTCCGGGTACCGGGGCCGAATTGGGATATTCGAAATGGTGCTCATGAACACGGAGCTGCGCGACCTGGCTTTCAAGCAGGCCACGGCGACTCAGCTCCGCGCCGCCGCTCGTGCCGCGGGAATGCGGACGCTCCTGGAGGACGGGAAGCTGAAGGTACTCGCCGGCATGACCACGCCGGACGACCTGCTTCGCGTGACCCAGGCGGAGGGCCTGATTGCAGCCTGACGGCACACGGCGTCAGCGAACGCAACCGTGATACTCAGCAGAGGAAGCTCGAATGGCGACGATCCACATTGACCGGTTGCTGGAGACGGTGATCAAACAGGGCGCGTCCGACCTGCACCTGACGGTCGGGCGCCCGCCGGTCATTCGGCTTCACGGCCACCTCCGCAACCTGGAGACCAAGACGCTGGGCCCCGACGACACCGTCGCCCTGATGAAGGCCATCAGCCCGGACCGCTGCCAGCAGGAACTCCAGGAAGAAGGCGGAACCGACTTCGGGTTCGCGTTCGGCGACGCGGGCCGATTCCGAGTCGCCGTGTTCAAGCAGAAGGGCAACGTCGCGATCGTGCTGCGGCTGATCCCCACGAAGTTCCTGACCTTCGAGCAGATCGGGCTGCCGGCCATCTGCCGGGCGTTGTGCCGCCGGCCGCGGGGCCTGTTCCTCGTGACCGGGCCCACCGGCTCGGGCAAAACGACGACGCTCGCAACGATGATCGACTACATCAACGCCAACCTCGACGGCCGACACATCGTAACCGTCGAGGACCCGATCGAGTATTACCACATGCACAAGAAGTCGCTGATCAATCAGCGCGAGGTGGGGGTGGACGTTCCGAGCTTCTCGGAAGCGCTGCGCCGGGTGCTGCGTCAGGACCCGGACGTCATTCTCGTCGGCGAGCTTCGCGACCTCGAGACCATCGAAGCCGCGGTGCGTGCGGCCGAGACGGGGCACCTGGTCTTCAGCACCCTGCACACCACCGGGTGTCAGGGAACGATCACGCGACTGATCGACGCTTTCCCGCCCAACCAGCAGGAACAGATCCGCGTGCAGCTCTCGACCAACCTGATCGCCACGCTCTCTCAGGCCCTCATGCCCAGGATGCCCAAAGGCATGGTCGCGGCGTACGAGTTCATGCTGGTTACTCCGGCGATCTCGAACCTGATCCGCGAGAACAAGACGTACCGGATCGACTCGACGATTCAGACGGGGAAGAAGTTCGGCATGCAGCTTCTGGACGAGCACCTATGGCGGCTCTATGAAGGCGGCCAGATCAACGCCGAGGACTGCGTCGACCGATCGAGGAACCCGGGCGAAATGCAGGACAAGATCGACGCCCACCGCCGCGGCCTCGACGCCGCCAAGGCCGGTACGGAACAGGAGAGCGACACTCCCGTCCTGAGAACCTCATGAGCGAAACGCCCACGGCATCCACCGGCGCGACCAAGCTCACCGCCGCCCCCGCCGGGCGCGGGGCCAAAATGCCGCCCATCGAACAGCTTCGCGGACGGCCCTTGGGCCGCGTGCTGATCAAGATGGGCAAGCTGAAGCGCTCGCAGGTTCACGAAGCGCTCGACATCCAGAAGGAAAAACGCGGTCCCATCGGCTCTATCCTTGTCGAGCTCGGTTACATCTCCGACGAGGACCTCAACGTGGCCCTGGCCGCGCAGAGCGGCATGGGCCTGGTCGATCTCGGGAAGATGGACGTCGCCGCCGAGATCATCGCAATGATGCCGGCGCAGATGGCCAACACCTACCGCGTTGTGCCTTACGAATACGACGCCGACCGCCACGAGCTCGGCATCGCGATGGAGAACCCCGACAACTTCGTTGCCACGGACGACCTCAAGACGTTGCTCGGGGTCAAGATCAAGGCCTCCCTCGCCAAGCCGGAGGAGCTGCAAAAGGCCCTCGACCGCTACTACCCGGAAGGCGAGCAGGAATCGATCGCCGGACTGATCGGCGAGTTGACCGACGACGCGGACCTTGCCCGCTTCGAGGGCCGCGGCGACAGCATCGACCTCATGGAGCTCAAGGAGATCGCCGACCTCAACCCGGTCAAGAAGCTCCTCAACCTCGTGCTGCTCCAGGCCATCAAAGACAAGGCCAGCGACATTCACTTCGAACCCTTCGAGGACGAGTTCAAGATGCGCTACCGCATCGACGGCGTCCTATACGAAATGGTCCCCCCGCCGCGGTACGTTGCGCTGGCCATCGCCTCGCGCATCAAGGTCATGTCGAACCTCGACATCGCCGAGCGGCGCCTGCCTCAGGACGGCCGCATCGAGCTCCAGCTCAAGGGCCAGCCCATCGACCTGCGGGTCAGCGTCCTGCCGACCATGTTCGGCGAGAGCGTCGTGCTCCGTGTACTCGACCGCTCCAATGTCCAGCTCAACCTGGACAAAGTCGGCATGCGCGACGACGACCTGGTCTCCTTCCGCCAGCTCATCAAGAAACCCAACGGCATCATCATCAATACCGGCCCGACCGGATCGGGAAAGACCACCACGCTGTACGCCGCCCTCCAGGAACTGAACAGCCCCGAGGTCAAGATCCTCACCTCCGAGGACCCGGTCGAGTACGACCTCGACGGGCTGGTTCAGGTGCAGGTCCGTCCTGAAGTGGGACTGACCTTCGCCCGGGCCCTGAGGAGCTTCCTGCGGCAGGACCCCGATATCATCCTCGTTGGCGAGATTCGCGACCTCGAAACCGCCCAGATCAGCGTCCAGGCCTCGTTGACCGGACACCTGGTCTTCACGACCCTGCACACGAACGATGCCCCCTCGGCCATTGCCCGCTTGATGGACCTGGGCATGGAGCCGTTCCTGGTGACGGCGACGTTGGAGGCCATCGTCGCCCAACGTCTCGTCCGCCGCATCTGCAACAACTGCAAGGCGGAATATCGCCCGACCGAGGAGCAGCTCATGGAGCTCAGCCTCAGGCCCGAGGACGTGGGCGACCGGGTGTTTCACTACGGCAAGGGCTGTGACTACTGTAATAACACCGGCTACCGGGGCCGGTTGGGAATCTACGAGACGATGGTCCTGGACGACAACCTCCGCGACCTCATCATGAACCGGGCCTCGACCGCCGTGCTCCGCCGCGAGGCGATGAAACGCGGCATGCGGACGCTGCGCGAGTCGGGCCTGCTGGCCATCTACGAGGGGATCACGACCCTGGATGAGGTCGTCAAGGAGACGATCGTCGAAGAGTAAGAGACGATCGTCGAAGAGTAAGACTTGAAACGTCAAGACGTCGAAACGTCGGTCCGTGGTAGCTCGTAGCTTGTAACTCGTAACCTCGAACTCACCTTCGGATCATCGTGATCGGTTCGAGACACCGGCAAACGCGGGAAGTAGACGATGGGCACATTTACCTACGAGGCGATGAATCAGGCGGGGCAAGAGGTCAAGGACGAGATCGACGCCCCGTCCGCCGAAGACGCACTCGCGAAGATCCGCAACCTCGGCTTTTTCCCGACGCGCATTCGCGAGAAGGGCGGCGTCCGGGCCAAGGCCGCAGCCGGACCGAAGAAGAAGTCCAGCGCCGGCTTCATGATCGGCAAGGTCAGCACCAAGAACATCACCCAGTTCACCCGACAGCTTTCCACCCTCCAGGACGCCGGTCTCCCCATCCTTCGCAGCCTCAACATCCTCCAAGAACAGCAGAAACCCGGCGCCCTCAAGAACATCTTGCGGGGCATGGCGGAAGATATCGAAGGCGGGGCCACGCTCTCCGACGCCTGCGCCCGGCAGCCCAAGGCCTTCAACCGGCTCTACGTCAACATGGTGGCGGCGGGCGAAACGGGCGGTGTCCTCGACGTGATCCTCCAGCGTCTGGCCGATTTCATGGAGAAGGCCCAGAGGCTCAAGCGGAAGATCATCGGCGCCATGGTCTACCCGGTCGTCGTCGTCGCCTTCGCTCTGGGTATCGTGACCGGGATCATGGTCAAGGTCATTCCCAAGTTCAAGGATATCTTCCTGGACTTCGACGTGACTCTGCCCAACGTCACGCTCGTGCTCATCGGGATTTCCGACTGGTTCGTCGCCGGCACGCCGCCCGGCTGGATGGTGGTGGCCTTCGGGCCGGTGCTGGTCTGGTTCGCCTTCAAGCTGATCCGCGCATCCAAGGGAGGGAGGTTCGCCAGCGACTTTCTCGGCGTCAAGGTGCCGCTCCTGGGTGTGATGCTGCGCAAGGCGGCCGTGGCCCGCTTTACGCGCACGCTGGGAACACTGATCAGCGCCGGTGTGCCCATCCTCGAAGCGATCAACATCACGCGCGACACGGTCGGCAACGAGGTCTACGCCCGGGCCCTGAATAAGGTGCATGACTCGATTCGAGAGGGCGAGAGCTTTTCGGCTCCACTTCGTCAGACCGGCGTGTGCGACAGCCTGGTGACCAACATGATCGACGTCGGGGAGGAGACCGGCGAGCTCGATAAGATGCTCATGAAGATCGCGGACAACTACGAGGAGGAGCTGGACGTTGCGGTCGCCAGCCTGGTCTCCTTGCTCGAGCCGATTATGGTGGTGTTCCTGGGCGGCATCGTCGGCTTTATCGTCATCGCCCTGTTTATGCCGCTGGTGCAGTTGATCCAGTCGGTGTCCGGCTAGATCTGAGCCGCGACCTCCAGGGGGCGCGAACGCCCGGTATCCGGGCACGTTCGCGCGGGCTAAAGCCCGCGGCTCGGGGTACGATGGAAGGAACCATGTCAGGAAATCCAAAGCTGATCCGTGACCGGGCGGCGTTCTCGCTCGTCGAGTTGCTGACCGTCGTTTTCATCATCTCCCTGCTGATCGGCATTCTGGTGCCGTCGCTCAGCGCCGCGCGGACCGCGGCGAAGAAGGCCACGACCCGTAAGACGCTCCAGTCGACCGGTACCGGACTGGAGATGTTCCGCAACGACACCGGCGCCGAGTTCGCCCAGACCAACGGCTACCCGCCGTCGTTCGCCCATCCGCCGATCAACGAGGCCGGCTTCGACGCCCACGACGGGCAATTTCCGTTCCTCGACGGATACCCGACGGTGTCAGGCGCGCACTGGCTGCCCGCCATGCTCATCGGGCTCGATTCCCAGGGTTACATCAAGCGCAGCGCGGTCCCGACCGCCATCAAGACGCAGCCCGATAAGTGGTATGACCCGGACGCCGACAGCGGGAAGCCGATCACCGAGCGGGCCCCCCGCTACATCGACGCCGGCAACACGCCCATGCTGATCACTGAAAAGCTCACCGGCCGGGAGAACGCCGCCCTCCTGCCGAGCTGGGGCCCGCGCGGCGGCCCGGAATGGAAGCTGCCCGTGATCGTCGACGGGTTCGACTATCCGATCCTCTACTATGTCGCCAACAAGCACGGGCGCCCGACCAACATGGTCTCCGACGAACACAACGCCAAGAACGACTACAGCGGCGGTGCGCAGGAGGAGGGCGTGCCTTACTACTTCCATGAAGACAACGAGATGTTCACCGGCAACAAGGACGAGGCGGGCTGGGACTTCAACGGGCCCCACGCCATCGCCGAGTCGGGCGCCGACCTCACCGCGGATCAGCTCGTCGAGGATGACAACCGCGACACGTTCGCCCGTTACATCATCGACCGCAAGCTGTGGCGCGACATCCAGCATCAGCAATCGCCCAACGCTGAGGCGCCGCTTCGCCCGGCCAACGCCGATACGTTCCTGCTGATCAGCCCCGGCCCGGACGGCCGCTACGGAACAACTGACGACGTCTCCAACCTCCCCGCCTTCGAGGAGCAATAGTGCCAAAGGCTGTCATGATGAGTAGAAACTGCACGCCGTCACGCTTCGACCCCGGAGGGTCCAAGGGCTGTAGCCACGGGTGGAGTCCCGATCGAGATCGGGACGCAACCCGTGGAACAGGTCGTCCCCCGTTGACACCCGCCCCGAAGGGGCGGAGGAAAGATTCGACGTCACCCATGCCCGGCGACCGGCGATTCGCCACAGGTCGCCGCGTGCATGGGCATACGTCCCTTCGCCCCTGCCGGGGCGAGGGGAACGTAACGCCGTCCGCCTCCACGGGTTCCGCTCGGCCGCGGCGGCCTCCCTCCACCCGTGGCTACAACCCTTGCGCCCCTCCGGGGCCAGGACCGAACGACTCGCAACCGAACCGCCGCCCCGCCTTCACCTTGATCGAGATGATGGTCGTCGTGGCGATCATCGCCCTGCTGCTCGCCGTCCTTCTTCCGGCCTTCGGGATCGTGCGTGACAGAGCCCGGCAAACGCAGGCCCAGTCGATGTTCAGCGGGATCGACGCCGGCCTTCAGACCTTCCGCGGCGAGGCGGCGCTCGCCAACCTGCCGCCGTCGGCGGCCGACAACCCCGACCCTCTGAAGCGGCAGCTCATCGCCAATCCAAGGAACAACAACAACCCGCCCGGCAACGGCGGCAAGGACCCCGTGCGCGTTAGCGGGGGCATGCTTCTGGTCCATGCGATGGTGGGGGCCGACGGGCTCGGCACGCCCGGTTTTCGCGACCTCAACCGCAACGGCTTCTGGTGGGACGATTCGCACGACGGCGCGGGAGGTCTGTACGAACTGGACGCGGACCGCAATCCCAAGCAGCCACGATACGGCGGCGCGGGATTCGTCGACGACAAGATGAAGGAGCGGTTGCGATCGCTTCAGGATTTGCAGGACCGCGGGATCATCCTCAACCTGGCTGCGGCGCCGACCAACACCGCCGTCGACGAGCTGATGTTCGTCGACCCCTGGGAGAAGCCGATCCTCTACTACCGGGCCAACCGCGCCGCCGTCAACATGGTCGGCGAGTCGGGCAAGCCCGGGATCTACTGGCAGGAGGACAACGGCATCATCACCGGAACCGAACAGGGCCTGTTCCGAACGGAAGGCATCGACTTCGGGGCCGGTAAGGTCGACGGCTTTTACCACGAGATCGTGAGCGCCCTGCCGCCGAGCGACCCCGATCCACAACAATTGAACATCGGCGAGGACGACGCGTACGACCATTCCTTCGCCCGCTTCATCTGGGACCCCTCGGTCAAGGTGCGCTACACCCCGGTCAACAAGGACAGCTTCTTGCTTATCAGCGCCGGGTCCGACGGGCGATACGGCACCGACGACGACATCACGAACTGGACGCGAAAGGAAGCGGACTAGGTGGCCCGGGCGTGGGAAAAGGCAGGGCACGGAGCTACGAAGGAAGGGATCGAGGGATCGAGGGATCGAGGGATCGAGGGATCGAGAGCCTGCGCCACCCAATCGGCAATCGGCAATCGGAATTCGGCAATTGACAATTCTGAATTCCGCCTTTTGCATTCGCGCAGCGCTCTGACCCTCGTCGAGATGCTCGTCGTCATGGTCATCATCACCATTCTCATCAGCGCCGTCGCCGTCGTCGCCACCACACTCATCGAGCGCGGCAAGACCAACAACACCAGGGCCGTCCTCCAGAACGTCTCCGACGCGCTGGATGCTTTCCGCCGCGAGCAGGACGCGAAGCCCACGATCACCAACGCCCGGCAACCGGCTAAGGTCGGCAGCGGTAACGTCCGCTACCGCGACCGCTACGGCCCCTACCCGCCCGACGAGCTCGAGGTGTTCACGGATGCCGGACTGCCCGGCAGTACCAGCCCCCCCGATCGCCGGTCCCTCGCGCCGGGCCACGCGCCGGTCTACCCCGCGCCCGCAGGTAACAACTGGCGACCGATGAACTTCTACCCCACGGGTAACCTGACAATCGACATCCTCGAACATCGCGACCTCGCCGCCATGATCATTGCCCTCGAAACCCTCAGCGAGGAGGCGTCGGTCTACGTCTCGCGCATTCCCGACCGCTACCGCACGCCCGGCGTGCTCGACGCCGACGGCCGGCCCGCCATGTTTCTCGACCGCCACGGCAGCGATGACTGGTCCGACGGCGACTTCCAGATCCGACCCATTGTCGACGATTGGGGCGTGCCGCTGGGGTACATGTCCCAGCGCGACTGGGACGCGGGCGGCTCCGCTCAGCAGCAGGTGTCCCGGGCGTCGAATAACCACGCCGGCTGGAACGAGCTTTCCACCAAGATCATCCAACTGACCGGCCAGCCGTTGATCTTCTCCTATGGCCCGAACGGCAAGGAGCAGCTCACGAAGGATGCGATGGGCGGCAATGGCGACGCCTCGCTGCCGGGTGATTACCTCACCGGTACGACCGCCAATTCCATCGATCACCACCTCAACGCCGACAACGTCTACCTTGACCCGACACTTGCGGGCCGCCTAGCAAGAGAGTTGGACTAGTGGCGCTTCGTCGACTCGGAGAACCGGATTCTGCATTCTGAACGCTTCATTTTGAGCTCGCCCGGGCGTAGGCACGAAGGCACGAAGGCACGAAGGCACGAAGTTAGAAACGCCGAAAGGCCGAAATGCCGAAATGCCGAACGGGGGCCGCGCTTTGCACACGCCGCGACCCCCCATTCGCTACTCGCTTTTCGCCATTCGCCATTCCGGGCGTTTACGCTCATTGAGATGGTCGTCGTCGTGGCGATCATCACGATCCTGGTCGCTCTGGTCGTTCCGGCCGCCGCCACGCTCTGGAACCAGCGGAAGCTCGCCGACGCCGAGAACACGATCCAGGGCCTGTTGATGAACGCCCGGGCCAAGGCCGTCGCAGCCGGCACAAAGCACGGGCTCTTCTTCTTCGTCGACGGCGAGGGCGTGCAACAGGTCCGCCTCATCCGGCAGGTTGACGTCGTCGATCTCGCCCGCCGCGACCTCCTTGGTCTCGATCCCAAGGACACCTGGAATTATGTGTCCGCAACCGCTGGATACCGCCTGACCCTCGAGAACGTCTACGAAATCGCCGAAGGCCGCAGCGGCTCGATTCCTGCACCGATCCGGGCCTCGCCCCGCTACATCGTCGCGCCCACCGGCCCCGAGAACTGGGACTTCTTCAGCGACCCGGAGGTCGGTAACAACACATTCGCGTCGCTCTCCGGCGGAACCGACAACGCCCAGCGCCACAGGAACTACTTCACCCTGGTGTTTGGAACCGAGGGCCAGCTTCTCGTCCGCGAGCCGGTGCTGATCATCGATCAGAACAAGGTCAACCGCGCCGCGCGGTTCGAGGACAACCCCGAGATCGGAATCGGCGACATCACGGGGCTGCCCGTCGGCGACAACAGCACGAACCCCAAGGATCCATATGAGCCGACGGTCGACGAGTTTTACCCAGATCAGGACCCAGGCCAGCCGCCGGAGTGCATCGATCCGGACAGGACTCGGTGCCAGAAGGTCTCCCTCCTCATCGTCGACGACAAGAACGTCGCGATCAACTTCCCCTCCGTCGACGGCGTGCTCGTCTACGACGATTCGCTCTTCGTGCAGTTCCCCACCGACAAGGACAAGCGCGCCTACCTCGAGCGCACGGGCCAGCCGATGTACGTCAGCCGACACACCGGCACCGTGCTCCGCGGGCCCGTGGGGGATGTGCAATGATGGGAGGGACGCAGGGACGTAGGGACGTAGGGACGCAAGGATCGGGGGACGAACATCAGAGCCGCGCCCGTAAGGAAGCGGAGGGAGGAAGGGACGTAGGGACGCAGGGACGTAGGGACGGAGGGACGCAAGGATCGGGGGACGAAAATCAGAGCCGCGCCCGTAAGGAAGCGGATGAAGGAAGGGACGTAGGGACGCAGGGACGTAGGGACGAAGAAGAGGGATCGAGGGATCGAGGGATCGAGGGATCCAGGCCCGGTGCGATGCAATCCCCAATCGGCAATCGGCAATCGGCAATCGGCAATTCTGACTTCTTCATTCTGAATTCGCGCAGCGCCCGTCGCCCCGCGTTCTCACTCCTCGAACTGATGATCGCCATCGTTATCCTCGGCCTGGGCCTGGTCATGGTCGCCGCGATGTTCCCCGTCGCCTGGGACCGGGCCCGCGAGCTCAGCGAACACACCACCGACCAGGCCGCAGCGGGCTTTGCGCACAGCACGGTGACATCGTTGCTCGAGCCGGCGCAGGTCGCGGACACCGAGCTGATGGCAAAAGACCCTGACTCGAACGCCCCGCCGACCCCGTGTAGTACCAATAAGGACGTCCCACAACGCGACCAACGCGTCGTGTCCGCCGGGCTTGCCGGCGATCTGGTTTATGATCCCGACCTCGTCATTGAGTTCGGCATCGACTGCCCCATCCTCTACAGCGATACACGCGTGCACGCGCTCCATATGGAGAACCTCCCCGCGGTCGGCAACCTCCCCGTCGCCGAGGAGCCTTGGCGCCTCGAGTTGGTGCTCGACTTCTTCGCCCCCGACTTCGCCCCGTGCGACGATCCCAACGCCGCGTTCTGTCCCGGCGAGGGGTTTCTCGCAAGGTCCTTCCGCTCGCCGCAGGTGCGTGCAGCCCAGCGAGTCTACCCGCCGCTCGAGTCCTGGACCGGCATCTCATCGGACTTCGCACAACTCGACAACCGCCGCTTCTGCTGGGCCGTACTTCACCGCCTGCGAAGGATCGTCGGGCCGCAGTATGGACTGCCGAGTCCGCCATACCCGTTGCCGCAGGACGCCGCGCGCACCGCCATCGACGAGCCGCGCGCGTTCGACATGTACTACGTAACGCTCCGGCGGCCCCAGCCGACCAGCCGCTACGCCCGCCAGGATCCGACGACCGCGCCCAACCCGACGAGGCTGGAGGAAACCGTGGTCGTGACGCCACAGGCGCTACCATCGACCGGCGACGTGTTACTCCCCGTCCCCTGGCGCGTTCAGGTTCACTTCCGTTCAGATATCTTTCCGGCCGGCGAGGCGACAGGCGTTCCCACAGAGGTCGAAGTCCCACCACCCTCGCTGACAAACGCCAGCGCCGGCCGATTCCTCGTCCAGATGTTTCCGGTCGGGACGAAGTTCATCGACGAGATCACCGGACTGATCTACACCGTCGCGCAACGACGCGTGATCGGAGCCGACGGCGAGAGAGCCGTCTTGACGCTCGACACGGAAGTCGTCCGCGAAGACGTCGACCTCCCCCCGAGCGACATTACCTGCGTCGCCGGATGTGTTCCCGGTGTCCTCGACCCGACCGAACAGCTTCGCACCGTCTGGGTCTTCCCGCCGCCGGCAGAGGCGCGTTCCGCGGCAACCGACCCGTACCCCTTCCTCGACGGCACTACGCCGGTCGTCGACATCACCGTCCGGACGCTGACCCTCGCGCCCAACACTCAGTAGTGGTGCGAACCCGGCCTGTCAGAGCCCTGAGCGCCAGCGACGGGCCCGCCCCCGGCGTCGGAACACCCTCGGTGCACGGCAGACTCGTCCCCGTCGCACGGTACGTGTCCGGCGGTAGCCTGGTTTCAAGCCCTATCAGGGCGCCACATCACAAGCCCACGGCGTGAGCCGTGGGGAGGGCGTGGAGTGAGTGGTCCAGTAGAGTCGAGACGTGGCGCGGTGGGGTAGGACCGGCGTAGCGTGTTTCCGACCCTTTCGGTTGTCGGGGCCTGAATGTCCGATCCATGCTCCGTTTCCACGTCCCGCTCATCGAACCGGACGTG
>Ga0214472_10000536_pt1 | contig 46499 bp, 39 predicted proteins | sample RVTome_6_FD_207662 | JGI IMG/M metagenome (GOLD analysis project Ga0214472, IMG submission 207662) | Soil microbial communities from uranium-contaminated site in the Upper Colorado River Basin, Wyoming, United States - RVT140D175 | ecosystem: Environmental > Terrestrial > Soil > Contaminated >...
GTATCTCCCTGGTTGGGGCGTCAACCAGTGTGCCGAGGTGGCGTAAGACCTGCTTGCAGGCAACCACTGCTTGAAGCCAGAATCCCAAGTGCTTTAGCCTTGGGAGTACGTCAAAAGCTCTGCTTGGGATCGATACCGTATTTTTTCAACCGGTATCCCAACTGCCGCGGCGTGATGCCCAGAATGGCAGCGGCCCGGGTCTGCACCCCGCCACAGCGTTGCAGCGCCTCCACCACCCGCTGGCGTTCAATATCTGCCACCGCACCGGGGAGACTCGCCACAGTGGACATCGGGACCGGCAAAGTTGCCTTGGGCATGGCGCTCGGCATGGCGTAAGGCATGGCGTAAGGCATGGCGTAAGGCATGGCGTAAGGTCGCGTCAGATTCACCGGTAGGGGCACGTCCTCGGGTGCAATAATTTCGCGCCTCGCCATCACCACCATGCGCTCCACACAATTTTCCAACTCGCGCACATTGCCCGGCCAATCGTAGCTGACCACGAGGTCCATCGCAGCGGATGAGATTTTGAGGTCTTTGCCATTGTCTTCATTGAATCGCCGCAGAAAATACCCCACCAGCATCGGAATATCCTCTCGGCGTTCGCGCAGCGAGGGCAGGACAATCGGCACCACATGCAGACGGTAGTACAGGTCCTCGCGAAACCGCCCCTGGCGCACCGCCTCTTCCAGGTCGACATTGGTGGCCGCAATAATCCGCACGTCCACCTCGATCGGCCGGCTACCGCCAACCCGCTCGAAGGTACGCTCCTGTAAAACCCGCAGCAGTTTCACCTGCATGGCGAGGCTGATATCGCCAATTTCATCGAGAAAAATCGTGCCTTTGTCCGCCACTTCAAAGCGGCCCCGGCGCATGCGGACAGCCCCGGTAAAGGCGCCGCGCTCGTGACCGAACAACTCGCTTTCGAGCAAATTTTCCGGCAGCGCCGCACAGTTCAATTTGATAAAAGCTTGGTCGCTGCGGTCGCCAAGTTTATGTAGGGCCCGCGCCCCAAGCTCCTTGCCGGTGCCGCTTTCGCCCCGCAAGAGAATCGTGGAGCGACTGCGGGCCGCCTGTTGCAGTTGTTGCATCACCGCGTGCATCGCCGGACTATCGCCAACCATGCGATCCGGATCATATCCCATGGCGGTCCGGTTCTGACGCCCATTCCCCGCCTGCGGCAGCGCTTTGACTTGTTCCCGTAGCGCCGTCGCCTGCAGATAGAGCCCGAGATAGAGTCCGATAGCGTGCAACAACGCGAGATCGGTGTCCAAGGTCATCGCCACCACGGCCGGCTCAAACAGCACCATGACCCCTATGGCCTGCTGCAACCCGAGAATCGGTGCCGCCAAGACCGCCCCGTCGATGGCAGGCCGTTGCGAGGTTCTTGGCAGGGTGGTCTGCCGCGCTGTAGGGGTGCTGTCAATGGTCACACCGTCGAGCAATTCCTGCCCCAACTGCCGACTCTCATCTTGGAACGTGCCCCAACTCACCCCGGTCAGGCGAGCCGCAAATTCGCCGCCTAACACCACCGCCCCGCCCTGCGCGCCCAAGGCTTCGCCGACAAATTGCAAAATGCGTTGGAGCACACCCGAAGGCGGACGGGCAGAACTGATGATGCGAGCCACTTGCTCGATATCGCTAATGTAGTTATGCTGTGCACAGTCAGCATCGGACCTGGGCATGACGGTTTATCCTCCAGGATCAGCATCGCAACTTCGCATCACTGGAAGTTATAGATACGCTTGAATCTAGGACCAAAGTATGGTTGACACTTAGAGACCATACTTTAACATTTTTGTTTACTTCGCACACAATATTGTCAGCACATCAAACTTTTGTCAAGAAGGCGATGATGACCTATGCGCACTTACGATGCCGTTTTTTTCGATGCCGCCAACACCCTGCTCTATCCATTTCCCTCGGTCGGCTCCCAGTATGCCGAAGTTGCGGCTCGCTATGGGGTGACCACCACCGCGGACGAAGTGCAACACGCCTTTCGCCACGCCTGGGGAGAGGTGCAAGCCCAGAGCGAGCAGGATCCCACCCGCTATGGCATTGGCGAGCCCGACGGGCGCCGCTTCTGGCACGCCCTGGTGCAGGCCACGTTTACGCAAATCGCTCTCCCCGAAACTTTTGATAGGTTCTTTGATGAGCTCTACACGCGTTTTGCGGCGGCCACCGCCTATCGTCTCTACCCGGAAACGTTGACGGTGTTACAAAAGTTGCGGCAGGAGGGCTACATCGTGGGAGTAATCTCCAATTGGGACAGCCGGCTCACTGGGATTCTTGCAGAGTTGGGACTCATGGAACAGCTGCACCACGTGACGATCTCGGCAGTGGTCGGCTGGGAAAAACCGCATCGCGCGGTTTTTGACCACGCGCTCCGGGCCGTCTCGGTCTCGCCCAGCCGTGCCTTGCATATTGGCGATAGCCTGCGGGAAGACGTGCAAGGGGCGGCGCAGGCGGGGTTACAACCCCTGTGGATACAGCGGCAAGCGGCGTCTGAGAGCACCTATCCAATAATTCGCGATCTCAATGGGGTATTCGACTGGCTCGATACCCCTTGAGACAGGGCCCGGAAGCGGTTTCCCATCTACTAATGCCGCAGTGCTTGCACGTCTTGATCTACACGGTCCCAGCATGCACCCAACGCTGGAACAGGTCGTAGCGCTGGGCAGCGTGTGTCGTGACCGTCGGCACATCCTCAGCCAACAGATATCCCTGCTGCACCAAGATCTCGGCCGCTTGGCGCACCTGCTCCAGGTAATCCTCCTGAGAGGGATAGCGCTCTTCGATCGACCGACGCGGGTCGCCTGAGGCCTGCCGCTCTGCCCGCGACGCGGGGAATGGCAGGGTAGAGCCAAGCAGGGACAGGGTTTGCCCCGTCCCTCCGATATCTGGATGACGCACGTTCCAACCAGTGTAGGTGGCCAGAGGCACACTGATATCCGGCAACCGGATGCCTGCGACCTCATTGCCGTCGGCATCGACGGCAGCCACCAGGTTCGCATAGGGCTTGCCCACCACGGGGGGCAGCTGGGTCGCGATCCCCGCTTCGGTCTCGGCCCCGAAGTCGAGCCTGGCAATACACCGCAGATACACCGGCACGTGCACCTCCGGGATCGCCTTGAACGTCGCGAGGGTGTGTTCAGGGGCAACCGCCGTACCCGCATCGAGGCGGGGATGCAAGCTGGGCGGCGGCACCTGTCCCTCAGTGACCCAGCGATCAAGATTCACCAGGGCCGCCCGCAACAGAGGTCGGTAGTCGACTGCATTGGGCTTATGCTGCGCCCGCGCGCCATCTGCGCTACCGGTATCCGTCAGCAACAGATTCCCAGGACCATGCTGAGTCCCCGCCAGATGGTAGATGCGCACCGTCTCGACAGAGGTGAGGTCCTGTTGACCCGCTAAGTCGATGTGGGTGAGCGCGGCATGACCGCCCCAATATTCTGCCGAGGTGTTGATGAACATGATTTTGGGCAACGCGCCTTGCGCGGCTAGCCGCTCTAGCAAGCCATCCGTGCGGCCAGTTTCCAGGTCCGTCTGCCTGGTGTCGTGGAAGGGAAACATGTTTTTCATACTGTACTTATTGGCGTTGGAGGGTTGCCCAAAACGCTGGTTGAACTCGCCACGTCCGCCGCCGGCAACCAGCGGTATCAGCCCGTCACAAACGGTGCGATCCTCCTCATCCCGATTGAGTCCCAGATATAGAAAATGGCGCAGAAAACGCCCGCTCTGCGAGCGGCCAAAGCTGTAGGCATAATCGATACGCCCCGCACACGGATTGCCTTCGCCCTCCGTGCCATACCGTAAAAACGAGATCACATCCCGCATGGCGATCAGTCCGAGACCGATGACCGGGGCCCCCGTGGTGGTGTAAATCACCTGGTAGACCTTCCCAGGCAAAAACCCGGAGGCCAGATAAATCCGGGTGGGATCGGGCACGGTACGGCCATCTTGTCGGCGTGCAAACGCCCACTGCTGCCGAGGCACTGTCTGCGGCGGGGCATCTTCGTGGTCCTGCACCGTGAGAACCGCGTCGGGGTCGTGCACGTCGTAGACGGGGTGGGGCCGGTGCAGGCGATCCGAGAGGAGTTGCTCCTGCACTCGAGCATCGGGCTGGAAGGTAATCGCCATTTTTCCAGTCAGGGGCTGCCCGCCCGCATCGACGGCTTCCGGAACCCGGAGACGCACCAGGCCCGGCGTCTCCGGCACATCATCCTGCCAGCCGCACCAGAGCACGGTATAGCCCTGGCGCATGAGAAAGCCATTACCCGGTTCGAGTCGGCCGTCGGCGCTGTTGAAATTCGTCAGCACCGTGGGATTGCCGCGATTGACAATATCCAGAAGCAGCCGTTGGTTGCCGCCTTGGGGCGCGACGGGTTGCAGCATACGAAAATCTGCCGAGCCCTGCACCAGGCCCTGCGCATTCCGCGGGGCACGTTTGAGGTCTGCAATAGTCGCGTTGCGAGGGTGATTGGGGTCCACCGCAACGTGTACCGTGCCCTCCAGTTGTTGGTAGGGGCCGGCGTCACCAAAGGCAGCGCCGTTCGCAAATGGGCTGCAGGTTGTGATTTCCAAGGTTGTTACGGCCATATCGCACCTCGTTTCAGTGAAAAAATGTGGCAGTACTGCGCCGCACACAGCAATCTCTCTAAGGGGCCTTAGCGCTATCTTCTGCCATCTTGACAACTTTTGCAAACCGTAAGGGGAAGAAGCAAAGATACGACTTCTCTAACCCTATTGACGCTCTTGGGCATGGCTGTTACAGTAGTTGCCCTCAAACAGGGTCTGAGGTTAAAGATCCTCCCGATTTTTGCAAATTCAAACACCAAGAGGGGGGGCCAGTCATGGCCTATGCGAAAGTCCACGGATCGATAGAATGGCTCGGTATTCTTGTAATGCTCTGTTTTCCGCTGACGTTGAGCGCCCAGGAGGCGAAACCATCCGATGCCGATCTGGTGCGGCAGGGGCCTCTGGCCCTGGCCGCGGCGCACGATGAACAACCCAGGCGCGGGGGGAAGTTCGTTGGGGTTCTCAACGAAAAAATCCCTTTCTACGATATGCATCAAACGTCCTTGGGCGAGGTTTTTGCGGTCACTGCTCCGGCCTACAATGGCCTGGTGCGGACGAGCCCCTACGATCCACTGGCCACGGAAGTCATTCCCGAGCTGGCGCACTCCTGGGAATTCAGTGAAGATCACAAAGCCATCACCTTCCATCTCCACGAAGGCGTCAAGTGGCACGACGGTGCCCCTTTCTCTTCCGCTGACGTCAAATACACCATCGAGCGCATTATGCATCCGCCCCAGGGGATGGTCAGCCCTAGAGGGCCGGTGTTCAATGCGGTGATCGAGCGCGTGGAGGCGCCGGACCCCCATACGGTGGTGGTCCATGGCAAGGGCCCCACCACCCTGCTGCTCGACCTCTTTGCCAATGGGCACAACGCCATCATCCCCAAGCATATTGTGGAGAAGGATCCGGCCAATGCCCTCAAGACCCAGATCATTGGCACCGGACCGTTCCGGATCAAAGGGACGCCGACGGAGTCCCTCTGGCAGTATGAACGCAACCCGGACTACTTTATCAAGGGCCTGCCCTATACGGACGAACTCGAGCTGCATATCATCGATGATGCCCAGGCCATGCTGGCTGCCTTACTCAGCCAACGTATCCATTGGAGCGGCGCTTTCCTCCACCCCAATTTAGATGGTGATTTGGCAAAATCCGCCGCGCAACAAAATGCCAATCTCATCCACGGGCAAAAGCCCGGACTGATTGTGAGCCATCTGGCGTTGCAGAGTGAAAAACCGCCCTTCGACGACGTGCGCGTACGCCAGGCGATCAGTGAAGCGATCCAGCGCCAAGCGATCAGTGCGTTGGGGAATCAGACGGGCGCGGTGGGAACTGGAAACTATGCGCTTGGCAAGTGGAAGCTGTCGGAGGCGATGCAAGCACAACTCATCGGCTACGGTCCGGACATGAAGAAGCGCATCGCCAACGCCAAGCAGCTGCTGGCCTCCTACGAGGCTGACAAGGGAAAAATAGACTGGGGCAAAATCAATCTTCAGTGCTCTTCCAACATCAAGTTCTCCTGTGAGAATGCCCAAGTGGTGCAACAATTGCTGAAAAAGATCGACGTCAATATACAGCTCGATCCCATGCTCGTGGCTCAGCATCGCGCCAATGAGGTTTCCGGGGATTTTCTGATGAGTCTCCTCGGGGCGGCGTTCGACTTCGATGATCCCAATGATACGTTTGGCCAATTGTTCGTGACCCATGGGGGACGCTGGTATCAGCACCGCTCGATACCAGAAGTGGATGCCCTGTTCGATAAACAGAAGTTCACAGCTGATCCCGAACAGCGCAAGGCGTTGGTCTGGGAGATGGATAAAATCGTCATGAATGATTCGGCGTATTTGGTTCTGCTCTGGTTTGACCTGCACCATGTGCGCTGGAATTTTGTCAAGGGCTGGACCCCCACGCCCAACATTCGCAGCACCAACGCCAGGATGGATTACGTCTGGCTGGATTTGCCAGAGCTGCCGCATGTCCAATAGTGGCCTCGCGAGCGCATAAGGAACGCCGTGATGAAGCGATACATCGTGCGACGCTTACTCCTGGCCATGGTGACGCTGATTGGGGTTTCACTGCTCATCTTTTTGATCATGCGGGTAATCCCTGGGGATGTGGCGATCTCGATTCTGGGGGAAGGTGCGAACGAACAGACGGTCGCCGAACTGCGTGAACACCTGGGACTCAATGCCCCCTGGTATCTGCAGTATAGCCATTGGGTGCGGGATATGATGGGCGGCGAGATGGGCCATTCCCTGTTCCTCGCCAACAAATCAGTCATGCTGCTCATGGCGGAACACTTTCCGGTCACCCTCAATCTCTCCGTTTATACGATGATCATAGCGGTGATCTTGGGTGTCACCCTGGGGATGGTCAGTGGCCTATGCCACGATACCTGGATTGATTATGCCTGCCGGGTCTTCAGCGTCACCGGGCTTTCGATCCCCGTCTTTTGGCTAGGCTTAATGATTCTTCTGACGATGGTACGGCTGTTCGCCTGGACCCCCGAGCTGGTGTGGGTGAGTCCCTTTGACAGTTTTTGGCGCAACATGCAACAGATGTTTTGGCCAGCGGTGACGCTGGGCTATTTCCAGGTCGCATTCATCGCCCGCATGACTCGCTCTTCGATTTTAGAGGTCCTGGTAGAGGAATACATCCGGACGGCCCGGGCGAAGGGCCTGCGGGAGCGGACGGTGGTGATCAAACATGCGTTGCGCAATGTCGTGATCCCCATCGTCACGATCGGGAGTTTACAGTTTGTGGCATTGCTAGGTGGCGTCGTGGTCACGGAGCGGGTCTTCAACCTGAAAGGGTGGGGGGCGTTGTTGGTAAGCGGGGTGATTAACCACGATTATCCCCTCGTCCAGACGATGATTTTTATTTTTGCCGGCCTCGTTATCGTGGCCAATCTATTCACGGATATTTTGTATGGCTGGCTGGATCCCAGAATTCGCTATCAATAATATGGCCAGGATATGACATGCAAACCACCAGAACTGCCTCAGCGTTTTCAGTTGGCAAGGCCGCCCCGGAAAGCTCGTCGAGTCATTGGTGGGCGGTCGTGGTCTTTTTCAGACAGCGGCCGTTGGGCGCCCTGGCCGCCGGGATTATTCTCGTGTTTGTCCTGATGGGCGCGATAGGGCCTTTTTTGGCGCCCTACGATCCTGACGAAATCGGGGTGGCTAAAAAATACGCCATGCCGTCGATGCACGGCGCCCTGCTCGGGGCAGATCAGTTTGGCCGCGATGTCCTCAGCCGCATGCTCTACGGCATACGGATCTCCATGCTGGTGGGGGTAGCGGCCTCGTTTGTCGGGACCGTGGCCGGTGGTATACTGGGGTTGGCGAGCGCCTACTGGGGGGGGAAAACGGATGCCATCGTCCAGCGCATCGTCGATGTCTTAATGTCATTTCCGCTCATTATTTTGGCGCTGACGCTACTCACGGCGCTGGCCCCGTCCTTGACCACGGTGATTATCGCCATCGGGGTCCCCTTCATTCCCTATGGCGCACGCGTGGTGCGAGCGAGCACCATGGTGCTCAAAGAACTCCAATACGTGGAGGCCGCCAGGGCCATTGGATGCAGCGACCTACGCATCATTTTTCGCCATATTGCGCCGGGTTGTGTGCCCTTATACATCGTGCTCACCACCGGTCTGATGGGCGTTGCCATTATCACCGAAAGCGCCCTCGGATTTCTCGGCTTAAGTATTCCCCCACCCACGCCCACCTTGGGAGCCATGCTCTCTGAAGCCTTGACGCTCTTGATGTTTGCGCCTCACGTGGCCGTCGTGCCAGGGGTGGCGATTACCCTGGTGGTCTTTGCCTTTAATATTCTGGGAGATTCCCTCCGGGATGTGCTGGATCCGCGCTTGCGAGGAAGTGGGTCATAAACCGCCTAGGGAGGTGTCAGCAAAGACGCTTTTAAGGCCGGATCGTCGAGCGCTTGGGCCGCGCCGATGGCGGCGTTGGTCATGGGGTTCATGGCCCGGGAGACAGAGACCCCGAGATGCTCGTGTAGGTAATGATCTAGGCCGCCCAGCAGGCTTGCGCCCCCGGTGAGCAGAATGCCGCCCTCGGCAATATCGGCCAGGAGTTCGGGTGGGGTTTGGCCCATGACCTCTCGTATCGCGTCAATGATAGTATGGATGCTATCGCTGAGGGCCTCGCAAATATCGTGGGAGGTGACTTCTTGCAGACGAGGGGTATGAGAGGTGGCATCCGTCCCTTCAATCTGCAGGCCTTGGGGGGGGCAATGCGGTAGCACGTTTGCCAATTCAATCTTGAGCTGCTCGGCGGTCTGAACGCCAATTTCGAGGTGGTATTTACGCCGCAGGGCTGCAATAATGGCCTCGTCCATGGCCTCGCCACCCTGCGGTAGCGTCGTGTGATCGACCAGCCCGCCCACCGAGATCACACTCACATCCGTGGTGCTACCGCCAATGTCGACGATCATGCGGCCGTACGGCTCACGAATATCCAACCCTTCCCCCAGCCCCACCGCTAAGGGTTCATAAATCAGATAGACGCTTCGCGCCCCAGCCGCGTGAGCCGCCTCGATCAAGGCTCGCCTCTCGATCGTGGAACACTGGACGGGAATGCCGAGCACAAACCGCAGGCTGTGGAGCATTTTCCGGCAACCGGCTTTTTTTAGGCAGTGCTCTAACATCATTTGAGCCAGATCGCAATCGGCCACCACGCCCTTTTGCAAGGGCCGCATCGTGCTCACTTGCCCGGACGTCCGGCCCATCATGGCTTTAGCGACCTGGCCCACGTGGAGCACCACCCGAGAACCATTGAGGCAATTCTGAATCGCGACGACAGAGGGCTCGTGAGCCACAACCCCCCGCCGCCGGGTATAAACCACGGTATTTGCAGTGCCCATCTTGATCGCAAGATCAGTGGTCAGGTATTTGCCCATGCTGGCAACCCCCTTTATTGCTCCCCTTTAGTTTTCATGAATTCAGTCCTACACGGAAAGCAAAAAGTATGCCATCAAAACAACTTCGCCCCCAGTTCAAAAACCGTCTTGAATCTATTGAGCTTCGATCATAAATTCGTTTGATTAAAATTGAAAAAAGACTTTTACGCCTGTCAGGGGTTTGACTCTACTGTTAACCCTCTGACACGTCCGGCCTCCTAGACCGATAGACCTGGCGCGCCCACACCGCGAACGTGCTGACGGCCAGAAGTTGGCCGAGAATCAACATCCACCAGTGATAGGTCGTCGGCACCCACTGAGACAGCGTGGCGCCATCTGCGTCTAAACGCGGCCAGACATCGATGGTAAATGAGCAGATAATGAGCATCGCCGCGATGACCTGCACCGACCATACCGCACGGCCGGCTGGCCGCACCGGGCCGCGCGCTTCCAAGACCAGCAACACCACGCCCATACCAATCAGGGTACAGGCGACCGAAATCGGAGCGATCACCGGACCGATCCACGGCACGGGAATTAAGAACAACACATCCCAGGTCAACAGCGAGGCCGGCCAATTGAGAATCATTTTGAGCCAGACATAGTAAAAAATATCCCAAAGACCAAAACCAATCATAAAGTAGCCAAACCGGCCCACCTTGGTGCGCCCGGCGGCCATGCCGTATGTCGCCAGCATGACTACCGTCGCGGCCTCGCGGGCCAATTCCAGAAAAAACGTTGGCGCATCGATGATCGCCAGCGGAAATTGAAATCCTTCGGGGTAGTATAAACGCCGCAAATAAACGACAATCATGGTCTCGACATTCGCCATGGCAAAGGCAAAGGCGGTGGCATGCAGTAATCCACGCCGCATCGTCATCTGAAAAACACCTTTATTTAAGCGATTCGCGTGATTTAAGCGCGTTTTAACCCTCATTTGACCCAATGGGAAGCGATTATGGCCCGACGCCGACGCAGGAAGAGACACAACACCGATGAGCCGGTCCAGCCGCCACCCGTGCAAGTCGCGATGACCATCGAACGGCTCGCCCACGGGGGCCAAGGCGTGGGCTATGTGGACGGCATGGCCGTCTTTGTGCCGCGCACCGCGCCCGGCGACCGCATCGAGGTGCGGCTCGTCGATCAACGCCGGCGCTACGCCTTTGGCGAAATGCTCAGCCTGCACGAGGCCTCGCCGTGGCGCGTGCCGCCGCCGTGCCCGCTCTTCGAGCGCTGCGGTGGCTGTCACTTGCAACATTTGCCCTACACCCGGCAACTCGACCTCAAAACTGCTCAAGTTCGCGATAGCCTCACGCGCATTGGCAAACTTCCAGAGGTCCCTGTCTCCCCGACTCTGGACAGCCCGATGCCGTTTGCCTACCGCAATAAAGTCGTCTATCACTACGATGCCGATAGCGGTGCCCTGGGCATGGTCGAGCGCGGCGTCCCACGCATTTTGGATATCCCGAATTGCTTGATCACCGACCCGCAGGCCAATGCGGTGTTGGACCGGATACGGACGGTGACCACGGCGCAGCCCGCCCTCCAGCAAACGCTGAAGCATGTACAAGTTCAGGTGGGCCAGCGCACCGGAGAGGTCTTGGTCACCGTGATTGTCACCGCCCCTTTAACCATACCGGTGCAGCGGGCGCTGTGGAGCGGCATCGACGATTTGGCAACTGGCCTGTGGATGCACGTCAACCCACACGACAGCCCGGCGGTGTTTAACGGTCCCTCCACCGCCATTGCCGGTGCCAAAGCCATCCACGAGCGCATTGGCGAGTATTGCTTCCGCGTCGAACCGCAGTCCTTTATGCAGGTCAACAGTGGGCAGATGGAGCGTCTCTACGCGCAAGCGCGTCAACGCGCCCAGCTTCAAAGCAGCGATGTGGTGTTGGATTTGTACAGCGGCAGCGGGGCCATTGCGCTGTTGCTAGCGCCGTATTGCGCGAGCGTTTATGCGGTGGAACTCAATCGTCAGGCATCGCTGGCGGGCATGGAACAAGCGCGTTTATTCGGCATTGAGAATTGTCACTTTCGCACTGGCAAAGTCGAACGCATTTTGTTTCGCTATCTGGCCGAGGGCCTCCGTGCGGACCTGGCGATCCTAGATCCGCCACGGGCTGGCTGTCGACCGGATGCGTTAACTGCCCTGGGCAAGTTGCGCGTCCCGCGCATCGTGTATATTTCGTGCAGCCCTCCAACCCTGGCCCGGGATTTGCGCTTGTTGCACGACCACGGTTATCGCACCCTCAGCGTGGAGCCTTTAGACATGTTTCCGCAGACGTATCACATCGAGTGCATCGCCACCCTGGTCCTGCACTCGCCAGAAGCTCAGCCTTAGGCGATTTCTTGAAAAGAATTTCCCGTCTTGCTTGCCTCTTTGCCCAGGGCCTGCGTTGTCGCTTCAGTTACATAGCGTTGCTATGCGCCTTTCGCTCCGTCTTGTCCCTGCACAAATAGCCTGCGCCATTCTGGTAAATCTTTTTGCAGAAAGCGCCTTAAGCCATTTGGCGCATCAAGTACTGATAAAACGAATCTTGAAAATACGTTTTACCGAGGTTCAACGCCTGCACGCAGGTCTCGAAATGCTCGGCCAACTTGCGAAATAGGGCCGCGCTCGGACGCAGCCCATCCATCGCCGACACCGTCGCGTAGGCCGTCTTACCCTGTGCGACATAATAGGCTGGACTCACCGCGCGCCGACGCCGCTGCAGGTGTTCTGGAAACATCCCTACCATAAATAGGGCATAGTCTCCCAGATGTTTTTGTGTCGCGCGCGCATGCGCCTCATCGCCTTGCTCGCTCTCGTGTTGCAACTCAAAGAGATATTCCAAGCGGCGCCCCTCGGCATCTCGAAAGCGATAGAGGTGGTCGGCATGCACAAAATCAATCAGCACCCCAGTCACATAAATCATCAGCTCCATATCAGGCATGCCCACCTGTTCAAAACTTGCCTCGGTCATGCCATGAAATAGACGCCGCAGCGGATGGTTCTCGGGAATAGGGGCGGGACGCTGAGATTGAAATTGCATCAGTTTCGATCCTCCGTCGAGATGACCATAATGACGATATTATAGGAAGGTGGGCACAATCGGTCAACTCACTTTGACAGTGCAGGTTATAGCGATGACCGACCTCACCGCCATATCGGCTGGCGCCAAACCCGCGCTCGAATATGCCCACATGGGATGACGACGCTAGCGGCAATACCGTATAATAGGCGATGCAAGCAACTTATATCATAGAATGCGCGCAGCCGGCTGCGTCAGACGTAGCGGCCGCGCTAACGAATAGATATGTGAGGACAATGCTGTACGACGCGCGCCAACTGACCTATCGCCGTTTGCAGGCGGAACGAGGCACCATCATCAAAAATGCCGGACAAGTGCGCCTGCGCTTTGCCTTGGCGTACCCGAACACTTATTTTGTCGGCATGTCCAATCTGGGCCTGCAAACGATGTACCGCACCATCAATCAGCGGCCGGACACGGTTTGTGAGCGCGTCTTTTTGCCGGATACCCAACCCCATCCCCTAGTCCACCCCTCCCAGCTGCTCTCGTTTGAGTCCCAGCGCCCGGTGCGCGATTTCCACATTTTGGGGTTTTCCGTCTCGTATGAAAACGATTACGTCAACCTCTTGCGGATGTTGGCATTAGCTCATATCCCCCTGTTGGCTGCCGAGCGTGATGAACGCCATCCCCTCATCCTGGTCGGGGGCGCAGTGACCTATATCAATCCGGAACCCTTGGCGGATTTTGCTGACTTGATGATCATTGGTGACGGTGAGGAAACGATTCACGACTATCTCGATCTCACGGTTGACGGTCTCACCCAGGAGCGCCATGCCCACCTGCACCAGGCGGCAGAGATACCGGGGCTGTATGTGCCCAGCTTGCAGGCGGACTCCCGCCAGGGGCAACCCCTAACGCCACGAAAAATTACCGACCTGTCCCAGTGGCCGGCATACTCGTCGCTCCTCACCGAAGAGACGGAATTCAGCAGCACTTTACTGGTCGAGATCACTCGGGGGTGTCCGTGGAAATGCCGCTTCTGCACCGTCGGTTATGTGTATCCGAAATTTCGGCAACTGCCGGCGGAGACAGTCTTGGGCCTGGTGGAAGCCCAGCGTGAACGGGATCGCCAGGCTGGGCTTCAGCCCATTGGCAAAGTCGGGCTAGTCAGCTCGGCCACGGGCGATTACCGCCATCTGGCCACGGTGTCGCAGGGGCTCGTCGACCTCGGGGTGGCGATTGGCATCTCCTCCCTGCGCATGGATCGCATGCCCGATGTGCTCATCGATTGTATGGTGCGCAGTGGGGTACACTCATGTACCGTGGCCCCGGAAGCGGGCTCGGAGCGGATGCGCCAGTTCATCCGCAAAGACATGACCGAGGCGGACATTTTACGGGGTGTGGAGCGCTTGCTAGACGCTGGCATGCGCAATCTCAAGCTCTATTCCATGATTGGCTTGCCGACCGAGACCGAGGCGGATGTGCAGGAACTCATTGCGCTGGCGTTTAAAATTTGGGACCGCATGAAGCGGTCCGGACAGGCGCGCGGCGCCCTTGGGACGCTGACCCTGAGCGTCAACCCATTCGTGCCAAAACCAGCCACCCCGCTGCAGTGGTGCGCCATGGCGCCACGCCGGGCCATCGAGGCCAAATTGCAAACGCTGCGGCAGGCCACTCGCAAAGAATCCCACATCCGGTTAAAGCACGAAAGCCTCAAGAGCGCCTATTTGGAAGCCATCTTGGCCCGTGGGGATCGCGGCATGAGCGGCTTTCTGCTGGAAGTGCATCGCCAACAGGGCCACTGGCGCCGTGCTGCCAAACATCTAGATTTTGACGTCGACGCCTTGGTGGGCCAGACGATCGGCACGGAAACGCCGCTGGCCTGGGATTTTTTGGCGGGTGACCAGCAACGCCAGCGGCTACACCGCGAGCATGGACGCGCGCTAGCGTTGCCATTGGCACCGGAATAAGGACGCGGGTATCAGAGTTGCGTTTCATACCGGAGCTGCAGTAGTATGTTCGTTGATGCGGCTTATCATCAAGCCCATCAATCTGAGGGAAGGGGTGCATCATGCTAGACGATGTTTTTCAAGCGGCAATTGACATTCTGAAAGACGGCGGTCAGGCGGCGATGTCGACGATTATCTCTTCGAAAGGCTCGCTGCCAATGAGCGAAAAAAGTAAAATGCTCGTCACCCCGGAAGGCAAAATTATCGGCACGGTCGGCGGTGGCTGCCTGGAGGCTGACGTCTGGGCGGAAGCCCGCCGGGTAATGGAGGAAGGCAAAAGTCACATCCAACAGTTCATCCTGACGGAAAAATACGCGGGGGAGAGCGGGTTGAACTGCGGTGGCATCGTCGAGATCCTCACCGAACCGCTGCCGGAAGCAGGCAGTGAGATGTTTAGCGCGGTCCTGGAGCTAAAAGACCAGGGCCGGCGAGGCACCCTGATCACGATTCTGACCGATCATCCGAGTTACCCGGACGGCAAGCGCAAAATGTTGTTGTGCGACGACGGTAGCACCATTGGCCACTTTGGCGACGACGCGCTCGAAGCCTTTGTGACAGAGCGGGGATGGGACGTCCTGCAGGGTGAGAATTTCGCTGCGGTCGATTACCAGACTGAGGCGGGAGACACCTTGCAATTATTTATGGAGCCGGTACTGCCCACGCCGACCGTCTATGTCTTCGGTGGCGGCCATGTGTCATTTTTCATTGTGCGGGCGGCCAAACTCGCCGGGTTTAAAGTCAAAGTCATTGATGACCGGCCGGCATTTGCCAACCAAGAGCGCTTTCCGCAGGCGGACGATACCATCGTCATGGAACTCGATGAGGTGCGTGATGCCTTTGATTTTGGTCAAGACGACTACGTGGTGTTGGTGACGAGAGGGCATCAGCACGACCAGCAAATCCTGGAACAAATCTACGACTGCGATGCCCGCTATGTGGGGATGATCGGCAGCAAAAGTAAGATTTCCAAAATGTGGAAACGCCTCGAGGCCAAAGGCATTGACGCGGCCTATCTAGACCGGGTGCATGCGCCTATCGGCCTCAACATTGGGGCCGACAACCCGGAAGAGATCTCGATTAGTGTCGTGGGCGAACTCATTATGGAGCGGCGTCTTGGCAAAGTGCGGCACACACGGCGCAAACGCAGTCATGACGCACGGCGCGATGCCGCTCCAGCAAGTGCTGCGCACGGCTAGAGAAGATGCTGCGCACGGCTAGAGAAGATGCTGCGCACGGCTAGAGAAGATGCTGCGCACGGCTAGAGAAGATGCTGCGCACGGCTAGAGAAGATGTTGCAAAGGAGATGACCATGGCCTTGGTGCAGCTCGAGCCACGACCAGAACGCAAGCCGTCATGGCTCCGGGTAAAAATGCCCTCTGGCGAGACCTATTTTGAGTTAAAACGTCTCGTCCGCGAACATCAGCTACACACGGTGTGCGAAGAGGCCATGTGTCCCAACATCGGCGAGTGTTGGAACCAGCGAAGTGCGACGTTTATGCTGTTGGGCGAGACGTGTACGCGTAGTTGCGGGTTTTGTGCGGTCCACACCGGTCGCCCCGGACCGATTGACGAAGACGAGCCCGAACGCGTTGCCGAGGCCATTGCGACTCTCAATTTGCGCTATGCCGTGATTACCTCGGTGAATCGGGATGACGTGCTCAATGGCGGCAGCCACATCTTTGCAGCCACGATTCGCGCGGTGCGGCGGCGCTTGCCGGATTGCCATGTCGAGGTGCTCATTCCCGATTTTAAAGGCAATTGGGATGCCCTTGCCGACGTGGTCGAGGCCCGTCCGGATGTGCTCAACCACAATCTGGAGAGCATTGACCGGCTCTACGATCGGGTGCGGCCGCAAGCCAAATACGAGCGCTCGCTGGAATTGCTGGCGCGGACTAAACAGCTCGATCCGGCCATGACCACCAAATCGGGAATTATGGTGGGATTGGGCGAGGACATGGACGAATTGATCCACACCCTGCGCGACTTGCGCCGGTCGCACTGTGATTTGGTCACCATCGGCCAGTATTTGCGGCCGTCGCCCAAACATTTACCAGTCGTGCGTTACTATCCGCCCAAGGATTTTGACGAGTTAAAACGCCAGGGTGAAGCCATGGGGTTTGCGCACGTGGCCTCTGGCCCTTTGGTACGCAGTTCGTATCACGCAGCGGATCAGGCATCGGCTGCTCAGGAGAAAGGACGTCAATGAACCACTTGGCCGCTCTGCTCGAAGCCGAGGTGTTTGCCCGCGTTGAAAAACCGAGCCGCTACCTCGGCTGTGAGTGGAACACGGTTCACAAAGAGTTGGCCGAGGTGGATGTGCGCATGGCGCTCGCCTTTCCCGACCTCTACGATCTCGGGCTGTCGAATCTCGGGTTGCTGATTTTGTACAGCATCTTAAACCGCCAACCGGGGGTGTGGGCGGAGCGGGCCTATATGCCGGCCCTGGATCTGGAAGCACAGCTCTTGGCCCGCGAGCTGCCGCTGTTTAGTCTGGAGAGCAAGACCCCGTTGCGCCAGTTTGACGCGATCGGCTTTACCCTGCAGTACGAACTCAGCTACAGCAATATTTTGCAGATGCTCAAGCTGAGCGGGATTCCCCTGCGTGCGGCGCAGCGGGACGCGGATATGCCACTCATCATTGCCGGTGGGCCCGGGGCGTTTCACCCCGAGCCTCTAGCCGACTTTTTTGATGCCTTTGTCATTGGCGACGGCGAAGAGGTGATTTTGGAGTTGGTGCAGGCCTTGCGAGAGATCAAAGGCTCGGACCGGGATGCACAGCTGGTGCGTCTCGGCGATATTAGAGGCATTTATGTACCAGCCCTGTATCCCTTAAAGCAGACCGCCCATGGCCAGTGGCTCCCCGATACCGGCCAGCGCGTCATTCTCAAACGCTCGGTGGCGAGTCTCGATGACACGCCGTTTCCGACGGATTATATCGTGCCGTTCACCCACCAGGTCCACGACCGTGTGTCGTTGGAAGTCCTGCGGGGTTGCACCCAGGGCTGCCGCTTTTGCCAAGCCGGCATGCTCTACCGGCCGGTGCGGGAACGCAGTTTGGAGACGCTGGCCGAGGTGACCCGGCAAACGATTGCCAACACCGGCTATGAAGAGATATCGCTATCGTCTCTGAGCACCTGCGATTACAGCCAAGTGCGGGGTCTGGTGGACCAGGCGGTGAGTCTGGGGATGCCGGACAATGTGGCCATTGCGCTGCCGTCGCTACGTTTGGATTCATTTTCGGTCGACCTGGCCGACATGGTGGCCAGCATGCGCAAAACCGGACTGACCTTTGCGCCGGAAGCGGCTTCGCCACGCATGCGGGCGGTCATCGACAAGTGGATTCCGGATGAAGAATTGATCGAAGTCACCGGTCAGGTGTTTGCGCGGGGCTGGGAGGTGGTGAAATTGTACTTCATGATCGGTCTGCCCACGGAGAACGACGCCGATGTCCTGGCGATCAGCAACCTCGCCAAGCGCGTGTTGCAACATGGCCGGCAATACAACAAAAAGGCGCGGGTCAATCTGGGGGTCTCGACCTTCGTGCCCAAGCCGTTCACACCGTTTCAATGGGATGCGCAGATCTCGATTGAGGAGACACACGCCAAGCACCAGTTGCTGCAAGACAACATGCAGCGCTTTGGTCTCAAGTTTGGCCGCCACGATGCGCAGATGAGTTATTTAGAGGGCGTCTTTGCGCGGGGCGATCGTCAGGTGGGCCGCCTGCTGGAAGCGGCGCATGAACTCGGCTGCCAATTCGACGGCTGGGGCGAGCATTTTAAATTTCAGAAGTGGATCGAAGCGGCAGAGCGCACCGGCATCGATATGGATGCCTACCACCGCAAACGCGATCTCAAAGAAGCATTGCCCTGGGATCACATTGACTGCATGGTGGATAAACAATACTTTGTAGATGAGTATTGGCGCTCGCGTTTGGCCCTGTTGGCCGAGGACTGCAGGCAGGTAAAATGCCACCAGTGCGGCGTCATTGACGACGACCAGCACGGCTGCTTGACCATGCTGCGGACCAGCCGCGAGGGGCAGAAGAAAGAAGAGACCTGGCAGCGCCAATCGAGTCCGGAACGGCCATCCACCCCCGCGGTGCAAAAGATCCGATTCCGCTTTGTTAAACAGGGCTCCTTACGCTTTTTGTCGCATTTGGAAACCATGCGGGCGCTCACCCGAGCGCTGCGCCGGGCCAAGATGCCGGTGCAACACTCGCAGGGCTTTCACCCACAGCCGCTGTTGAATTTTGCCACGGCGCTGCCGGTCGGAGTGGAAAGCACGGGTGAATACGGCGATGTGACCCTCTTTGAAGTGGTCGACCCCAACGCGTTCCAAGCGCGTCTCAATATGGTGTTGCCCGAGCATCTGCGCCTGTTGGAGGCCTCGGCAGTACCGCTCAAAGCCACGTCGCTGATGTCGGAACCCCTGGCGGCGCAGTACAGCGTGGACATCCCGATAGCGCTGCTGCCCGAAGACCACACGTCGCTGCCATCGCGAGTGCGCGACTTGCTGGCCCGCGACGATATCCCCATGCAACGCTGGCATAAGAAAGGGCCGAGGCAGGTCAATATTCGCCCCGGCATTATCCAGCTCCATGTGATGCCGGTGGTGGGCGAGACGGTCACTTTCGATATGTTTGTACGTGAAGACGCAGAAGCCAAGGCAAAGCCGCAAGAAGTGATCGGTGCCTTGCTGGCGCTGCAGGAAGAAGCACTACCCTCACTCCATATTTACAAACACCAAGCCTTCGTGCGCGATGGCACCGATTTTATTCCGGTGATGGAGCGACACGCGCCAGAGGCCCAAGAGGTTCAGGTATGACACCCATGACATTGGATGACAAACTCGATACATTACTCTCGATTCTCGGCGGTATGGAAAGCGCGATTGTCGCCTATTCCGGCGGCGTGGACAGCTCCCTGCTGGCCCAGGCTGCCTACATGACCCTAGGTGACAAAGCGCTCGCCGTCACCGCCGTATCGCCCTCTCTACCCCAGGCGGAATTGGACGAGGCGGTCGAGGTGGCCAAACGCATCGGCATCCGGCACGAGTTCGTGTACACCGATGAAATGGACAATCCGAACTATTTGGCGAATCCGACCAACCGGTGTTATTTCTGCAAATCGGAACTGTTCATCAAGCTCAATCCGTTGGCTGCAGAGCGTGGCTATCAACACGTGATCTACGGGGCCATGATGGACGACCGCGGCGATCACCGTCCCGGCGCCCAGGCCGCGAAGGAATACCATGTCCAGGCGCCACTAGACGCGGCGGACTTGAGCAAGGATGAAATTCGCGAACTCTCCAAACGCTATGGCTTGCCGACGTGGAACAAACCTTCGTTTGCCTGCTTGTCGTCGCGGTTTCCCTACGGGTTAGCGATTACGGAAGCAAAGCTGAGCACCGTGGAGCAGGCCGAGCAGTTTTTGCGCGACCACGGGATTCGGGTTTTCCGCGTGCGGCATCACGAAACGATTGCGAGGGTGGAAGTGTTGCCGGAAGATATGCCCCAACTGGTCCAAGAGCCGTTTCGTAGCGACATGGTCAAACGGTTTAAAGAGCTAGGCTACACGTATGTAACCCTGGATATGGCAGGCTTCCGCTCTGGCAGTATGAACGAGGGCGCACAGCTCGTCTCCCTGTCGGTCGAGCCACGGTAATGCAAGGGGGGATCTGGCTTGGGGCACTGGCGATTTAGACCATGCCTTTGCCCTGCTTCAGGAGGGCCTGGCGCTCGCCACGGAACGCGGCGAGCGCTTTATCGAGCGAGTCGCGACGCGAGGTCGACTTCGGTGGCGTCGTAGCGATATTGAGAGACGTGACGGGGCCGCGAATAGCGGACAGGTCCACTCGTATCGCGCGGGTCGAGATCGACTTCGGTCGGCCCTGTTGTATAGGGGACGGGCTGCAAGTTGGTACCACTCGTACAGGCACTCCCCAAAAACGCGATTAGGATGAGTATTCCGACCCGACACCACACACGTTTTTGAGCACTCACTAGCGTTTCTCCTGTATAATGTGGATAAATCTTTTACTCAGGAAACGCTATCAGAATCTGCATGACCTTGCAACTAGGACGACAAGAAAGACATTCACCTGACATGTCACCAACCCGCCAGCCGTCTCCACTCCCAGCCACCGACTTCAAACCCCTTCAGCAAGGATACCTTATTGCTTTTGAAGGCATTGATGGTTCTGGAAAAACAACTCAAGCCAAATTATTATACAATCGGCTAAGTCAAGATGGCTACCAGGTGATTCAGCTTAAAGAACCCACCGATGGCAAATGGGGTCAAAAGATCCGCAGACTCTCCTCACATGGACGAGAGGGTATCTCCCGAGAGACAGAATTAAGCTGGTTTATCAATGATCGGCGTGACAACGTCACCCACAATATCTTGCCGGCTTTAGCACGCCATCATATCATTCTCATCGATCGATACTATTTTTCCACGATGGCTTATCAAGGTGTGCTAGGTCTAGACACCAAATCCATACAAGAACAGAACGAAGCCTTTGCACCATCGCCGCATTTGCTGTTTCTCCTACAAATCTCTCCTGAAGATTCACTTGAGCGGGTCCGGCAACGCTCAACCCCAAATGAATTTGAAAAGCTGGACTATCTCAAACAGGTCGCAGCGGTCTTCGACCATATGCAATTTCCCTATCTGAGACGCATCGATGCCACGCAAACGATCGATCTGATGCAGCAGCAAATATGGGAATCGGTCGATCCCCTGCTCAGGCGTCTGGAGGAGTCCATCTCATGAGAGCAGTGTTAGTTCGACATGGCGAGACCGATCTCAACGCCAAACGCATCTTTCAAGGCTATGGCGATATTCCGCTCAGTGACACGGGCCAACGGCAAGCGGCCCGTGTCGCCGAGCGTTTGACGGGCATGCACTTTGACGTTTTTTACAGCAGCGACATTCTGAGAACGATGCAAACCGCGGCGGCGATCAGCCAACGCCTCGGCATGTCGCCCATTCCGTGCGCCGGGCTGCGCGAGTGGCACGTCGGCAATTGGGAGGGCAAACCGGTGGAGGAATTTGAAGCCCACCTGGAAGCCATCGGGGCCCACGTCGTAAGCTATGTCCCAGAAGGGGGTGAGTCACAATGGCAAACCCAGGAACGCATCGTGGCCCAGATGCAGACATTCGCCGCCCAACATACCGGCGAGGCTGTGTTGTGCGTCACTCATGGCCGAGCGATTGATATGTTCGCCCGCCACGTCTTGGGGTTGGATGCCATGCAAGAGCCGCCGTATACGATCACCAACACGTCGGTCAGTATTTTTGATTGGCAGGACCCTCAGTGGCACCTTGTAACGCTCAATGAAATACGTCATCTTGAGGCATTGCATTAATGGACGAGCGGCAGCGCAATGAAGGAGCATCTCCCATGGCTGAGCAAGTGCTAGGCCCAACCTCACATAATTATTACTCGCAGCGCTTGAAGTTACACTACGTGGATTGGGGCAACCCATCCGCCCCGCCCCTGCTGCTCATTCACGGCGGCCGAGACCATGCTCGCAATTGGGACTGGGTGGCGCTAGCCCTGCGGCACAACTATCGCATCATCGCTCCCGACCTCCGTGGGCACGGCGACTCCGAGTGGGCGCGTGGCGGCCAATATGCCTTGATCGACTACGTCCTGGATATCGCCCAGCTGCTCGATCAGTTGCAGCTTTTCCCTATCACCATGATCGGGCACTCCCTCGGCGGCGGTATTGCCTGCCAGTACAGCGGCATTTATCCCGAGCGCGTCAAACGTCTGGTGGCCCTCGAGGGCCTCGGCCCACCGCCGGAACAGATGCAACGGCGTCCGGCGCACGAGCGCATGCAGCGCTGGGTGGAACAAATGCAATCGTATGCCGGGCGCTACCCGCGCCGCTATCCCGATCTGGCATCCGCGGTCCAGCGGATGCAGGATGCCAACAAACATCTCAGTGCCGAGCGAGCCTATAAGTTGACGCTCCACGGCACGTCGCGCAATGAAGACGGCACCTATTCGTGGAAATTCGACAATTATGTCCGGCAGCACTCGCCCTACGAATTCAATATGGACGAAGCGCGCCGCCTCTGGGGACGCATCACCTGCCCCACCCTTCTGGTCCGCGGCACGGAGAGTTGGGCCACCGACCCCGAAAAAGACGGACGAGCCAGTGCCTTCCGGCAAGCCCAGTGCGCGGAGATTGCCCACGCCGGGCATTGGATGCACCACGATCAACTCGATGCCTTTCTCGACATCGTACGCAACTTTTTTCACCAAACCGGTTGAGGCGTTTGCGTTGTCAGACCATTTCTGTTATGTCTCTGACAGGGACCGCGAGCGGAGAGCATTTTTGTAGATTTGTAGAAAGGAGTGATATGGACGCACTACAATTCGAAGAGATGCCCACGATGCGGCATCCGTATTTACTGCTCACCTATGAAGGCTGGAGCAATGCGGCTGGGGTCGCCACGGCGACCGGGCAGTTTTTGATTGAACATTTTCAGGCCAAGCGCTTTGCGTCGATTGATCCGGAGGAGTTCTACAGCTTTGCCGAGCAGCGTCCGCAAGCCCGCTATAATGACGCCGGCGAACGCGAGATCATCTGGCCTGAAAACGATTTTTACTTTTGTGCTCAGCCCCAGCTCGATCATGACATCATCATTGCCACGGGCGTTGAGCCCCATCTCAAGTGGCGCACCTTTACCAATACCATGATCGACTTTATCAAAAAATGTGAGATCCACCAAACCGTGACGCTGGGTGCGCTTTGGGCCGATGTCCTTTACTCAGCGCCGGTGCCGTTCTCCGGTTCATCAACCGATCCGGAACTGGCCGAGCGCCTCGGACTGAGCGGGGGTTCCCGTTATGAGGGTCCGACCGGTATGGTCGGCGTCTTACACGATATGTTGCGCCGCCACAACCTGACCTCGGCCAGTATCTGGGCCAACATGCCCTACTATGTCTCGGTCACCCCGAATCCAAAGGGCATCCTAGCCTTGAGCCGGCGCGGCATGGAAATCGTCGGGCTGCCCCCAGATTTTCCTGACTTAGAAGAAGAAGCCGGCGATTTCGATGCGCGTGTGGCCGAAGCGATTGCCAAAGACCCCAAAGTGCAAGCGCACGTCAAAGATTTGGAACGGCGCGCCGCCCGGGAACAACAGCGCTCGCGGCCATCTCTGGCCCAGGAAGCACCGGCAAGCGGCGACGACCTAGCGGCAGAATTCGAACGCTTCTTGCGGGAACAACGCGAAAATCCCGAAGAAAACTAGTCCAACAAAGCCTTGACAAACCCATAACAAATCCTATACTCCTCCAAATAACAGAGGAGAGGACGATGGGTACATACCGCATGAAGGCCGTGTCGCAGATGACCGGCATCCGGTCAGAGTTGCTCCGCATGTGGGAACGGCGCTACGGCCTTTTCACACCACAGCGCGCCGGCAATCGCTACCGCGAATTTGATGACGAAGATGTCCAGCTCCTACTCTTCCTACGCGAACAAATCGCCGCCGGGCGCTCGATTGGCGAACTCGCCTCGGAAGGCCGCGCGGCGCTCCTGCGTCGGATGACCGCGGCAACGGCACCCGACGCACTTCTCGCCTTTCCTACGGTCGTCGACGACCTCCTGCAAGCCGCCCATCAGCTCGACAAACGCCAGCTCGACGCGCGTTTGGCCGAGCTCATTGCCTGCACGCCATTTCTCACCCTGTCGACCACAGTTCTAACCCCTCTCATGCACCACCTGGGCGACGCCTGGGCGCGGGACGAAGCGTCGATGGTCAGCGTGCAGTTGGTCACCGAGTTGATCCGCACCCGCCTCCTGGCCATGCTGCAAGCCACGGCGCCGCCCCACTCGGCGCCGGTATTGTTGTGTGCCTGTCCGGCCGGGGAATTTCATGAACTCGGCTTGCTGACCTTGGCCTACACCATGCAGCAATCAGGCTGGCACACCTATTATCTCGGTGCCAATTTGCCGCTCTCGGCCTTGCAGGAAGGATGCGAGCGAACCCAACCAGCCCTGGTGGCGCTGTCGCTGACGTATGGTCCCGATCCGCTGCGATCCATGGAAACGCTGCAGCAAATCGACAGCGGCATTGCAGCGGCATATCCGACGTGCGTGGGAGGGCAGATGGTGGAGTGCAACTCATCTCTTGAGTCAATGTCGCACCTGCAGATCTGCCGCACGCTCGGAGAAGCTCAGCAGTACGGACGGCGCTGGCAAACCAGTCGGTCACGTGCTGTTGGCGAATGAATGGCCCTGCTGATCACTCCCCAAACACGTACGTCAACACTTCTGCAACCCCCTCTGCCCGTCAGCCAATCGCGGCCATCCCCTCCACTTCGATCAGTAGTTCTGGCTGGGCGAGACGGCTAACGACGATTAACGTGCTGGCTGGCATCTCTCCCGGAAAAAACTCACTACGCACTTCAGAGACGACCGGGAAATTCTCGATCTTGGTGATATACGTCGTCATTTTGAGGAGGTCTGACACGTCGCCACCGGCGGCCTGCAGCACCTGCTGCAGATTCTGGAACACCTGACGCGTCTGGGTACGGATATCTCCCGGGGCCAGGACATTGCCCTCGGCATCTCGTGCCACCTGCCCGGCAATGTATACCAGACGCCCCCCTTCCATGCGGGTGGCCATCTTGTACGGCGCCACCGGTTTGGCTTCTGCTGGCATAATGGTTGTGTATGGCATGGGCCTTCTCCTTGTGCTACGCCACTGCGGCGATGACTTCGATTTCCAGCAAAAACTCCGGACGCGCCAGACCTGGAATCTCCACCAGAGTTGAGGCAGGATAATCCCCCTGGTAAAATGCACGCCGCACCGCGGTGCCATGCTGACGCCAGGCATCGATCTCCAGCACCCAGGTCGTTTCCTTCACCGCCTGTGCTGGCGTGGCGCCGGCAGCCCGCAGCACATGACCGATGTTTGTATAGACTTGCTCGGCCTGACGGCGCCAATCGCCCACCCCGGCAACCGAGCCATCCGGCGTATTGGCCACTTGCCCCGCCACATAGATCAGTCGTCCGCCATTGACAATGACACCTTGATGAAAATCTAGGCCATGATTTTCAGTATTGTACTTTTCGAGCAGCGGTTTCCCGACAGGGCTATCATGGAGATCCACGACCAGCTCAATCTCGATCAGCATCGCCGGATCGGCCAAGCGCTGCACCCCCAGGGCCGTGGAGGTAGGCCGGTTCTCGCCGTAGAAGGCGGCGCGCACGGCTCGGCCACTGACCGCATGCGCCTCCATGTCAGTAATATAAAGCAGTTGTTTGATCGTCTGGGATACATCCGCTCCCGCATGGCGCAAAATGGCCTGCAGGCGTTCCATGGTGCGCTGCGTCTGCGCAGCCATGCCGCCAGCCACAATACTGCCATCGGGTTGACGGCCGGTCATGCCGGCGGTGAAGAGGAGGCGACGCGGCTGCACGCTCACCCCGGGCATGTACCCTCGTCTCTTCTCTACCGGGTTGTCGGCAAGAATATCGCGGCGGTCCATAACGGGCTCTCCTTCCTGGAGTCTATGACGTCCCTGGACAAACGTTCTGATAGTGCTACACCCAGGAGAAGGGGCGTGTCAAGAAACAATTTCCGTTGGGGGCTTTGCGAGATGCCACCGCTCCGCCGCTCCGCCCTCAACACAGCCCCCAACGACCTGAGACGTCCTGTCCGATCAACCTATTTAACTTTTTCCTGTCCCCTTTGACCAGCCTTGCCTGGTCGCCCTGTTTTGCCTATCCTTTGTATATACCTACCGGTTTGCAACACCCGTACGATCTGCCCGGCCAGGCTTTGGGCCTGGGCCAGAATGCCCTCGTCCGAGAGTTTGGAGAGCGGGTGTGGCATGTAGATGACCGGGTACTCCGGCACGCCCCACACCGTGGCCGTGGCTTGGCCTGTATTGACGAAATGATCGGTGCAAATCGTGGCCGCGGGAACACCGGCGCGGTCGAGATGAATGCCGTCGTGCACACTGCACGAGCTGCACGAGCCTCAATCGCCGACCCCGACAATGACCAGGTCGCACGCCTCTCCTAACGATTCGATGACCTCCGGAGCTACTGGTTTGGAGGCCGAGGGCTTGCGGTGCCGGACGATATTGCTGAAACCGTATTGCTGATCCAAGATCGCCGCCACCGCGTCTAATATTTTATTGGCGTTGTATTTGCTATTGTCGAGCAACCCTACGCGTTTGCCACTGAGGTCTACCACCCGTGGCGCATAGGTCGATGCCGCCGTATCCGGCTCATTCACCGGACGGATGAGCACCATTTTTTGGATGTTATCCTGACTCATGTCGCTTGCTCCTTCGTTGTAAAGACCCATGACCCTCATCAGCTCTCACTGCCCTGCCGGCTCTCGTCACGCTGCCGCTGGTGCGACGGGCCACGTCACCGTGGTAGACGCCACTTTTGGCCCCCAACTCGGAATCACCGCACTCATCGCCCCCTCATCGCCGCCCGCCGCGATCACGAGAATATCTTCGGGCATGGCTACCACCGGCACATACGCGGTGTCATCCCCGGGCTCCACCTCGCCGGGCAGGCCGCCGCCGCGTTTCAAATCCGCCACCGTGCGCCGGGCGTGTTCGGCTAAGTAGGCGCGCACATCCTGCTTGCTCCAGCCCTGTTCGGCAATGGTGGTCATATGCTCGCCGGCAATGACCACCGCGATCTCGCCCTGGCGCGTCCCGCTGGCTGAATCGCCCACCGACCCTGAGGTGGTGAGCGATGTCCCTAATGTGGACATGGCATCCGCGATGGTGGTCAAGACCCCTTCCGGCGTTGCCCGGACAGCGTTGCGGACTTGTCGAGGCCCTTCACAGGCAAACGCGGTCACCGCGTTGTCGTCAGTCTGAAAACCGCGCTCGGCATGCAGGGGCACCCAGAGGCTGTCGGCAGCGTTTTCCGCGATGCAATAGGTGTACTTGCCCGGATGTCCCAAGCAGGAGCGATCGAACAACCCCGGGATGGCCCCGCAGGTGTTCATCAGCACCAGGCGCACGGCCCGTCCGATGGTGGCATTGGCCCGATTCCCGGCGCCGAACAGATTGTTGCGACTGTTGATTTGCAAGGTCTCGGCAATCGGGCCGTTGACGATGGTCATAATCGCCGAACCGCCAAGGCTGGCCGAAGGGCCTACCAAGTTGAACGCCGGTTGCAACATCGCCTCGACCGCGGCGACCACCACCGGACCGTATTCGGGCAGACATCCGGCCATCACCGCATTGGCCACCACCTGTTCGACAGTGACCGTGCGGCGCCGCTCCGGCACCCCCCCGAGCACCTCGTCGCGCTCCCGCCCGAGGGAGGCGAGAAATTCCACCACCCGCGCCTCGGTCGGAGGCACCACGGGCAGCCCGTCCGTCCAGCCCTGGGTGTAGCAATATTCAATGGCTGCCAGCGGATCCACCGCTGCATGCCCAGTGACTTCAATCGTTGATACCGCCATACCGGCCGCCTCCTCTAGGCCATCTATCCGTGCTAGGCCATCGTTCGTACTGTGCCGCCATTGATGCCGTGTGATGCATGCCACCCTAGGCGAGGCCGTTTCAACTGTCAAGCATTTGCTACCGGGACTACGAAAACACACTGAGTTTTGACCGCGCATGTGATATGGTTTAACGTTAAATGAGCCATTCTCCATGTGTGTGTCAGGAAGTGTGATACCATGAGCAACTCCCAATCTGCCATTCAGCTCTATACCGAACTTTCGCCGGTGGCTCGCCATTTGGTGCAGCTTTGTGCCGTCCATTACGAGGGTATCAACCGCACCGGACTGGTCAAATTGTCCAACCAGGTGGGCTGGACCGATGCGTCGGGCAAGCCGCTGGTTTTCAACCAGGTGAAGTCCGATCTCAACAAGTTGGTAGACTCGCGGTTGCTGGTGCAAACCGGGCGCAGTGCCGACCTTGAGGTGCATCCCGAGTTGAAAGACTTTGCCGTTCAGGAGGCCATTCGGGAAGGCCAATTTGAAGCTTATGCCAAGGCGCTGGAGGCTGATTCGACCGGGCGCAATTCGCTTTTCTACCTCTATGCCTATGGGGCCCGCGCCATCCGCGATATGCGTATTGCTTTTTACCGCAATGACGTCGAGAGATTCAATCAGCTCAACAAACTCAAACCCATTGCATGGGTTGGCCCAGGCGAGACGCTGGGCACCTTGCAACCGTTTAATGCGGATATTTTTGATCGCCTCGACCCGGAGCTGCAGACGCGTTTCCTGGCTGCCAATGCTGAGGCGGCAATTGTCTTTGGAGAGGGAACTTCTGAGGCCTTGCATACTTTGGAATGGTTTGTCAGCAGACAGCGCCACCCAGAGGAACGGCTGGTCACGAGTTTGCTGGATGTGCATGTCGCCTCCGGCAATCTACCTGGCTTGCAGCACTTGGCCGAGCATACCGGGGATGAGTTTACAGAAATCGCGGCTTGCGAAGCGTTCTTGCGCGGCGATTACGAGCGGGCGGAAAGCGGTTTTGAAGCGGGGTTGGCCCGCCTGCGGAAAACATCGCGCAAACGGCGTCTGGCCTTGCGGCATATGGCCGGTTTGCTCCATGTTTGCCTATTGATCAGGAAGAATTCGCCTGCGGAACGCAAGCGGGCGACATCGATGCTCCAGGTCGTGGAGGCCGATTGGCCGGCAGGGTATAAGTGGGTCGCCGAGTTTCTGACTGCCGGATTAAAATTCCAGGCGACTCCGGCCGATGGGGGCGATTTGTTCCGCTACCAGGTGGGCGGCACCTCGATCATTGCAAAGGTGGTGGCCGGTTACGTGTGGCGGTGGTTTGCGCCACGCACGGTGGCGCCGGTAAGCGCGGAGGGATGGCAAGATGCCCTGTTGCGCTATCAGGCCCTTGGCCTGGAGTGGATGATGGCGGAGACTGCCGGGTTGTTGGCACAGAGCAAGATTGAACAAGCCAAAGCGTACGACCGTCGTCACCACGATCTCCATGAGGAGCTGGGCACGGCGAGTTTGCTGCGATGGATTGAGCCGGAAGCCCGTTGGCAGCGCAGCCTCAAAGCACTGATGCAGTTGCACGTGCCTGATGAAGCGAATCAGGGCGGTGCAGATGAGCCGGATGAGCGCCTGATTTGGGAGGTGAGTTACAAAAGCGGCCGCTATTTTAGCCTGCGGCCCTTTGTGCAAAAGCGCAACAAGTCCGGGGCTTGGACTAAGGGTCGCCCGGTGGCCTTGAAGCGACTTTATGAGTCGCAGGGGGATCGCGACGAGTTCCCTCAGTTGACCGAGCAGGATCAAGCGCTATGCCGTTGTATTAAGAAAGAGACCTCGTACGGGGGTTGGGGCCGCTACGCTGACACGGATTATTTTTTTGAGTCAGACCGGGCCGCGCCGCACTTGGTGGGGCATCCGTTGGTCTTTCGCGAAGACGACCGCTCGCAACCGATCGAAATTGTGCGCCGCGATCCACAATTGGTGGTGGCGAAAAAGGCGGGTGGCAAGATCCACATGTCGCTGGAGCCGAGACCCGGGCCGAATGCCGTGCAATTGACCGAGGAGGGGCCGAACCGTTTGGGGGTGGTCAATTTTACCCCGCAGCACGTCAAGCTGGATGCGATTTTGGACGGCGGCTTGACCATTCCCGCCTCGGGTCAACAGCAAGTGGTGGAAACGGTGCAGGCAGTGGCGCCGCTGGTGACGGTTCACTCTGAGATTGGCGGCGCGGTGCAAGTGAGTGCAACGATTGACGCCGAGTCCAAACCTCATTTGCATTTGACGCCGTACCAAGAGGGGTTGCGGGTCGAGTTTTTTGTGCGCCCGTTTGGCCTGGAAGGCCCGTTTTACCGTCCAGGTGCAGGTGGCGAAAACGTGTATGCGCAAGTCGAGGGACAATCGCAAGTGGCCCGCCGCGATTTGAACGAGGAACGGCGTCGGACCAGTGAAGTCATCGCCGCGTGTCCCACGCTGGCGGCGTGGGTGCCCGACTTGCCGTCGGCAGATCATGATGAAGAGTGGCGTCTGGTGCTACACGATGTCGAGGGATTCGGCTTTCCAACTGCCGGAGAGGCGTTGGAGCTGATGCTGCAATTGCAGCCCCTCATCGATGCGGAAACATTGACCTTGCACTGGCCGACCGGGGGGCTGAAGGCGTTCCGCGTGGTGGGCGAGGTGGGGTGGCCGCAATTGCGCTTGAACGTGCGCAAAGATCGTGATTGGTTTGCCGCTTCCGGGGCACTGCAGGTCGATGACGGCTTGACCGTGGAGGTGCTGCAATTAATCGAGTGGTTGGAGAACAGCACCTCGCGGTTTATGGAGTTGGAGGATGGCCAGTTTTTGGCCCTCACTGATGAACTGCGCCGGCGCCTTGGCGATTTGGCCGCTTACGCTGAAAAAGGCAAAGACAAGCTGCGTTTTCCGCCGATTCGCGCGGCGATTTTGGAAGATTTGGACGAGACCGCCAATGTCAAAACCGACCGGCACTGGAAAAATTGGGTGCGGCGGATTCGCGAGTCGGGCACCTACGTGGCCGAGCTTCCGTCGACCTTGCAGGCGGAGCTGCGCGACTATCAAGTCGAGGGCTATCACTGGCTCTGCCGCCTGGCCCATTGGGGCGCCGGCGCCTGTTTGGCCGACGACATGGGCCTTGGTAAAACCATTCAGGCCCTGGCCCTGCTGCTGCGCCGGTCGGTGGATGGCCCGGCGTTGGTGGTGGCGCCGACCTCGGTGATGTTCAACTGGCAACACGAAGCGCGGCGTTTTGCCCCGGCGTTGCAAGTTAGGATTTTTGGCCCTGGCGATCGCGAGGCGTTTTTTGACGATCTCGGCCCGCACGATGTGGTGGTGTGCAGCTATGGGTTACTCAGTAACGAGGCCGAGCGCTTGCAGTCTCAGCATTGGCACACGGTGATTCTAGACGAGGCGCAGGCGATTAAGAACATGACTACCCAGCGTTCTCATGCGGTGATGGGATTGGCGGCTGATTTTCGCCTGATCATGACTGGTACCCCCCTGGAGAACCACCTGGGCGAGCTGTGGAATTTGTTCCAATTCATCAATCCCGGCTTGTTAGGTCCTTACGAGACGTTCCAGTGGCGCTTTGCCACCCCGATCGAGCGCGATCATGACCGCGACACGCGCCGACGGTTGCAGAGATTGGTGCAGCCGTTTATGCTGAGGCGCACCAAGGCGCAGGTGCTGGAAGAGCTGCCACCGCGCACGGAGGTGACCCTGCAGGTCGAATTGAGCCGCGAAGAGGCCGCGTTTTACGAGGCGCTGCGGCAGCGCGCTTTGCAGAAACTGGAGGACGCCAAGGGGCCACAGCATTTGCAAATGCTGGCCGAGATTATGCGCTTGCGACGGGCGTGTTGTCATCCGCGCCTGGTGCTCGAAGACAGTCCGCTGACCAGCTCTAAACTAAAGATGTTTGGGGAGACGATTGACGAGCTGCTGGAGAACAAGCACAAGGTGTTGGTATTCAGTCAGTTTGTCGATCACCTGACGATTTTGCGGCATGAATTGGACCACAAAGGCGTCTCGTACCAATACCTCGATGGCAGCACCCCGGCGCGGGCGCGCGACCAGCGCGTCGCCGCTTTTCAAGCCGGTGAGGGCGATGTATTCTTGATTAGCCTCAGAGCCGGGGGCATAGGCTTGAACCTCACCGCCGCGGATTATGTGATTCACATGGATCCGTGGTGGAATCCTGCGGTGGAAGATCAAGCCTCCGACCGCGCCCATCGCCTGGGGCAACAGCGCCCAGTCACCATTTACCGGTTGGTGACCCAGGGGACGATCGAAGAGCGCATTGTGGAGCTGCATCATGCCAAGCGCGATTTGGCGGACAGCTTGTTGGAAGGCGCGGATATCAGCAGCAAGTTGTCGGCTGAGGAGCTGTTGCAGTTGATTCGGGAGTAGGCCGTATATTTACCTTACTAACTCATGACATCAGAGGCGGGAGCCAGCTATGCAAACATCCCAACTGGCTGATCACATCCAAGGGTTTTGGGATCGCGATATTATTCCCACGCTGCACGAGTACATCCGCATTCCGAACGAGTCACCGATGTTCGATCCGGACTGGAAGGCCAATGGCCATATGGCTAGAGCGGTGCAGCTCGTGTCGGACTGGATCGAGCGGCAGAACGTGCCCGGCGGCAATTTACAGGTGTTTCAGGACGGCGACCGCACCCCGGTGATGTTGCTAGAGTTTCCCGGCGACATCGATAACACGGTCCTGTTTTACGGTCATTTGGACAAGCAGCCGCCGATGGTGGGCTGGCGTGAGGGCCTTGGCCCGTGGACCCCGATCCTCGATGACGAGGGCCGTTTGTATGGCCGTGGTGGCGGCGATGACGGCTACGCCGTATTTGCGTCGCTGGCTACAGTCAAAGCGCTGAAAGAACAGGGCCAGCCGCACGGGCGCATCGTGATTTTGATCGAATGCTCGGAAGAGAGCGGCTCCAGCGATTTACCGCATTATATCAACACCTACGCCGAGCGCATTGGCACCCCGGACTTGGTAATTTGTCTGGACTCCGGTTGCGGCAACTACGATCAACTGTGGAGCACCACCAGCCTGCGGGGTCTCACCGCTCTCAATTTAAAAGTAGAAGTGCTCAAAGAAGGCGTGCACTCCGGCCTTGGCGGGGGTTTTGTGCCCAATCCGTTTACGGTCGTGCGCAAGCTGTTATCCCGGCTCGAAGATGCTGACACCGGCGCCATTTTGCTGCAGGACCTCTACGTCGATATTCCCGACGAACGCGTCCAACAGGCCGCCAAAGCCGCGACCGTGTTGGGCGGGGACATGGTGAATGATTTCCCGCTGCTGGACGGCGTGAGTGTGTTGGCTGACGCGCCGGTGGAGTTGATGCTAAACAACAGTTGGCGCCCGGCGTTGGCCGTCACCGGGCAAGACGGCATGCCGGCGGTGGAGAAAGCGGGCAATGTGTTGTTGCCGCAACTCACCTACAAGCTGTCGGTGCGGTTGCCCCCGACGCTGGATGTCGGTGCAGCGACTGCAGCGGTGAAACGCGTTTTAGAAGCCGACCCGCCGTTCGGGGCTCATATCACCGTCACCGGCGGTGGCGAGCCGGGCTGGAACGCCCCGCCACTGGCCCCCTGGCTGGCCGAGGCAACGGATTCCAGCTCGCGTGAGTTTTTCGGCAAAGAGGCGTGCTACTTGGGGCTAGGCGGCTCGATTCCGTTTATGGCGATGCTCGGCGAGCGCTTCCCCAAGGCGCAGTTTCTCATCACCGGGGTGTTGGGGCCGCATTCCAACGCGCACGGACCCAATGAGTTTTTGCACACCCCCTATGCCAAGAAGCTCAATTGCTGTCTCGTGCGGGTGGTGGAAGCCCACTACCAACAGGCGTTGTAGGTCACGTTATCACGATGAACCACCTTGAACGATAAGGGAAATCCTATGCCACGTCGATCCGATAGACAGGTCTTTGTCAGCGTCAATTGGCTGGCCGAGCACCTCCACGATGACCACCTGCGCATTTTTGATGCGCGCTATGTCGCTCCCCACGAATCCCCTCAAGGTGAGGGGATGTACGAGGCCGGACACCTCCCCGGTGCGACGTTTGTCCACTGGCGCCGGGATTTGTCAGTCAATACCGAGCCGGTGCCGAACTTGGTACTCGGGGCGGAAGCGTTTGCCGCCAAGATGAGTCAATTGGGGGTGGATGCGGACACCACGGTGATTGTTTACGATCTCGGTAATGTCATCTGGGCCGCCCGGATTTGGTGGGCGCTGCGGTATTACGGTCACGATAAGGTCTATGTGTTGGAAGGTGGGGCAGCGGCCTGGGAAGCAGCCGGCAAGCCGATGACTACGGCGGTGGTGGCACCGCCGGCCAACAAAACCTTCGTGCCACGTGTACGGCCCGAGATGCGAGCCTCCAAAGCACAAGTCCACGCGGCCATTGCGGACCCGGACACCACCATTATCGAGACGCGCCGCGAGTCCGGGATGCGGGAATCCGGCGGTACGGTAAAAGGCGCGTATTGGCTGCCGAGTACGACCGTCTTCGCCCCCAAAGAAAATTACCAAGCGCTTATTCCGGAAGCCGAACTCGATGGTTATCTGCGGGATATTGGCGTCGAGGAAGCCGGCCAACTGGTGGCCACGTGAGGCGGCGGGGTATCGGCCGCAGGTGTGGCCATGGCATTGTATTTACACGGTTACGATCACGTCGCGATGTACGATGGCTCTTGGACCGAATGGCACCAGGAGGAAGCCAACCCCAGGGATGATGTCGAGACGATGTTGACGCGTTCGCCGGTGCCGTAGGGTGCCAAAACCGTCGCTAGCGCAGGCGTCCCACCTGCTCCTGCACGGTGCGGCCAATGCCGATGCGCCGCGACATAATCACTTTTTGCACATCTGTGGTGCCGCCCGGATGCAACCCCACCACGGCCGAGCGTTGATTCACTTCCAAAAGCCCTTTGAGCGGCCCCCAGGTGTCATCGTCAAACATCGGATACGGTCCGAGGGCCCGCAGAATGGTCTCCGCCACGTCGAGGGCAGTCATCTTGCGGTTGTAGGAGAGCTGAGGGCCCTCATACGAGCGGGGCTTGTGCTCATGACTCAACCCAAGACCGCACCTCCGTGCGGAAGGCTTCTTGCGCCGCGGTAAATGCGAGGGAGCAGATTGCCGTGGCATGGCTTTATTGACCTTTGTACTCGGCTGCCCGGCGCTCGGCAAAAGCGCGCGGCCCTTCCTTGGCATCATCGGTCTGGCCAATGATCCAGCGCAAGGTGCCGCCAAACCGCAGCGCTTGAGCAAGCGTTTCATCCATCGAGGCCTGGGCCACTTCCTTTACCGCCCTGACCGCGAGAGGGGCATGTCCGGCAATGCGCTGCGCGATTTGATGGGCGGTCTCCAGGAGATTATCTTGCGGCACCACGCGGCTCACGAGGCCGCATCGCTGCGCCGTTGAAGCATCGATTTGGTCGCCGGTGAGGATCATCTCCATGGCCGCCGATTGCGGGATGGCCCGTATCAGACGCTGCGGCCCGCCGCCGCCGGGAAAGAAGCCGCGAATGATTTCAGGCAGGCCAAAGCGTGCCTCGGGGGTGCAAATGCGGATGTCGCAGAGGAGAGCCAGTTCGAGACCGGCGGCCAGGCAATAGCCATCAATGGCCGCGATCAAGGGTTTTTCCATAGGCATGGTGGAAAATCCCACTATCCGGTGGGTCTCGACGATAGACTCGATGTTGTTCGCCTCTGCCCGCCCCCCCTGGGCACGCTCCTTGAGATCGGCACCGGCGCTAAAGGTGCCGCCGGCCCCCGTCAGCACGGCGGCACGGATGCCGGCATCTTCCCGAACGCGTTGCAGAGCCTCCATCAAGGCGCCTCTTAGTTCGCGATTCATCGCATTCCGCTGGTGGGGGCGATTGAGGGTGATGACGGCTACCTGATCCGCCAAGTCCAACCGCACAGTGTCGCTGCTCACGTTGTTTCTCCCGTTGCCGTGGCCTCATCAGGTTCTATAAGGTTCTATGACAGCCCTCGTACGCATCATACGCACGAGGGCTGTCATACCCGGAGCTGCCTATGATGTCAAGCTGATTAGGGCAGAGTCATGACGAGATTGCGCTCTGGCGCTTTGCCGGCCGTGAGATGTCTCACCAAGAATCCTTTCTGGAAGCCCCGGCGTTCAGGCCGGGGAGGAGAGAAAGGTTGCCCCGCAGGAGCAACAATCCTGACTCAGTCAAGTTATGTCGTAGGCTAACTTTGTAAAAGTTGTTGACTGCCAACCACACCCGCGTATAATGCCCCCATTGGCTTTGGCCGCCTCCGGGTGTGTGCTAGGGCCAACAGATACCCAATTTTTTGGGACGGGCTGGAGGCCAGCCCTGGGTCTGAAGCCGAGGCCGTCCTCGGTGGACACCCTAAATCGTCTCTCTTTGGAGAGACACCGGGGGACGCGAGTCCCCCGGAATCCCCGTCCTTTAGGGCGGGGAGGAGGCCAAAATCACTGCAATGTCCCACGATGGGACAAGCGTTCTCTACCGGGGCCCGCAACGCGGCGAGCTGTTGGCTTAGGGTCGCGTGGTTGGCGGTCTGCACCTCATCCATTAACGACTTCCACTGCCTGGCTCTCTGTTGTCGAAGCCTTATGGGTTGCCGCGATGGTGGCGGCCCCCTTGGCTCAGTACAGCAACAGGCCGCAGAGACCGGCGGCGGGAATCACCCACACCACATCAACGCGATACTTCATCATGGCCACCAGGGCCGCCACGAACAGCACCACCGTGGGCCACAACAACCCGGCATACTCGACTAATGCTGCGGATGAAAGGGCCTCGGGCCAAGCTGGCAACGCCACCCGTAAAATCACCAGGGCGGCCACCGCAATCATCCCCAAAACGCCGCAGCGAATACCCCGCATCGCCGCCTGTACCGCCGGCGATTGCTTGATGTCGTCGAGGGCTAGCGACGCCGTCACCATCAAGATCGCCGGCGGGGTAAAAATGGCAGCCGTGCCCACCAGTGCGCCCACCACGCCCAGCGCCAGACCCGATTCCGCAGTCGTGACTTTCTGGGCAATGAAGGTGGCGATCACCAGAATGGGTCCTGGGGTCACTTGGCTAAAGGCAATCCCATCGAGAAACTGCTGCGTGGTGAGCCATGCATAGTTGCTCACCACGACGTCTTGAATCATGGGGATGAACACATAGCCGCCGCCAAAGAGCATGAGGCTCAGACCACTGAACGTCAGGGCGATCTGCGGCAAGCCATTGGGATCGAGGGCCGGTCGGGCCAAGAAGAGGGCCAATAAAAGTCCCAGCGCGATCAGGGGCATCGTGAAGCGTCGCCACGGGAGACCTGACGTGCGTGTCGATGCGGCCGCACCCGGTTGGCGGAAGATCCAGTAGCCCACGACCCCAAAGCCGCCCACGATGCTCATGGTGATATAGAGCCGAAGGGCCTGCGGCGCCAAGAGGAGGGCCAGAGCAGCGATGAGGGCCAACACAGCTTCGCGCCAGCCTTTGATCACACTGCCGGACATGCGGTGGACCACGGTGACAATAATGGCGGCCACGGCGGGGACAAACCCGGCAAAGAGGCTACCGAGCGCCGGCAACTGACTGGCGTAGGTAAGATAGAGGGAGGTGAGTCCCACGATGAGCACCACCGTGGGTAGCAATACCCCCACCGCACTGACTAAAGCGCCCATACCGCCGCGCAGGCGATAGCCGATATAGGCAACGCAGTTGACGCCTTGCGGCCCAGGCAGGAGATTGGCCAGGGAAATGCCGTCGAGCATATCGTCATGGGTCAAGAGTTTGTGTTTCTCGACGACGGTATCCGCGATGACCGAGATCAGGGCCATGAAGCCGCCAAAGGACACACACCCGATTTTGAGAAAAATCCAGAACAGCTCGCCGAGAGAAATCGGCTGTGCGGTTGCCGCTGCCGCGTTCGGAGTCGTGGTATTGATCGCCGTATTCGTCGTGGTATTGCGGCTTGTCGGGCTCAATGTGTCTTTCCCTTTTAGGCGATTTGAACTCAAGCGTGCACCCTGTCTGTCGAAAGTCGGCTGACCGGTGGGGTGATACGATGCGACCCCATCAGAGACAAATAGAGCAAAAGGAATGCCAAAGCAAAGAAAATTCGCAAAAAAAACAGGAGCGAGAAGCACTTAACCGTGTGCCCGGCTTGCAGGTCGAAGATGAGTCCGCATAGACTTCGCTTTGAGTTCTGCTATACTATGGCCATGATTTTCACCCGTCCCAACCTTGTACCGGGGTACCTGGCACAGGTTAATATCGAATGCGACTTTAAATATTGAGGTCAGTATGTTCGGCATCGGCTTGCCGGAATTGGTGATGATACTCGTGTTGGGCCTTTTGGTGTTGGGTCCCAAACGCCTGCCCGAAGTGGCCCGTATGCTCGGGCGCTTCTATGGCCAGTTGCGCCGTGCCAGCGATGACTTTCAGCGCACCATCCGGCAGGATCTTGACGCCCTTGAGCGCCAAGAAGACGTCAACCGCAACAAAGCCGTGACGGATGAGATACGCGAGCGGTTTGCGGGTTTCGACGGGGTACAAACCGCGATCAGGGAGCACAAAGGCGATGGTTGATACCCCCATGCCCCTCACCTCCCACTTGGGAGAGTTGCGCACCCGGTTGTTTTACTGCGTCCTGGCGATTGGTGTGGGGTTTTTGCTGTGCTACAGCCAGTCTGCCTACCTCATTGCCACGTTGCAATCGCCACCCAACCTGATGGGCGAGCCCCTCACTGTGCCCCTGCAGATTATTGCACCGGCCGAGGCATTTTTGACCTATATCAAGGTCAGTTTTCTCTGTGGTTTGTTTTTGGCCTTGCCGGTGATCTTGTATCAACTGTGGCGGTTTGTCGCTCCCGGACTCCTGGTGCATGAACGCAGGTATACGGTGCCGTTTATCGTGTGGTCGACCACGCTCTTTTACCTGGGCGGCGCTCTCTTTTATGTGATTTTACCGCTGATTGTGAAGTTTTTGCTGAGCTTTGCTGGACCGGAAATCAAGGCACAATTGTCGGTTGGCTATTACGTGTCATTTTGCATTCGTCTGATGATTGCTTTTGGACTGGTGTTTCAATTGCCTATCGTCACGGCGTTTCTCACCCAATTGGGCCTGCTATCGTCACGGACACTGATTAAAAATTTCCGCTATGCGGTCGTGCTGACGTTTATTATCGCTGCGATCCTGACGCCTCCAGACGTCATTTCCCAGACGTTTATGGCCATTCCGACGCTCATGCTCTACGGCGTCAGCATCCTGGTGTGCAAACGCATTGAAAAGCGTCAAGCGGATACCGAGGAAGAGGATTAACTCGAAACGAGAACCGTATGACCACACACGCTGAGGAAGTTTTGAGGCGCTTACGTGAAACGGCAGCCCTGTTAGAGGGCCACTTTTTGTTGACGTCGGGTCTGCATAGTGCCGGTTATATGCAGTGTGCCAAGGTGTTACAACACCCGCAGCACGCCGAGGTCATGGGCGCGGGCATTGCCGAACGGGTGCGCGATCTGTCGGTCGATGTGGTGATGTCGCCGGCTATCGGGGGGATTGTCTTGGGTCACGAAGTGGCTCGCGCCTTGGGGGTGCGCGCCATATTCGGAGAGCGGGAGCAAGGGCAAATGACCTTGCGACGCGGTTTTGACTTAACGCCTGGCGAGCGCGTGTTGGTGGTAGAAGACGTGACCACCACTGGCGGCTCGGTACGCGAGGTGATTGAGCTGGCGCAGGCGCGAGGTGGCACCCTGGTCGCCACCGCCGCGATTCTGGATCGCAGCAACGGCACGGCCACGTTTCCCGCACCGTTTTACCCTCTGGCCACCCTGCACATTCAGACGTATACAGCCGATGCCTGTCCACTCTGTCAACAAGGCAGTGAGCCGATCAAGCCCGGGAGCCGTCAGGTTTAATGGCACGTGCACGGATTCACTGTTTCATTTTCGGCCGGGTTCAAGGTGTGTCCTATCGTGCCTACACCCAACGCGAAGCGACCCAACTCGGCCTCAGTGGCTGGGTGCGAAATGGCCCCGATGGCCGGGTGGAATTGGCGGCCGAGGGCGAGGAAGAGACACTAAAGCAATTTATTTTATGGTGCCATCAAGGTCCGCCTGCCGCAAACGTCACCGCTGTCGACACCCAGTGGGAAGCCGACACTGGCACCTACCGCACGTTCGATATCCGGTGTTGAGCCGCCTCTAGGCCTATATCGTTCGGGGGATCTGCTTGAGCACCGCGTCGACACGCGACACCACGTCCAGGATGGGCATGCGTGCCTCCGTGCCCTGCCGCACATCGTGTAGCAAGGCTTCGTCTGTGGTCAGGTGCTCCGCCCCGATCAGCAGCGCATACGGAATGCCGCTCAACCGGGCATACTCCAGTGAGCCGTGCCGATCGCGTCGAATAATGTCGCGGGCCACACGATGGCCACGCTGGCGCAACTCGTGGCTGATGCGCAGGGCATCGCGCTTGTCCTGACGAAAATCGATCAACAGGCAATCCGCCCCGGTGCGGGCCGACACCGGGTTCGACTGCTCCAGAGCTTCCAGCAACGCGCCAATATCAATGGCAAAACCGGTGGCCGGATCGGGGGAGCCATAATGTCTCAAGAGATCATAACGACCGCCACTACAGACCGGATAACCAAAGTGGGGTGCAAAACCCTCGAACATGATCCCAGTGTAGTATGCAAGGCCTCGCAGCTCACCCAAATCGATCAGCACCTGGTCTTCCAAGCCGTATGTTTTGAGCATGTCATAGACCTCGGCCAGGTGGGCCAGCGCACGTTGCGCCTCCAGGTTATGAATCAGCTTCGTGGCCTGGTCAAAAACCTCCGCACGACCACAGAGGTTGGGCAGGGCCAGCAACGTTTCCCGGTCTTGGTCGGTGATCTCACAATAGGCCACCACCGCCTCTAGCGTCGAGGTGTCTTTAATCGCCAAGGCAACCTGAATGCGTTCCAACGCCTCCGGAGGGAGATTGGCGGCCTGCAACACCTGGCGCACGAGCGCCGGCTGACTCACCGCGATGCGAAAGTCATCGAGTCCCACCGCTTGCATGCTCTCCACCGCAATGGCAATCATCTCCGCATCAGCTTCCGGCGACTCCAGCCCAATGAGCTCCACCCCCGCTTGGTACAGCTCCTGCATATTACGCGTTTGCGAGGCACTATAGCGAAAGACATTGGCCACATAACAAAAACGTAGCGGACGGGGTTCATCCTTCAGACGCGTGGCGGCGAGTTTGGCAATCTGTGTGGTAATGTCCGGACGCAGCGAAATCATGCGTCCGGTGTGGCGCTCTTCGAGTTTAAACAAGCGCTCGTTAAACGCCTCTCCCAAGCCCAGGGTGAGGGCGTCCAGATACTCAAACGTCGGGGTCACCACTTCCTGGAAACCCCAACGCAAAAACACATCGAGCAGGGTCTCTTGCAATTTACGGCGCTTGGCCGCCATCGGTGGCGGTAGCGTACGCGTCCCCCGGGGGATCTCTGAAGATCGCATCACAGATTTTTGGCAATGAGGAGATGGGGTTTGATCGACATGACTCGGGTATCTGGTATAAGGGCTTAACTGAATGTAGAGCTGGCAGAACAGTAGCAGACCTGCCACGCTATGTCAAGAGCGGACACGGCGCGTCGACGGCATGCCAGGCTCCCGGTCCACTTCTGCTGTGCAGCCGCCGGGGCTGAGCTATGGTGGCGACCCTTCGCGGGTTGGATGTCACGCGATTATTGACTCCTACACGGCCGGGCAGCCCTGAGTGCAGATGACGTGCGGGCCCTGCGGCATGCTGCGGCGCCGCTGTTGGATGCTTTGCGGCAGCGGGGTTAAAATGGCCATGGCAATATCGCCACTGACGATCTGATCACGCTTGCCGATGGCTCGCTCGACGCCAAGAGCCAATCTGCAGATTTTAGCCACCGCCGGGATGGATCTCAGACCAGAATCAGTATACAGTAAACCACTCCCAGCTTACGCAAGGAGCTTTATTTCAGGAGCCCTGCAATGCAGAGACAAGCTCTACACCACGGACCACGGGGTGGGTTTACAGCACCCCATTATTCGTGCGACCAAGCGGCCTTATTGGCGCTCGCCCGTAGCCGTATCCCCCGAAGGTTCGTGCCCTTAGCGAGTTTGTACGCTGATTGCTGAAGGCCAGTATACGCGGGTGTGATGGCGAGTCAATTACTTTTACGCTTGCCAAAGACATGTCGAGGCTTTGGGCCTCGACTCCAATTCCTCCCCCAGCTTACGCAAAAGGGGACTCCTTAGAGGTTTAAGTTGAAAACACGTGGAGTCACGCTGCCAAACGACGCCGAATGGACGGATACATGAAGCGGTCTGTATAGAAAGAGCTGACGATGGAGTCAATTGAGGCTCTGATCTCGAAAATTAATGAATATCTGTCAACGCTACCACCCGGCTCGACTCGTCGTGTATCCCCGCAGCAGATCGTCAAACTCGCGGCCGGTGAGGTCTTGTTTACCCAGGGAGACTCGAGTGACGCGGTCTATCTCGTGACGAGTGGCGAGTTGGTGGTATGTACTCAGGGGATGAACGGTAGCGAAACCGAGGTCAACCGGCATCAGGCCGGTGCCATTGTCGGCGAGATGGCGGCGATGACCGACCAACCGAGATCGGCGACGATATACGCGGCAACTGACGCGACCCTGGAGTGCATCGATAAGGCAGCGTTCAAAAAACTCACCGCGGAGAACGACGGATTTGTCTCAGCCCTCACCCAACTGGTCACCCAGCGCTGGCGGCAGTCAGCCCTGGCGGAGGCCCTGTCTGAACGTTTTCGCCCTATCGAGTCGGCATTTTGGCGGGAGCTGGGACCGCGGCTCAAGTGGCGGCATTTGTCAGCCGGTGAGACGCTCTGCCAACAGGGTGATCCAAGTGACTGCCTCTATATCGTCGTCAGTGGCCGTCTACGCCTGCGGGTAACCGATGGCAACGACGATGAACGCGACATTGGAGACGTCGTACCGGGTGAGACGGTTGGCGAATTCGGTCTGCTAACCCATGCCCCACGGTCGGCAACTGTGTACGCCATTCGCGAAACCAATTTGGTGGAGCTCTCACCGGATGGATTTGAACTCTTGTTGCAGCGCTACCCATCGGTCCTGCGCGACATTGTCAAGATTATTGCAGAGCGGCAACAGCGCTCGATCAGTTTCGGACAGCGCTCCCCTATTGCTGCCTTTGCACTCGCCCTGGTGCCAGTTTCGCCCCATCTCGACCTCGAAGACTTCGCGTCGACCCTGGCCCGCGTTTGGCCCCACCCAGGTCATGCGCTCGTCCTCAGCAGCCAACGCTTTGACGCCTTATACGGCTATCCGGGAGCCTCTCAATCGACGTTCAACGATCCGATGCACCCGTCCATTGTAGCCTGGATGGGCAAGCAGGAAAGCCAGCATCACTTACTGATCTACATTGCCGATCCCGAGTGGTCGGCGTGGACTCGTCGCTGCTTGAACCAGGCGGATCAAGTCCTCATAGTCGCCGACCCGGAGGCGGTGCCAAGGCTCACGCAGACCGAAACGGCAATCTCTCAGCTTCCGACTCGCTTGCGTACGGATCTCGTGTTGTGGCACCGGCCGGGGACGACACAGCCACAGGGCACCGCGGCTTGGCTCGACCGAGCCGAAGTCGATGCCCATCACCATCTACGCCGTGGCGAACAGGCGCATATGGCACGGCTCGCCCGGCGCTTGTCCGGCAATGCGGTCTGTCTGGTGCTCAGTGGTGGAGGCGCACGTGGCTTTGCCCACGTGGGCGTCTTTCGTGCGATGACGGAGTTGGGCATTCCCATTGATTATATCGGTGGGACGAGTGTGGGAGCAGCGGTGGCCGGGTCGATCGGACTCGGTGGGACCTATGCGCAGTTGATCGACAAAATGCGGGTCATGGCAAGCACCAAAGAGCTGTTGGACTATACGCTACCGTTCACGTCTTTGATGACCTCCGGCAAAGTCACCCGCAGATGCCAATGGCTGTTTAAAGAGAGGCGCATCGAGGATATGTGGATGCCGTTTTTCTGCATCTCCGCCAATCTCTCACAAGCGACGCAGGTCGTTCATCTGCGCGGGCCACTCTGGCAAGCGGTGCGTACCTCCATGTCCATACCCGGTGTGTTTACCCCGGTGATGGTCGATGGCGACATCTTGGTCGATGGCGGCGTTATCAACAACTTTCCCGTCGATGTGATGGCGGAATTGTCTGGCAGTCAACATTTGATCGGCGTCAATGCCAGTCCGACCACCATCAAGCAGCAAGATTACGATATTGACTTTAGCATCTCCGGATGGCGAATCTTGGCCGAGCGCATGAAGCCCAAGGACAAACGTCTATCCACACCCTCGCTGATTGAAACCCTCATGCGCACCCATGAAGTGCGTGGCATCCACCAGGCACGACACAACGAGCAGCTTGTGGATCTCCTCATCTATCCCGACGTCCGCCAAATTGGCCTGCTCGAATTTGACAACTACGAAAAAGCGGTTGAGGCAGGATACGAGGCTGCACTCGACTCTCTGCGCCACTGGCAACGAGACAAGCAATCCGTCTTCAGGCAATCTGCAAATCGGGTCTAGAAGGCGTTTGAAGGGGTGAGCCGTGTCACCGCCCATGTGGCTCCAACACGCCGCGTTGCTGCAGCCGCGACATGAGTTGTTCATACCCAATCCCGTACTTGGAAGCAATTTCCCGAGCATAACTGCGGCCCATGGGTTGACCCGGCACGATTTTGTACGAGCGCTGTGTCCCCTCCGCACCGCTTTCGAGGCGCGATGCCACCAGGCTCACCACCTCGCTGTCGCCGGGGGTTTGCTCATTGAGCGCTCCCACATCTGCAGCCAATTCATGCAAATGCGTGGCAAAAATGGCGCGGGCGCCCATGTGTCTCAGGATGCGCACGAGATCTTGGGCGATGTAGAGGCTTTCGCCTGCATTGGTACTGGCGAGAGATTCATTGAGCAGGATCAGGCTGTGGCGCGTGGCACCGGTGAAGATGTCGCTCAACCGCTGCGCTTCATCGCCAAAACGGCCGGTGGCTTTCGCTGATGATTCCTCCATGGGGTAGTGGGTGTAAATGCCATCGACTGGGCTGATACGCGCTTGCATCGCTGGTACCCACAGCCCCAACTGAGCCAGAATCTGACATAGGCCGACCATCTGGACATAGGTGGTTTTGCCACCTTGATTCGGGCCGGTGAGAATGAAGATACGGCCGTTTTTATCCATCCGCACATCGTTTTTGACAACGGCGGCGTTGACCTCGGCTTGCGCCATCAGGTGGAGGGCTAAATTGAGGTTGTAGCCGTCTTGGAGCTCACAGACGCGCTCGGCCATCGGTACGATCTCGGGCCGACACCACGACAACCCGCGCTCCCGGAGCTGCTGCATCAGCCGTACGGCCGCCAGATAAAATGCCATTTCACTACTTATACCGGCTAAAAAGCCGCTCTGCAGGGTGATATATCGGCGCAGGGTTCTGGCAATCGGCCGACAAACGGTCTCCAGAATCTTGGCTAAGTCCCGAAATAAGGGCACCAGCATCGGATTGATGGGTTGCGCTTGCGGTGCAAGACCCAAGGGATTGCGTTCGACTTCGAGCGCAGCGACGCTGTGCAGCGGGCCAATCCCTTTGAAATCCTCTGCACTTCGGCCCAAAAGGCGATCGATAAACGATGACGAGGTAAAGGGCGTGTCGTTGACCGAGATCAAGGTGGTGGCCACCGGCCGCAGGCGATTGTCCAGATTGATGCCGATGGTGACGCTCGCCTTGGAGCGGAGGGTCTCTAGCATCTCCGGCAATTCCCGCGTCAAATTGAGGTACACGTCATCCTCGGCGATTTGTGCCACGCGGTCGCGGAGCAGGCGCCAGCCCTGCGCCTGCAACTGCCCGCCCACACGGTCAAACACCTCGCTGAGTCCGGACACGCACGTCACCAACTGTTCCAGCTCGCCCAAGCGCCAGGTGACATCTTCGAGTGTGGACCGCTGCCGGTCTACGGATGATCGATAGGCATCCAGGGCACTGATCTCCGGCAACAAGGTTTCTAGACGATCGGCTAACGCCGGGTGCTGCCACAGGTCTTCGAGGACATCCTGCCGGTACGTGATCACAGCCGGCGCCGTACAGAGCTGATTGGCGACCTCCCTGAAAGTCGTGCAGCTCGGCGCGTATTGAGCGAGGGCGGACAGGATGTGCGCTAGCTCTAGATCGCGTACGCACGGTGCCTGTAATTGCCAGGTTTGGGTGCGTGAGGCGCCGGCCGGCCACAGTAAACTCAGGGTGGATTGGGTTGCCATCACGACGCCAAGACCTCCGCTTGATAGGTGACGCGTCCTGCACGCTGAAGTAGCGCCATCACGGTGGGCAAGATTTGACATCCTCCCACCACCTTACGGTGGGGGATTCCAGACCACCGGCAAAGCCGGTGCTGTAGGTTCCTGTTTCAACGACGATGCCCGGAGGGTTTTAGCTTGGTTA
>Ga0214472_10000537_pt1 | contig 46346 bp, 42 predicted proteins | sample RVTome_6_FD_207662 | JGI IMG/M metagenome (GOLD analysis project Ga0214472, IMG submission 207662) | Soil microbial communities from uranium-contaminated site in the Upper Colorado River Basin, Wyoming, United States - RVT140D175 | ecosystem: Environmental > Terrestrial > Soil > Contaminated >...
CGCACGCTGCCGAAATCACGGCGTGAGCTTATGCTGAGCTTCCTGACGCAGGATCAGCGACAGCTGTTCAAGAAGCTGGTCAGCGGTCGGCTGAGCTACTGCTCCGCGTACGACGACAAACAGTGTATCTTCGTGCATGTGCCCAAGACCGCGGGCTTGAGTGTCTGCAAGGGCTTGTTCGACGTGCCGGCGGTGGGGCATATGCCGCTTGCCTACTACCAGAACGTGCTGGGCGCGGAGAAGTTCGGTCGTTACTACAAGTTCGCCTTCGTGCGAAACCCCTGGGACAGGCTCTACTCCGCGTACAACTACCTGCGCAATGGCGGGGTCGGCCGGGAGGATCGGGTCTGGGCGGAGGCGTTGGCGCACTATGACGACTTCGACGACTTCGTCTGTCGCTGGGTCGATGAAGACAACATCCGACTGCAGTTGCACTTTATGCCTCAGTGCCACTTCCTCAAGGATGCCCAGGGCGGGATCAACCTGGATTTTATCGGCCGTTTCGAATCGCTGGAGCGGGACTACGGCAGGATCCTGGCCAAGGTCGGTGGTGAGCCGATGCCGAAGGTTAATGTAACGCGCAACTCCGGCCGTTATCTCGACGCCTACTCTCAGCGTGCCAAGGATATCGTCGCCCGCGTGTATCGGCGGGATATCGAGTTGCTGGGTTACGAATTTCAATGATCGGGCGCGCCGAAGCGGCGGCCCCGAGCGAAGATGAGTGGATGGAATGACCGGTCCGAAGCAAGTGATCTGTATGAAGTGGGGCACTCTGTATGGCCCCGAATATGTCAATCGCCTGTACGCGATGGTCCGCAGTCGGGTCAGTGGCCCGTTGCGCTTCGTCTGCCTGACCGACAACCGGGAGGGCGTTCGTGCCGAGGTGGAGTGCCATGACTGCCCGAGCATCGATCTGCCGGAGCCCAAGTGCCGCCTCGGCTGGCGCAAGCTGACCCTGTATCGCCGCAGCGAGCACCTGTTCGGGCTGGAGGGCGACTGGCTCTACCTCGACCTGGATGTGGTGGTCAGCGGCTCGCTCGACCCCTTCTTCGAGTACGAGCCGGAGAAGAGCTTCGTCGTGATGCAGAACTGGACCCAGCCCGGCAAGGGGATCGGCAACACCTCGGTCTACCGCTTTCGGGTCGGCGCCGACGAGTACCTGTTCGACAACCTGATCGAAAACCAGGCCGCGATATTCGAGCAGTTTCGCAACTCTCAGACCTACATCTCGCGCAGTGTGAAAGAGATCACCTTCTGGCCGGACGACTGGTGCGTACTGTTCAAGACCCACTGCGTGCCGCCCTGGCCCTCCCGCTTCTGGCAGGAGCCCTTTCTGCCGACGACGGCCCGCGTGGTCGCCTTCCCCGGCGACCCCAACCCGCACGATGCGGTCAACGGCAACTGGCCGGTGAAGAAGGGATACAAGAAACTGTACAAGCGGATCCGTCCGGCGCGCTGGATACAGCGGATCTGGGATGAAGCCGAGGCCGGCGCCGGTCGTGTCTCTTAATATTCTGATTCTGGACGAGGGATCGCCCGGCCACTGTGCCCAGTCCGAGGGGATAGTCGATCTGCTGCAACGGCACGGACTCGACCTCCGGCGCGAGAAGCTCCGCGTGCGCAACCGCCTGCCGGGTCTGTTTCGCGGCCTGATGCGCAAGCTGATCGGCCTGCCGGTCGGCTGGTTGAACGAGATCTGTCTGCGCGGCTGCTGCGAGCTGGAGCGGCAGCCGAACACCCCTCCCGACCTGATCGTCTCCTCCGGCGGCAAGAGTGCCTTCGCAAGCCTGGTGCTCAAGCGCCGCTACAATGCAGCCAATATCTTTGTCGGCGTGCCCGAGCCCTTTCCCGACCGCTGGTTCGATCTGATCCTGTCGCCGGTGGCGCGCAATTTCGCAACCTCTTACCTGGTCAGTGGCGTGATTCCCAACTCGGTCACCCCGGCGCGTGTCGCCGAGGTCGGTGCAACCTATTGGCAGCAGGGGCTGCCGGCCCAACCCTGCTGGGCGCTGCTGATCGGCGGCGACAGCAAGAGTCACCGCTACGGCGAGTACGATTGGCAGGGGCTGGTGCAGGGGATCAACGCACTGTCGGAGCGGCTCGGCGTGCGCTGGTTGATCACCACGTCGCGGCGCACGCCGGAGCGGGTGGAGGCGCTGTTGGCGGAGCGTCTGGCGCCTGACGCGGTGGTGGAGCTGGTGCTGTATAACCGCGAGCCGAGGCGGGTGATGCAGCCGTTTCTGGCCGCCGCGCAGCGCGTATTGGTTACCCAGGACAGCCTGACCATGGCCAGCGAGGCGCTGTGCAGCGGGCGTCCGGTGACGCTGCTGACGCCCGAGACCCTAAGGCTCGACCGAGGCTCCTTTTTCGAAGAGATGATCGAGGGGTTCCCGCGCCTGCCGGGCGTGGAGCGTTGCGCGATGGCGGAACTGACGGCCTACGCGCCCGAATCGACCGACACCCAAGGGGCCGTGATCGGCCTCGACCGACTGGCCCCCGAGCTGCTTCGGAGTATCGAACGCCTCACCGCGACGCGTAGTCGGTAATCACCTCTTTGAGCATGGCGACATATTCGGCGGTGACCGCCTCGCGGGAGAACCTCTCCCGGTAGGTGCGGTAACCGGCCTCGACCAGCCGTTCGGCCAATGCCGGATCCGCGACCAGGCGATTGATACGCTCGGCCAGTGCGGTGCTGTCGTCTATCGGCACCAGCAGCCCGTCTTCGTTGTCGCTGACCAGCCAGGTCGGCCCGGCCGAGGCCGCGGCGATCAGCGGCCGTTGCTGTGCCCAGCTCTCCACCACCACATTGCCGAACGGCTCGAAGCGTGACGGGAAGACGCTGATGTCGCAGGCCTTGAACAGGTAGCCGGTGTCCCGGCGCCAGCCCAGCAGATGCACGCGGGCGTCCAGGCCGAGGCGCGTGATCTGTGCCTCCAGTTCGGCCTTCAAGGGGCCGTCGCCGGCGATCAGCAGCGTGGTGTTGTCCGTCTTGCTCAGCGCATCGATCAGCGTGTCGTGGGCCTTGGCCTCGTGCAGGCGGCCCAGCGCCAGCAGCACCCGATGCTCGGCGGGGATCTTCAGCTCCTCGCGCAGGCGGGCGCGGGCGGTGTCGCTGTCCAGCTCGCAGGGCGCGATCTCGCCGAAGTTGGGGATGCACTGGGTCTTCTCGGCGGGGATCCCCTCCTCGCGCAGGTAGCGCACGATATCCGGGGTGTTGCCGATCAGGCGATCGCTCTTGCGGTAGCGCTCGACGCGGTAGTAGCCGCCGAGGCGGGCGATCAGCGGGCAGTAGCCGGTCGGGGCGCGCTTGATGGCGCGGCTCATCCAGGTCAGCATCGCCTCCGGCTGCCAACGCCGCATCAACAGATGCAGGCGCAGGCGCCCCAGCGGCTCGTGCAGGCCGCGGAAACGCAGCGGTTTGACCTCGATATTGGGATGCCCGGCGAACAGCGCTTCCCGCCGTTCGTCCGGCTCGATCACCACGCACTGCCTTACACCGGCATCGGCCAGCGCCAGGGTGAGCTTTTCGAAGAAGGTTTCGGCGCCGCCGTTCTGGCTCGACAGCATCAGTTGCATCAGGCGCAGCGGTTCAACCCGATCGTCGGTTTGTGTGTTCATCCCTTTCCCCGTTCAGCGCCAGTGTTGCTTGATCCAGTCGGCCGGCAAAAAGAAGCGCTTCAGGAAGCGGTAGCGGTTGGCGCCGCCCTCGCCGCTCAGCGCCGCGCGGATATGCCCCCATCGACTGCGTACCGGCACCTGATCGGACCAGCGTCCGAGCATCGCATCGGCCGGGTCCGGCTTGCCGGGGAAGATCACCACCCGGCAATTCTTGGGCAGCTTCGGCGGGCGCAGGTAGCGCAACGGCCAGGGGCCGAGGCAATCCATGCGGAAGTGGCGTACCCAGCCGCGGGGCCAGAACTTGACCCCGCCCTCGACGCAGTTGGTGACGTAGCGCTGCTCGAACTGGTACTTGCCGGCGATCCCCTCGGGGTCCTTCCGGAAGTTCTCCAGCATGTAGGCGTGGCGGCCGATCTCGAAGCGAAAGATCGAGGTCTGGCCCAGCCGCTCCAGCGGTTTGACCCAGTTGCGCGCCAGGATCACATCCTCCGGGTTGCCGTGGCTGAAGAAGCCGTCCAGGCTGCCGGTGATGATCACGTCCAGGTCGATGAACAGCACCACCCCCTCGATATCGAACAGGGTCTTGCCCCAGAGCGCGGTCTTCGGCCATTTGCCCGGCGCGTTGGTCGGCCTTGGGCAGCCCAGCTCCGGCAGGCCGCGGCAGACCACCTCCTCGCGTATCCCCTCGGCGTCGTCGGTCAGGCAGATGACGCGAAAGGGCGGGGTGATGTTGCGCTCCACCATGGAGTAGATGCGGTTGACATACTCCGGCCCGTAGCGGGTGCCCCACTTGATGCAGATGACCTGTTTGACCTGATCGTTCATTGCCTGAACACCCATTAAGAGTCGCCTTGTCGATAGAGATAGTTCTTGCCCTTGGGATGGGTCTTGAAACGTCGGTGGACCCACATGTACTGCGCCGGATCCTTGCGGATAGCGCGCTCGATCTCGGCATTGATGCGGGTCGCGTCCGCCTCGGCGTCGCCGCTGGGGAAAGACTCGATGATCGGGTACAGCTCGAGTTCGTAGCCGGAGTCGTCGGCCAGCCGGTGCTGGGCCAGCATCAGGATCGGCGAGTCGTTGAGCTTGACCATGCGGCCGGTGGCGGTAATCGTTGCCGCAGGTACGCCGAAGAAATCCGCATAGACCGAGTTGCGCGAGCCCATGTCCTGATCCGGCGCGTACCAGACGATGCGGTTCTTGCGCAGGGCACGGATCACCGAGCGGATATCGGAGCGCTCGATCGCCTGGCCGAAATAGCGACTGCGCCCCTTGCGGATGTACAGGTCCATCAACGGATTGTTGTGCGGGCGGTACATCCCGTCGACCTCGTAATACTGCGCGAACAGCAGGCCGCCCAGATCCAGCGTGGAGAAGTGAGCACCGAGCAGGATCACGCCGTGTCCCTGCTGCAGCGCCTGGTCCAGATGCTCGCGGCCCTTGAATATGACCTTCTGCGGCAGCCGCTCGATCGGCGTCCACCAGGCCATCGCCGTTTCCAGCAGGCCGATGCCGTTGTGGCGGAACACGTCACGCACCATGCGCTCGCGAGATGCCGGGTCCAGCTCGGGGAAGGCGAGGCGGATATTGGTCTCCGTCACCCGTCGGCGGTGGCGGTTGAAGCGGTGGAGCAGTGCCCCGAGCAGTGCCCCGAGCTTCAACTGCGTGCGATAGGGCTGCCGCGATGCCAGGCGCAGCCCGGCCAGCATGAGCCAGGTGGGCCAGTATCTCGGGTGCAGGAAACTATGGGTGGCTGAGTCCTGGGACAAGTGAGATCCAATTGTCTGATTCTGATGGCGTGGTGGATTGTACCGTTTTTTATGGCCTGCCATCCATGGCGGCCACCCTTCGGGCCGTCGCTGCGCGACGTTAAAAATGGCTCCCGGCAATTTTTTGCCGTCGGTGTCAGGCCCCGGGAGGCGGGAACATGGCATTGGCCGCGCCTCGACCTGTACAATGCCCACTCACTCCTTTGTATGTGAGTCTATGATCGAGACAACTAACACGGCCGGCCAGGACAGCGGTTGGCGTATCTACCGTCGTATCCTGATCCATGTGAAGCCGCTCTGGTACGGCTTCGTCGCCAGTTTTATCGGTTACGCCATCTACGGTGCCGGGCAGGCGCTGGCGGCGAAGTGGCTGGAGATGGTGGTGGATGCGGTGCAGCGCAACGCATTCGACCAGCGGCTATGGCTGGCGCTCGCGGTGGTCGGTATCTTTCTGATGCGCGGCGTCGGGGCGTTCATCGGTAACTACAGCATGAGCTACGTGGCACGGGAGACGGTGCATACCCTGCGCACACGGGTGTTCGAGAGCCTGTTGCGCCTGCCCACCCACTATTACAACCAGAACCCCAGCGGCGAGATGCTCTCCCGCTTGACCTACAACGTGGAGCAGGTCACCGGCGCGGTCACCAACGCGATCAAGATCAGCATCCGCGAGGGACTGACCGTGGTCGGTCTGCTCGGCTACATGATCTACCTGAACTGGAAGTTGACGCTGATCTTCCTCGCCGCCGGGCCATTTATCGGCATCGTGGTGTCGATCGCATCCAGGCGGATGCGCAAACTCAGCCGCCATCTGCAGTCGTCGGTCGGGGATATCACCTCGGTGGCCTCGGAGGCGATCCGCGGCTTTCAGGTGGTACGTATCTTCGGCGGTGCCCCGGCCGAACAGCAGCGTTTTCGGCGTGCCAGCGAACAGAACAAGCGCCAGTCGATGAAGCTGGTGGTGACCCAGTCGCTGAACACCCCGGCGGTACAGCTGCTGATCGCGCTGGCGATGGCGACGCTGCTGTTCATGGCGATGGATCCGGTGGTGCTGGGCGGCATGACCACCGGCGGTTTCGTTGCCTTCCTCACCGCCGCCGGCATGCTGACCAAGCCGGTGCGCCAGTTGACCGAGGTCAGTCCGATCATTCAGAAGGGGATCGCGGCGGCCGAGAGCCTGTTTGGCGTTATCGACGAACCCGGCGAGCAGGACAGCGGCACGCGGGAGCTGCAGGCGGTACGCGGCGAACTGGTGCTGCGCAACCTGAGCTACCGCTATCCCGGTACCCAGACCCAGGCGCTGAGCGATATCGACCTGACCCTGCCCGCCGGCAAGACGGTGGCATTGGTGGGGCGCTCGGGGAGCGGGAAGTCCACCCTGGCATCGCTGATTCCGCGTTTCAACGACGGTTGGCAGGGCGAGATACTGCTCGATGGCGTGCCGCTGCAGGAGATCCGGCTCGACAGCCTGCGCCGTCAGATCTCGTTGGTCAATCAGCAGGTGGTGCTATTCGACGGCAGCATCGCCGACAATATCGCCTACGGCGCCATGGCCGGTGCCGACGAAGCGCAGATCCTGGCCGCGGCCGAGGCCGCCCATGTCACCGAATTTCTCGCGCGCCAACCGGGCGGTATCCACGCCCATGTCGGCGAGAACGGTGTGCTGCTCTCCGGCGGCCAGCGCCAGCGCATCGCCATCGCGCGAGCGATCCTCAAGAATGCGCCGATCCTGATCATGGACGAGGCGACCTCGGCGCTGGACACCGAATCGGAGCGCCATATCCAGGCCGCGCTGGCCGAGGTGGTCAAGGGGCGCACCACGCTGGTGATCGCGCACCGCCTCTCCACCATCGAAAGCGCCGACCTGATCGTGGTGATGGAGCAGGGGCGGATCGTCGAGCAGGGCAGCCATCAGGAGCTGCTCGCCCGGGACGGCGCCTACGCCAAGCTGCACGCCATGCAGTTTCAGGACTGACGGAGCGTCGACTTGGCTCGCGTACTCTACACCCTGCTGTTCACCCTTTCGCTGCCGCTGGTGCTGGCCCGGATCTGGTGGCGCGGACGCCGAGCCCCGGCCTACCGCGAGCGTGTGCCGGAGCGGCTCGGCTTTGCCCCCGCCACCGGTTTCAGCGCACGGCCGATCTGGATCCATGCGGTGTCGGTGGGCGAGACCCTGGCGATCGCGCCGCTGGTGCAGCGGCTGCTCGAGACCTATCCACAGCGACCGGTGCTGATCACCACGATGACGCCGACCGGAGCCGAACGGGTCAGGGCGCTGTTCGGCGAGCGGGTCAGCCATCGCTACTGTCCCTGGGATCTGCCGGGGTTCTGGAGCCGTTTTCTGCGTCGAACCGATCCGCTGCTGTGCGTCGTCGTCGAAACCGAACTCTGGCCCAATATGCTGCATGCCTGCAGCGGTCGCGGCATCGCCGTGCTGCTGGCCAATGCACGGATGTCGGCCCGTTCGGCACGGGGCTATGCCCGCTTCGCGGCGCTGACCCGGCCGATGCTGCAACAGCTGAGCCTGGTGGCGGCCCAATCGCATGCCGATGGTGAGCGTTTACTGCGGCTAGGGCTGCCGGAATCCCGGCTGAGGGTCACCGGCAGCATCAAGTTCGATATCGAGCCCGATCCGGCCGATATCGGCGCCGGTGCCGCATTGCGGGTGCAACTGGGGGAGACCCGACCGGTGCTGATCGCGGCCAGTACCCACGAGGGCGAGGACGAACTGCTGCTGCGGGTGTGGCAACGGCTCCGTCTCGACTGGCCGGGGCTGGCGCTGATTCTGGTGCCGCGTCATCCCGAGCGCTTTGCCTCGGTGGCGGCGCTGGCCCGGCGCTACAGCGATGCGGTGTGTCGGCGCAGCGCGGCGGATACGCCGAGCGGCGATACCGAGGTCTATATCGGCGATACCCTGGGCGAGATGATGCAGCTCTATGCCGCCGCCGATGTCGCGTTCGTCGGCGGCAGCTTCAGCGGTACCGGCGGGCATAATCCGCTGGAGCCGGCGGCGCTGGCCAAGCCGGTGCTGATGGGGCCGGATACTTTCAACTTTGCGCAGATCACCCAGGCGCTGAGCGAGGCCGGCGGTTTGCTCCAGGTGGCGGATGAGGCGGGGCTACGGCGGGTACTGCACGAACTGATCGGCAATGCCGAGCGTCGTGGCGCGATGGCGCGGGCGGCGAGCCGCTTCGTCGCCGACAACCGCGGCGCACTGGATCGCCTGCAGCGGCTGGTCGAGGATCGACTGTCGGCGGCCGAGGCCGGTCAGCGGTCGTAGTAATCGCGGTACCAGCGCGCGAAACGCTCGATCCCCTCTTCGATCCCGATCTTGGGCCGATAGCCGGTGTCGCGCATCAACTCGGTGACGTCGGCGTAGGTCGACTCCACATCCCCCGGCTGCATCGGCAGCATCTCCTTTTGCGCTTTGGCGCCGAGTGCCTGCTCCAGCAGCTCGATGTAATGGAGCAGCTCCACCGGCCGGCTGGCGCCGATGTTGTACAGCCGCCAGGGCGCCTTCGATGAACCGGGGTCGGGGTGAGTGCCGGACCAGTTCGGGTCGCCCTGCGGGACGCGGTCCAGCGCCCGGATCACCCCGTCGACGATATCGTCGATATAGGTGAAATCGCGCTTGTGGCGGCCGTAGTTGAACACCTTCAACGGCCTGCCCTGGGTGATCGCGTCGGCGAACAGCATCGGCGACATGTCGGGGCGCCCCCAGGGGCCGTACACGGTAAAGAAGCGCAGCCCGGTGGTCGGCAAGCCGTACAGGTGGCTGTAGCTGTGCGCCATCGCCTCGTTGGCGCGCTTGGTCGCGGCGTACAGCGAGACCGGGTGATCCACGTTGTCGTGGACGCTGAACGGCGTGGTTTCGTTGGCGCCGTAGACCGAGCTGGAGGAGGCGTAGACCAGGTGCTCGATGCCGTTGTGGCGGCAGCCCTCGAGCACGTTGATAAATCCGATCAGGTTGGACTGGCCGTAGCTGAGCGGATTGTCGATCGAGTAGCGCACCCCGGCCTGTGCCGCCAGATGGACGACACGCGAGCAGTCGATCTGTTCGAACAACCGCTGCATCTGCACGCTGTCGGCGATATCGGCGTGGATGAACCGGAATCCGGGCAGTGCCTGCAGACGCGCCAGGCGGGCCTGCTTCAGGCCGACGTCGTAGTAGTCGTTCAGGTTGTCGATGCCGACCACCTCGTCGCCGCGCTGCAGCAGCGTGTGGGCAAGTTCGGCACCGATGAAACCGGCCGCGCCGGTTACCAGGATACGCATCGCTCTAGTTCACCTGTCTCCATGATGCTCATACCTCAGCGGCCAATATTCGCCAAGGCAGCGGGCACGGCTCAGAGAGCGTCGAACGCCAACCGCTCGCCTGCCTGATCGGCAAACGCCCGGGTCAGGACCTCGGCCAGCGGTGCGCCGTCGCTGTCGCGCAGCCAGCACTGCCGCTCCGAATCGTAGTCGAAATGGAAGCCGCCCTCGCGCGTGGCCAGCCAAAGCTGTTTCACCGGCGGCTGGCGGGTAAAGATGATCTGACTGCCGTTTGCGCAGGTGACCGTCATCATGCCGCCGTTGGTCTCGTAGTCCAGATCGGATTCGGCATTATCGAGAATCTCTTCGATCCCGGTCAGCGTCTCGTCGACCTGGGTCATGAACTCCGATTCGGTCATCGCGGTGTCTCCAGTGCTGCGGATGGGCGCCCAGTATAAGCCTTGTCTCCCGTTGTGGCATCTATGCCCGTCCCCCGGTACTCATCCACGGGTCGCTCAGGCTATAATCGGGCGTTTGTCGTTACAGGAACCGCCGTCATGAAACGCTGCTGGCCGATACTGCTGTTGGGAACCTTGTTGCTGGTGGGCTGCGGTCAGAAGGGACCTCTGTTCCTGCCGCAGTCCTCCGACACCGAACAACAGGCGCAATGAGAGAGAGAATGGATAGTTTTGAATACCGCAATGGCGGCCTGTTCTGCGAAGAGGTATCGCTGAGCCGGATCGCCGACGAGATCGGCACGCCGACCTATGTCTACTCCCGCGATGCGCTGGAGCGCGCCTACATGGATTATGCCCGTGCCCTCGAGGGGCGCGACGCGCTGGTCTGCTATGCCGTCAAGGCCAACTCCAACATCGGCGTGCTGAACCTGCTGGCGCGCCTCGGTGCCGGTTTCGATATCGTCTCCCTGGGCGAGCTCGAGCGAGTGCTGCGTGCCGGTGGCGATCCGGCCAAGGTGGTGTTCTCCGGTCTCGGCAAACAGCCGCATGAGATCAGGCGTGCGCTGGAAGTGGGCATTCACTGCTTCAACATCGAGTCCGACGCCGAGCTGGACCGGGTCAACGCCGTGGCCGCCGAGATGGGCCGGGTGGCGAAGATCTCCTTCCGCGTCAATCCGGACGTCGATGCCAAGACCCACCCCTATATCTCGACCGGGCTGAAGGAGAACAAGTTCGGCATCGATATCGACCACGCGCTCGATCTCTACCGCCGTGCCCATGCCCTGGCCAATGTCGAGGTGGTCGGCATCGACTGCCATATCGGCAGCCAACTGACCGAACTGAGCCCCTTCCTCGATGCGCTCGATCGCTTGTTGGCGCTGATCGACCAGCTCGCCGACGAGGGGATCGTGCTGCGCCACCTGGACCTCGGCGGCGGCCTGGGCGTCTGCTACACCGACGAGACGCCGCCGACCCCGGCCGAGTATATCGATGCCGTGATCGAGCGCATCGGCGAGCGCAAGCTGGCGCTGGTGTTCGAGCCGGGCCGCTCCATCGCCGCCAATGCCGGTGTGCTGCTGACCCGGGTCGAGTTCCTGAAGCAGACCGGCGAGAAGAACTTCGCCATCATCGACGGCGCCATGAACGACCTGATCCGTCCCTCGCTGTACGGCGCCTACCAGGAGATCATCCCGGTGGAGCTGCGCGACGAGGGTGAAACCCGTAACTGGGATCTGGTCGGCCCGGTGTGCGAGACCGGCGACTTCCTCGGCAAGAACCGGGCGCTGAACCTGCAGCCGGGCGATCTGCTGGCGGTCTGTTCCGCCGGCGCCTACGGTTTCGTCATGGCTTCCAACTACAATACCCGTGCGCGCGCGGCCGAGGTGATCGTCGACGACAACCAATATTGTGTCGTGCGTGAGCGGGAGACGATCAGCGACCTGATGCGCGGCGAACACCTGTTGCCGAAGGATAGATAATCATGCTGGTGCGTTTTACCAAGATGCATGGCCTGGGCAACGACTTCGTCGTCATCGATGCGATCTCCCAGCGTATCCGTCTCACCCCGGAGCAGGTGCGGGCACTGGCCGATCGCCATCGCGGCATCGGTTGCGACCAGTTGCTGCTGGTCGAGCCGCCGACCCGACCGGAGATGGATTTCCGCTACCGTATCTACAACGCCGACGGCTCCGAGGTGGAGCACTGCGGCAACGGTGCGCGCTGCTTCGCTCGCTTCGTGCGCGACAAGAAGCTGGTGATGCGCGATCGCGTCGCGGTGGAGACCGCGCGCGGCGAGGCGATCCTGAATCTTCGTGAGGATCTGCAGGTCGAGGTCGATATGGGCGCACCGGAACTGATGCCGGAGCGGATCCCGTTTATCGCCGATGAAAAGGCCGCCATATACGAGGTCGAGGGCGACGGCCAGACGATCGAGCTCAGTGCCGTGTCGATGGGCAACCCCCATGGCGTGCTGGTGGTCGACAACGTCGACAGCGCACCGGTCGCCACGTTGGGCCCGGCGTTGGAGCGCCATTCGCGCTTCCCGAACAGGGCCAACATCGGCTTCATGCAGATCCTTTCGCGCAGCGAGGTGCGCCTGCGCGTGTTCGAGCGTGGCGCCGGCGAGACCCAGGCCTGCGGCACCGGTGCCTGTGCCGCCGTGGTCGCCGGGCGTCTGCGCGGCCTGCTCGACGAGCGGGTGCTGGTGCATCTACCCGGTGGCGACCTGGAGATCGCCTGGGCGGGCGAGGGCGAACCGGTGATGATGACCGGTCCGGCAACAACGGTTTTTGAAGGGCAGATCTACCTATGACGGACGAGTCGGCGCAGAGGGCGGTGGAGTCGCCGAGCGCGGAGCAGGTGGCGGACTACCTGAGCCATCACCCCGACTTCTTCACCGAGCACGTACAGCTGCTGGAGAAGCTTTATGTACCGCACCAGCGCGGCAACGCCGTGTCCCTGGTGGAGCGACAGACCTCGCTGTTGCGTTCGCGCAACGAACAGCTGCACAGCCGCCTGTCGGAGCTGATCGACGCGGCGCGCTACAACGATGGCCAGTTCGAGAAGACCAAGCGCATGGTGCTCGGCCTGCTCGAGTCGGAGACGCTGGACGATGTCGCCGTGGCGGTGGAGGAGAGCCTGTGCCGCGATTTCTACGGTGACGAGACGGTGCTGGTGCTGTTCAGCGAGGAGAGTGTCGACTGCAACGGTCTGCGCGTGCTGTCGCGCGGCGAGTGCAGCATCGTCCAGCCGTTGATCGACACCAACCTGCCCAGCTGCGGTCAGCTCTCCGAAGCGATGAACCGTTTCCTGTTCCAGGACGCGGCGGTCCGGGTGCAGTCCTCGGCCGTGGTGCCGCTGGTCAAGGGGGAAACCCTCGGTCTGCTGGCGATCGGCAGCTACGATCCGAACTACTTCCAGAGCAGCCAGGGCACCCTGTTCCTGAGCTACGTCGGCGAGGTGCTCAGCCGCATCCTGGCGCGGCTGCTGAATCAGCAAGGGCAGCGTTGAGATGAGTGACGCGGATGAACGCCTTCAGGCGGAATTCCTGCGTTACCTGCAGAGCGAGCGCCAACTCTCGCCCCACACCCTGAGCAATTACCGTCGCGATCTCGAACGCCTCGAAGCCCAGCTCGATGAGTTGGGCATGGCGGGCTGGCGTACGCTGGATGAGCGCACGCTGCGCCGCGCCGTGGCTCGGCTGCACGGCAACGGCCTGTCCGGACGCTCGCTGGCGCGCCTGCTCTCGGCGACCCGCACCTTCTACCGCTACCTGAGCCGCGAGGGCAAGGTGAGCCAGAATCCGGCACTGGCGGTGCAGGCGCCCAAGGCCTCGCGTCGTCTGCCGAAGACGCTGGATGTGGACCAGATGGCCGCGCTGCTGGATCACGACAGCGAGGATCCGCTGGTGATCCGCGATCTGGCGATGATGGAGCTGCTCTACTCCTCGGGCCTGCGTGTATCGGAACTGGCCGGCCTGAACCTGAGCGATCCGGATCTGCGCGATGGTGAGGTCGAGGTACTCGGCAAGGGTAACAAGGCGCGCCGGGTGCCGATCGGGCGCAAGGCGATCCAGGCGCTGCAGCGCTGGTTCAAGGAGCGCAGCGCACTGGCCAAGCCGGAGGAGCAAGCGCTCTTCGTCGGCAAACAGGGGCGGCGCCTGGGGGTGCGTGCCATCGAGCAGCGGTTGCAACAGTTCGGCGAAGCGGTCGGCGTCAGCGGTCGGGTCTATCCGCATCGGCTGCGCCACAGTTTCGCCAGTCATATGCTGGAGTCCAGCGCCGACCTGCGCGCGGTGCAGGAGCTGCTCGGCCATGCCGATATCGCCACCACCCAGATCTATACTCATCTAGACTTCCAGCATCTGATGGACGTCTATGAACAGTCTCACCCCCGCGCCAAGCGCAAGCGGGAGGAGTAGTCATTATGTTGAAATGCGTTACCTTCGATCTCGACGATACCCTGTGGGCGGTGGATCCGGTGATCCGTCAGGCCAACCTGACCCTCTGGCAGTGGCTGGAGCAGAACGCCGGCACCTTTACCCGACTGCACGAGCCGGCCGATCTGGTCGAGGGCTCGCGGATGCGTGCCGAACTGCTGGCCGAATACCCGGAGATCGCCCACAGCATGACGCTGATCCGGCTGCGGCTGCTGGAGAAGGGGCTGCGTGCATCGGGGTTCGACGCGCAGGAGGCAGAAGCCCTGGCGGCCCGGGCGTTCGACGTGTTCATGCAGGCGCGCCACCAGGTGGAGCTGTTCGAGCATGCGATGACCATGTTGAAACAGCTCAGGGAGCAGGGGTTGGTGATCGGCGCGTTGAGCAACGGCAACGCCGATGTCGGCCTGACCGGAGTGGCCGAGCTGTTCGACTTCCAGTTCAACGCCGACGGCGTCGGCACCGCCAAGCCCCACCCGCTGATGTTCGAGCGTGCGCTGGAACATACCGGACTGCGCCCGGAGCAGGTGGTGCATATCGGCGACCATCCGGTGAACGATGTGCAGGCGGCACGTGAACTGGGGATCTGGACCGTCTGGGTCAACCTGCCGGGGCAGCACTGGCCGGAACCGGCGCGGGCGGACGAGACGGTCAGCTGCCTGTCCGAGATACCGGACGCGGTGGCGCGGCTGCGGCAGAGGGCCGAGCACCGCGCCACGCTCTGAGCGGGATCAACAGCGGAACTCGGACACCGCCGTCGCGAGTTCCTGCGCCTGCTCGGCGACCATCAGGCTGGTTGCGGCATTCTGCTCCACCTGACTGCCGGCCTGTTCGATACTCAGGCTGATCGATTCCACGTTGCGGGTGATCTCCGCGGCGACCGAGGCCTGCTCTTCGGTGGCCGAGGCGACCTGCGCGGTCATGTCGACGATGCTGCGGGCACCGCGGGTGATGCCGCTCAGCGCGTCGATGGTCTCGTTGGCGCGGGTGATGCCGCGCTCGCTCTCGGAGACCGCCTCCTCCATCAACTGCCCGACATTTTCGGTTCGGCTCCGCAGGCGGGTGATCAACTGCTCGATGTTGACCGCCGACTGCTGGGAGCGGGATGCAAGGTTACGCACCTCATCGGCGACCACAGCAAAGCCGCGGCCGTGCTCGCCGGCGCGTGCCGCTTCGATGGAGGCGTTGAGCGCGAGCAGGTTGGTCTGCTCGGAGATCTCCTTGATCACGTCCAGCATGGTGCCGATCTCGGCGCTGTCGGTGCGCAACAGGTTCACCGATTCCGCCGTCTCCCGGGCCTTGCGCGCCATCTGGTGCAGGGCTTCCATATTGGCCGTGACCTGGGTGTTGCTCCTCTCCGCGCCGTTGTGCGCTTCCCGGGCGCCGGCCGCGGTCTGTTCCGTGTTGCCGGCGATATCCTGCATCGCGTGCTCCATCTCCTGAATCGCCGCCGATATCTGCAGCACCTCGTGCCGTTGGCCGGACAGGCCGGCGGAGGTCTCCTCGGTGTTGGCGGACAGCTCCTCGGCAGCGCCGGCGAGTTGGCCGGCGGTGTCGACGATGGTGCCGATCAACCGCTGGAAAGCGTCCATCATCTCGTTGTAGTCCTGCGCCATCCGGCCGACCTCGTCATTCGATTGGCTGCTGTAGCGCAGGGTCAGGTCCTTGTTGTCGCGGGCCTTTTTCATCGTTTCGGCGAGGGCGGCAATCGGTTTCAGAATGCTGCGCCCGATCGCCAGCGTGGGCAGGATGATCAATGCCAGCAGCACCCCGATAGCGACCAGGGTCAGACTCTTGATGCCACGCTCCCGAGCATCGAAATGGTCGGTCAACTGTGCCCTCAACGTTTCCATGATCCGTTCGCTGTCGCGCAGTTCGCGGTGCATGGCATCCAGTAGCGCCTGCTCCTGGGGCGATCCGTTCCGCTCCTTGAGTGCGATCAGACGGGCGAAGTTGTCCGCATAGCCTTCCAGCTCGGCGTCCAGCTCGGTGATATGTGTGATCTCGATCCCGCTCTCCTGCATGTGCGCGCGCAGGGCCTGGAGATCGGCCGTGAGCGCCTTGTGCAGGGGTTCGAAGGCCTGTGCCTGTTCGCGGTCGCCGAACAGCAGAAACTCCTTCTCGACCTGCTGCAGGCGCAGCTTGTCGATGGTGATGTGGTCCAGATCCCGGCGGGCGTCGGCCAGCAGGTCGTGCTGGTGGATGGTGTAGAGCTGGATCAGGCTCATGGCCGCCAGCGCGAGGATGAGCAGTAGTATCTGGAGTGAGAGCTTGAGTTTGATACTCATGATCCAGGACCTCTGTCTGAGTGTAGCGTGCGTCAACAGCGCTGATCCGGGATCAATCGCTATCCGTCGAGGAAGAGCGCGAGCAGGTCATTCAAGAACAGACGCCCGAGCGTGCTGGGTACAAGTCTGCTGTCGCTGTCTTCCAACAGTCCTTTGCTTAGAGCTAGGTCAATTATTGTACGAATGTCGCAAATGTCAACTGCTGCCCTTTCGCTCAACAGACGCAGATCGACGCCGTCGGTCAGGCGCAGGGCGTTGAGCATGAACTCGAAGGGGCGCTCCTCGGGCGCCACCGGTTCCTCTCCGGCGAGCCGTCTGGCCGGGTCCATATAGCCGGCCGGTTGACGCATCTTGTGGCGGCGGATGATCTCGAGGCCGGTGTCGCCGATACGGGTCAGCTTGCCGTGGGCACCGGCGCCGATGCCGATATAGTCGCCGAACTGCCAGTAGTTCAGGTTGTGTCGCGCCTGACAGTCCGGCCGGCTGTAGGCCGATACCTCGTACTGGCGAAACCCGGCCTCGGCCAGCCGGGCCTGGCCGCGCTCCTGGATCTCCCATAGCGACTCGTCCATCGGCAGCCGTGGCGGACGGGCATGGAACTCGGTGTTGGGCTCGATGGTGAGCTGGTACCAGGAGAGATGATCCGGTGCCAGGGCGATCGCCTGTTGCAGATCCGCCAGTGCCTCGGCCGGTGTCTGCCCCGGCAGGCCGTGCATCAGGTCCAGATTCAACTGCGGAAACAGGGAGCGGGCGGCATCGGCGGCGGCGATCGCCTCGTCGGCGCAGTGGATCCGGCCCAGCGCCTTGAGCGCGGCGTCGTTGAAACTCTGGATGCCGATCGACAGGCGGTTCACGCCCGCGGCGCGGTAGTCGGCAAAGCGCGCGCGTTCGAAGGTGCCGGGGTTGGCCTCCAGGGTGATCTCGATATCGGGCACGAAGGCGAGGCGGTCGTTGACGCCGCGCAGGATGCGATCGATCGCCCGGGCACTGAACAGGCTGGGCGTACCGCCGCCGATGAAGATCGACTGCAACGGACGCCCGGCGGCGGCGTCGAGCTCGCTGTCCAGATCGGCCAGCAGGGCATCGACATACTCGCGCTCGGGCAGCTCCTCGCTGCGCACCGCATGGGAGTTGAAGTCGCAGTAGGGGCATTTGCGTACACACCAGGGGATGTGTACGTAGAGGCTCAACGGCGGCAGCTTCATGCTCGCCTCGGTTGCGCCTGACTGTAGCGTCTTCATGCGCGCGACAGGTAGGGGGCGATCGAGCCGATCAACTGCTGCACCGCCTTGCCGCGGTGGCTGAGCGCGTGTTTCTCGTCCGGGCTGAGTTCGGCGCTGGCGCAGTTGCGTTCCGGCACCAGGAACAGCGGGTCGTAACCGAAACCGTTCTGGCCGCGCGGCTCATGCAGGATGTAGCCCTCCCAGTTGCCCTGGCAGATCAGCGGCGTCGGATCCTCGGCATGGCGCATGAACACCAGCACGCACTGAAAGCGGGCGGTGCGCTCGGCATCCGGTACCTCGGCCAGCGCCGCAAGCAGTTTGCGGTTGTTCTCATCGTCGCCTGCGCCCTCGCCGGCGTAGCGCGCCGAGTAGATGCCGGGCGCACCGCGCAGGGCATCCACCTCCAGCCCCGAGTCGTCGGCCAGCGCCGGCAGTCCCGTCACCTGGCAGGCGTGGCGCGCCTTGAGGATGGCGTTCTCGACAAAGCTCAGGCCGGTCTCCTCCGCTTCGCGCACGGCAAAGTCGGATTGCGGCACGACGCGGACCTGCAGCGGCGCCAGAATCTGGTTGAACTCGTTGAGTTTGCCGCGGTTACCGCTGGCCAGAACGATGCGGTCGATCATAGTGCCTCAGTTGGTGTAGAAGGTCTGCTCGAATTCGATGCTGTAGGGTTCCGCGTCGGCATCGGGCTGCACGTTGAGGGTGATGATCTGCTTCTCCTCCTCGGTGAAGCGGAAACTGCCGATGTAGTACAGCGCCTGGCCCTCGTCGACCAGTTGGAACTCCAGTTGCTGCGCCTGCTGCAGCAGATTGGCGGCCTGCCCGCTGACCTGGGCGCGAACCGGCGTCTTGCTGCCGTCGTCGTTGATCTTCAGCACCGTGACGTTGACCAGCGCACGAACCGAGCTGCGGGTCAGGTTGTACTGCTGCGCCACTTCCGGTGTGATGAAGCTGGAGTTGAACGCGTTGTAGTGGATCTCGTACTTGCCGTCGGAGATCGATTGCTCGGCCTGGGCCATAACGGCGAGGAGGCTGAGGATCAGAGCGCCGATGAAGGTGCTCAGCGTGCGGATCGGGGCCATGGCGGTGCTCCTTGTTCAATTCACCGTGTGATGCGGTAGATCGCGATCTCACCGAGCATGTTGGGCCAGAGTCTGATCCACCAGCGGTCACGCAACGTGTGATCCACCACCGTCCGGTCGAGAATTTGGATGTTGCGCTCCACGCACAGCCTCTCGAAATCGTCGAAGGTGCAGAAGTGGATGTTGGGCGTGTTGTACCAAGTATAGGGCAGGAACTTGGATACCGGCATTCTGCCCCTGAAGGCAAGATAGAAGCGCGCGCGCCAGTGCGCAAAGTTGGGGAAGGTGACGATGCACTCCTTGCCGATACGCAGCATCTCGTCGACGATCTGGTCGGGGCGGTGCATGGTCTGCAGCGCCTGGGTCATCACCACGCTGTCGAAGCTGTCGTTGCGGATCGAGGTCAGGCCGTTGTCGATATCCTGTTCGACCACGTTGACCCCCTTCTCGATGCAGGCGGTGATGTTGTCGTGGTCGATCTCGAGGCCGTAGCCCCGAACCCCTTTCTCGGCGGCCAGGTGGGCGAGCAGTTCGCCGTCGCCGCAGCCCAGGTCGAGGACACGGCTATCGGGCTTGATCCACTCCTGAATGATCTCCAGATCAGCACGCATCGGCGCTCTCCTTCTGTTCCTGTTCGACACCGATACCCTCGGCGACGCGATCCATATAGGCGGCAAACAACTCCATATAGCGCGGGCTCGGGATCAGGAAGGCGTCGTGGCCGTGGGCCGAGTCGATCTCGGCGTAACTGACCTGCTTGCCGGCGGCCATCAGGGCGTCGACAAGCTCGCGCGAGCGCTCCGGCGAGAAGCGCCAGTCGGTGGTGAAGGAGACCACCAGAAAACGACAGCGGGCATGGCTTAGCGCCGCCGGCAGGTCGTGATCGTAGTCGGCCGCCGGGTCGAAATAGTCCAGCGCCTTGGTCATCAGCAGGTAAGTGTTGGCGTCGAACGCGGTGGAGAAGCGCTCGCCCTGGTACTGCAGATAGGACTCCACCTCGAACTGCGGGTTGCTGAAGTCGAAACTGAGCTTGCCGGAGCGCATCTCGCGGCCGAACTTCTCGCGCATGCCGTCATCGGACAGGTAGGTGATATGGCCCACCATGCGCGCCAGCGCGAGGCCGGTCTTCGGCACCACCTGCTGCTCGTAGTAGTGGCCCTGATGGAACTGCGGGTCCTTGCTGATCGCCTGGCGCGCGACCTCGTTGAAGGCGATGTTCTGCGCCGACAGCTTGGGCGCCGAGGCGATCGCCAGGCAGTGGCGCAGCCGATCCGGGTAATCGATCGACCACTGCAGCGCCTGCATGCCGCCGAGGCTGCCGCCGACGATCGCCGCCCACTGCCGAATGCCGAAATGATCGGCCAGGCGGACCTGGGAGTTGACCCAGTCCTTCACGGTAACGATCGGGAAATCGGGTCCATACGGCTTGCCGGTTTCGGGATTGATGCTGGTCGGGCCGGTGGAGCCGTGGCAGCCGCCCAGGTTGTTCAGGCAAACAACAAAGAAACGGTTGGTGTCGATCGCCTTGCCGGGACCGATGGCGGAGTCCCACCAGCCGGGCTTGCGGTCCTCCATGCTGTGGTAGCCGGCGGCGTGTTGGTGACCGGACAGGGCGTGGCAGATCAGCACCGCGTTGGAGGCGTCGGCGTTCAGCGTGCCGTAGGTCTCGATGATAAGGTCGTAGCTTTCCAGTACGCGGCCGCAGGCCAGTGCCAGGGGCGTATCGAAATGGATGGTTTGCGGAGTAACCAGGCCGACCGAGTCGGCGGGTATGACGCTGGGCATGTCTAGGCTCTCGATCAGGTTGTCAGGGGCGAACGGGTCCGTGTTGATCTGCGCTGAGCGTCACATCTCGTAATACAGGCCTCGACAATGGATCAGGAACTTGCTTGCGTACACCTTGGTCTCTCTTCAATGGGCCGCCGCGCGCTTTCGACAGCAACGCTTTATGGGTTACGGCGCTCTATCGGCAGCGGCTCTATAGGAAGCGTGGGCGGCAGACGCGACGGATGCTCGATCCTGACCCGTTTGGCGCGGCCCAACTCGCCGCCGACAATGGATACGGCGCTTTTCGGCACCCCGAACAGTTTAGCCAGAAACTTGATCAGGTGTGCATTGGCACGACCCTCGATCGGCGGTGCGGTGATGCGGATCTTAACACTGTCCGCGTGCAGACCCGAAATCTCGTCTTTCGAGGCCTTGGGCTGGAGATGGCAACTGAGGATCAGTGCGTCGCCGTCCCAGCGGTAAAAATCGCTCGGCATCGCTTAGAAGGTGAACGGCGCCAGTTGCGAGCGCACGATCTGGATGACCAGGAATACCAGGATCGGCGACAGGTCCAGCCCGCCGATCGGCGGGATCACCTTGCGTGACAGCTTGAACACCGGCTCGGTGATCTGCAGGATCAACTGCGGTGCCGGGTGGTAGCTGTCGGGTGCGATCCAACTGATGATCACCGCGGCGATAACGGCCCAGAAGTAGATCAGCAGGATCGAGTCGAGCAGCGTCACCCCCGAATACAGCAGGATATCGGTCAGGTCGGCACTGGCGCCGCGGACCAGCATGATGACCACCAGCATCAGGATATAGACGCCGAACGCCAGCACCAGCGGCGACAGATCGATGCGCCCGGCTTTCGGCAGCAGTTTCTGCAGAGGCTTCAGCGGTACGCCGGTGATGCGCACCACCGCTTGGGAGATCGGGTTGTAGTAATCGGCGCCGGCCACCTGCAACAGAAATCGCAGGATAAGGATAAAGGCGTATATCTGGCCAATGGTATGGATAATCAGAACGATCGGATCCTGTGCCATGTAAAATCCTGTTGCGGTATCTCCAGTATGGGGCGCTCAGTATAGAGGCTTTACCTCGAGGGTTGAACCTTGAGCGCCCGGCCTGACAGGGCAATCGCACTATCTTTGCTTTAACACACTGGTTGGAAGAGCGGAGAGATACGGGCCGATGTAGTCTCTTGCGTCTGACGCGCCGTGAACCCCTCCGTGGGGGCTCCACTGCGACATCTATGTCGCAGAGGGTCAGCCGCAAGAGACTACATCACCCCTCTATAGCACGTGCCAACCGACCGGAGGAACGTGGCACCGAACTCCATGAGGGGTGGTGGTACCGCTTCCGGGCGACCGTCTGCCGCCAAGGACGGCGGCAGTCGAGCGGTCAGGGATGACGCATAGCGCGTCGCACGGAAGCGGTACCGCCGGCCCGGTCCGGCACTCATCGTGATCAGGTAGTGTGATCGCTCTGCCCGGCCCCTGATGTCACTCCTTGCACAGCTCTTCGCTGAGTCCCTCGGCGCGGTCGCGGCAGGCCTGCATCGCCTGCAGGACCATCGCCTCGTAACCCTGGCTCTGGAAGCTCAGGATCGCCTGCTCGGTGGTGCCCTTCGGCGAGGTGACCCGGGCGCGCAGTTCGGCCGGCGACAGCTCGCTCTCGGCGGCCATGCGTGCCGCGCCCAGCGCGGTCTGCAGGGTCAGTTTCAGCGCGGTTTCCGCATCCAGACCGAGCTGCTCGCCGGCCTTGGCCATCGCCTCCATCATCAGGAAATAGTAGGCGGGGCCGGAGCCGGAGACGGCGGTGACGGCATCGATCTGAGCTTCCTGCTCGACCCATATGGCCAGGCCCACGGCACCGAGAATCGCCTCGGTCTGCGCCTTCTGTTCCGCCGACACCCTGGCGTTGGCGTAGAGCCCGGCGGCACCGGTCTGCACCAGCGACGGCGTGTTGGGCATGCAGCGCACCACGGCCAGTTCGCCGCCGAACCAGCGCTCCAGCGCCTCGGCGCCGATGCCGGCGGCGACGGAGATCAGCAGCGGACGTTTCTGCTGCACGCTGTCGCGATGGGCCTCGCCCAGCGCCTGCATCATCTGCGGTTTCACCGCCAGTACCGCGATATCGGCGGCGAGGATCGCCTGGTCGTTGTCATCGGTGGCGTGCAGGCCGCGCCTGGCCAGGTCCGACAACTTGTCGACATGGCGGGCGGTGACCCAGAGCCGGTCCGCCGGGTATCCGGTCGCCAGCAGGCCCTCGATGATGGCGCGGGCCATGTTGCCGACGCCGATGAATGCGATGGTGGGGGTCATATCGGTAGCAAGTGTCACGAAACAATCCTGGTGTTATGCGTTTTTGGGTACACGGGCGCCGAACAGCGCCGTGCCTATGCGTACAATGGTGGCGCCCTCGGCGATCGCCGGAATCAGGTCGCCGGACATCCCCATCGACAGGGTGTCCAGCCCGGGCAGCTCCTGCTGCAACCGTTCCAGCAGATGGCGTAGATCGGCAAAGGCGCGGCGCTGCTCGCGCTCGTCGTCGGTGGCCTTCGGGATCGCCATCAGCCCGCGCAGGCGTAGATTCGGCAACTCGCTTAGAGCCTTGGCCAACGCCGGCACCTGCTCCGGCAGGCAGCCGGACTTGCTCTCCTCGCGGGAGATGTTGACCTGCAGGCAGATGTTCAGCGGCGCCATCCCCGGCGGGCGTTGCTCCGACAGGCGCTGACCGACCTTCAGCCGGTCGACGCTGTGTACCCAGTGGAAATGCTCGGCGATCGGCCGCGTCTTGTTCGACTGGATCGGGCCGATGAAGTGCCATTCGAGCGCCAGGTCGGCCAGCTGTTCGATCTTGTCCAGCGCCTCCTGCAGATAGTTCTCGCCGAAGCGGGTCAGCCCGCAGGCGTGGGCCATGCGGATATCCTCCGCCGGGCGGGTCTTGCTCACCGCCAGCAGCTCGACGCTGTCGGTGGTCCTGCCCGCCAGGCGGCACGCCTCGGTGATCTGCGCCGAAACCCGAGTTATGTTCTCTGATATGCTGGTTTTCATGACCGGGAATTAACTTATTTCCATTGGAATGTCGGGGCGGTTCTGCTAGAACAGAACATTGAATGTGACAAGCCCCGAGCCCTGAACTATGGATATTACCGAACTTCTTGCCTTTGCCGTACAGCAGGGCGCTTCCGACCTCCACCTGACCGCCGGCATGCCGCCGCTGATCCGTGTCGACGGCGATGTCCGCCGCATCAAGCTGCCCGCGCTCGAGCACAAACAGGTGCACACGCTTGTCTACGATATTATGAACGACAAGCAGCGCAAGGAGTACGAGGAGAATTTCGAGACCGACTTCTCCTTCGAGGTACCCAAGCTGTCGCGTTTCCGTGTCAACGCCTTCAACCAGCATCGCGGCGCCGCGGCGGTGTTTCGTACCGTACCGAGCAAGGTGCTGACGCTGGACGACCTCGGCATGGGTAAGGTGTTTCGCGATCTGGCCGAGCAGCCGCGCGGGCTGGTGCTGGTGACCGGGCCGACCGGCTCGGGTAAGAGTACCACGCTGGCGGCGATGATGGATTATGTCAACGACACCCGTTCCGACCACATCCTGACCATCGAGGACCCGATCGAGTTCGTGCACGAGAGCAAGAAGTGCCTGATCAACCAGCGTGAGGTGCACCGCGATACCCACAGCTTCGCCAACGCCCTGCGTTCGGCGCTGCGTGAGGACCCGGACGTGATCCTGGTCGGCGAGATGCGCGACCTGGAAACCATCCGCCTGGCGTTGACCGCGGCGGAAACCGGTCACCTGGTGTTCGGCACCCTGCATACCACCTCGGCGGCGAAGACGATTGACCGTATAATCGACGTGTTCCCGGCGGCGGAGAAGGATATGGTCCGCTCCATGCTGTCGGAGTCGCTGCAGGGCGTCATTTCCCAGACCCTGCTGAAGAAACCCAAGGGCGGTCGCGTCGCGGCGCACGAGATCATGATCGGTACGCCGGCGATCCGTAACCTGATCCGCGAGGACAAGGTGGCGCAGATGTACTCGGCGATTCAGACCGGCGCCGCCTACGGCATGAAAACGTTGGATCAGTCATTGCTCGAACTGGTGCAGAAGGGCCTGATCTCGCGCGACACCGCGCGCGAAAAGGCGAAGAACCCCAGTTCGTTCTGATGAACTGAAGGAGATTAGAGAGTGGATTTCACACAACTGTTGAAGGTGATGCACGAGCGCGGCGCATCGGACCTGTTCGTCACCGCCGGTGCGGCACCTTCGATCAAGGTCGACGGCACCATCAAGCCGCTGACCCGCGAAACGCTGAAGCCTTCGCAGTCGCGGGCGCTGGTCTACAGCACCATGAACGACAAGCAGCTGGCCGAGTTCGAGGGCACCAGCGAGTGCAACTTCGCCATCAGCGCCCCCGGTATCGGCCGTTTCCGTGTCAGTGCCTTCATGCAGCGCAACTCGCCGGGTATGGTGCTGCGCGCGATCAACGACTATATCCCGTCGCTGGAGGACCTGAACCTGCCGCCGGTGCTGAAGGACCTGGCGATGACCAAGCGCGGTCTGATCCTGTTCGTCGGCGGCACCTCCACCGGTAAGTCCACCTCGCTGGCATCGATGATCGACTACCGCAACAACCACCACGCCGGTCATATCATCACCATCGAGGATCCGATCGAGTATATCCATTCGCACAAGAAGAGCATCATCACCCAGCGCGAGGTGGGGATCGATACCGACTCGTTCGAGGTGGCGCTGAAGAACACCCTGCGCCAGGCGCCGGACGTGATTCTGATGGGTGAGATCCGTACCGCCGAAACGATGAAATACGGTCTGCAGTTCGCCGAGACCGGCCACCTCTGTCTGGCCACGCTGCACGCCAACAACGCCAACCAGGCGCTGGATCGCATCATCTCCTTCTTCGGCCCCGAACATCACAGCCAGATCTGGATGGATATGTCGCTGAACCTGAAGGCGATCGTGGCCCAGCAACTGCTGCCCACGGTGGACGGCAAGGGGCGCCGTGCCGCGATCGAGGTGCTGATCAACACCCCGCTGATCCAGGACCTGATCCGCAAGGCGGATGTGCACGAGATCAAGGAGGTGGTGAAGAAGTCCACCAACCTGGGGATGCAGACCTTCGACCAGGCGTTGTACACCCTGTACCGCGACGGCACCATTACCTACGAAACCGCCCTGGCGCATGCCGACTCGGCCAACGACCTGCGCCTGATGATCAAGCTCAACTCCGATACCAACCCGGACCTGGAGACCGACGACATGCCGTCGTTCACGCTGCAGGACGAGGAGGACAGCCTCAACATCAAGGGCAATATGGACGTGAAGGGGATGTGATCCCGGGCACGACAGAAACAGAAAAGGCCGCTGGATTCCAGCGGCCTTTTTCGTTCGGGAGAGGCGGGACTCAGACGCGATAGACGATCTCGCCGCCGAGCAGCGTGGCGCGGACCCGGCCCTTGAGGGTACGCCCGGCGAACGGCGTGTTGTGACCGCCGGAGCGCATCAGCTCCGGCTCCAGGGTCCACTGCTCTTCGGGGTCGAAGATGCAGATATCGGCCTGGCTGCCGACCTCCAGCGTACCGTCGTCGAGACCGAGGATGCGGGCCGGCCCCAGCGTCAGTTTCTCGATCAGCTGCGGCAGCTCGAGCAGTTGCTCGCCCACCAGCTGCAGGCAGAGCGGCAGCAGGGTCTCGAGGTTGCTCATGCCCGGTTCGGTGGCGGCGAACGGCGCCTGCTTGGCGATGGCGTCGTGCGGCTGATGGTCCGAGCAGATCGCCTGCAGGGTGTCGGTGACCAGCCCCTGGCGCAGACCGGCGCGATCGAGCTGGCCGCGCAGCGGCGGCATCAGATGGTAGTCGGCATCGAAACCGCTGACCGACTCGTCGGTCAGCAGCAGGTTCTGGATCGACACGTCGGCGCTGACGCGCAGGCCTCGCTCACGCGCCGACTCGATCAGGCGGACCGAGCGTTCGCAGGAGAGTTGGCCGAAGTGAGCACGTACTCCGGTCTGCTCGACCAGCATCAGGCAGCGGGCGACCTCGATGGTTTCCGCCGCTTCGGAGATGCCGTTCAACCCCAGCCGGGTGCTGGTGGTGCCCTCGTGCATGCAGCCGCCCAGGCTCAGCGAGGCGTCCTGGGCCTGGAAGATCACCAGCAGGTCGTGGGTCGCGGCATACTCCAGCGCCCGCAGCAGCACCAGGGTACTGGCGATGGGGCGGCGGGTGTTGGTGAAGGCGATGCAACCGGAGCCGGCCAGCGCGTGCATCGGCGCCAGTTGCTCGCCCTCCAGGCCACGGGTCAGCGCGCCCATCGGCAGTACCCGCGCCAGGCCCTGTTCGGCGGCACGGTCCTGGATCAGTTCCGCAACGGCCGGGGTATCCACCACCGGCTGGGTGGTCGGCGGCGTGACCAGCGTGGTGATGCCGCCGGCCGCCGCCGCGGCGCTCTCCTTGGCGATGCTGCCCTTCTGGGTATAACCGGGCTCGCGCACATGGGCGCAGAGGTCGATGAAGCCGGGGCAGACCACCAGACCGCCGGCATCGATCACCTCGTCCGCTTCGAACCCCTCCGGCGGCTCGCCGATGGCCAGGATCTGCTCGCCGCGGATATAGAGGTCGCTGACCTGGTCCAGCTGCTGGGCCGGGTCGATCACCCGGCCACCCTGAATCAGAATGTTCATAGTCTGCTCGATCCTTATGCGTTGAGGTTGTCGGCCTGGGCGTTCTTGTCGGCGAGTTGACCGCTCATCGCCATCGACATCACCGCCATGCGCACGGCGATACCGTTGGTGACCTGGTCCAGGATCACCGAGCGCGGGCCGTCGGCCACGGCGGACTCGATCTCCACGCCGCGGTTGATCGGCCCCGGGTGCATGACGATCGCCTCCGGGTGGGCGAACGCCAGCTTGTCGGTGGTCAGGCCGTAGAGCTTGTAGAACTCCGACTCGTTCGGCAGCAGGGCGCTGTCCATGCGCTCCTTCTGCAGCCGCAGCATCATCACCACGTCGACGTCGCGCAGGCCCTGGGCCATGTCGGTATACACCTTGACGCCGAGCGACTCGATGTTGCGCGGCAGCAGCGTCAGCGGCGCGATGACGCGGATCTCGGCCGCGCCCAGCGTGCGCAGGGCGTGGATCTGCGAGCGCGCCACCCGCGAGTGCAGGATATCGCCGACGATGGCGACCTTGAGCGGCTCGAACGGGCCCTTGTGGCGGCGGATGGTCAGCATGTCCAGCATCGCCTGGGTCGGGTGGGCGTGGCGGCCGTCGCCGGCGTTGATCACCGCCACGTCCGGCGTGACCTGACCGGCGATGAAGTGCGCGGCACCGGAGTCGGAGTGGCGCACCACGAACATATCCGAGTGCATGGCGCGCAGCGTCATCAACGTGTCTTTCAGGGTTTCGCCCTTCTTCGTCGACGAGGTGCCGATATTGAGGTTGAGCACGTCGGCGGAGAGGCGCTTGGCGGCCAGCTCGAAGGTGGACAGCGTGCGGGTGCTGGCCTCGAAGAACAGGTTGACCACGGTCTTGCCGCGCAGCAGCGGCACCTTCTTGACCTGCTGCTCGCTCATGTCGACAAAGGAGTCGGCGGTATCGAGAATCTCGGTGAGCAGCGCGCGCGGCAACCCCTCGGTGGTCAGGAAGTGGCGCAGCTGGCCGGCGTCGGTCAGTTGGATCGGACAGGGGGAGATCGAATCGGACATGGCGGTCTCTCGCTAAAGCGTCAGTCGCGCTGGCGGATGGTCAGGGTCAGGGGATCGGGGCCGTTCAGTTTGATCGACTGGTCCGGGCCCAGGGCCAGGGTGCCGCCGACGACGTCGGCCTGGATCGGCAGCTCCCGGCGCTGCAGGTCGAGCAGGGTGATCAGCATCACCGAGGCGGGACGGCCGTAGTCGAACAGCTCGTTCATCGCCGCGCGGATGGTGCGCCCGGTCATGATCACATCGTCGACCAGCAGAATATGGCGACCCTCGACGGCGCAGGGCAGCTGCGACGGCTGCACCCGGGGGTTAAGCCCGACCTGGGTGAAATCGTCGCGGTAGAAGGAGATATCGAGGACCCCCAGCGGCGTTTCCAGTCCCAGTTCCCGGTGCAGATGTTCGGCGATCCAGGCGCCGCCGCTGCGGATGCCGATCATGATGGGGTTGTCGATGTGACGCCGGCCGATCTGCGCCCGGGTTTCGCTGCAGATGCTCTCCAGCAGCGCGTCGACGCTAAGGGTGCCCGATAGCATAGAGATCCTCCAGTCGGGTATGACTTGGTATGCGGGTATCGCTGCCGAACCAGTCTTCCAGCAGCAGCCTTGCCGCGATGCCGTCGACCGATTCCTGCTTGAAGTTGCTGCCGCCGCCGGCCGCCAGATGGATGCGCTTGGCCTCGGCGGTGGTGAGGCGTTCGTCGATCAGAAAACAGGGGAGTTGATAGCGGTCCTGGATGCGGTTGGCGAACCTGCGCGCACGGCGCGCCATCTCGCTGATGCTGCCGTCCATGTTCAGCGGCAGGCCGACGACCAGGGCAGCGGGGCGCCACTCCTGAACCTGCGCATCGAGCGCGGACCAGTCCGGCTTGCCCTCCTGGGCGCGCAACGGCTCGAGCGGCGCGGCGGTGCCGGTGACGGCTTGTCCGATCGCCACGCCGATCCGGGTGGTGCCGAAGTCGAAACCCATCACCTGCTGGTTGTCACTGCTCATCTATTGTGTGGCGCTCAGGCATGTCCGGCGTGTGCCGTCATAAGATTCAGATTGATTCCAAGTACCGATGCGGCGGCCTGGAGTCGATCCTCGGCCAGCATTCGGAACAGTATATCGAAATTGGACGGGCAGCTTAACCAAAGGTTTTCGCTGAGTTCGGCCTCGAGCTGACCCGGGCCCCATCCGGCGTAGCCGAGGGCGACGAGAAACGCGCTGGGGCCGTTGCCCTGGGCGATCGCTTCGAGAATATCCAGCGAGGTGGTGAGGCTGATGTCGGGGGTGACTTCGTGGCTGCACAGCCAGAGCCCCGGCGTGCCGTCGCTGCTGTGCAGTACGAAGCCGCGGTCTTCGTGCACCGGGCCGCCGGCATAGACCGGCTGTCGACAGCTGTCCGGATCCTGTGCCCGCAGGTCGAGGTGGCTGAGCAACTCCTCGATCGGCAGGCCGGCATTGCGGTTGATGACCAGGCCCATGGCGCCGTATTCGCTGTGATCGCAGATATAGGTCACCGTATGCGCGAAGTTGGGGTCTTCGAGATGGGGCATGGAGAGCAGGAACTGGTTGCGCAGGCCGGTTGTGTGCGCCATAGAACGACCCTTGGCTTGGGTGGATCGGCAGTGGATCTGGTTACTTAACAATTAGTACACATGGGCCTGTTTCTCAAATTTCCAGGTGCGGATCACCTCCAGACGATCCGTACGTTTTTTCATCTCCACCGGGAAGGGTTGGAACGGCGCGGCCAGTTGCACGATGCGGATCGCCGCGTCGTCGAGGATGGCGTGGCCGGAGGATTCCAGGATATCGACGCTCTCGACGCTGCCGTCGGGCTTGATCGCCACCAGCAGGCGCAGCACGCCGTAGATCTTCTCGCGCCGCGCCCGCTCCGGGTAGTTCAGGTTGCCGACCTTCTCGATCCGGCGGCGCCAGTTGTCCAGGTAGATCGCATCCTCGTGCGACAGCGTGGAGGCGGCACTGAGGCGGCGCACGCGGGGGCGCTTGGCATAGGCCTGCCGCTCCATGTCGAGCTGAGCCTGCAGGTTGGCGATCTCCAGGCTGCGCGCCAGCAGCGAGGTCGAATTGCCGGTTTTCGGCTGCGGCTTGGCGGCGGCCTGCTGCTTGTTCTCGGTGGAGGCCTTGGGCTTCGCCTGCTGCGTCGTGGTCACCACCTGCCGGTCGCCGCTGCGCTCGACGGCGGCGGGCTTCGGAGCGGGCGGTTGCGGTGTCGGCGGCGAGGCCTCGACCGGCTCCGGTGTCGGCGTCGGGGGAAGCGGTGCCGCCTGTGCCGACTGGGGCTTGGGTCGGTCGCTGTCGAACGCCGCCTGTTCGGTGGCGGTGGGGAGGCGCTTCTCCTCCAGCGTGCCGCTGCCCTGCTGGTTGCTCTGGGCGATGAAATCCGCCTTGTCCGGTGCCTTCTCCGGCTGGAGATGGGCCAGGGTGATATCCAGTGTCTGCTGCGGGGGCGGCGGTTTCGGCAGCTCGAAACTCAGCGCCAGCACCAGCACGCCATGCAGTGCGGCGGCCAGAAACAGGAGGAAGCCGAAGCGCTCGGGGCTGTGTGAGTGCCAGTCGATCGGCTCCGGTTTCGCCCGTTTCATCATCGTCGTATCAGGACTCCGCCAGGGCCCGCTCGATCACGTCCATCAACTGCATGCCGATGTCGAGGCCGAACTGGGCATCGAGTTCGCGCAGACAGGTGGGGCTGGTGACGTTGATCTCGGTGAGGTAGTCGCCGATCACGTCGAGGCCGACGAACAGCAGGCCCTGCTCGCGCAACGTCGGTCCGACCTGTTCGGCGATCCAGCGGTCGCGGTCGGTCAGCGGACGGCCCTCGCCGCGACCGCCGGCGGCCAGGTTGCCGCGGGTCTCGCCGGCCAGCGGTACGCGGGCCAGGGCGTAGGGTACCGGTTCGCCGTTGATCATCAGGATCCGCTTGTCGCCGTCGACGATCTCGGGGATGTATCTCTGCGCCATGATGGTCTGGCTGCCGTGGGCGGTCAGGGTCTCGATGATCACGCCCAGGTTCACGCCGTCGTCGGTGATGCGGAAGATCGACGCGCCGCCCATGCCGTCGAGCGGCTTGAAGATCACGTCCCGGTGCTCGGCGTGGAAGTCGCGCAGCAATCGGGCGTCGCGGGTGACCAGCACCGGCGGGCAGCACGGCGGGAAGTGGGTGGCGAACAGTTTCTCGTTGAAGTCGCGCAGCGCCTGGGTACGGTTGACGATCAGCACCCCCTCCTGCTCGGCCAGCGCCAATAGGTGGGTGGTGTAGATGAACTCGTTGTTGAACGGCGGGTCCTTGCGCATCAGTATCACGTCGAGGTCGGCCAGCGGGCGGGTCCGGTATTCGCCGCGCTCGAACCACTGCTGCGGATCCATGTCGACGCGCAGCGGCGCCATCTGCGCCTGCACCACGCCGTCGCGCATGAACAGGTGACGCTGCTCCATATAGTGCAGCTCCCAGCCCTTGCGCTGGGCGGCCCAGAGCAGCGCCAGCGAGGTGTCTTTCTTGTAGGTGATGGCCTCGATCGGGTCCATCACGATGCCGACTTTGATTGTCATCAGTCTGTCCTGTGTCCAGTGTCGGGGTTCAACCCAGATCGCCCCAGAGATACTGCAATATGGCCGCGGCTGCAACGGGGGCGGTTTCGGTGCGCATCACGCGGGGGCCGAACGCCACCGGCCGGAAACCGGCGGCCGTCGCCTGCAGCACCTCCTCCTCGGTCAGCCCCCCCTCGGGGCCGATCAGCAGCGCCACCGAAGCGGGCTTGGGCAGGCTGCCCAGGGGGTCGAGTGTATGATGGTGCAACACCAGCTTGAGTTCCGCGTCGACGCTGCCGAGCCAGTCGGACAGCGGTTGCGGCTCTTCGATCTCCGGTATGCTGCAGCGTTGGCTCTGTTCGCCGGCGCTGATCGCGATCTGCTGCCAATGGCGTTGACGCTTCTCCTGACGCTCCTGGTTCAGTCGCACTTCGCAGCGCTCGGTGAACAGCGGGGCGATCCGGTCGACGCCCAGTTCGGTGGCCTTCTGGATCGCGTAATCCATCCGTTCGCCACGCGAGATCGACTGGCCGACGATCAGTTGCAGCGGCGACTCGCGCCCCGGTTCGTAACCCTCGCCGATGTTCGCCAGCGCCCGTTTCTTCGCCACCTCGCAGAGTTCGGCCGGGTATTCCCGACCGTCGCCGTTGAACAGGATCAGCTGCGCGCCTTCGCCGAGGCGCAGCACCTTGATGCAGTGGTTGAAGGCGTTGTCATCCAGCTCGATGCGGCTGCCGCACTCCAGTGTGCCCGGATGGTAAACACGGGGGATTCGCATAGGGTTCGTCTGTCGGCCAAATAGGGGGATTATGCCACAAGCCTTTCCGGCAGCGGAGTGTTAGAGCCGTCAGAGGACGCCGGCGTCGATCTCCAGATCCTCGTCGAGCAGGGCTTCGTAGTCGCTGAGCGCGAGCGGGCGGCTGAGCAGGTAGCCCTGCACCAGGTCGCAGCCCATCTGGCGCAGTTGATGCAGCTGGATCTCGGTTTCGACCCCCTCGGCGATCACCTTGAGGCGCAGGCCGTGCGCCAGGTGCAGGATCGCCTCGATGATCTTGCAGCTCTGCGGGCTGGTCTCGATGTCGTCGATGAAGCTGCGGTCGACCTTGATATGGTCGACATCCAGATTGCGGATGCGACTGAGCGAGGAGTAGCCGGTGCCGAAGTCGTCGATCGAGACCCGTACGCCGAGCCGGCGGATCGCGTTGATCTGCTCCTGAATCCGCGCCATATCCTCGATCAACACCCCCTCGGTCAGTTCGAGTTCCAGATGCTGCAGCAGTCTCAGGTCGCCGGAGAAGGCGGCGTTCAGCTGTTGCTCGAAGTCGGGTCTGAGGAAGCTGATGCCGGAGAGGTTCAGCGCCAGGCGCGGCATGCTCAGCCCCTGCTCCGACCACTGGCGCAACTGACGGGCAACCGCGTTCAGGACCCAGAGGTCGATCCGCTTGACCAGGCCGGTCTGCTCGGCAAAGGGGATGAACACGGCAGGGGAGATCAACCCCTGTTGCGGGTGGCGCCAGCGCAGCAGCACCTCGGCGCTGACCGGCTGATTGTCGGTCAGATTGAAGATCGGCTGGAACACGAGGAAGAACTGATCCTCCTCCAGCGCGACCTGGATGTCCTGCCACAGCGTCAGCCGTTGGTCGACCGCGGTGGAGGTCAGGGCGTTGAAGCAGACCCAGTCGCGCTCGTCGCGGCGCGCGGCGCGCAGTGCCTCCTCGGCGCGACCGATCAGTTGGAACTCCTGATCGCCGTCGCCGGGATAGAGGCTGACGCCGATGCGCCCGTGCAGGGTAAAGGGCTGGCCATCCACCGACACCGGGGTGGCGATGGTCTCGAGCAGCTCCCGCAGCAGCGCCTTCAACCGCTCGTCGTCGCCCGCCTCCGGGCGGACCAGGGTCAGGGTGTCCTCGCCATGGCGTGCCAGTACATCGTCGACCTTCAGGTGCTCCCTGAGGCGTTCGATGATCAGGTTCAACACCCGGTTGCTGCACTCCCGCCCCCATTGGGTGGTGATCTCGCGCAGCAGCACCAGGCGGATCACCAGCACCGCAAGCCGGGAGTCGTGGCGCTGCCGGCGGCTGATTTCTCGCTCCAGCGCTTCGCCCAGGGCCTGGCGGTTGTAGAGCCGGGTGACCGGATCGAACTCCTCGAGGAAGCGGGCGTGGTCGCTCAGCTTGCGCAGACGCAACGCATCCTGGGCCTGGCTCTGCAGCAGCTCGATGGCGCGGGCCAGAGTGCCCACCTCGTCGCGGCGCCGCGTGCCGTGGATCTCGCCCTCCAGATGCCCCTCGCCGAGCCTGCGCGCCGCATGGCAGAGTTGTGCGATCGGGTTGCTGATGTTGTAGGCGATCGCCAGCGCCGCCGCCAGCGTGATCAACAGCAGCGTCAGCATCAGGGTTGCCAGTGTCAGCAGACGCTTGATCAGTTGCCGATCGATATCGCGGGTATGGACACCCGAGCCCAGTAGCCAGTCGCTGCCGGGGATACGTGTGACATAGCTGATCTTGGTGCTTTCCGAATCGAGTTGGCCACTGTCGTCGCTGTTTGCCCAGTGGTAGCGCCAGAACACCGCGTCGTGGTTGCTCAGTTGCGTCAGCAGGTCGTCGAGCAGCGTGACGCCCCGGTCGTCCCGCAGCTTGTCGATGTTCAGCCCCTCCAGCTCGGGGCGTCCGGCGTTGCTGATCATGAAGCCGGAGGTATCGAGCAGAAACAGATACTGACCCTGCCGATAACGGGCCGCGCTCAGCAGCGAGCGCGCCTGGGCGATCAGTTCGTCATGGTCGATCAGGTCGGCGGTAAAGCGGGTGTGTAGAGCGGTGACCGAGCCCGCGGTCACCTCGACGATGCTGCGAATCTCGTCCTTGCGGGCGTCGATGAGGTCGTTGCGGTGCAGAAAGACGGTGAGCGTGGTGGAGATCAGGATGCCGAGCAATGAAAGCGAAACCAGCAACAGCAGCTTGCGCCGGATGCTGAAATGGCTCAGGGATAGCAAGGATCTGTCGTTACGCATCGGCAGTATGTTGACTCCTGCAGGCCGGCAGCGCGGTCTGTTCGGAGGCTGGGGTGCACAGCCTCGCTCCATTTTTATTTATTGTTGTGCGCGATATATACCGTACGTCCTGTACATCGCCGCTTTTGCACATCCATGCGTACTAAAAGCCCGGCGCGGCGGCCGGGCTCGTAGCAGTCTATCTCCAAGCGGCCTTAGAGGCCAGCCTCCTGACGCAGCGTTTCGGCGCGGTCGGTCAGCTCCCAGGGGAAGGCCGTAAAGGTGTCGTCCCCGACGGTCATCTCGAAGGGTTGGCGACCGAAATGGCCATAGGCGGCGGTCTGCTTGTACATCGGATGCAGCAGGTCGAGCATGCGCGTAATGGCGAAGGGGCGCAGGTCGAAGTGGTTGCGCACCAGCTGGATGATGCGGTCGTCGCTGATTCTGCCGGTACCGAAGGTGTTGATCGATACCGAGGTCGGCTCGGCCACGCCGATGGCGTAGGAGACCTGGATCTCGCAACGGTCGGCGAGGCCGGCGGCGACGATGTTCTTGGCCACGTAGCGGCCGGCGTAGGCGGCGGAGCGGTCGACCTTGGACGGGTCCTTGCCGGAGAAGGCGCCGCCGCCGTGGCGGGCCATGCCGCCGTAGGTGTCGACGATGATCTTGCGTCCGGTCAGGCCGCAGTCGCCGACCGGACCGCCGATGACGAACTTGCCGGTCGGGTTGATGTGGTACTGGGTGTCCTTGTGCAGCAGCTCCGCCGGCAGCACATGCTTGATGATCAGTTCCTGCACCGCCTCGTGCAGGTCGGCCTGGGACACGTCCGGGTTGTGCTGGGTGGAGAGGACCACGGCATCGATCGCCACCGGCTTGCCGTGCTCGTAACGGCAGGTGACCTGGGACTTGGCGTCCGGGCGCAGCCAGGGCAGCAGGCCCGACTTGCGCGCTTCCGCCTGGCGCTCCACCAGACGGTGGGAGAAGGTGATCGGCGCCGGCATCAGCACGTCGGTCTCGTTGCTGGCGTAGCCGAACATCAGGCCCTGGTCACCGGCGCCCTGGTCCTCCGGCTTGCTGCGGTCGACGCCCTGGGCGATATCCACCGACTGCTTGCCGATGATGTTGATCACGCCGCAGGTCTCGCCGTCGTAGCCGACATCGGAGGAGGTGTAGCCGATATCGCAGATCACGCCGCGCACCAGCGCTTCCAGATCGACCCAGGCGGTGGTGGAGATCTCGCCGGAGACGATGGCGACGCCGGTCTTGACCATGGTCTCGCAGGCCACGCGGGCATGCATGTCCTCGGCGATGATGGCGTCGAGCACCGCGTCGGAGATCTGGTCGGCGATTTTGTCCGGGTGCCCTTCGGACACGGACTCGGAGGTGAACAGGCTGTATTCGCTCATCTGTACACTGGACCCTTAAAAGCTGTGTGTGGACGGCGCGGCGATGGGTGCCCTGCGCGTGATTCAAGGCGGCCATTTTAGCGGTCTCGGACGCGGAAAGCATAATCGGATGACGCAAACCGCGTGAAAATTTCCCCGATGGGGATGAATTTGGCTCAAATCGGAGCAATTCGATTTGAAGCAGAGTGTTTTCTGCGCGAAAATTGCCGCCTTCATTTTTAGACTTCTCACCCGCAGATTGGGCCAGGCCCAGGAGTAGAGTAAATGTCCTCTCGTCGAGAACTTGCCAACGCGATCCGCGCGTTGAGCATGGACGCCGTACAGAAAGCCAAATCCGGTCATCCCGGTGCCCCGATGGGGATGGCGGATATCGCCGAAGTGCTGTGGAACGACTTCCTCAAGCACAACCCGAGCAATCCGCACTGGTTCGACCGCGACCGTTTCGTACTGTCCAACGGCCACGGCTCGATGCTGGTCTACTCCCTGCTGCACCTGACCGGCTACGATGTCGGCATCGACGATCTGAAGAACTTCCGTCAGTTGCACGCCAAGACCGCCGGTCACCCCGAGCACGACTACTGCCCGGGCGTGGAGACCACCACCGGCCCGCTCGGCCAGGGGATCACCAACGCCGTCGGCATGGCGATCGCCGAGAAGGTGCTGGCGGCGCAGTTCAACCGTGAAGGCCACGACATCGTCGATCACTACACCTACGCCTTCATGGGCGACGGCTGCATGATGGAGGGGATCTCCCACGAGGCGTGCGCGCTGGCCGGTACCCTGGGGCTGGGCAAGTTGATCGCGTTCTGGGACGACAACGGCATCTCCATCGACGGCGAGGTCGAAGGCTGGTTCACCGACGATACCCCGGCCCGTTTCGAAGCCTACGGCTGGCAGGTGGTTCGCGGCGTCGACGGTCACGACGCCGACCAGATCCGTGCCGCCATCGAGCAGGCGCGCGACAACGGCGAACAGCCGACGCTGATCTGCTGCAAGACCATCATCGGCTTCGGCGCACCGAACAAGCAGGGCAAGGAAGATTGCCACGGCGCACCGCTGGGCGACGACGAGATCGCGCTGGCCCGCAAGCAACTGAACTGGAACTACCCGGCGTTCGAAGTGCCCGCCGAGATCTATGCCGACTGGGATGCGCGTGACGCCGGTGCCCACGCCGAGAACGAGTGGACCGAGCGCCTGGCTGCCTACCGCAGCGCCTATCCGGATCTGGCCGACGAACTGCTGCGCCGCCTGTCCGGCGAACTGCCCACCGACTTCGTCGAGAAGGCCGATGCCTGGATCAAGGAAGTGGCCGACAAGGGCGAGAACATCGCCTCCCGCAAGGCGTCGCAGAACTCGCTCAACGCCTACGGCCCGATGCTGCCCGAGTTCCTCGGCGGCTCCGCCGATCTGGCCGGCTCCAACCTGACCCTCTGGTCCGGGGCCAAGGGCGTCAGCCGCGACGACGCCAACGGCAACTACCTCTACTACGGCGTGCGCGAGTTCGGCATGAGCGCGATCATGAACGGTATCGCGCTGCACGGCGGTTTCATCCCCTACGGCGCCACCTTCCTGGTGTTCATGGAGTACGCCCGCAACGCCGTGCGCATGGCGGCACTGATGAAGCAGCGGGTGATCTTCGTCTACACCCACGACTCCATCGGCCTGGGCGAGGACGGCCCGACCCACCAGCCGATCGAGCAGATCGCCAACCTGCGTCTGACCCCGAACCTGGACACCTGGCGCCCCTGCGACGCGGTCGAGTCCGCCATCGCCTGGAAGGCGGCGGTGATGCGTCACGACGGCCCGAGTGCGCTGATCTTCTCGCGTCAGAATCTGCCGGCCCAGCCGCGCACCGACGCCCAGCTCGACGATGTGCTGCGCGGCGGCTACATCCTCAGCGATTGCGACGGCGAACCGGAGGTGATTCTGATCGCCACCGGTTCCGAAGTGGCGCTGGCGGTGGAATCCGCTGAAGCCCTGCGCGCCGAACAGCGCCGCGTGCGTGTGGTCTCCATGCCCTGCACCGAGCGTTTCGATGCCCAGGACAAGCAGTACCGCGACAGCGTGCTGCCGCCGAGCGTGACCGCCCGTATCGCCATCGAAGCCGCCCACGCCGATTTCTGGTACAAGTATGTCGGCCTCGACGGCGCCATCGTCGGCATGCGCAGCTTCGGTGAATCGGCCCCGGCCGGCGAGCTGTTCAAGCACTTCGGCTTCACCGTCGACAAGGTGGTCGGCCATGCGAAGGCGATGATCTAAAGCAGGGATCCAAAGGGGAGAGGGGCGGCGCAGGCCGCCCTTCGTCGCTGAGCCTATCAACAGTCGGTGAGGTCGGATGGCGTTTCGGGTTGCAATCAACGGTTACGGCCGTATAGGCCAGAGCGTACTGCGCGCGATCTACGAGCGCGGGCTGCAGCACGAGCTGCAGGTGGTGGCGCTCAACGAACTGTCGGATATCGATACGCTGACCTACCTGACCCGCTACGACACCACCCACGGCCGCTTTCCGCTGCCGGTGGCCAACGACGGCGAGCATCTGCTGATCGGCGACGACCGTATCCGCGTGCTGAACCGCGAGGATCCCCGGCAACTGCCCTGGGCCGAGCTGGGCGTGGACCTGGTGCTGGAGTGCTCGGGCTCGTTCAACAGCCGTGACATGGCCGAGCAGCACCTGGCCGCCGGTGCTCGGCGCCTGCTGTTCTCCCAGCCGGCCCAGGCCGACGTCGACGCCACCATCGTGTTCGGCGTCAACCAGGACAGCCTGAAGGCGTCGGATCGTATCGTCTCGGCCGCCTCCTGTACCACCAACTGCGTGATCCCGGTGCTGGACCTGATCGATCGCCATTTCGGCATCGAGCACGGCCTGACCACCACCATCCACTCGGCGATGAACGACCAGCCGGTGATCGACAGCTACCACCGCACCGACCTGCGCCTGACCCGCAGCGCGCTGCAGTCGATCATCCCGGTGGATACCGGGCTCGATCGCGGCATCGACCGCCTGCTGCCGCAACTGGCCGGGCGTTTCCGCTGTCTGCATGTACGGGTGCCGACGATCAACGTCTCGCTGATGGACATGTCGCTGAACCTCCGGCGCGATACCGACGAGGCGGAGGTCAACGCGCTGATGCGCGAGGCGGCACAAGCGGGACCGCTGGTGGGACTTCTGGGCTATACCGAGGAGCCGCATGCATCGGTAGACTTCAACCGCGATCCGCGCTCCGGCGTGATCGACGGCACCCAGACCCGCGTCGCGGGGGGGCGGATGCTGAAGCTGCTATGCTGGTTCGACAACGAGTGGGGCTTCGCCAACCGGATGCTGGACGTGGCGCAGCACTGGCTGAATTTGCGCTGAGCCGCCCTGGGGCGACTCGGTTTGGACATTTTATAACAACTTCAACAGGTTAACGGGAAACTGCGATGAGCGTACTGAAGATGACCGAGCTGGATCTGGCGGGCAAGCGCGTGCTGATCCGTGAAGATCTCAACGTGCCGGTGAAGGGTGGCCAGGTAACCTCCGATGCGCGTATCCGCGCTTCGCTGCCGACCATCGAACTGGCACTGAAGGCGGGCGCCAAGGTGATGGTGATGTCGCACCTGGGTCGCCCGATCGAGGGCGAGTACGACGAGCAATACTCGCTCGCGCCGGTGGCCGCCCATATCGGCAAGCTGCTCGGCCGCGAGGTACCTCTGATCAAGGATTGGCTCGACGGCGGTTTCGCACTGGAGGAGGGCGAACTGGTCCTGCTCGAGAACGTACGCTTCAACCCGGGCGAGAAGAAGGACGACGAAACGCTGTCCAGAAAGATGGCGGCGCTGTGCGATGTCTACGTCATGGACGCCTTCGGCACCGCCCACCGCGCCCAGGCCTCGACCCACGGTGTCGGCAGGTTCGCCCCCGTCGCCTGCGCAGGTCCGCTGCTGGCCAACGAACTGGATGCGCTGGGCAAGGCGCTGGGCAACCCGGCGCGGCCGATGGCGGCGATCGTCGGCGGTTCCAAGGTGTCGACTAAACTGGAAGTGCTCAACGCCCTGTCCGACAAGTGCGATCAGTTGATTGTCGGCGGCGGCATCGCCAACACCTTCCTCGCCGCAGCGGGCAAGCCGGTGGGCAAGTCGCTGTGCGAGCACGATCTGGTCGGCACCGCCAAGGCGCTGATGGAAAAAGTGAACATTCCGCTGCCGGTGGATGTCGTAGTGGCCAAGGCGTTTGCCGAGGACGCCGAAGCGACCGTCAAGTCGGTGGACGACGTGGCCGAGGACGACATGATCCTCGATATCGGCCCGCAGTCGGCGGCCAACCTGGCGGCGCTGCTGAAGGATTCGAAGACGATCATCTGGAACGGCCCGGTGGGCGTGTTCGAGTTCGACCAGTTCGGCGAGGGCACCAAGACCCTGTCGCTGGCGATCGCCGACAGCGAAGGCTTCTCCATCGCCGGCGGCGGCGACACCCTGGCCGCGGTGGACAAGTACGAGATCGCCGACAAGGTCTCCTACATCTCCACCGGCGGCGGCGCCTTCCTCGAGTTCGTCGAAGGCAAGGTCCTGCCGGCGGTGGCGATGCTGGAAGCGCGTGGGCAGTAGGATAGACGTTGGCTTGGGATTTTACGCCGAGCTTTCAAAGCGGGAGGGGCGTTGCGTTCCGGGACCGTCGGAGGCATGGATGCCGACGCCGAGCGTACAGGGACGTATTCACAGCGTGTCCCGGAAAGCAATGCCCCTCCCTGCGAGGCAGAGGACAAGATGCCCGTCTGCCGCAGCTTGTGGAACTGACTAAGAACATTTTGATTAACCAATTTCAAAGGGTGAAACCATGGCACTGATCTCGATGCGCCAACTGCTGGATCACGCCGCCGAGCAGGGCTACGGCATTCCGGCATTCAACGTCAACAACCTCGAACAGATGCGTGCCATCATGGAAGCGGCGGCCAAGACCGACTCGCCGGTGATCGTGCAGGCCTCCGCCGGGGCGCGCAAGTACGCCGGTTCCAACTTCCTCAAGCACATGATCCTGGCGGCGATCGAAGAGTTTCCGCACATCCCGGTCTGCATGCATCAGGACCACGGCACCAGCCCCGCGGTGTGCCAGCGCTCCATCGCCCTCGGCTTCTCCTCGGTGATGATGGACGGCTCGCTCGGCACCGACGGCAAGACCCCGACCAGCTATGAATACAACGTCGACGTCACCCGCCGTACCGTCGAGATGGCGCACGCCTGCGGTGTCTCCGTCGAGGGCGAGCTGGGCTGCCTGGGCTCGCTGGAGACCGGCATGGCCGGTGAAGAGGACGGTATCGGCGCCGAGGGCGTGCTCTCTCACGACCAGATGCTGACCGACCCGGACGAGGCCGCCGAATTCGTCAAGGCCACCAACGTCGACGCGCTGGCGATCGCCTGCGGTACCTCCCACGGCGCCTACAAGTTCACCAAGCCGCCCACCGGCGACACCCTGGCGATCGGCCGCATCAAGGAGATCCACGCCCGCATCCCCAACACCCACCTGGTGATGCACGGCTCCTCCTCGGTGCCGCAGGAGTGGCTGGCGATCATCAACGAGTTCGGTGGCGCGATCCCGGAAACCTACGGCGTGCCGGTCGAGCAGATCGTCGAGGGGATCAAGTACGGCGTGCGCAAGGTCAATATCGACACCGACCTGCGCCTTGCCTCCACCGGTGCCGTGCGTCGCTTCATGGCGCAGAACCCGTCCGAGTTCGACCCGCGCAAGTTCCTCAAGGAGACCATCTCCGCCATGCGCGATATCTGTATCGCCCGCTACGAAGCCTTCGGCACCGCCGGGCATGCAAGCAAGATCAAGGCGATCTCGCTGGAAGACATGGCTGTTGCCTACGAGGCGGGCAAGCTGGATGCCAAGGTCAACTGAGTCCGACCGAACGCGCATCCTCCATACATGGGCGGCCCTCGGGCCGCCCATGTTCGTTCCGGGCTCCTGAGTTATTCACGGGATTCTTTGGGAAGACAGCACGTAGTTCTTCATGTCGGATATGGCCCAAGAGATACAGATATTTCAAGGTTCGAGAGGTTGGTTTGGTTGATTTAAACAGCGCATACTTTCGCGATGGAAAACTACTGCGAGAGAAGGTTTTTTCTGATCAATAGTAGGAATGTTCTTATATTCTGTTTGGGTTAAATGGAAGTTTTAACAGTTTGATTGGCGATCCTTGCTGATTTAGTTTGATAATTAAGACACATCTCTTTATCTTCCTTTCATTAAATCGTGCATTGCGATACATGAACTCGAGAATGAAACTCAAAAGGTGATCATCGGTCACGCTGTTCGCGTTATTTCAGGCTTGAGCGGGAGGGTGGCATGCGGAAAACACTGGGTAAAACCGGGCCGTCATGACATTAAAGCGGGCGCACGATAGCAATAAGCAATCTGGAGAGTGACAGGCAGAAAATACTCTGCCGAATCCGAGGAAGCATTGTTTTCCCGATATTGTCACCGAGTGCGATAGCGATTGAGGAGAGCGTCAATGAGTTCCGAACTGGTCCAGAGTAACCTGGATATCATATGGATCCTGATCGCCGCGGCGATGGTGATGTTTATGCAGGCCGGTTTTACCGCGCTTGAATCCGGCCTGACCCGCGCCAAGAATACCATTAACGTGGCGATGAAAAACGTCACCGACTTCGTGCTCTCGATCCTGCTGTTCTGGGCGCTGGGGTATGGTCTGATGTTCGGTACCGACTACGCCGGGCTGTTCGGAACGGATCTGTTTCTGCTGGCCGGCCACGATCAGCCGATGGATTATGCCACCTTCGTGTTCCAGGCGACCTTTGCCGGGACGGCCGCCACCATCGTCTCCGGTGCCGTGGCGGAGCGGATGAAGTTCGTCTCCTATGCGCTGATCAGCATGGTGTTGTCCGCCCTGATCTATCCGGTGTCCGGTCATTGGATCTGGGGCACGGATGGCTGGCTTGCCGGTCAGGGGATGGTCGACTTTGCCGGTTCCACGGTCGTGCATTCGATCGGCGCCTGGGTCGGGCTGGCCGGTGCGCTGGTGCTGGGGCCGCGTCTGGGGCGTTTCGATCCGGACGGGCGACCCAACCGGATTCACGGGCACAGCCTGGTGCTGGCGGTGATCGGTGTGCTGGTGCTCTGGTTCGGCTGGTTCGGGTTCAACGGCGGCAGCACCCTGACAGCCGATGCCTCGGTGGCTCGCATTATCGCCAATACCTTGCTGGCCGCGGCGGCCGGTGGCGCGGGCTGTCTGTTTATCGCCCTGACCTGGAATCACGGCGTGATCCAGATCGAAAAAGTGCTCAACGGTGTGCTCGGGGGTCTGGTCGGCATCACGGCGGGGTGTGCGGTGGTCGATACCGGTGGTGCCGTCCTGATCGGTCTGACCGCCGGCGCGGTGGTGTATCTGGGCGAGGAGTTTCTGCTTCGCGTCTGCCGCGTCGACGATCCGGTCAGTGTGGTCTCGGTGCACGGCTTCGCCGGTGCCTGGGGGACCTTGGCGCTGGCGCTGGTGGCCCCCGTCGAGAACCTGCCTCTACAGGATCATCTGGCCCAGTTCTGGGTGCAGTTGCTGGGGGTCGCCAGTGTATTCGCCTGGGGATTCCTGTGCGGCCTGGTACTGTTTGGGCTGCTCAAGGCCACCGGTTTTCTGAGGGTGGATCCGGAGGCCGAACATCTGGGTCTGAATATCCATGAGCACGGCGCCGGCTCCGGGTTGCTGGAAACCATGAACGCCATGCGTCACATCGTCGATGCGCAACGGGGCGGTGGTTCGGGCGATGGCGATCTGACGCGGCGTATCGAAGTGGAGATCGGTACCGAGGCGGGCGACATTGCGCACCTGTTCAATCAGGTCATGGACACCTTCCACGATACGGTGCAGGAGATCAAATACAGCGTGGCGCAGTTGAGTTCGGTGGCCGGTCGATTGAGCACGGCGTCGGATCGGGTGGATGGCAGTACCGGCGAGCAGTACGAGGCGATTCGCGATATCAGCGATGCGTTGCAGAGAGTGGTCGAGGCGGCCGAAGCGGTGTCGGCCGACACCGCGCTCTCTGCACAGAGTTCCGATGCCGTCGTGGTCAAGGTGAGTGAAGGGCGAGACCTGCTCAAGCGCTCGTCGGAGGTGATGCAGAAGCTGGCCGGCGAAGTCGGTCATGCCGCTGAGGTTACCGAACGCCTTGGCGCGGATAGTCGTGCCATTCAGGGCATGCTGGAGATCATCGAGGATATCTCCGAGCAGACCAACCTGCTGGCGCTCAATGCCGCCATCGAAGCGGCCAGAGCCGGTGAGGTGGGGCGCGGGTTTGCCGTTGTCGCCGGCGAGGTCCGGAATCTGTCGATCAAGACCAATGACGCGACCGAGGAGATTCGTCGCCGGGTCGAACACCTTATGCTCAGTTCATCCCGTATGCAGGAGGTGATCGCCGGCAGTCGCCAGGCTGCCGAAGAGTGCGTCACGCTGTCGGAAAGATCGGAGCAGCGGATGGAGGAGGCCCACCAGGCGGTACGGCAGATTCACGATCTGTCGCGCAACATCGACCGCCTGGCCGGCGAACAGCGGTCGGGGTTGAACGACGTGCTTGGCCATATCCGCAACGTGGAGGACCACACCCGACAATCGGCGGAGCAGGCGACCCATACCAAATCCTCCAGTTCCCTGCTGACGGGCCTGGCCTCGAAACTGGAGTCGCTGACCGTAAGGCTCAAGGTGAACCCGCGCGAGGGTAGGCTGGAGGCCTGATCTTTTTTAATCCATGACGGATAACGGATCGCAATAACGATGAGTTTCAAACACAAGATACTACTGATTCTGTTTATGGTCGGCGCCATTCCCAGCCTGCTGTTGACCGGGATCGCAGGCTGGTATTCGTCCGATGCCCTGACCGCGCAGACCTTCGAGCAGCTCAGGTCCTTACGGGCAAACAAAGCCACTGCCGCCCGGGATTATCTGGAATCCCTGGTCGACGAGATGCTGTTGCTGACCGACACACATGAGGTGTTGACGGAGTTTCCTCGGTTGGATGCCGCCTACCGTGCGCTCGATCCCGGTGACGAAGAGCTGAAGAAGGCACGCTCCGCTCTGCAGCGGTTTTACCGCACGCAGTTTTTGCCGCGTTGGCAGCAGAAGAACGGCAGGGTCGACGATCAGGATGCCGATCGCCTGTTGGGCAAGCTGTCGCCCGCAGCTCTCTCGCTCCAGTTCGGTTACATCGCGGAAAACCCGAACCCGGTCGGCGAAAAGAACAGGCTGCAGGCGGCGGTCGGACAGTCCGACTATGACGCTCTGCACCGGGATATCCACCCCTTGCTGTCCGGGGCTCAACAGCGCTTCGGCTTCTACGATATCTTTCTGATCAACACTCGCGGCGATGTGGTCTACACCGTATTCAAGGAGATCGATTTCGCGACCTCGCTGACGAAGGGGCCCTATGCCCGTAGCGGTCTGGCCAGGGCATTCCAAAACGCCATGTCGTTGAAAAAAGGGCAATACAGCCTGGTAGATTTCGGTCTGTATACACCGTCGTATGATGATTCGGCGGGCTTCATGGCGACGCCCGTCGTCGACGACCAGGGCGAAACGCTGGGTGTCCTTGCCGTGCAGTTCCCCATCGATCAGCTTAACCGCATCATGGGCGAGCGGGTCGGCTTGGGTGAAAGCGGTGAAACCTATCTGGTCGGCTCGGACGGCCTGATGCGTTCCGACAGCTATCTCGATCCGCAGCATTACAGCGTGTCTGCCTCCTTTCGCGATCCGGAGCAGGGTCGCGTAAACGAGACGGCGATTGCGCCTGTCCTGCGTGGCGAGAGCGGCACCGCCATCGGCACCAATTACCGGGGCGACGAAGTCTTGTCGGCGTACGCTCCGTTCAACTTTGCCGGGCTTGAGTGGGCCATACTGGCCGAGATCGGCAAGTCGGAAGCCCTGGCCAGTCGTGACGCCCTGGTGACGCTCTGTCTTGTCATTCTGTTGGTGGTCATCGTCATCATCGCGCTGGTTGCCTTGGCGGCGGCGAGAATGGTGCTCTTGCCTCTGGGTACCGAGCCCAGGATCATGCGTGCCATCGCCAACCGGATCGCGGACAACGACCTGACCGTGCAGTTCGAAGGCGCTTCGGCAGACAGTGTCTATGGCGCCATGTCACGCATGTCCGACAGCCTCCGGCACATCGTCGGCGAGATTCAGCGAGCGGCCGACGCGCAATCGGCCACGGCGCAGGAGCTGGCGACCATCTCCGAGCAGACCTCCGCGACGATGAACGATCAGCATGCCGGCACCACCCAGATTGCGACGGCAATACAGCAGCTCGCCGCGACGGCAA
>Ga0214472_10000538_pt1 | contig 46319 bp, 37 predicted proteins | sample RVTome_6_FD_207662 | JGI IMG/M metagenome (GOLD analysis project Ga0214472, IMG submission 207662) | Soil microbial communities from uranium-contaminated site in the Upper Colorado River Basin, Wyoming, United States - RVT140D175 | ecosystem: Environmental > Terrestrial > Soil > Contaminated >...
CGTTCGTGGGCGTCGGCGTGGGTCAAGCCAACGCCTCCTACAGTGGTGGCTTGACCGGGAACGCGTCGGGTCTGGCCTATCAGGGACTGGCGGGCGTGGAATTCCGCTTCAAGCCGGTCGGTATCTACTTGCAGTACAAGTATTTTGTGTCTGAAGTCGGGGATACCGGCAAGGAGGCAAAGATCGGCGGCGGCGGAGTTCTCGGCGGAATCAGTATCAGCTTCTAACGCACCCGCCGGGTCGTTTTCTCGACGCTTTACTGAAGACGACGATAGGCGCGCGCACCCTCTTGTCGCTTACAACGAGTGATTCGTCCGTTCGGCGTGCAACAAATTGTTGGCTTGTTCGCGTAGGGTCAGGTCGAGCGCGCACACAATGTTGTTCTGTCGCTCGTTCTGGTTTGCAATAGTCCCAATGAGTGGGCGAGGCGGATGAGTCCGGGAGAACGTTTCTGAACTATCTGCTTCTGTTCGGATTCGATGTAAGTGCGCTCTCTGACGGGTTCCCAGGCTGTATACATTGAGTCCTTATTCCAAACATGGCGCTGGACCAAATCGCATAGCTGGCAGTTTCGATAAACATGGTAGTACCTGAGATCATATGTCCATCGGTGTTTGAGTAGACAGGACATTGTGGTTCTCCTTCAGTGAATCAGCGCATCGACGGATACTGGCCACTTCTTTTTCCGTTCAGCCACGAAACCCAGCACGCCGAGACCGGCGAGCATCATGGATGAAAGTACGTGGGACATCATCCAGCTGACCCGCGCGGATGCAACTTGAAACTCTAGGCAGACGCAGTAAATGAGCTTGCCTTCCCATTTCCAATGGTAGAGATCTCCTATTCACGGTCCATCGGCCTTGTCCGAAACGAGAGTGGTGCCAGCCATGGCGTGGCACGCTTTCAGAAATTGCTTCATAATGTCAAAGGGATGCGCTCGTATTCAATAAGGGCTCGTCTACCTCCTTGGATCGAAAGCCGCTCCTTACCATGGCACATGAAGATTTATCTCGGGATCAGGTCGTAGAGGGATCATCGGACCGCTCCTTCGGCCTGGTTTTTGCTGCGGTGTTTCTCGTCATTGCGGGTTGGCCATTGTTCTATGGCGAAGCACCTCGGTGGTGGTCGTTAGGGATTGCGGGAGGCTTTGCTGCAATCGCCATCTGGAAGCCCGCGATTCTAGGAAGGCTCAACCGGCTGTGGATGCGGCTGGGACTTCTTCTGGGGAAAGTCGTGAGTCCGATTGCACTGGGCATACTTTTTTATTGCGTTGTCGCCCCGATTGGCCTGATAGTCCGGCTCGCTGGAAAGGATCCATTGCGCCTGAAGCTCGATTCCGGCGCGACCTCGTACTGGATACCGCGCAAGCCACCCGGTCCACCACCCGATTCGATGACCAACCAATTTTAGGAACTCGCGATGGAAATGCTCAAAGAGTTGTGGTTATTCATGCGGACCCGGAAGAAATACTGGCTATGGCCGATCTTCGTGATGATGGCTCTTCTCGGTGTGCTGATCGTGCTCGCGCAGGGCTCTGCCGTTGCGCCGTTCATCTATACGCTGTTTTGAGAGGGTGGTCGCTTGCGCATACTTGGGATTTCCGCCTTTTATCATGACAGCGCCGCGGCGCTGATCGAAGACGGACGGATTGTAGCCGCGGCGCAAGAAGAGCGCTTTTCGCGCAAGAAGCACGATGCCCGGTTTCCCGCCAACGCCATCCGCTACTGCCTGACCGAGCGCAGGACCGCGTTGGGCGGCGTGGATCACGTCGTCTTCTACGATAAGCCATTCCTCAAGTTCGAGCGGCTGGTAGAGACTTATCTGACGTTCGCGCCGCGCGGGTTCAAGTCGTTTCGCATGGCGATTCCTCTTTGGTTGAGGGAAAAGCTCTTCCTGAAGGACCTGCTGAAGAACGAACTGGGAAAACTCGACGAACTCGATACCTGGAACGAGAAGTTGCTCTTCAGCGAACACCATCTCAGCCACGCGGCGAGTGCGTTCTTTCCGTCCCCGTTTGAAGAGGCTCTGGTGCTTACAATGGACGGGGTCGGGGAGTGGGCAACAACCTCCGCCGCGATCGGGAAAGGGAGCAGCCTTGAAGTGCACAAGGAAATACACTTCCCGCATTCGCTGGGATTCCTGTATTCAGCCTTCACCTATTACACCGGGTTCAAGGTCAACTCCGGTGAATACAAAGTCATGGGACTTGCGCCCTACGGAGTGCCCCGATACAAGGACCGGATTCTCGAGCACCTGATCGACGTCAAGGCGGATGGCTCGTTCCGCCTCGATCTGAGCTACTTCAATTATTGCGCCGGGCTCACCATGACGTCGGAGCGCTTTCACGAGCTGTTCGAGGGGCACCCGCGCCGACAGGATGAACTCCTTACCGATTACCACATGGACCTGGCGGCCTCGATTCAGGCCGTGACCGATGAGATCGTGCTAAGGCTCACGCGGTCGCTACGCAATGAGACCGGGATCAGAAATCTGTGTCTGGCAGGCGGGGTCGCTCTCAACTGCGTGGCAAACGGCAAAGTCCTGCGCGATGGGGGCTTCGACCAAATCTACATTCAGCCCGCTGCCGGTGATGCGGGCGGAGCCCTGGGCGCCGCGCTGGTCGGATATCACATGCAGCTCGGTCAGGAGCGGCGGGTAAACGGCGACGCCATGCAAGGAGCCTACCTCGGACCGGAATTCTCTCAACCCGAGATCGAGGTGAGGCTGAAGAAATGCGGTGCCCGATTCGAGTTGCTTGAAGATTCCGCGTTGATCGCGACCTGCGCGGAAGACCTCGCGCAGGGCAAGGCGCTTGCCTGGTTCCAGGGACGGATGGAATTCGGCCCGCGTGCGCTCGGCAATCGTTCGATTCTTGGCGACCCCCGTTCGCCGACGATGCAAAAGACGCTGAATCTGAAGGTCAAGTACCGCGAATCCTTCCGGCCCTTTGCGCCATCGGTCCTGCGCGATCGTGTCAGCGACTGGTTTGAGATGGACTGCGACAGCCCGTATATGCTGCTGGTCGCCGACGTCGTGGAATCCAGGCGCTGCGAGATGACGGCGGAGGAAAAGCGGCTATTCGGAATAGACAAGCTCAACGTGCCCCGCTCCGAGATTCCAGCCGTGACGCACGTTGACTACTCGGCCCGTATCCAGACCGTGCATGAGGACACCAATCCTCGCTATTACGCATTGATCTCCGCGTTCGAGCGGAAAACGGGCTGTCCGGTCATCGTAAACACGAGCTTCAACGTGCGCGGCGAGCCCATTGTGTGTACGCCGGAAGACGCGTTCCGCTGCTTCATGGGCAACGAGCTCGACGTACTTGCGGTCGGCAACTGTTATTTGCGCAAGGAAGACCAGGATGTCGCTCTCAAGCAGAACTACGAGTCAGCTTTCGAGCTTGACTGACCAACTGATCGACAATCTCCCAGGGCACCTTCCCCGGTCAGCGACAGCACGCCATCGGGTTGGCTTAGGCGGGACGGCGGGCATATCTTCGTTCGAGGCAATCCGCCAATTCCGCCGCCACCGTTCGCGCATGCGGTTCTCTCATAACCTCCAAATGGTGCCCGCTGACCGTTCGAATTTCGAGATTACCACGGATCAATGTTCGCCAGCTGTCATGCGTATCCGGATGGTCCCAGGCGTTTAGTTCCCCCTTAAACAGGACGGCGTCGCAGTCACACGGCGCTATCGGATAGGCCCACACGGCCACTGCGTTTATCTCCTCCAAGGAGTGCCGGTGCAGGACATTCGGATTTCCTCTGTCACCGAGGTCGTGGAGAAACCACCTTTCCGTGGACAGCCGTCGCCGAATGCTCGCCCTCAACTTCATGGTCTTACTGTGCAACCGCTGCGCGAGATAGCTAACCATCTCGGCCAAGCGCAACCGGGAGAACTCTGCCCAGTGGTAGCGGAGCCATTCCCGTAAGATACGCAGCCGGCCCTGACCGGAATATGTGTCGAGTAACGCGAGCAGCGCCACATCTTCGCCTTCCGCCCGAAGCTGCCGTGTCATCTCAAAGGCCACGACGCCGCCCATGGAGTAACCGCCCAGGTAATAGGGTCCCACCGGCTGATATTTGCGGATCTCCCGCAGGTAGTGCGTAGCCATGTCTTCGATCCGCGTGAGTGGCGTCTGTTTGCGATTCAGCCCCACGGACTGAATGCCGTAGACGGGCTGATCATCGCCCAAGTACCGAGCCAGGTTGCGGAGATACAGCACCTGGCCATCGAGCGCGTGGACGCCAAAGAAAGGCGGCCGTGTGCCTTTTGGCTGAATCGGCACCACGCAGGCATTCGGAGCGTTCTCTTCAATGTGCGCGGACATCTCGGCGATTGTTCCGCACGTAATTAGAACAGCTTGCGGCAGCGAGGGGCCCAGCTCCTTTTCGACGAGCGTCAGCAGTTCCACAGCCTGTAGAGAGTCACCCCCTAGCAGGAAGAAGTTTTGGTGCAGTCCGACGTGGTCCAGCCTCAATGTTTCTCTCCACAGCGCCTGTAACTTGCCTTCGAGCGGTGTCGGTGGCCTGTCGTCCGCGTGATTCGCGGCACGCTCGGAATCCACCACGTCATTAAGACCAAGGGCCGTGGCGAGCTGGTGGCGTTGGATCTTCCCGGTCGGACTCTTGGGAACCTCATCCACGAACACGAACCGTCGCGGAATTTTGAAGTCGGCCAAGCGGCTCGATAGAAAACCGGCGAGTGCTTGCTCCGTTAGCGTCACGCCTCGTTCAACTACCACTGCCGCAGCGATTTCTTCGCCGAGAGTGGGGTGCGGAACAGGAAAGGTCGCGGCGCTGGCGACGTTGGGATGAGCCATGAGCACGTCATCCACTTCTCTGGGTGAAACCTTTTCACCCCCGCGGTTGATCATTTCCTTGAGGCGCCCCGTAATGGTGAGATAGCCATCTGCGTCCAGCACGCCCTCATCGCCCGTACGGAACCAGCCGTTCGTAAACGCAGCCGCATTTGCCTCAGGATTATTCTCATAGGCCGCTATGACGTTAGGACCCCGGATGACCACTTCGCCCGTCGCCCCTGTGGGTAGCAGCCTGTTTTCCGGGTCCATAATCGCGATTTCCGGTCCGGCAGCCAGACCGACCGTGCCGGGCTTGCGCGCCGCAGGCGGCAGAGGATTGCTTGCCATTTGATGCGCCGCCTCGGTCATGCCATAGGACTCGATCACCGGCACGTTGAAAGTCTGCTCCAGTTTCCGCATGACGGCCGGCGGCAAAGCAGCCGAGGACGAGCGAATGAAGCGAAGATGAACCTGATCAGGAATCGCGCGGCTCTGGTCCGAATGCGCGAGAATAGCTTGATGCATGGTCGGTACCGCCGTGTACCATGTCGGCTTCGCGTCCGCCATCCAGCGAAAGAACTGGAGCACACTAAGACCGGGTGCACAGAAAACCGACGCGCCCGCCGCCAATGAGGATAGGACGCCTGCTATCAGGCCATGAATGTGAAACAGCGGCATGATGTTGAGACAGCGATCTGCGGGAGAAAGCCTTAGTGTCTCAACGATATGACCCGCTGAGGCGCAAAGATTGCGCTGCGACAGTGGAACCATTTTCGGGCGGGAGGTAGTGCCGGACGTATGCAGCACGAGGGCGATATCGTTGGCCCGCGCAATCCCGTCCGACTTGGTAGCTCCGACAGGTTCGCCGAAGATGGAAAACGTACCGGCGGGATCGCTCTCTCGCCATTCGAGTTTCAGGACGGGGATATGCAGGCCATGCGCGACAGCAATCGCTGGTGATTCGCTATCGCGCTTAACAACCAGGGCCTTGGCGCCAAGATCGGACAGGTAGAAACGGAAATCATCCTCCCGATACGCCGGATTGAGCGGCGCGGCCGACGCGCCCGCTGCGACCCCAACGAACGCGGAAGCTAACTCCGGCCCGTTCGGCAAGACGATGGCTACTCTGTCGTTGTGGCCGATTCCGAGAAGATTGATCTCCGTGACGGTTCGCTCGACGTGGTCGAGCAGGCCGGAATAGGTAAGCGGCGGCCTATTCGGCGCGGACAGTGCAGGATGGTCGGAATGTCCTACATCAAGAAGAGCTCTGATCGTGTCTGCGACGACACGTGTGCCCGAGCGTGTCTGCCTGAGCGCTTCCATTACACCTAGCCGCGACCGTAAGCGTCGTCGAAGCGAATGATGTCGTCCTCGCCGAGGTAGGCGCCGGATTGCACTTCGATGATCTCCAGGGGTACCTTGCCGGGATTCTCCAGCCGATGCCGCGTGCCGACGGGAATGAAGGTTGACTCGTTCTCCGAAACCAGGAACGTCTCTTCTCCTCGCGTCACGCGTGCCGTGCCACGCACGACGACCCAGTGCTCGGCGCGGTGATGATGCATTTGCAGCGAGAGCGCCGCGCCGGGATCGACCACGATGCGCTTTACCTGGAAACGATTGCCGGCGTCGATGCTGTCGTAGTAGCCCCACGGGCGGTAGACCTTGCGATGCGTGTCCGCTTCTGACCGTCCCTCGCGCTTCAGTCGAGCAACGACATCCTTGACCTGCTGCATGTTCTCCATGTGCGCGACCAGCACCGCGTCCGGCGTTTCCACCACGACCGCGTCCTCGAGGCCGACCAGGGCCAGGAGCCGTGACTGGGCGATGGCGAGCGTATCGCGTGTCCCCACCGTCACCACGTCCCCCTGCAGGACGTTGTTGTCCGCGTTCCTGCTGCCGAGGCGCCAGAGCGCATCCCATGCGCCGACGTCGGACCATCCCGCATCGAGCGGAATGACGACGCCGAGCCCTTCGGAAAGCTTCTCCATGACTGCGTAGTCAATCGAATCGGCGGGGCAGCCGGCAAACGCATCCTTGCCGATGCGCAGAAAGTCCCGGTCCGGCGTCCGTGCCTCGAATGCGGCGCGGCAAGCCTGCACCATTTCCGGCTGCCGTGCCCCGAGCTCCCTCAGCCATACCGACGCGCGCATCATGAAGATGCCGGAATTCCAGAGATACTCCCCGGACGCGACATACGTCCCTGCTGTGCCGCGGTCCGGCTTTTCCGTGAAGGCACTGATTTCCCGGCCGCCGTCCCGCCCCGCGAGCGCCTTACCCGCCCGGATGTACCCGTAACCCGTTTCAGGGGCGGTGGGCCTGATGCCGAACGTCACCACTTTGCCGGACTCGGCGTGTGATGCTCCCTGCGCCACAGCCCCGCGGAATGCCTCGACGCCGGCAATAATGTGGTCGGCAGGCATCACCACCAGCACCGGATCTTCGCCTGCTTGCAGCGCGACCAGGGCAGCCAGCGTCAAGGCCGGTGCAGTATTGCGGCCAAAGGGCTCGAGCACGATCGCCGCCGGCAGTACGCCCGCCTGGCGCAATTGCTCGGCAGTCGTGAAGCGGTAGTCCTCGTTCCCTAACACGATCGGCGCGAGTACCTTGCGGTCGGCGGCGGAAAGCGATTTGTCCACGCGGCGCGCGGTCGCCTGCAAGAGGGTGTCATCGCCGGTAAGGGCCAGCAACTGCTTTGGATACTGCTCGCGCGACAGCGGCCACAGCCGCGTCCCCGCCCCGCCGCAGAGAATGACCGGTTGCAGGTTCATGCGATCTCTTCAGACATGGACATCATACGGCAATCAGGAGGAATTCTTGGCTGCCCGCTGCTGCCACCGCCACGTATCCGCGCACATCGCCTCGATCCCAAGCTCCGCCTTCCAACCCAAGACCTCGAGCGCAAACGCCGGGTCCGCATAACACTGCGCGACGTCCCCCGGCCTGCGCGACATGACCCGATAGGGCACGGGCTTGCCGCTCGCCGCGGAAAATGCGTGCACCATCTCCAGCACGCTATTGCCGCGCCCGGTCCCGAGATTGACTGTTAACACTCCTGCACGCCGACCCAGCGCATCCAGGGCCGCCAGGTGGCCGCGGGCGAGATCGACGACGTGAATGTAGTCGCGCACGCCGGTGCCGTCCGGGGTCGGGTAGTCGTTACCGAATACCGGCAATTCCTTCAACTTGCCTACCGCCACCTGGGCGATGTAGGGCATCAGGTTATTGGGAATGCCATTTGGATCCTCGCCGATCAGACCCGATGCGTGCGCTCCAACAGGATTGAAGTAGCGCAAGAGCGCAACACGCCACGTCGTATCAGTCGCCGCTACGTCGCGCAGGATATCCTCGATCATCAGCTTTGTGCGTCCATAGGGATTGCTCGCGGAAACCGGGAAATCTTCGCGAATCGGCACGGTGGCGGGATCGCCGTAAACGGTGGCCGAGGACGAGAACACAATCGTCTTTACCCCCGCACCGATCATGCACTCGACGAGCGTGATGCTGCCCGAGACGTTGTTTTCGTAGTACTGAAGCGGTTTTTCCACCGATTCGCCTACAGCCTTGAGCCCCGCGAAGTGAATGACGGCATCGAAGGTATGGGTGGTGAGAACCTTCCGCAGGGCAGGGCGGTCTCGAATGTCGACCTGTGCGAACCGCGGGCGCCGGCCGGAAATGCGCTCGATGCGGTCGAGGACGGAAGCCTTGCTGTTGCAGAGATTGTCGATGACGAAGACGTCGTGGCCCGCCGCGAGCAACTCAACCACCGCGTGGGAGCCGATGTAACCTGCGCCCCCGGTGACGAGACAATTCATGTTGCCAGCCATCCGCACCGCCAACCCCTATGCCGCCAGGCCGGGTTCGAAGATCGGTACTTCGCCATTATTCAGCATCCGGATTTTCTTCTCATCCACGTCCAGGCAGACCACGTCGTTTCCCACCTCAGCGAGACACGCCCCGGTGACGAGACCGACGTATCCGATTCCTGCTAATGTAACTTTCAAGTCTTGTTCTCTATCGTTGTTGTGCTACCCGCTCTCAAAATGGCTTGCCGTCACGGTGGCACATGCGGCGCGCATCGGCCAGTTTATGCGCAGAACCATGACAACGCACAGCGTACCCTTTCGTCGCCCGATCAATTCAAATTTGGTCTAGTAAGACTTCCCCTACCCACCGCGGAAAAGTTATTCACTGTACGAGGGACAACAATTCAAACGAATGATGCCAATAATGGGAGGTTCCTCCTATGCAATGCTGGGTAATCTAGCTCTTTATGAGAACGTCACAAGAGCGTAGTGTCCGGGTGTTATTGACTGGGGCTAATGGGTTGGGAGGTGCGCAGGAAGAAGGAGAAGGAGGCCGTTGCCGCCCGGCGCATTTAACGGAAGTAATCAAGCGAACCCCGCTTTGGCGGGGTTTTTATTTGCAGTTGCGTCAACGGCTATTTTTTTGGATGCTCCCAGGGCGGCATCGCATGCAGGTGAAATCGGTTACTTGCAGACAGGCGCCCCCACTTTAAACTAGTGACTCGACAATGAGCGTTGCGAACGCCCTGACCGTTGACGTAGAGGATTACTTTCACGTCGCGGCGTTGGCGCCGAGCATACGGCGGGAGAGTTGGACCTCGCGGGAATCGCGCGTGGTCGGTAACACCCGGCGACTGCTCGACATCTTCGAGCAGTTTGGTGTCCGTGGGACGTTCTTCGTGCTGGGATGGGTAGCCGAGCGGTATCCGCACCTGGTCAAAGACATCGCCACGCGCGGCCACGAAGTCGCCTGCCATGGCTTTTCCCACCGTCTCGTATACGAGCAGTCCCCGGAAGAGTTCCGCGAAGAGTCGCTCCGGTCAAAAAACCTGCTCGAAGACATTACCGGGTCCGCGGTACTCGGGTATCGCGCCGCGAGCTATTCCATCGTACGCGAGTCCCTTTGGGCCCTCGACATTCTGGTGGAGCTCGGTTTCGTTTACGACTCGAGCATCTTCCCCGTGCGTCATGATCGCTATGGCATCCCGGACGCCGAGCGGCTTCCGCACCGGATGTCCACTCCGGGCGGAAAATCCATCGTGGAGTGGCCGTTGGCAACGGCAACGATCCTTGGGTGCAGGATCCCCGTGGCGGGGGGCGGGTACTTCAGATTGATGCCGTACTGGTTGTCGCGCTGGGGCCTGGCATCCATCAACCGGCGCGAGCAGCGGCCGTTCGTCTTCTACCTGCACCCGTGGGAAATCGATGCAGGGCAACCACGCGTTTCAGCGAGCTGGTTATCGCGGTTTCGACATTATACGAACCTCGGGAAGTGCGAGGGGCGGTTGCGGCGCCTGCTGGGCGAGTTCCAATTCGGGACCGCCAGAGACGGTCTGAAACAACTCGGCTTGCTACATAGCCTGTTATGATAAGCCTTGCGATTGAAGCAGATGCGGAATTGTCTTGAGAAGAACTATGGGCGCATCGATGAGTCGTCGGCCGTCGTCCGGGGCACCATCAGCGGTCTCGTCGGCAGACTGTTAGCGAGGTCAGGGGACCATCGATGAAAGTAGCGATCTTGGCGGGCGGACTCGGCACGCGCCTGGCGGAAGAGACCGAGATCAGGCCCAAGCCGATGGTCGAGATCGGCGGCCAGCCGATCCTCTGGCACATCATGAAGCACTACGCCCACTTTGGATACAACGAGTTCGTCATCGCGCTGGGTTACAAGGGTGAGTACATCAAGCGCTGGATGCGGGATTTCGGCGCGCTCGAAGGCGACATGACCGTCAACACTGGGACCGGCGAGATCGAAGTTCACAAGAAGGAGCGAGACGAGTGGAGGGTCAATCTCGTGGAAACCGGACTGTCCACGCTGACGGGCGGGCGCATCAAGCGGCTGAAACCCTGGCTCGGCAGCGGGACCTTCATGCTGACCTGGGGCGATGGCGTGTCGGACGTTGATATCCGCAAGCTGCTCGCTTTCCACCGATCCCACGGCAAGCTTGCCACCCTTACCGCGGTCCGGCCGCCGGCGCGTTATGGGCACCTGGATATCAATGGGAATCAAATTACCAGCTTCACGGAGAAGCCGCAGACGGCCGAAGGCTGGATCAACGGCGCGTTCTTCGTGCTGGAGCCGGGCGTCTTCGACTACATCGACGGCGATGCCACCATGTTCGAGCACGCGCCGCTCGAGGGGTTGGCACGCGACGGCCAACTGGTCGCCTACAAGCACCACACCTTCTGGCAGTGCATGGATACCATGCGCGAGAAGCATCTGTTGCAGAAGCTGTGGGATTCGGGGAATCCCCCATGGAAACTTTGGAGATGAAAGCATGCGCGTTCTGGTAACGGGTTCGAGGGGCTACATCGGCTCGGTGCTGGTGCCGATGCTGCTCAGGGAAGGCCACGAGGTGGTCGGAATGGACACCGACTACTATTCACGCTGCACGTTTACGGGCGAATTGGCCGTGATACCGACGCGCGAGGATGACGTGCGCGACGCGCCGTGGCTGGAGCTGGAGGGCTGCCAGGCGGTCATTCACCTTGCGGGGCTGTCCAACGACCCGCTCGGGGACTACAAGCCCACGCTGACCGAGGACATCAATTTCCGCGCATCGGTGCGGCTGGCGCAGTTGGCGAAGCGTGCGGGAGTGGAGCGGTTCCTCTTCGCCTCGTCCTGCAGCAACTACGGCGCGTCCGGCGACCAGTTTCTCACCGAATCGGCGGCCTTGAACCCGGTGACGCCTTATGGCGTATCCAAGGTATTGGTGGAAACGGAGCTCCGCAAGCTCGCGGACAGCCGATTCAGTCCGGTCTATCTGCGAGCCTCTACGGCGTACGGCCTGTCGCCGCGCATCCGTTTCGACCTCGTGGTGAACAACCTCACTGCCTGGGCGTTCACCACCGGGCGCGTATATCTGAAGAGTGACGGCACGCCCTGGCGCCCGATCGTGCACGTGGAGGACATCTGCCGCGCGTACATCGCGGCGCTGCACGCACCGCGGGAGCTCGTGCACGACGAGGCGTTCAATGTGGGAACGACAACGGAGAATTATCAAATCCGGGAGCTGGCCGAGATCGTACGCGAGGTGGTTCCGGGATGCCGCGTGGAATACGCGCTGGACGCCGGGCCCGACAAGCGCTGCTATCGCGTTGACTGCAACAAGATTTCGCGCACATTGCACGATTTTAAGCCGCAGTGGACGGCGCGCCGCGGCGTCGAGCAGTTGTACCTGGCGTACAAGACGATCGGGCTGAAGCTGGAGGACTTCGAGGGTCCCAAGTTCATGCGAATCGCGCACGTGCGAAAGCTGGTGGCGGACGGGCTGCTGGATCCGGAACTGCGCTGGCGCGTTCCGGCCAGCGCGGCGGCTGCCTGAAGGCGCGGCGAAGCGTGGAGCCGCAGACGAATCAACCTGCGTGCCGCTCGTGCGGGGGGATCGAGCTCAAGCGGTTCCTTGACCTTGGCATCGCGCCGCTCGCCGACCGCCTGCCGACCGAGCGGCAGTTGCTGGAACCGGAACCCAGGTATCCGCTGGAAGTCGCGTATTGCGGTAAATGCAGCCTGATGCAGATCCTCGAGACCGTGCCGCCGGAGGTTCTTTTCTGCGACGAGTATCCGTACTTCTCCTCGTTCTCCGACGCTCTGCTCAAGCACTCGCGCGAGAACGTGCTGGACCTGATCGAGCGGCGGCGACTGGCACCCGACAGTTTCGTCGTCGAGCTGGCCAGCAACGACGGTTACCTTCTGAAAAACTACGTGGAGAAGGGCATACCGGTGCTCGGCATCGACCCGGCCGACGGGCCGGCGCAGGCGGCCGGGCGGATCGGGGTCCCGACGCTCAATGCATTCTTCACCGTCGAGCAGGCTGAAAGGCTGCGCGCCGAGGGCAGGCGGGCGGACATCGTCCACGGCAACAACGTGCTCGCGCATGTCGCCGACACGAACGGCTTCGTCGCCGGCATCAAGCTGCTGCTGAAGGACACCGGCGTCGCCGTGATCGAGGTGCCGTACGCCAAGGACCTCATCGACCACGTGGAGTTCGACACGATCTACCACGAGCACCTTTGCTACTTTTCCGTTACCGCTCTCGACCGGCTCTTCCGCCGCCACGGCCTCTACCTTAATGACGTCAAGCGGCTCAGCATCCACGGCGGATCGCTGCGGCTGTACATCGAGCCGCGGGAGTACGTGGGCGCGTCGGTGCGCGAACTGCTGGCGCTCGAGCAGCGCGAAGGGGTGGACCGGTTCGATTACTACCGCGATTTCTCGACGCGGGTGGAGCGCTTGAAGGTGAGGCTGCTCGCGCTGCTGCGTGAACTGAAGGCAAAGGGCAAGCGGATCGCGGCATACGGGGCCGCGGCCAAGGGCGCGACGCTGATCAACTACATTGGAATCGGGCGCGACCTGGTTGACTTCGTGGTCGATCGCAACGTGCACAAGCAGGGACGATACATGCCGGGACAGCACATTCCCATTCTGCCAACGGAGGAGCTGCTGAAGCGCATGCCCGATTACGTGTTGTTGCTGTCCTGGAACTTCGCCGACGAGATCCTCGCGCAGCAGCAGGACTATCGCAGCCGCGGCGGCAAGTTCATCATCCCCGTACCGGAGCCGCACACCGCATGAAGACCGCGACACAAGAGGCAGCGTCGAAGGCTCGCCCCGCCGGGGTCCACGCCTGCCCCGGTTGTGGCGCGCAGGGCATGCAAGTTTTCTTCCAGCTCCAGGGCGTGCCGACCAATAGCTGCATCCTGCTCGGCACGCGCGAGGAAGCTCTGGCGTATCCGCGCGGCGACCTGGAGCTGGCGTTCTGCCCGGCGTGCGGCTTCATTTCGAACATGGCGTTCGATGAGAACTTGACGGAGTACTCGGGACGCTACGAGGAGACGCAGAGCTTTTCGGAAACCTTCAATGCCTTCCACCGCAAGCTGGCCGAACGGCTGATCGAGCGCTACGGCCTGCATGACAAGGATGTGCTCGAGATCGGCTGCGGCAAGGGCGAGTTCATCGCCTTGCTTGCGCAGCTCGGCAACAACCGCGGCGTGGGCTTCGATCCGGGCTACCGTGAAGAGCGAACTGCGGACGCGCTCTCCGGGCGCCTCAAGTTCGTCAAGGACTTCTACTCCGAGAAGTATGCCGCCTACCAGGCCGATTTCGTTTGCTGCAAGATGACCCTGGAGCACATCCACCCGGCGTCGCGGTTCGTCGCCACGGTGCGCCGCGCCATCGGCGACCGTTACGACACGGTGGTGTTCTTCCAGATCCCGGACGCCACGCGCATCGTTCGCGAATGCGCGTTCGAGGACATCTATTATGAACACTGCTCGTACTTCAGCCCCGGCTCTCTCGGGCGCCTGTTCCGCCGCAATGGCTTCGACGTGATCAATCTCGAGACCGAGTACGCCGGCCAGTACCTCACGATTGAAGCGAGACCGGCGCGCGATGTGCCGAGCACACCGCTACCCCAGGAGGACGACCTGCCCGCGCTCGCGCGCGGCGTCGCGGAATTTCCCGCGAAATGCCGGGCGACGCTCGACGAGTGGCGCCGGCGCGTGCGCGAGTCGCGCGGGCGTGGCCGGAAGATCGTGCTGTGGGGATCCGGATCCAAAGGAGTGTCGTTTCTCACGACGCTGGGCGTCGGGGACAGCATCGACTACGCCGTCGATATCAATCCTCACCGGCAGGGCTACTACATGCCGACGACCGGCCAGCGCATCGTTGCCCCGGCATTCCTGCGGGAGTACCGGCCGGATCTCGTAATCATCATGAACGCGATCTACCGGGACGAGATCGAGCGCGACCTGGACCGCATGGCGCTGCGCCCGGAGATCTTCGTACTGTGATATCGCGCGGGAGTCTCGAAGTGGCATCGGCACAGGCTTCGTGCTGCCCGGTTTGCGGGGATGGGTCTCCGGTCGATTTGCTCGAGATCCCCGCCGTGCCCGTGTACTGCAACGTGCTCTGGCCGCGGCGCGAGGAGGCGCTGCGGGCGAAGCGCGGGCCGATAAGCCTGAAGCACTGCGCGTGGTGCGGGCACGTCTTCAATGCCTCGTACGATGAGGCGTTCATGGACTACACGGCAGCCTACGACAGCTCGCTGCACTTTTCGCCACGCTTCAACCGCTACGCGGAGGAACTGGCGCGACGCCTCGTCGAGCGCTACGCTCTGCGTGGCAAGAAGGTGGTCGAGATCGGCTGCGGCAAAGGCGATTTCCTCACCCTGCTGTGCGAGCAGGGCGGCAACCAGGGCTGGGGTTTCGATCGCAGCTTCGAGCCGGCGCGCGTGGACGCCGGGCGCCGCAAGCGTATCAATTTCTCGCAGGAGTTCTACACCGCCGGCAACACGACGCGGCTGCGCCCCGATTTCGTCTGTTTCCGGCACATGCTGGAGCACATCTCGGACCCGCGCGGCTTTCTCGAGGAGCTGCGCCAGGGGTTTGGCGACCGTACCGATGCCGCGTTGTACTGCGAGGTGCCGAATGCCCTGTTCACGCTGAGGGACCTGGGGATCTGGGACCTGATCTACGAGCATTGCGCCTATTTCACGCTCGGCTCGCTTGCGCGGGCGGTGCTCTCCAGCGGATTCGACGTGCTTGCAATGGACGAGGCATTTGGAGGGCAGTACCTTTATGTCGAGATGCGGCCCGGAAAGGGCGAGGCGTTGGCTGCCGTGCCCGAGGCGCACCGGCCCGCGGCGGTGAGCCGCGGTGCTGGCGACTTCGCCGGACAGTACCGTGAGAAGGCCGGAGCGTGGCGCGAGCGCCTGTACGAACTTCGGCGGACGAACAGCAAAGTGGTGATATGGGGTGGCGGGTCGAAGGGCGTGACGTTTCTTAATGTGCTCGGTGCCGACAGCGGTATCGAGTACGTGGTGGACCTCAATCCGCACAAGCAGGGCAAGTATGTGGGAGGAACCGGCCAGCGCGTGGTGGCCCCCGAGTTTCTGCGCGAACTGCGGCCGACTGACGTGCTCGTCATGAATCCGTTATACGAGAAGGAAATAGCGGATTCCGTGCGTGCACTTGGCCTCGACTCCCGCTTGCAGTGTGTGTGAAGCTTCTGCGACACCGGAAGGGGATGCAGGGATGCGCCGCCTGGTAGCTGATACTCTGCTGATGGTCAATCGACTCGTCAGTTCCGATCGTCTGTCGGATCGGTGGAGCAGTGCCAGCGCCCTTGTATTCGCACCACACCCGGACGACGAGGTTCTCGGTTGCGGCGGCGTAATCGCTCTCAAGGCGCAGGCTGGGGCGCAGGTACAGGTCGTCGTCATGACGGACGGACGGGCGTCGCATAAGACGCTGATCGACCCGGACGAACTGGTGAGAGTCAGGCGCGCCGAAGCGGGCGAGGCGGCCACTCAGCTCGGACTTGACGCCGGCTACCTGTATCTGGACTTCGAGGATCACCGGCTGGCCGATCACCACGACGCCGCGTGCGATCGGGTGGTCGACATCATCGACCGGTTCAAGCCCGATGAGATCTACATACCGAGCAGGCGCGACGGCATCAGCGATCACACGGATACGAATCACGTCGTGCGCGAGGCGGTGGACCGTGTCGGCAAGCCAGTCGTATTGCTGGAGTATCCGATATGGTTGTGGAACGGCTGGCCGTGGACACCGGAGAGCGCGCGCCGGCAATCCGGCTCGGTGCGGGGCCGGCTCCGGGCGGCGCGCGACGTTGCGGAAATCGTGTTTGCATGCCGCACAAGAGTCAACGTGGGCGTTGTGCTGCATCGCAAGCGGGCGGCACTTGCCGCTTATCGGTCTCAACTCGAGCGCCTTGACGGCAATCCGCGATGGGCCGTGCTGTCGGATGTTGGCGACGGTGATTTTCTGCGCCGCTTCGAGACGAGCGTCGAGATCTTCCGCCGGACTGACTACCGGCCGTAACTCGACGGGAAACTGATGGAGACATGATGGAATCGATTCTGGTTACGGGCGGGGCGGGGAATATCGGCAGTGCGTTGGTGCGCGCCCTGATGGGGCGCCCGGACGCCGAAGTGATCGTTGCCGACAACTTACTGACCGGCAGCGTCGAGAAGGTGAGGATAGACGCGCGCAATCTTACCTTCATCAAGAGCGACGTCAACGACTTCAACGACATCTCCTCGCTGTTCTACCGGTTTCGCTTCACGCACGTCTTTCATTTTGCCGCTGTCGTGGGCGTCCAGAGAACACTGGAGAATCCGCTGCTGGTGCTGCGCGACATAACAGGCGTTGAGAATATTCTGCGGCTCTGCAAGAATACCGGGGTCAAACGCGTCTACTTTTCCTCGTCGTCGGAGGTGTACGGCGAGCCGTTCGAGATCCCTCAAAACGAGAACACCACACCGCTGAATTCGCGGTTGCCGTACGCGGTGGTCAAGAACGTAGGCGAGGCCTACTTGCGGACCTTTCAGCGGGAATACGGCCTTCCCTACACCATCTTCCGTTTCTTCAATACCTACGGGCCGCGGCAGAGCGAGGACTTCGTGCTGCCGAGGTTCGTCAGGGCGGCGCTTGCCGGCGCGCCGCTCAAGGTCTACGGAGACGGTTCCCAGACGCGCACGTTCTGTTACGTCGATGATACCGTGGAGGCGTGCATGGCGGTCCACGTCCAGGGCGCGTGCGAGAACGACGTGATCAACGTCGGCAGCGACGCCGAGATGAGCATCCTGGACCTGGCGCGCACCGTGATTCGCGTCACTGGCAGCGCCTCGGCCATCGAGTATCTGCCGCCGCTGCTCGAGGGTGACATGAGCCGCCGGTGCCCCGATGTCGCCAAGATGCGGGCGTTGCTCAAGCGTCCGCTCCTGTCGCTGGAGGATGGCATCTGCCGGCTGGCGGACCACTATCGGAGCGAGCACGCGCAGCCTGCGGCCGGCAAGACGCCGCAGCGCAAGGCGCGCGTGAGCAAGTCGTGATATGAAAGTTGCACTCGTCGCGCAGCCCTACGACGGAATCCTTCCGCCGCGTCAGAGCTCCATGGGGCTCATCACTTATAACACGGCCATCGAGATGGGCCGGCACGCGGACGTGACGCTCTACGGGAAGCGCAGGGCCGGAGAAGCGTCCCCGAACGACCCGCCGTTCCGCGTATCTTTTGTCTCCAGCCTGGCTGACGACGTTCTGCAGCACGCGGCTACAAACTATCCCAGGTGGGCCGGGCGGCTGGGAATCCCGGCTATCGCGGATGCGTATCCGGGCTATGCGCGGGCGATTGCCAGGGAGCTCGACCGCTCCGGCCCCGAAGTGGTGCACGTGATGAACTACTGGTCGTGGTGCCGGCGGTTCAAGAAGCGGGCGAGCCAGCGCCGCATTGTGCTCGAGATGCAGGCCGAATGGCTGTCGCAGATGGATGCCGGACAGGTTGGGCAGGCGCTGGACGCGACGGATGCGGTCGTGGGGGTCAGCGATCATATCGCCCGCCTTTTCCGCGCGTCCTTTCCAAAGTATCGCGGCGAGGTCGTGACGGCCTACAACGGCGTGAACGTCGATGACTTTCAGCCGGGCCCGGGTGCGGATGTCCGCCGCGAAGATGTCCTTCCGATTCTGTTCGTCGGGCGCGTATCGCCGGAAAAGGGCATCCACACGCTCATCGAGGCCTTCGCGCGGATTGCGTCGCGCGTCGAGAAAGCGCGCTTGGATATCGTGGGTGGAAGGGCGACGCTGCGGGAGGATTTCATCGTCGGCATCTCCTCGGACCCGCTGGTCCGCGCGCTGGGCCGCTTTTACGACGGATCCATGGGCGCCGGCTATCAACGGTACCTTGACGAACTGATCGTCAAATTGGGGCTGACGGACAAGGTACGCTTCCTGGGCCACGTTCCCCACCGGGACCTGCCGGAACGGTACCGCTTGTCCGCCGTGGTGGCCAATCCTTCGCTCAGCGAGAGCTTCGGCATTTCGATGGTCGAGGGCATGGCGTCCGGCGTGCCGGTCGTGGGAACCCGGGTCGGGGGCATGCTGGAAACGGTGGTGGACGGCGAAACCGGTTTGCTTGTGGAGCCGGAGCGGCCAGACCTGCTGGCCGAGGCCTTGGTGTCGCTGCTCGAGGACCCTGAACGGGCGAAACAGATGGGAGCGAAGGGCCGAACCCGGGCGCTGGAGCGGTTCACATGGCGTGCTCGCGCGGAGCGGCTTATATCTGCGTATGAGGTGGTTTTGAAAAAACACATTGCGTAAGACCAACTGTGCTGTTTCAGTAATGCACGCGAAGTGGGAACTTGAGCTTGCCTGCGAATTGCGGATACCGACGGTAGGCGATGGATAATCGGGCCACTGGAGGTATTGGTCATTTCGACAAGACGGGAGATTCGTTGATGGACAATCGATCGAGGCGCGAGTTTATCAAGTCGATGCTGGCAGTCGAGGCGGCACTGTACGCACTTGGTGGAAAGGCATTTGCCCAGCGCGCTCCCGGACAAGAAACCGCGGCAAGAGGCGAAAAGCAGGTAGCTCCGGGGATGGAGCGGCGCCAATTTGGCAAGACGGACATGAAGGTGAGTGCACTCGGCTTCGGCACGGCCGAAATCGGCTGGCGGCGCACGGACCAGGCGACAGTGGACAAACTGCTAAATTTGGCGCTCGACACAGGACTCAACGTAATTGACACGGCTGCGAGCTACTGGGGCGCAGAGGAATCGATCGGCAAGGCTGTTGCTCACCGCAGGGACGAGTATCTGGTCTTCACCAAGGCTGGTCACGTGGTGAACGATGAGATCGCTTGGTACAAGGGTTGGTTAGATGAAGACATCACCCGGGGAATCGATCGGAGCCTGCGGCGCCTGAAAACTGACCGGGTAGATATGGTGCACTTGCATTCTTGCGACCTGGCTACGCTCGAACGGGGCGAGGCGATCGAGGCTCTGGAGAAGGCCAGGAAAGCAGGCAAAACCCGATACATAGGCTATAGCGGGGACAATGCTGCCGCTCTGTGGGCAGTCGAGAGCGGCCATTTTGATTCGCTTATGACATCTATTAACATCGCGGACCAACAGGCAATCGAGTTGACGCTGCCCATCGCGCGCAAGAAGCAAATGGGCGTGCTCACGAAGCGCACTCTTGCGAATGCGGCGTGGATCCACCGTTCGGCTAAAGATGCCCCAGCGCCCGAGATCAAGACGTACTGGGAGCGCCTTCAAAAATTGGAATACGAATTCTTAAGCTGGTGGGCGAAAAGGGTGCGAGGTAGTAACCCCTTCGAAATTGCCCTCCGTTTCCCGATTTCCTTGCCCGGAGTCCATACGGCCGTATTTGGTAGTGCAAATCCCGACCATATTCGCCAGAACGCGGAATTCGTAAAGGCTGGCCCATTACCGAAGAACATGCTTGACGCTATTCGCGCGCGGTGGAAAGCGGTAGCGGGAGAAGATTGGGTGGGTGTTGTGTGAGCGGTGAGGGATTTTGTCTCGGCGACGCTGTGACAACAGAAAAGCCATCTACATGTTACGCAGATGGTTGAAAGTGAAGAACTGGTGGATAAGAGCTGTTTTGGCTTGTGTGGGACTCGTCTTCATTGCGGTGGCGATGGGGTCGCTAGTGATCGACGAATTCGGTGCAAGAGTCCAGTTCAGATGGTTCCTTCTAGAGCACAAAGTGATGCAACGGGTAAGTCGTCATGATGTAAGTGGAAGAGCTCTGTACGAAGCTCACTGTTCGAATTGCCATGGTGTGACGGGGGGTGGTGGTCGAGCCCCGAATTTGCGTGATTCCTTAGCGCGCGCTGGCAAGAGCGACCGCGAGCTGTTGCATGTTGTGCGATGGGGCATCCGTGATGGCGGCATGCCAGGATTTGACTCCGTCTTGAGCACGCGGCAGATTTTCCACATCATCCGCCATTTGGGAGAACTCGTCGAAATTCCGGAACAGCAAGTGCGTGGAGATCCTCGCCACGGCGAGACATTGTTCAGATCGCGCGGCGGGTGCCTGAATTGTCACACACTTGGTGCAGATGGCCGATTTTTCGGCCCGGACCTGACCCGAATAGGCACATTGCGGGGTCCCGAATATCTGCGTGAAAAACTGGTCGTTCCCGGAAAAAGCCTGGATAACAGGTTTCGAGCGGGCTTCCTTCAAACTATGAGTGGTGAAACGGTCTCAGGAATAATCGTCCATGAGGATACTTTTTCAGTTGTCATACGTGCACCGTCCGGCAAACTCCTCTCCTTCGGGAAGAGCGATTTGAAAACGTATCGGGTCGCAGCCGAAGAGTCGCTGATGCCCTCTTTCCTCAATATATTCACAGATTCCGAATTGGATGATCTTGTGGCCTTCCTGGCCCGCCAAGGGCGTCAATGAAACGGGCTTTCCTGCTTGCGTTGCTAATCGCGAGCCCAGCTCCGGCTCAAGTGAGCTACGAGAGGTTGCTGAATTCAAGAGATGAGCCCGGATCATGGCTCATGTATTCTGGCGATTACTCCGGACAGCGATTCTCGAATCTGAGATCTATCAACGTCGCGAACGTTCACCAGTTGCGCCCTGCGTGGATTTATCAGACCGAAGGCCGAGTCAGCTCAATCAATACATCTCCACTGGTAGCCGACGGTCTGATGTACATTGCCGAGCCGCCAGGAACTGTCTCCGCACTCGATGCGCGGACTGGTAACGTGGTCTGGCGCTACCGACATCCGTTGCCGGAAGGCCATGTTGTGCAATGGGTCAATCGCGGCGTGGCGATTGCGGGGCGCATCATATTCTATTTCACCCACGATGCGTATCTGCTGGCGATCGACGCCGACAGCGGCCATCTGCGCTGGAAGAAGAAGGTCGCAGAGCATACCCGCGGTCATGTGCTTGCAGCAGCGCCCTTGGTTGTCAAAGACAAGATCATTGTCGGTAGCACGGTCGGCACAAGGGCTGTTCGAGGGTTCATGGATGCCTACGACATCAAAACCGGGGAACGCATTTGGCGCTTTTGGACGATCCCGGCTTCGGGAGAGCCGAATAACGAGACTTGGTCCGGTGACAGCTGGAAAACGGGGGGGGCGGGGGCCTGGATCACGGGCTCCTTCGACCCACAACTGAACTTGCTGTTCTGGGGGACAGGCAACCCCGTTCCCGCCTATGACGGCGAGTCGCGCAAGGGGGATAACCTGTACGCCAACTCGCTGTTGGCGTTGGATCTCGATACCGGCAAGTTGAAATGGCACTTCCAGTTCACGCCGCATGATCTTTGGGACTGGGACGCGTGTCACGTGCCGGTGCTCGTGGATCGCGTGTTTCAGGGGCGGCACCGAAAGCTCATCTTGACGGCAAACAAGAACGGTCACTATTACGTCCTGGATCGCGAAAACGGCCAGTTCCTGGTTGGCGAGCCTTTTGTTCGTCAAAACTGGAGCGACGGGATCGACCCGAGCGGGCGGCCGCGGGTTCGGCCATCTGCAATTCCACGCAACGAATGGACTCTAATAAGGCCAATACTCCTCGGCGGCACAAACTGGACGAGTCCTACATATAGTCGCCAAACCGAGCTTTTCTATGTGACCGTACGGGACGATTCGGCACGCATCAAGCGCATACCCGCACCGCTTCGTTCTGGAGAAGTGTTCAACTGGGGCGGTGCCACCCAGATCCTGAGGTCCCCCGATGATTTCCACGGGATTAAAGCGCTGCATCCCGATACAGGCCGATTGAAGTGGCAGTTTGAAGTTACGCGCCCGACCTACTCGGGATTGCTATCGACTGCTGGCGGCTTGGTTTTTGGTGGTTCGATGGATGGCAATTTCTTTGCGCTTGACGCCGGGAGCGGGAAACCGCTGTGGCATTTTCAGACGGGAGGACAAATCTCCGGCAATCCCGTGACGTTCGCGATTGACGGTAAGCAGTACGTCGCTACGCCAGCGGGAAGCGCCGTAATCACATTCGCGTTACCGACCGGAACGGGTGCACGCGCAACGATCAAGCCATAGGACTACTTTGATAAAAGTGATCAACAGGCAGGCTGTTGTTGTTTTCCTCGCCTCTAAAGAAATGGAATCGAGGTGCCCAGAATGAGAGAGCTAATGGATTTGTCGGTCTTCGATCTGCCCAAGCGGTTCCTCAGGCGATTGTTCCCGGATACATATGGGCGGTTGCGGGGCGCCCGCCTGGAACGGCAACGGGCTTTGATACTTCGAAACCCCGCTTTCTGGAACAACGAGCTTTACAAGGCGGTCAAGAAAATCATAGCCGAGTCTGGTGTCGTTGTCCGTCGTGGTCCGTTTGCGGGAATGATGTACTGGCCCGTGGGTAGTCCAGGGTATTGGGCTGGCGGGACGGCCGGAAGCTTGTTGGGCTTATACGAATTGGAGCTGCACGGCGTTCTTGCCGACATCATTGAGCGAGGCTACGACAGAGTAATCGATATCGGATGCGCGGAGGGCTACTATGCTGTTGGTCTTGCGCTGCGCCTACCGAAGGCGCGGATCTACGCCTTTGACATCGACGCTGCGGCGCGTGAGCTATGTAAAGCGGCGGCACTCCTCAACAACGTGAGTGACCGGGTAATTGTTGGCCAGGAATGTACGGTGGAGTCGCTTCGAGATCTGACCGGGAAACGCTGTCTGATCTTTTCTGATTGCGAGGGTTCCGAATTGGAATTGCTTCGGCCGGACTTGGTGCCGGGCCTTGCGACATGCGACATCCTTGTGGAGTTGCATGATGTTTTTCGCCCTGGTCTGTCGGAAACGTTGCTTCCACGGTTTGCCCAATCGCATCAAATCGAGATTCTGCGCACGACTCAACGTGATCCAGACGCGTTTCCCGAACTCAATTTTCTTACCCGCGAGGAACGGCAGATGGTCCTTGACGAAAAGCGACCGGCGGCGATGACGTGGGCCATGATGAGGTCCCGGATCAATTGAGAACCTTCGTTGGGATACTTTGTATTGCCATTCTGTTGTCCGCCGGTGGTTGTAAGCCTGCCGAAGAGTCTGGCACCCCCTTTTTCCGGCAGTGGACTATCGATCCGCGGCCGAACACCGGCAAGGACTGCTGCACGGACGTGCTCATGATCGGCGACATTAACGGTGACGGCGCCCAGGATGTGGTTATTGGCGCCCAGGATGCCAAGGGCGCAAGCCTGGTGTGGTACCAATATCCAACGTGGGAGAAGCACGCCGTCGGAAGTGGAGAGTTCACCACCGACGGGCAACTGGCGGACATCGACGGAGACGGCGACCTGGATATCGTGATTGGTGCGTCCCCGGAGGGCAAGGGGGAACTCGTATGGTTTGAAAATCGATTGGCGGCTGGTCAGGAAAATTGGATTCGCCATGAGGTTGGCAAAGGCTACGTTCACGATGTGGTGGTTGGCGACGTAAATGGCGATGGCAAGCTCGATATCGTCACCTGCGACAAGAAGAAGGCCGTGCTCTGGATACAGGTAACCCCGGACCGTTTTGAAGAGTATGTGATCGTTCAGCGTCCCGGCGAGGGCATCGCGCTGGCCGATATGGACGGAGACGGCGATCTCGATCTCGTATTTGGAGGCAGCTGGCTCGAGAACTCCGGGTTTGCGAATGGGGCGCGACCGTGGAGAGTCCATCCCATCTCACCGAAGTGGCATAGCGAGACGCGCGTCGTCGTGGCGGATATGAACAAGGACGGCAAGCCGGATGTCGTCTTGAGCGTTTCGGAGGGGAAGGGTGCGCTGTCGTGGTTTGAATCGCCCAAGGATCCTCGTTCCGGCGCCTGGTTCGAGCACCCGATCGACATGGAAGTTCTCACGGGGACCCACTCGCTCCAGGTTGCCGATTTTGACGGGGATGGAAATTTGGATGTCCTAGCCGCGGAGATGCATACATCCAGGAAGAAGCGGGTGCTGGTTTATCTCAATAGGGGCGGTACATTTGAACCTATTGTCCTGTCTCGAGCCGGCTCCCATAACATGCGAATTGGCGATATTGATGTCGATGGAGACATCGACATCGTTGGAAAGAATTACGCCGGCTCCGGGCGGGTCGTCGAAATATGGGAAAACCTGACCAGTGACGCGAAGAAGTGGGCCTACCTTTCGATTGACACGAACCGCCCCGATCGCCAAAAGGAAAAAATGGGACTCGTGTTTGCCGATGCCGATGGGGACGGTTTTCCAGATGTGATTGCCGGATCCTTTCTCTATCACAATCCCGGGGGCGACTTGCGAGGAAAGTGGAGGAAGACGCTCATCGTTGACGAGAAGATGGATATTTTCTTCGCCATTGAGGTGGATGGAGATCCGTTTCCTGATCTCATCGGCATCATGGACGGCACCGTCTACTGGAACGAGGCGACGGACGCCAAGGCAACCGCCTGGAAGGCGCGGCCGGTGGGCCAGGTAGCGGCAGGGGGACGAACGCAAGGACATGTCGCGGCGAAGCTCGTTCCTGGAGCCAAGCCCCAGCTCATCTTCACGCGCGGGAAGAATTTATACGTTCTCGAGATACCGGACGATCCGCAGGCCGTCATGTGGCCGCTTCACCGCATTTCCACGCGGATCGAGGAGGAGGGGATAGCGGTCGGAGACATCGACCGGGACGGCGACCTGGACATCGCGGCCGTAAGCGCGGATGGCCACCACGTGGTCTGGCTGGAGAACCTGGGGTCGCTATCCGCGGAATGGCGGGTACATGTCGTCGGTGGTCAAGTCGATTCGTCGAAGGTTTGGATCGACCGCATCGCCCTGGCCGATCTCAACGGAGATGGCCGGCTGGACGTGATCGCCACGGAGGAGAGGCAGGACCTTGAATTGCGCGCCCATCTCTACTGGTTTGAGTGTCCCCCGGGTCCCGCGACGGGTCCATGGAAACGCCACACGATCATCCGGCACCGGTCCTTGAACAGCATGGATATCGGCGACGTCGACGGAGACGGCAGGCCGGACATTGTCGTGGCAGAGCATACGGACTTGCAGAAGAGCGAAGGCGCTCCCGATAACCTGACGGCGATCTACCTGAATCGGAAGGGAGCGGGAGCTTGGGTCCCGCATGTCATAGAGCGGGGTCCGCACTCGAGTCACCTCGGAGCGAGACTCATCGACCTGGACAAGGACGGGGTCCCGGAAATCGTTTCCATCGCGTGGAACCAGTACCGGCACATTCATCTATGGAAAAAATCCGGAACGGATCGCATCCAGTGACGACCGAACACGGGTTCGTTGTCTTCTTGTCTTGCGCCGGGCTAGGGACAAATGCTGGCCGGGTGATGGAGCGACATGGTGGGTGAAACGTTGCAGTCGAGGGCGGCGCAGGCACCGGATTTGGTCGAAATCGGGCGCTCGCAGAGCATCGGCCAGGCATTGGACGAGCTTTGGCACTACCGCGAGCTCTTGTACTTTCTCGTCTGGAAGGACATCAAGGTCAAGTACAAGCAGGCCTCCCTCGGCATTGCCTGGGCCGTTCTGCAGCCACTGCTGGGGATGCTTTTGTTCACCTTGCTGTTCGGCCGGGTAGCGAAGCTGCCGAATGATGGATTACCCTATCCGCTCTTTTACTTTACTTCGCTGCTGTCATGGACGTATTTCTCGACAGCGCTCCTCACGGCGTCGAACAGCGTGGTCTCGAACACATCCCTCGTCTCCAAAGTCTATTTTCCGCGCGTCCTGCTGCCCGCGGCGGGGGTCATCGCCTCCGTGCTCGATCTCGCCATCGCTTCCGTCATCCTCGTGGGTATGATCATTGTCTACCAGGTGCCGTTGACGCCCCAGCTAATTTTCATACCGCTCGTCCTAGTCTTGTTGATCGTCTTCGCCATGGGTGCCGGCCAGTTCCTCGCCGCGCTCAACGTCAACTACCGCGATGTGAAGCACGCGTTGCCCTTCCTGGTGCAGCTGTGGTTCTTCGCCTCCCCGGTGGTCTATCCAATCAGCATGGTGCCGGAGCGCTACCAGTGGTTGGTTGCCCTCAATCCGCTGGCGGGGATCATCGAGACGAGCCGCGCCCTGCTCATGGGGCGGCCCGTTCCGTGGGAGGCGCTTTCCATCTCCTGCGCTGTGATCGTCGTGGTATTCGTGCTGGGGCTTTGGTACTTCTGGCGCACGGAACGCCGTTTCGCGGACGTCATCTAGAGGTGGTCGAACGATGAGCAATCTGGCGCTGCGCGTCTCACGGCTATCCAAGCGGTATCGGATCGGAGAATATTCGTCCGACACGATGCTGCGGGAGGTCATCATGAACGCGTTAGCGAAGCTCGTGCGGCGGGAACGCGGAGTGGATGAGACGATCTGGGCTCTGAGCGATGTGTCCTTCGACGTCCAGCAAGGCGAGGTGCTGGGCATAATCGGGAGGAACGGTGCCGGAAAGAGCACCCTGCTGAAGTTGCTGTCCCGGATTACCTACCCCACGTCCGGAACGGTGGGCGTCAGGGGCCGGGTGGCCTCGCTGCTCGAAGTGGGCACGGGTTTCCACGAAGAGCTGACCGGGCGTGAGAACATCTATCTCAACGGCTCGATCCTCGGCATGAAGAAACGCGAGATCGATCAGCGGCTCGAGGAGATCGTCGAGTTCTCGGGCATCAGTCAGTTCATAGACACGCCGATCAAGCGCTATTCCTCCGGGATGCGGCTGCGCCTGGGGTTCGCGGTGGCCGCCCATCTCTCTCCGGACATCCTACTCGTTGACGAGGTGCTCGCCGTCGGCGATGCGGACTTTCAGAAGAAGTGCCTGGATGCCATGGACGGCCTTCGCATGAGCGGGAGGACGGTGTTGTTCGTGTCCCACAACATGACCGCCGTGGAGCACCTGTGCTCCCGATGCATCTGGATTGAGGCTGGCCGCATGCGCGCGGACGGGGAAGCGCGCGGCATAGTGAGCGAGTATATGAGGACGTTCGCTCAATCCTCGGTAGGCACCGTCAACCTTGAGGAGATTGAGACGCGCACGGGGAACGGAGAGGCTAGGTTCACGCGGCTTGAGTTCCTGAACGAGGCTGGGGAGACCGTCAACTACATCCGCAGCGGCGACAAGCTTACGATACGAATGTACTTCGTCGCGCACAAGCGCTTGCGGGATTTGGTCGTCGGAATTAATTTTCATTCCGAGTACGGGACACTGCTGGCTGCCAGCAATAACTGGTCAACCGGCAACGATATCCCGGTTGCGGATCCTGGAGAGGGCTACGCCGATTTCCAAATCGGTTGTCTCTATCTCTTACCGGGTCGTTACTACCTTTCCCTCTGGCTCGGCAAGTCGAGCAACCTGCACGATGTGTTGAAGAACTGCATTGCGTTCGATGTGGAACCTTCGGATTACTACGGCTCCGGCAGGGGCATCGAAAGCCGTTTCGGATTGATGTTTTTCCCTTCGCGCTGGAAAACCGTGCCTCCTCAGGAACGCTCCGGCGTCATTGGCGAACCTCGTCGCGAGGCTCGAGGACAATAGTCAGCGGAAAAATGCGCGTGACCACGGAGCAGGCTGAACAGCGCGTCAGGGGGACATCGGAACTGTTCGACGACTTTAGCGACCGTCGCCCCCGGGGCGCCGTGATCGGATCCCGCTCCACGTGCGGACATCGGCGGCTGGGAGTGGATGCGGAAGGGGTATTGAGCATCGACAATGGGGCGCTGCGGATCGCTCCTCTCGTCGAGGCCGGGTTTGGACGAATCGTGCTCGGCTATGGGCCGGTAGCGACATGGCCCGGATTGGCGTTTGCAGTGTATATGCTCAACGGGCACAACACGGCCCAGGCCGAGCCGTTGCCCGACACGTTCCGTCAGCGCCTCAACTCGTGGTTGAGAGGCAGCCGGACCGAGTCAACACGGCGGCGATTGATGCAGTGGCTGTTCAGCGGACGAGTCCGTCGGGTACTGCGCCAGTTCCGAAGGTGGAAACGCTCCGGGAAAGGCGGCCGGCCGGTGGCGTTGCTGGACGAAAACCTTGCGGTCGGCTGGTTCGCGAGCGCCGACACGCCGGATCCGCGGGTCGAAGGCAACGCATTCATCATGCATGCCCTGGGACCCGAGAACGGAGAACTATGGGTCGGGAACCCCTCGAGCCGCACCCGATCGCTGCGGGGCGTGCAGAACCTGCCGCTCTATTTCGTCGCCATCATGCGTGGGAAGGGCACTGTTTACTACGTTGCGTCGTTGGATGGCGCACCGGGGCTGGCGCCTTATCCCTGGCTGCGACCGGTAGGCGTCGATTCAACCCGTTACCCGGAACAGGCATACGTAGGCATCCATCAGAGCGTGCTTGGACAAATCGGCTGGCGGCTCGATACGCGCGTCCAGGGAATCCGCGTTGCCGGGGTGGCCGGCTATGAGGCCTGGTGTGGCGGCGCGCACGCAGCCGACAGATTGTCACGCGCTGGCGGTCCGGCCAGCATCGAGGGTGAGGTTGGTGGTCCATGGCAGATCCTGACGGAAGGGATACGCGGGGCCGGTGCGGGCGCAGGCGACCATTCCTCGGCAACGATGGCCGTCCTCGATCCCGCTGCGTCAAGCGGCTTGATACTCGCCGTGGCGACGCCGGGGAAAGACACATCGAAACGGATCGGCCTGGTGTGGCGGTGCCTGGACGAACGAAATCACTGGCGCCTGGAGATCGGCAGCGGGGCCTGCGAGGTGATTTGCGTTACGGAAGGCAAGCCTCACGTGGTGTTGTCGCAGGCGCTGGGTGGCTCGGCCGCATGGGAATACCGCTTGCAGGTCCTTGATGACGGGCATCGAATGAGGACCTATGTGAATGGCGAGCCGATGACCGACGAGTGGATCATGGATCCGCGGCTGAAGGAGGCGACCAAGGTCGGAGTCCTGTTTCACGAACCGGTTGCCAACGAAGGCACGATCCACTCGTTCGAAGCGCATCCACGACGGTTCCGGTTGCCTGACCTCCTCGACATGGGGGGACCCTGGCTGCGCACGGGCGATCGCGTTGTGATAGCGGACGATTTCTCGGGGAAGCAGGCGGACCTCGATGGCCGGGAGACGCCGGTGGGCCGGGCACGCTGGAAACGCGTGATCGGCGACGGCGTGATCGAGCTCGACGGACGGGGATCCGCCCGCGTCCGGGGGAGCCCGCAGGAGCCATGTCCGGGACGCACGGCGTACTGCGTGGACTGGCCCCATGCGGATTTCGTGGACCTGGAAGTCACGATTACTCCGCCAGGGAATCGAATCGGGCACGGGCAGAGGACGACCGCCGGATTCATTATCTACCAGGATTCCCGCAACTACATGACGTTGAACGCCTATCGGGCTGACTACTACGGTGGCGGATCGGTTTCAACCTTCTTCAAGTTCAACGGATTCGAGGACATCTACGACGCCATCTGGAGCAACGTGGGCAACCGGGTAACCTACGGGAAGCCGCTGCGCCTGCGGTTGTGCTGTGATGGCGAGCGGTATCTCGTGTTCATTGACGATGAACCGGTCCTTTACCGGGCGTTTCGGGATGTCTACCCGGACGTCGGCCGGCTGCGGATAGGCAAGGTCGGTATCCTTGCCAACTGGGAGTTCGGGACGGACACGGGCAGCACGTTCGAACAGTTCAAGCTGCGCGCCTGACGATGAGCGAATTTCCCTGGAAGTTGCTGTCCGAACTGCGCTGCCCGTACTGCGCATCGTTGCTCGAGGCGTCCTTGAAGCTGTCGGCGACAAGCGCGGGGATGGAAAACGGCACGCTGCGCTGCGACTGCTATGAGTATCCGGTGGTCATTGGCATTGCAGTGCTCCGGCAGATGGGGCCGGTTGCATCAACCCGGAACAACGCCGTCGAGCGCCTTCGCGCGGGCGACGTGGAAGGCGCCCTGATGTGGCTGCTCGATGCCGGCAGCGCTCCCGGAGTTGCGGGACCTGTCACTTCGCCCGGGAACAGCGGACGCGCGCATTCCCTTTTCCGGAAAGTGCGCGAATTCTTCCGGCCCGCGTCCAGGTCGCTGCCCGACACGCGAATGCTGCAGGCGGAAGGGTTCGAGGCGGCATTGAAGGCCATGAGACCCAGGGGTTATGCGAGCTACCTGTTTCATCGCTTTGCCAATCCGAGCTTTCTCGGGGCGATCCCGCCGCTTATCGTGCTTGGCGACGCCTGCCGGCGCGGCCCGCGACAACGCCTGCTGGACCTGATGTGTGGTACGGGACATTCGAGCGCGACGATCAGAGCGCTGTGTCCGGAAGTCGAAGTCATCATGGCTGACGTCGATTTCGTCAACTTGTTCATTGCCCGAAGTTTCCTCGCTCGCGATGCGGTGGCATTGTGCCTCGATGTGGAAATCCCGTTGCCGTTCCTCGACGAGTCGATCGATGCCGTTTTTTGCCTGGACGGACTTCACTACGTGCGGTCCAAGATTGCGTTGCTCGAGGAAGTGGATCGAATCGTGAGCCCCGACGGCGCATGGCTGTTTGCGCACATGCACAACGCAAGAGGCGCCAACGTCAATCCCGGCGCGCCGCTTGATGCGCAAGGCTACTTGCGGCGATTCACTTTTGGCGAGCAGCGACTGCTGCCAGAGACCGAAGTGCTTCGCCAGTTCAAGGACGATGGTTGCCTCGATCTCACGCATCAGCCGCCCGCCTCTGTTCTGGATTCCAGCGACGCGCTGACCCTGGCCGGTGCTCGCACGGAGCGCCTTTGGACGCGGCATTCGGGCCTGGACGACGCCCTGTCCCGGCGTCCCGACCGGCTCGCTTTCAATCCCCTGTATCGGCTCGAAAAGGCGACCGATGGGCTGGTCGCCAGAGCGGCATGGCCGTCGGAGTCGCTGCGAACGGAGTGTGCGGGTGCCAAGCCGCTCCTACACGAAACCGTGCATCTTCGCTCACTGGCGGTGGAACAATTTGCTGCAGCTCGTGCCGGCGAGAAATTGTCCGACGAGGTGCGGGCCCTCATCCGGTCGTTTGTGCTGGTGTCTCTGCCCGAGGGCTATCCGCGAGCAGAGCTGGCGGCCCACTAGGCAAGTGCCGTGACGCAGGCCGATCCCGTTCCCGCCGAGAAGCGCACTACGAGCGAGACATGCCGCCTTTAGAGTGACGCCGATTTCGATGTCCATCCCTGATCTTATGGAGCGTGGCAGGCAGCGCCTTGCGCGGCTCGGGGCCGCGTGCAGGCGCGCCTTCGGACTGGTTGCGAAAATCGGATCGGGTCCCGGGGCGGGGCTACGTTTCGACGCAGGCCAATACACACAGCGGTTTGCTTCGGGCCAATACGAGCGTCCGGTGCAGGAAGCGCTCGCCGTAGCGGTGAATCGCGGTGACGTGTGCTACGACGTCGGCGCCAACCTGGGTTTTTTCTCGATTCTGCTCAGCCGGCTCGCCGGACCGGCCGGGTCAGTCTATGCGTTCGAGCCGGTGCCGGAGAACGCGTGCACCATCGAACGCAATGCGCGCTTGAACCGCCTGGACAACATCAAGGTCGTGCAGATGGCATTGAGCAGCGTGGATGGCAAGGAGGAGCTGTTGCTTGCCCATCACATCGGAGGGGCGGTTCTGAAGAGCGCTGGAACGCCGCCCGATCTTGCCGGCAGCCTGGTGGTGGAGACGGCGACCCTTGACACACTCGTCGAGCGCCGGCGGATCAAGCCGCCGAACATCCTGAAAATTGACGTCGAAGGTGCCGAGATGGAGGTGCTGAAAGGCATGGAACGGGTGCTGCGGGAATGGACTCCGACCGTTCTTCTGGAACTCGACGACGAAGCGGCGGCGGCGTGCGAGGAAAAGGTATCCGTGTGCCGGTCGTTCCTGCACGACCTCGGTTATCGAACCGAGCTGCTGCCGAATTCCTACCCGGATGGCCGGTGGTTCGTGCGGCACTTCCTGGCAAGGCCAGCAACCCCTACGATAACGAACCGAAACGCTTGATCGTTCATACTAGGATAGCAGCGGATTTATGCGATACTTTGTCGTAACTAAGCCGCCCAACTCCTTGGAAAATCGGAAAAATGGGGCATCCGAAAGTCAGTATCGGACTTCCCGTCTATAACGGGGAAAACTTTCTGTCCCAGGCACTCGATTCTCTTCTCAGCCAGACGTACTCCGACTTTGAGTTGGTCATTTCCGACAACGCCTCAACCGACCGGACGAAGGAAATTTCGCAGGCCTGCGCAGAAAGGGACAAGCGAGTCCGGTACTTCCGATATGAGACGAATCGAGGCGCTGCGTGGAACTTCAATAACGTGTTTGAGTTGTCCGCCGGGAAATACTTAAAGTGGGCGGCGCACGACGACATCTGCGCTCCGGAATTCCTGGAGCGCTGTGTCGAGGTGCTGGAGCGTGACCCCGGGATCGTTGTTTGCTTTTCGAAAACCGTACAGATCGACGCGCACGGGCGTCATGAGAGGAAGAGAGATCATATTGAATTGCCGAATCTTGGCTCGGCGAGGGCCCACGAGCGGTTTCATGACATGATCGCGATCCCGCATGAATGTGAAGCGGTTTTTGGGGTCATCCGAAGGGACGTCTTGAGGCAAACACCCCTTATCGGCAATTACATTTCATCGGATCGGGTCTTGCTGGTCTTGCTCAGCACTTACGGCCGGTTGCATGAGCTACCCGACTACCTTTTCTTCCAGCGGGAGCATGCGGGACGCTCGGTCAGAGGGAGGGAACATGAGGTGACAAGTTGGTTCGACCCGGCGCGGGGACAGGTGATTGTGTTCCCATTCTGGAGAATTTCCTGGGAATTTGCTATGGCGGCAATCAGGGGAGGCACGGGAGTCGGCGAGCGGCTGCGCTGTCTTGGGGAAGTCGTCAAATGGGGAAAGCAAGAATGGCGGGACTACAAGGGGGACCTCAGTTCAGGTGTGGATCGCGTGCTCCTGCTGCGAGGGCAGCGCCCGATTTACCGTCCCCTCAAGACTTGGATTCTCTCTGGTCGACTCAAGCTCCCGAGCTGGCTGGCCACCTCGATAGCGTTAATCGTCATGCTGGTCGTAGAAGGATGCTCCAGGATTTTTGGAGTCGATAAGCAAGAGCGTCGGTAGCATCGGCGGGTAGGGGTCATGTGGCCGCAGGCCTTCCTGGGGGCATGGAAGCACAGTCAGCGATAAAGGAGCGGGGCCTGACGGCGCCCTGTCCCTGCCGGGCTGAAGGAGAGACGGCGTCTCAATGTGTGGGCTTGCTGGGATGATGGGTTTTCAGGGTGCGAGTCCCCGGCTCGATGTGCTCACGCGCATGGCCGACGCGATTCGTCATCGAGGTCCGGACGATCACGGCGTTCATGTGTCCGGGACCGTCGGGTTTGCATTCCGGCGATTGTCGATTCTGGATCTCTCGGTGGCGGCCCACCAGCCGATGCTCAGTGACGATGGGCAGGTCGTCCTCGTCTTCAACGGAGAAATCTATAACTATGTGGAGCTTCGCGAGGAGCTGAAAGTGCTCGGGCATTCGTTCCGTTCGACCGGCGATACGGAAGTGCTCCTGCGAGCGTATCTCCAATGGGGGACTCACTGTGTCGACAAATTCAACGGCATGTGGGCCTTCCTGCTCTACGATGGCCGATCTCGTCGGGTGATCGCCTCGCGCGATCGATTCGGCAAGAAGCCGTTGTATTGGTATCGCCATGCGTCCTATCTGCTCTTTGCCTCCGAGATCAAGGCAATCCGCGCATCGGGATATTATCAGGGGGAACCGAGCTGGCCATTAGTGGCTCAGTGGTTCTATGGAGGATCGCTCGACCAATTGCCGACGGATGGAAAGACCTTCTATGCCGGGATCGAGGAGGTGCGTCCCGGCACGGTGTTGGAGATCGATCTCGATGGGCGCATGACGCCCTGGTCCTACTGGACGGGGCCGAATCGTGGCGAGTCTAAGCCTGAGTCGGTCGAGGGTCAGTTCAGTCGTTTGTTTGAAGATGCCGTCAGGATCCGGCTGCGCAGCGATGTGCCGATTGGTTTGTTCCTGTCCGGCGGCCTCGACTCCACCTCCATCGCCTGTGCGGTAGCTAGACTGCGAAGGCCGGGCAGTGTCGATCGGTCGAACCGTTTCTTTGCCTTCGCCTTTGAATCGGAGGCCTTTGATGAGCGGGCCTATGTCGGCGAGACCGTCCGTCAAACGGGTGTGGAACTCGTGCCCTATCATCCAGACGCAAAGGAAATTTGGAATCAAATCGAACGGATGCTCTGGTTCCAGGACGAACCGGTCCACTCGCTAGCTCCTGTGATTACGTTCGGATTATCACGCCTGGCTGCGGAACGCGGTGTGAAAGTCATCTTGAATGGCGGCGGTGCGGACGAATATCTTGCCGGTTATCTCAGTTTTTTTGACGCGCACTGGCAGGACGTGATTAGAACCAGGGGGCCGCTCGCGGCATGGAACGAGATCCAGGCCTACACCAAGCTGCATGGGGGAGAGGCTCGCCGACGAATGGTCCATTGTCTTCGCCGTGCCCTGCAGGCTGTGCTCGGTCACCTGCCTCCATACCGACGTCTTGCACAATGGAAAAACCAGCGGGCCGTGCGAGCGCATCCGTGGTTTACGGAAGAACTGTTCGCATCGTTCACGGCTCGAGAGAACAACCGAGGCGGTCTCTCGTTGGCGACGGCCCTGCAGCACGCGGTCGGACAGGCGCCACTGCCGATTTATCTCCGGATCGAAGACCGTAATTCGATGGCGCACTCGATCGAAGCGCGAATGCCCTTCTTGGACCATCGGTTGGTTTCGCTTGCGACGTCGTTGCCGAATGAATGGAAGACGAGGGGCGGGTGGAACAAGGTTGTGTTGCGCGAATCCATGCGCGGTCGTATCCCCGAGTCGGTTCGCACGCGACATGAGAAATGGGGCTTCCCAATTCCGACCCGCCAGTGGGTGGCTCACGACTTGTATCAACCCATCCAGGATATGTTGAGCAGCCAGCCGGCCCGAGAACGAGGGATCTATCGAATGGACGCGATCAGGCGCGACCTGGAACTCCATCGATCCGGGCAGAAGGACATTTCGGCCGATGTGCTGAAAGTGGTCCAATTCGAGCTCTGGTCGAAGCTTGGGAAGCGGTCGATTCCACTCCCTGCGTAATTAAAGTGCTTCTTAAGCAGGGATGAACAAGACAACATGAGCGCTTGGCATAAAGCGACCGGAGTCCTTCCTCTGGTGCCTGACATCGGCATCGTGACGCTCGTGCCGCAGGAATGGCATGGACCGTGGCACACGCGACAGCATCTGATGAATCGTCTCGCGCGCTACTTCCCGATCGTTTGGGTAAATCCGCCTCGCGGCTGGCGCGAAAGCCTCGCGCGGATGGTGCATTCGAAACCGGACGAGCGTTCCCGCGCTGCCGATCCGATCGAAGCCATTATGGTCCACGACTGGAAATGGCTCCCCAAGCTGTATAGACCGCGGGCGGTCGCGGAACTTTTCAACCGGCTGCGGCTCGCGGGTGCTGCACAGCGGCTGCGGTGGTGCGGCTGCCGCCGCATCGTGCTTTATCTCTGGCGGCCGGAGTTTGCCCCGGCGCTCGATCTCATGCCGTACGACATGAGCTGCTACCACATTGACGACGAGTACACGTTCTCCGCGACGGAGAGACCGATCGGAGCGGGCGAAGAGCGACTGATCCGGCGTGCCGACCAGGTTATCATTCACTCTCCGGCGCTGCTCGAGAAGAAGGGTCACCTCAATCCGCGTACTCTGTTCGTCCCAAATGGCGTGGACTATGCTGAATATGCAACGCCACGGCCGGAACCGATTGACATGCGTGAGATTCCCCATCCGCGCGTCGGATACACTGGGGCGATCAAGTTGCAATTGGATTTTCCGTTGCTTGTCGAACTTGCGCGGCGCCATTCCGGCTGGTCGTTCGTATTCGTCGGTCATCGCGGCAACGTCACCGGTCAGGAATCGTTTCTGGCCGACCTCGTTCGCCTGCCAAACGTGTACATGATGGGTGAGCGGCCGGTGACGGATCTTCCTGCTTACGTGCAGCATTTCGACGTCGGCATGCTGTGCTACGTCGTGAACGACTACACGAAGTATATCTATCCGCTTAAGTTGCACGAGTACCTCGCGAGCGGTCGGCCAGTGGTGGGCAGCCCGATCCGAACGCTTCAGGATTTCACGCACATCATTACGCTCGCGAGCGGTCCTGACGAGTGGTCGCGCGAGCTGGCGGCCGCTCTTGCACCCTCGGCCCTTTCTATCGAGAACGTGCGCGCCCGCCAGGAGGTTGCTCGGGGCTTCGACTGGGGGCGTCATGCGGCGACCATTGCCCGCACCATCTGCGAGCGGCTCGGGATGGAGCGGGCGGCGTGCGTCGATTTCACGGAAACGCCTAAGGCCCCCTAGACGTGTGGGATACCTAAGTTCAATACGGCTCGCTGAAAAACATTGGCTACACACCAAGTCAAATATGCAGGTGATGCTGATCGGGATCGATGGAACGGTTACGTCCGGAAACATCCGGAAGCGAGTCATTTCCATTTGTTTGGCTGGCGGGACGTCATTCACAGGACCTATGGTCACGCGACCTACTATCTCATGGCGATTGACGAAGAAATGGATGCCACCCCACGGCGCGCGGAGAAGTTGAGACACTCTGTGGAGGGCATTCTTGGAGTACTTCCCGTAGTCCACTTTAAGCACGCGATCTTTGGAAATTTCCTGGTTTCTTTGCCATTTGTAGATGGTGGAGGCATCCTTGCCAGTTGCAGGGAAGCAGAGGACATTCTGCTGTCCGAAGTCATCAGGCTCGGTCGGGAGGTGGGAGCTGCCAGGATAGAACTGCGCCAGGAGCGGATTCTCGCGCCCTGCGACAAAAAGGACGCCTTTTGCAGTGAGGGTTCTCGGGTTCCACTGAAGCTCACCACGAGGTCCGACAAGGTTCGGATGCTGCTGAACCTGCCCAAGTCTTCAGAGATGCTTATGAAATCCTTCAAGTCAAGGCTGAGAAGTCAAATTACAAAGCCGTTGAAGGAAGGAATGACCTCCAGGGCAGGTGGGGCAGAGCTGTTGGAGGATTTCTACAAGGTCTTCCTGGTCAATATGCGTGATTTGGGGTCTCCAGTTCACTCCGTGCAGTTGATGCGGCATGTCCTTGGTGAATTTTCGGAGCGCTCCAGAATATTTGTGGTCTACAAATCGGAAGAACCTGTGGCCTCAGCACTGGTGGTCGGACTTGACAAAGTATTACGGAATCCCTGGGCCTCCTCCCTTCGCAAATATGCTTCCCTGAGTCCGAATATGCTCCTGTATCTGCGTATGCTCGAATACGCCTGCGACAATGGCTATCGAGTCTTCGACTTCGGCCGCTCCACCAGGGGTGAAGGAACCTTCAAATTCAAGGAACAATGGGGGGCTGTGCCGGCGCCACTGCACTGGTATCTCATGTCCCCGGACGGCAAGCCGATCGACGCGGAAAAGCCGGCGACGCAAGGATTTGAGAGGGCGGCACATTATTGGAAAAAGCTTCCCCTCGTAGTCACCAAGATTATTGGCCCTCGCATCAGAAAACATATAAGCCTTTAGGGCGCCCTTGCAATTTGTCTGGCAATGCGTATAGGAAGAACCCTGCCGCCGGCAGCAGCCCCGATCGGGATTATCGAAATTGTGTCGGGAGTCCGCGGGATCTTTCACGGCCAGAAGGAGCTTGAGCGTTTCCGGTCCGAGCTGAAGGAGCACTTTGGAGTCAAGCATTGCTTTCTTGTCTCTTCGGGAAAGGCGGCATTTGCCCTGATCCTTCAGGCCCTCAAGGAGTTGTTTCCGGCCAGGGACGACGTCATCATTCCCGCGTTTACCTGTTACACGGTTCCCTCGTCTGTTATTCGAGCAGGACTCAGGCTCCGACTATGCGACCTGCACCCGGACAGTCTCGATTTCGACTTTGCAAAACTGTCCGCCATGCTGTCCCAAGCTCCGATTCCTGCCAACGACGCCGGGGGCCCGGTCAAAAAGTTGCTTGCCGTCGTTCCGACCCATCTATTTGGGTTTCCATCCGATGTGCGCAAATTGCGGGAATTGATTCAGGATCGGGGAGTGACTGTCGTTGAGGATGCTGCGCAAGCTATGGGTGAGATCTGGGACGGAAGAAAACTGGGAACCCTTGGCGACATCAGCTTCTTTAGTCTCGGGCGCGGGAAAGCTTTTTCAGCTGTTGAGGGAGGAATCATCCTCACGGACCGGGACGATATTGCCGAAGTCCTGAATCGTCGTGTGGGCAGCCTATCCGGTTACGGGTTTCCGCAGTTGATCAGCGTGGTTGCGAAGGCGGCTGCGTTGATGATTTTCACCCATCCTTTACTCTTCTGGATTCCGCGCTCTGTGCCCTTTCTGAGGCTCGGCGAGACCCTTTTCGATCCGCATTTTGAGATTCTCAAAATGTCACCGTTTCAGGCAGGCCTAACAGCAAACTGGATGGGAAGACTGCAAGAAATGCGAGACGCGCGAAAGGCAAATGGGCGACGGTGGTTGGGGATCATTGGAGAGATCGGGGGGCGTGGATTATGTTTTCAGCTTTCTCAATTGCTTAGTCTCCTCAGATTCCCGATCAGAATCCGCGATGTTGAGAAGAGAAAAACGTTGCTGCGGGAGAGCGCGACCGAGGGTGCCGGCATCATGCCGGTCTACCCCGAGTCGATCAACCGTCTTTCCGAACTGAGAGGAGACGTTCCGCTGGAAGGTTTCCCCGTTGCCGAGCGTTGCGCGAGGGAACTCGTGACGTTGCCTACACATGGCTATGTCACGCAGAAAGACGCGACGGTAGTGCGCCGACTGCTATCCCGCGCCGCGACTTCGGAAGGCTCTCGATCCGCATGAAGAACGTGCTGCACTTGTGTGAGAGTTCGGACACGGGCGGGGCGGAAAGCATTCTTATCAGCCTCGTACAGGGGCTCGACAAAGACCGCTACAGTTCCGTGGTCTGTCTGCTGAGTGACGGCTGGCTCAAGGTCGAATTGGAGAAACGGCGGATCGAAACGGTAGTGATTCCTCAACCGCGTTCACTTGATTTCCACTGGCTCGCCCAGGCTTACCGGCTGGTCAAGGACAGGGGCATCCACGTCATGCATTCACATGAATTCGCCACAAACGTGTATGCGAGCATCCTTTCCATAGCAACGGGCATTCCAGTGGTCACGACGGCCCATGGAAAAAACTATTATGCGGAAAAATGGCGCCGGCGCGCGGCCTACAGGTTTGTGGCTTGGCAGTCCACGATGGTGGCTGTTTCGGACGACCTGAAGCGGTTTTTGGCGCAGCGGGTCGGGATTCCCCTGGATAACATCCGGGTCATACATAATGGCGTCGACCTCAGTCGGTATACTGTCCTGGACGGAAGTCGTGCGGTCCGGGAAGAGCTTGGAATCGGCGCCGGCCAGCGCGTGATCGGTACGGTTGGCAATTTATTCTCGGTAAAGGGGCAGACCTACTTGCTGAAGGCGTGCAAGGCGGTGGCAATCGCCGTGCCGGAACTTCTGCTGCTGGTAGCCGGTGAGGGGGATCAGCTGGGACCCCTCCAAAAGGAGGCTTCCGCGCTCGGAATCGAAGGCAATGTCAAGTTCTTGGGGTTTCGCGACGATGTTCCCTCCCTGCTTCAGGCGATGGAAGTCTTCGTGCTGCCTTCCCTCTCGGAAGGGCTTCCGCTCGCCGTCCTGGAGGCCCTGGCTCTGCGGAAGCCGGTCGTGGCCACCAGTGTCGGGGGGATACCGGAAATCGTGGAGGACGGAGTCACCGGATATTTGGTGCCTCCGAAAGATCCGCAAGCGCTCGCGGACAAGATACTACTGCTGCTTCGCGATCCCCGGACGGCTGCCAGCTTTGGACAGGCCGGACGGAAGACGGTGGAAGAGGCTTTTGGCTTGGAGCAGATGGTGCGGAAATACCAGGCGCTTTATGACATGAGTTCCTGAAATTCGCGATTGTCCGCGCAGATCCGGTCGAGCCGATACTGACGCGCGTGTAATGGCGGCACAGCGAATTGTGGCCGACATTGAGGGTTGCTTTTCATGATGAAGCGAAAGGTTCTGATGATTTGCTACTATTTCCCGCCCATCGTTACGTCGGGGGTGGCGCGCAGCTTGGAATTCGCGAAGCTGTTGCCGCAATTCGGGTGGGAACCACTCGTACTCACCGTGAAGCACTCCAAGGATCGATGGGTCGAGGCTAGCCTCGGTGGGGATCCGAAAGGGATTCGGGTGGAGCGCACTTTGGAATGGAACCTGGCGGGCCTCGCCGATTTTCTTCACGGCTGCTGCTGTCGTGTTGCCCGGCTCTTCGGAAAGAGTCTCACACATAATCTCTTCCGGGAGTATCTCTGCATTCCGGATTCCCAAATAGCCTGGTTCTCGACGCTTCCTGCGCGAAGGTCAGCACGCGAATGTGACTTAATCTACGTAAGCTGTTCGCCGTTCAGTTCATCCGTTAGCGCCGCCATCGTGAAGCGGCTAACCGGGCGGCCCTTGGTCGTCGATTTCCGTGACGCGTGGTCTCTCAATCCGCACACTCACCTTCGCCCGCTTCACCGCGCGATCATCAGTCGTTTCGAAAGTTTCGTTCTCAGCGCCTGTGACGCTCTGATAGTGAACACGAATGGAGCGGCGCGGCTTTATGCCACCGCTTATCCGGAGCACCGTGAGAAGATCGTCACAATTCCAAACGGATACGACGTGCTTACCCCGGTGGATCGAAGGGCCATCGAGGGTGACTTTCAAATCATGCACGTCGGAACATTCTACGGGTCTCGAAATCCGGACGCGCTCCTGGAGTGTCTCGCCGAGATGGGGAGGGATGACATCGTATTCGTCCAGATCGGGGGGAGTTTCCAATCCTACGAGCATTTCAAGGAAAGGGTGAGAATTAAGATAGTGCCTCCTCTCCCCAGAGAGCGGGCGCTTGAGTTGATGCGTGAGGCATCGCTTCTCTATCTTAAACAGGGATGGGAACCGGGCATGTCGGAATACATTGCAGTTGGGGCGAAAACATATGAGTACCTTGCAACCGGCCTTCCAATTCTTGCCGAAGTACCGCCTGGCGACAACGCCGAGCTTGTCCGGAAATATGCGTCAGCCGGATATGTTGTGACTTCCAATACGTGCGCGGACCTTCGTCATGCTGTCGAACGTGCCTACGACGCTCGTTCGCGGGCAAGTGTCGCGATCCATCCTGAGTTTTTGAAAAAGTTCTCGAGACGAGAACTTACTAGGCAGCTTGCAGTCCTGTTTGACCGGGTGACCGCCTGATCTCGTGACGGTCGGTATGGCTGTTCGGCCTCAAAAAATAGACGTAGAAATTGTTAAGCAACTCAGACAAATCGATGATCTATAGTTCTCGCATGGCGTGGCAGCAATCACGTTACAGAGCGTCGGCCCGAGGCATATCATATTGTGATAATTGAATCGTCGGGTTCTCCTGAGACTTGGGAGCCATCAACTCCTCGGAGGTTATGGAATGCGGGTACTATGGTTCGGTCATAATCTCGCATATCCGCCGGTGCGTGGGGTTCTGCAGCGAAACTACAATCTCTTGCGAGAGGCGGCAAAAGAGTCCGAGGTGCACGTCCTCGCATTTGACCAGCCGCCCACACGACCGCCCGGCGTCAGCGCCGAGGATTGTGCCGAAGCCCTGCGTAAATTTTGTGTTCATGTTGAATGCGTGCCTCTCGCAAATGGCGTTTCCAAGAGTCCCTATTGGCTTGGCCTGCGTGGTTTGCTTTCGCGGAATGCCTATGATCTCAACTGGTTGGCGTCTCATTCGATGGTAGCTCGCCTTCGACGTACGGTAGAGCGGGTCAAATTTGACATTGTTCACTTTGACACGCTCGGCCTTGCCCAGTACAGAACGCTCGTGAATGGGGTGGGGACAGTCTTGAATCACCACAATATTGAATCCTCAATGATGGAGCACCGCGCGGCGACGGAAACACGCCGTGTTCCTCGGCAGTACTGGCGCTGGGAGGCACAAAAGCTACGTCGCGCAGAACGGGATTACTGTCCCCGATTCTCCGTAAACTTAGTCGTTTCACCTGAGGATGGAGAGATACTTGCTCGACACGTCCCCGGCGTTGAGGCGAAGGTAGTTGCAAATGGTGTCGACACGGAGTATTTCACTCCGCGAGCGGACCCTGGCGGGAATACGTTGTTGTTTTGTGGCGGGTTGGATTGGTATCCGAACGGCGAAGCCATGGCCCATTTCTTTGATCAGATATGGCCGCGGCTTACACGGCGGCGTTCAGACGTTCGTGTAGTCGTGGTGGGAAGAAGACCTCCGAAATGGCTGACGCAGCTTGGCGATTCCGATCGTCGCATCCATGTCACCGGATTTGTCGATGATGTTCGACCGTACTTCAGAGAGGCGACAGCCTATATCTGTCCAATCAGGGTCGGTGGGGGCACTCGACTCAAGATTCTTGACGCTCTTGCGATGGGTATGCCTTTGGTCGGCACGACCTTCGCCTGCTCCGGAATCTCAGTCCAGGACGAGAGACATGTTCTTTTGGCCGACGCCCCAGAGGCCTTTGTTACGCAGGTACTACGAGTTCTAGCAGATCCAGGTCTACGCGCGACCTTGGCTGCTCAGGGTCGAGACCTGGTGTGCCATGACTACTCGTGGCCGGTTGTCGGTAGGGGTCTTCTCCTCGCCTACAGGGAGGCCGCCTCAGTTGCAGTACGGAAATCCGAGCCCCATCTTTGTTGTGGTTGAGCATGAACTGCGAAACGCGTACTCCCCCATCAGACAAGACACAGATCCTGTTCCTATTTCCACTTGTCTATCGGCCGCTAAAGGTCAATGTTGCCAGGCGATTTGAGCTTCTCTCGCAATGGTACCGCGGCCACATCTTTTCCCTTAGCGGCACAAAACAAAGAAACGTAGCCCTGTCAAACTTTCGTTTTCACTCTGAGAGGTCAGGGGCCAGTGCCGCAAGTCGGTTTTTCCTGGGAACTTGGGTTCAGACAGTTGTTCCCCTCCAAATTTTGTGGGGTAAGTCCCGGGCGGGTGTAGTCATTGCATATGACCCTTACAGGTCCGGACTAGCCGCTCTGGTTTTGAAGTACTTGCTCCACACCAAAATGATTGTTGAGCTTAATGGGGACTATCACAAGACAGAACCGGGACGATCTGATTCCATGAAGGTCCTTATGAGGGCTCTATTTAACCTCAACCTCCGAGCGGCTGATGCCGTCAAAGTTCTGAACGCTGACCAAGAAGCATTTTGTCGACGCCTTCTCCCGCACAAGCCTATATACCGATTTCCTGACTTCGTGGCCAGCGATTATTTCGGGTCACTTCAAACTTATCAGGGTGATTATTTGTTGTCCATCGGGCACCCTTTTGATCTCAAGGGTATGGATGTGCTAATTGCCGCATTTAGACAGATCGCAGATAAACATCAACAGATGAGCCTAAGGATCATGGGTTATTGTCCACAACGAGATCTTGCTAAGTACAAGGAGATTGCTGGTGGTCACCCGCGAATAGTTTTCGTTGAACCTGGCTGGATAGAGGATGTTGGTGAACAAATGAGAGGTTGTTACGCGCTTGTGAATGCCGCCCGTTCGGAAGCGATGGGCCGAGTTCACATCGAGGCGATGGCGTGTGGCAAACCCATCATATCCACCCGCACTAACGGTGGCCTCGAATGTATTGAAGATGGAAAGACTGGTCTCTTGTGTGCAATTGGCGATGTCGGAGATCTTGCCGCAAAGCTGGACGAATTGCTCTCAAATCCCAATCGCGCTGCCCAGATGGGGCAGGCAGGTAAGATACGAATGCACAAGATGTTCTCCGAGAAGGTCAGCACAGAGAGATTTCATGCCATGCTGGCGGAGGTTACGGGACGCAAAACCGTATTCTAATCAAGATTAGTTGCCGCTCATGACCCGACGAGCCAGCGCCCCCTCGGGGCTACGTACCACATCCTCTCAGAGATCCTGGGCAACTGGACGTTTCGCATGCGTTTGCTTAACGTCGTAGACGCGGTCGCGAAGAAAGCAAAGCGGAAATCTATTTCGCTGCCGAACGATACCGTCTCTGTCGCACGTATGGGGAACAGACTATGAAAAGGTCCGTTTTGGTCGCGCTCGCGGATAAGCAATACTTGGAACCAGCACGGCAGTTATTTTCTGTTGCGTTCTGGAATGCCGGTTGGAGGGGTGACTATCTGCTCTTGGCTCATGAGACGAGCAACAGTGATACGGTGTGGTTTTCAAGAAAGGGAATAATTGTCAAGCACTGCAAAGCACTTCCTTGTAAGAGCGAAAAAAAGGGGGACATTATTACCGCTAGTAAGTGCTATTTGCTCTCAAAATATTTCAAGCAATGGGAGCATGTCATTTACTTGGACGTCGATATCCTGATCAGGGCGCCGATCGATGGTCTCTTGGATGTCGAGAGATTTGGAGCTGTTCCGAGTCTCGGGCAGACTATTAAAGACAATCTAATTGACTTAAAGCGGATTGATGACACGTTATTGTCAGAACTGAAACGAAACTATGACCTTAATGCAGATGCCTTCAATTCCGGGGTCATGTCATTCAACACCGCAATCATAGAGGACAATAGTTTTGACGAGATACGTAGTCTCTTCAATAAATACGTAAAGACTGGTTCATTTGGAGGGGATCAACTTCCATTCAATCTATACTTTTATAACAAGTGGATAGCGGTACCAGCCGTCTATAATCGAATAGTGGAAATGCGCGACGAAAGGAAAACTAATGCCAAGAATGTAGACGGCATAATTATCCACTTAGTGTCTTTTGGCGATGGGCCATGGCGTTCAACAAGTGCGTTCCATGAAGAATGGCGACACAATCTTGATAGGGCGGATGCTATGGATCTACAGAATGTTCCCAATATTCAAGGGTGGTCTCAGAAAAAAATATGCCAACAATCGAACAAGATACGAAGGGAATACTTGGTAGGGCAAGAGCCAACAATAGCAGGCGCGATACAGTTTATCGTAAGAGGATGTCGCCTTATGATTCGCAACCCTTTAAGGGCAATAGTAAAAGCTAAACAAATTCTCGGGCTATTGATGAGGAAATCGTAGGAGCTGGGCTGGGCCGGCTTTCGTAGTCAATTAATTTTAGGCAATGCTCCCGATAGACGTATTGCATGAGCCGCGACTTGTTGAGCAAGAAATTAAGGACTGAAACCGTCGATCTTTAGGAAAGTTCTAGTGTTGCGTCCCGCCAATAACTTTACTAAGCCGTTCGAGTTTGGCGAGCGACGTGATCCCCGAAATCAGTAGCACCTGATATTAGAGTCCGATCTATTATGCAACGGGAGGTCGGACATGAAGAAGCGGTTTACGGAGGAGCAGATCATCGGTTTTCTGCGGGAAGCCGAGGCGGGGGTGGCGGTGAAGGACTTGTGCCGGCGGCACGGGTTCTCGGAGGCGAGCTACTACCTGTGGCGGTCGAAGTTCGGGGGCATGAGCGTCTCGGAGGCGAAGCGGTTGAAGGCGCTGGAGGCGGAGAACGCGCGGCTGAAGAAGCTGTTGGCCGAGACGCTGCTGGAAGCCGAGGTGACCAAGGAGGCGCTGCGGCGAAAGTGGTGACCGTGCCAGCCAGGCGCGAGCTGGTGCGGTATGCGCAGGCGCGGGGCTTGAGCGAGCGCCGGGTGTCAAGGACAGCCCAAATTTCCCCAGTTGTGTAAATTGAATCTTCCCCACCCGGTTCATGATTCGGTCGTTTCTTCGGCGCGCACCAGGCCGGCCTTGAGTTTTTCCTTGAGCCGGTAGGAGTTG
>Ga0214472_10000540_pt1 | contig 46246 bp, 49 predicted proteins | sample RVTome_6_FD_207662 | JGI IMG/M metagenome (GOLD analysis project Ga0214472, IMG submission 207662) | Soil microbial communities from uranium-contaminated site in the Upper Colorado River Basin, Wyoming, United States - RVT140D175 | ecosystem: Environmental > Terrestrial > Soil > Contaminated >...
CGCGGCCGTCTCTGCTTACGAGACCGATCAGTACAGCTACCGCGACCTGCCGCTGGCGGACGCGGCACCGTTCCTGAACGCAGAGGTGAACCGCGCGATCGCCGAGGTGGTGGCGGAGTGGGATCGCTCCTACCGACACGACCCCTACTTCGTCACCGCCGTGTACCGCAAGATCGGCGGTCTGCATTGGGTGGATCACCTGGAGCGTAGGGCGATGGACTCGCCCGACGTCGCGCGGACGCCGGTGACCCACGCCGACAACGCCTTCAGCGGGTTCCCGTTGTACGCCTCGCGCGTGGCCGGCATCTTCGGCCTGGGAGCGACCTTCGAGATCGCTGGCGTACGCGTAGGCAGCGATAAGATCGGGCACTTCCTGTCCCAGGGCCGCAAGTTCTGGTTGCGCTTCCATCGCATGGGTGATGAGTCGATGGCAGCGCGTCGTTCGGCCTACACCGAAGGTGCGATCTTCGGGCAACCGATGACCGGTCGCTACTCCAACGCTGACCTGGTGGCGAACTACGAGGGGCACCGCTTCTACCGCAGCCTGTTCGAGGATGACATCGTGCCGGGCAAGCCGGCGATCCTGCGCTGGGAGGATGGGCACTACGTGGTGCAGCGTGCGTTCGACTGGGCCGACCACGTGAACATCTTCTGGGACGAGGCGCTGATGCCGAACGACTACGGCGGCTGGTCCAGGCCGTCGGTCGAGCGGATGCTCGCTGGCTTCTGCCCCAGCTACGCCGAGCACCCCGAGCTGTGGGCGGCGCCAGGCTGGGATGCACTGTGGGAGCGTTACGGTGAGCTACTGTCCCTGCGCGACACCCGTGCGCTACGGGTGGATGTGTTCTGCACGGCCCGAGCCGACAGCGCCGATCCCTGAGGCAGCCTCGCGCCGCTGGCGCGGCCTGATCAGGTGCGCGTCCGGAAGCGGCGGGCGATCCAGTAGTCCACGCTGACGAAGCGACCACCGCCGATGAAGAACAGCGCCAGCAGCGCCACCAGGTAGGTGACCGCCCACTCCACACCGTTGTTCGAGATCACGAAGTTCCCATGCTCGGTGAGCCAGCCGTAGTCACCGTGCTGGCGCAGCAGGGCGCGTGCAGCGCGCAGGCGCTCCATGCTGCCGTCGATGTCGGCGGACGGGAACGGGGACTTGGCGTCCGCGATCGCTTGCCAGCCGTTCTGCCAATGGACCTGGGTCATCGCGACGACCATGGTAGCCATCATCGGCACGGTGGCCCAGCGGGTCGCGAACCCGATCAGCAGTGCGAGCGCGCCACCCGCCTCGGCGGCGATGACCAGCATCACCATCAGGGTGGGGAAGGGCAGGCCCAGCCCCCAGTCCGGGTTCCCGAACCAGTTCACCGTGTTCTCGAAGCCGGCGATCTTGTTGGTGCCGGCGACCCAGAAGATCGGGACCAGGTACAGGCGCAGCGCGAGCGGGGCCAGCCAGTCTGCGCGGCGGGTCGCGTCGAGCAGATCCTGAGCTCGATTGAGCAAGCGGATGATCATGATGGTGTCCTCGGGGCCGTGTTCGTTTCCCTGGGGATCAGGCACGCAGTGCTCCCAACACGATCCCCTCCTCACGCAGACGACCGAGGAGCTCGCCACCTTGTTTCACCACCAGCGCAGGTTCTGCGCCGGGGAGCTCGCCTGCGATCCGCGCCAGGGCTGCTCGGCCGGTCAGCGTCGGGTCCTCTGTGAGCAGCTCCAGCAGCCGCGCGGCCATCGCGTTGACCTCGGTGTAATGGACGCGTTGATCGCCGCCCCGGTGCACGACCAGGAAGGTCGGGACATCGGGTGGTGCCTCGGGCTGGAACGCCGGGCTGATGCGGTGCACCGGGAAGCGGTAGGCCAGCGGCCAGGCCAGGGCTGAGACCACGAGCACGCCGTCCAGCAGATCGCCCTCGGTATCCAGGGGCAGGTCGGTCGCTGCGGCATCGGCGTAGTTCAGCGCCAGGCTGACCCACTCGTAGTGCATCAGCTCATGTAGGAAACCGGGCTCGCCCTCCCGCTGGCCACGCGTGTCGCTCACCCAGCTCAGGAACTCACCGGGCAGCTCCAGGAACAGGGGCGTAAGGCAGCGGTGCTCAGCGCGGAACTCGCGGATCAGCTCGGACCAGGCCTCGTCACCCAGCAGCTGCCGCGTGACCTTGAAGGTGCCGCCGAGCAGGTTACGGATGTTGTTGTGGAACAGCCGGCGGTAGATCGCCATCCGGCGCTCCTCGATCCCCGCCGGCGGCGGGTTGCTGCGAGGATCACGCAGGTGAGCAGCCAGGGCCCGTTCCAGGGCGAGGAAGTCGAGCTGCTCAGCCACGCGCAGCCTCCGGATCCGGCGCCTGCATGCCCTGGATGCGCTGCGCTTCCTCGAGCAGCTCGGCCAGCGGTGGGAAGTTGAAATCCCGCTCCAGCATGGTCGGCACCGGACCGAGCAGCCGGTAGGTCTCCGCGAGCAGCGACCACACGGGATCGGCGATCGGCGCACCGTGGGTGTCCACGCGCAGGTCCTCTGCCTCATCATGGTGACCGGCGATGTGCAGGTAGACCACGCGCTCGGCGGGGATGCCGCGCAGGAACTCGACCGGGTCGTAGCGGTGGTTGATGCCGTTGACCACGATGTTGTTCACATCCAGCAGCAGCCCGCAGTCCGCTTCCTCCAGCACTGCGTTCAGGAACGCCAGCTCGCTGAGCTCACCACCCATGGACGCGTAGTAGGAGACGTTCTCGATCGCGAAGGGTCGCTCCGTGATCTCCTCGACCCGGCGGATCCGGTCCGCGACCCAGCGCACGGCATCGCCGGTGAACGGGATCGGCATCAGGTCGTAGAGCTGTCCCTCGTCGGCGCAGTAGGACAGGTGTTCGGTGTAGATCTGGATGGCGTGCGTGTCCAGGAAGGTCTTGATCCGGCGCAGCAGCGATTCGTCCAGGGGTGCGGGGCCACCCAGCGACAGCGACAGTCCATGCGCGACGAAGGGGTAGCGCTCGGTGAAGCGGCGCAGGTGATCCGCGTGGCGGCCGCCCAGCCCGATCCAGTTCTCCGGCGCCAGCTCCATGAAGTCCACGGCGGGTGGCTGCGCCAGCATCTGCTGGACCAGCGGCCGTCGGTAGCCGAGGCCCACGCCGCGCACGTTGGCGACCGGCACGCTCACGCCTTGCCCCCGATCCCGTCCAGCCGAGCAAGGTAGGCGTCGATGTCGGGGGTGGTGCCCGCGGACTGCGCTTCCCACAGCGTCTCGGCCAGCGCCTCCAGCACGCGGTGCTCAGCGGCGTGCACATCGCCGGTACCTGCGACGATGGCTTGGAAGCGCGCAGCGATGCCGGGCGGCAGGTCGGTGGTCAGCTGCTCCTTGATCGCGATGTGCAGTCCCATGTGCAGGAAGGGGTTGCTCTCACCACCCTCCGGGCCCCAATCGCGATCCATGTTCGCCACCGGGTCGGCGATGATGCCGTGGTACTCCGGGTGCATGTTGATGACCTCAGCGATGATCGCCTCCAGCGGCTCCAGCGGTTCGCGGTCCTGCAGCTTCCCCCAGACCAGGAAGAAGTGCGCACGCAGGGACTCGCGATCGTCGCCGAACAGGTTCATGCGGCACCGGTGCCGCGAGCGTAGCGGCAGAGGTCGGAGATGATGCACTCGCCGCAATGCGGTTTGCGTGCGGTGCAGACGTAGCGGCCGTGCAGGATCAGCCAGTGGTGCGCATCCTTGCGGTAGTGCTCGGGTACGCGCTCCAGCAGCGCGCGCTCCACCGCCAGCGGCGTGGTGCGGGGCGCCAGGCCGGTGCGGTTCGAGACCCGGAATATGTGCGTGTCCACCGCGATGGTGGGTTCGCCGAATGCGGTGTTCAGGATCACGTTCGCGGTCTTCCTCCCGACGCCCGGAAGCGCCTCCAGCGCTTTCCGATCGCGCGGCACCTCGCCACCATGCTGTTCCAGCAGGATCCGGCAGGTAGCGAGGATGTTGCGCGCCTTGGTATTGAACAGACCGATGGTGCGGATGGAATCTTTCAGCCCATCCTCACCCAGCGCCAGGATGGCCTGCGGGGTGCCGGCGATCGGGAACAGCTTGGCGGTGGCCTTGTTCACCCCGACATCGGTCGCCTGGGCGGAGAGGATCACCGCCACCAGCAGCTGGAACGGGTCCGCGTAGTGCAGCTCGGTGGTCGGGGCAGGCTCAGCCTCGGCCAAGCGCCGGAACATCTCCTCGCGTGTGGCAGCGTCCACCGCGCTCAGACCAGCTCGGGCTGGTCCGCGATCGCGACCACGCTACGGGTCCCGCGCTCGTCCAGCGCGCGCTTGCCAGCGACCAGCAGGGCGAGCCCCAGGAACGCACCGGGTGGCAGCAGCATCAGCAGCAGGCCGTGGCCGGCTGCGGGATCGCCCAGGGTCACGCTGCGTGCCGCTTCGCCGAACATCAGATGCGCGCCTGCCAGCAGGGTGCCCTGACCGAGCACCTCACGCATCCCACCGAGCACCACCAGCACGGCGGTGAAACCCGCGCCGGTGGCGAGGCCGTCGACCAGCGCCAGCCCCACGCGGTTGCGCGAAGCGAACGCTTCGGCGCGCCCGATGATCACGCAGTTGGTGACGATCAGCGGGATGAAGATGCCGAGGATGCGGTGCAGGTCGTGGAACCAGGCTTGCATGGCCAGTTCCACCGCGGTGACGAAGCTCGCGATGATCAGCACGAACACGGGGATGCGGACCTCATCGCGCACCCAGCGGCGGGTCAGCGAGACCGTGCCGTTGGAAGCCACCAACACCAGCGTGGTCGCCAGGCCGAGGCCCAGCGCGTTGATCAGGGTGTTGCTCACGGCCAGCAGCGGGCACAGCCCGAGCAACTGCACCAGTCCGGCGTTGTTGTTCCACAGCCCGTTCGACCAGACGCGTCCGTACTCGCCACTCACCGTTCAGCTCCTCCCGTGACCGCGAAGTAGTCATCGCGGTGCGCGCGGAAGTGTAGCAACGCGCGCTTGACGGCGTTCACCACTGCGCGCGGTGTGATGGTCGCGCCGGTGAACTGATCGAAGTCGCCGCCATCGCGCCGTACCGCCCAGCGTTCAGCATCAGGCGCATCCAGGCTGCGACCGTCGAAGCTGAGGATCCAGTCCGAACGATCCGCCTCGATCGCATCACCCAGGCCAGGCGTCTCCCGGTGCTCGACCACGCGCACGCCGGTGACCACGCCGTCCAGGCGCACGCCGAGCAGCAGGTGGATGGCACCCGAGTAGCCATCCGGGGCGACGATCTCGAACACCGCTGCGACCGGCTGCCCATCGCGACGCGCACGGTACACCGTGACCGGCTCGAGACTGCCCAGAGCTTCCGGCGCCAGCATGGTGGTGGTGTCGGTCAGCAGGTCGTTGTCGAAGCTGCCCTCGGGCAGCACCTCGTACAGGCCATCGAGCAGCGCCTGCACCCGGTTCCCTGCGATGCGATCACGGGTCGCGCGCTCGGTGAGGCCGAGCAGGCCGGTGGCGACGGCAGCGAACAGCACCAGCACCAGGCCGGCGCTGCTCATGGCGCGCAGCAGGCCGGGCTCAGCGCTCATGGCCGTAGACCCTGGGTGCGGTGTAGCGGTCGATCAGCGGCACCGCGGTGTTCATCAGCAGCACCGCGAAAGCGACCCCGTCCGGGTAGCCGCCCCAAGTGCGGATGATCCAGGTGAGGGCCGCGACCCCGGCGCCGAACAGCAGGCGCCCGCGCGCACTGGCGGCACCGGTGACCGGGTCGGTGATGATGAAGAAGGCACCGATCATGCTGGCACCCGCGACCAGGTGGAACAGCGGGCCGTGGAAGCGATCGGGGTCCATGTAGGCGCCGATGGCGGCGAGCAGCAGCAGGGTGCCCAGCATGGCTGCCGGCGCCTGCCAGCGGATGATGCGCTGCTGCAGCATGAACAGGCCGCCGAGCAGGTAGGCACCGGCGAGCCAGCGCCATGCATCCCGCGCGGCGTAGGCGGGGTCCAGCGCGACCTCGCTCAAGGTCAGTGCGCGACGTAGCCCCTCGCGGGCGCGGTCCAGCGGCGTCGCCTGGCTGAGCGCATCCCAACTGCTGGCATCCGGCAGCAGGTCACGGAACACCGCTGCCAGTGCCACCAGTGGTCCGGGCACCGCAGCGACTTGATCAGCAGGTGGGGACCAAGCTGTCATCTCGGTGGGGAAGGAGATCAGCAGGAACACGTAGCCGACCATCGCTGGGTTGAAGGGGTTCTGCCCTAGGCCACCGTAGAGGTGCTTGCCGAAGGTCAGTGCGAAGCCGATGCCGAGCAGCGTCACCCACCAGGGCGTCAGCGGCGGGATGCACAGCACCAACAGCGCCGCGGTGACCACTGCGCTGAGATCGGCCAGCGCGGGTCCCGCGGCTCGTCCGCGCGCTTGCACCAGCACCGCCTCGAACGCAAGCGCGACGACGCTGGCCAGCATCAACTGCACGACGACGCCCCAACCGAACCAGTACAGCTGCGCCATCACCGCAGGGACCAGGGCGATCAGCACCTTCAGCATCACCGCCGGCACCGAGTTACTCGGTGCGAGGTGCGGGGCCGAGTGCATCGTGAGGCTCATCGGTCCTCACCGCCCGCCTTGCCGATGCCGCGCGCTGCGCGCTTCTCGGCGAGCTTGGCGGCGCGCTCGGCGGCCTGTCGTCGCAAGCGTTGCTCGCGCGACTCGAAACGCTGGCGCGCAAGGTCCGAGCGGCTGCGCTCCTCGCGCCGCAGGGCGATCTCCTGCTTGGCGAAACGGAAGTGATCGGTGAGCGGGATGTGGCTGGGACAGACCAGGTCGCAGCAGCCGCACTCGATGCAATCCATGACATGCAGGCGTTCTGCAACATCCAGCTCGCGCGATCGCACCACCCATTGCAGCTGCTGTGGTTGCAGGCTGGCAGGGCAGACCTCGGCACAGTCCCCGCAGCGGATGCATGCGCGCTCCACGTCGCGCGTCGCGAGTTCACCCGGTGCCGCCGCGATGATGCAGTTGGTCGCAGCGCTGATCGGTGCCGAATCATCGCTCAGCGTGTAGCCCATCAGCGGGCCGCCTACGATCAGGCGCTCGGGCGCGCCGCGGTAGCCACCGGCAGCGTCGATCAGTGCGCGCACCGGGGTGCCGATGCGCGCGACCAGGTTGCGCGGTGCGGTGACTGCGCCGCCGGTGACGGTGACCATGCGCGTGAGCAACGGGATGCCGCGCAGCATGGCATCCGCCAGCGCGGCGGCGGTCCCGACGTTGTGACAGAGCACGCCGATCTGCGCCGGACGGCCACCTGCGGGTACCTCGCGGCCGGTGAGCACCTGGATCAGCTGGCGCTCTCCGCCCTCGGGGTAGCGGGTGGGCAAGCTGACGACCTCGATGCCTTGCGCAGCGGCGCGCATGGCAGCCAGCGCCTCAGGTTTGTCATCCTCGATGGCGATCAGTACGCGGCGCGCACCCACTGCGTGCAGCAGCAGTCGCGCACCTGCGATCACATCGGTCGCGCGTTCGCGCATCAGGACATCGTCGCAGCTGATGTAGGGCTCACACTCGGCACCGTTGATGATCAGGGTGTCGATGCCACTGCCGTCGCGACCAGCGGCGATCTTGCGCCAAGCGGGGAACGCGGCGCCGCCCAAGCCCGGGATCGCCGCGGCCCGCGCGCGTTCCACGATCAGCACAGGGTCCGCATCCGCAGGCAGGGACGGGAATCGGAGGCAGCGGTCCTCACCGTCGGTCTCCAGCACCAGGCAGGGTCCGGCGAGACCTGATGGGTGCGGGACCGGATGATCCTCCACCCCCAGGATCCGCCCCGAGCTTGGCGCCAGCAGCGGCAACCACGCCCCTTCGGCGCGCGCCACCTCGGTGCCACCATCCACCAACGCGCCCTCGCCGACGCAGGGTTCCATCCGGATGCCACCGCTGCCGATCAGCGGCAGCAGCAGGCGGGCGGGTAGCGGTGCGATCGCAGAGGGCTCGGCGGTCGCGGCGCGCTTGTTGGCCGGGAGGACCAGACCACCACGCAGGTGCTGCACCGGCTGCGCCATCAGGCGGCGTCCCGCCCCGGCGACATCGGTGCCGGCGGGCGCCAGGCTGCGATACCGGTGCGCGCAGGGAGCATGTCGATGCAATCGACGGGGCAAGGCGGCAGGCACAGCGCGCAACCCGTGCACTCCTCGGCGATCACGGTGTGCATCAGCTTCGGCGCGCCGACGATCGCGTCCACCGGGCAAGCCTGGATGCACTTGGTGCACCCGATGCACAGGGACTCGATGATCAGCGCGACCTCCAGCGGCTTCTCGACGCCGTTGTCCGGGTTCAGTGGCTTGGGTTCGCGATCCAGCAGGTCGGCGAGTGCGCGCACGCCATCCTCGCCGCCGGGCGGGCACTGGTTGATGTCGGCATCGCCCGCGACGATGGCCTCGGCGTACGGGCGGCAGCCCGGGTAGCCGCACTGCCCGCACTGGGTCTGCGGCAGGATCGCATCCACCTGGTCCACCACCGGGTCACCTGCCACCCGGTAGCGCACCGCCGCCCAGCCGAGCAGCAGCCCGAAGGCACCGGCGATGGCGATGAGTGCGAGGAGGCCGGTCATCGAAGATGCCCCAGGCCCCAGGCCCCAGGCCCCGAATCAGAAAGCCACGGGCCTCGGGCCACGGGCCGCGCGTAGGTCGCGGCGGATTCCACCGCATCCGCTCTCCGGGCCAACGCCGTACGCGGTCCCGCAACAACGCCACGGCTTGTCCCAGCCAGTCCCACGATCAACGCCCCAACCCTGCAAAGCCCATGAACGCCATCGCCATGATCCCCGCCGTAACCAACGCGATCGCTGCGCCCTGGAACGGCACCGGCACGTCAGCACCGGCGAGGCGTTCGCGCAGACCGGAGAACAGCACCAGCACCAGCGAGAAGCCGAGCGCTGCGCCCAGGCCGTAGACCAGCGACTCGACGAAGCCGTGCGCCTCCTGCACGTTGAGCAGCGCGACGCCGAGCACGGCGCAGTTGGTGGTGATCAGCGGCAGGAAGATGCCGAGCACCTGGTACAACAGCGGGCTGACCTTGCGCACGAACAACTCGGTGAACTGCACCACGCCGGCGATGACCAGGATGAAGGTCACGGTGCGCAGCCAGGTGACGCCCAGCGGCGCCAGCACCCAGATCTCGACCAGGTAGCTGAGCGCAGAGGACAGGGTGAGGACGAAGGTCGTCGCCAGCGCCATCCCGACCGCGGTCTCGAAGCTGCGCGACACGCCCATGAACGGACACAGGCCGAGGAAGCGCACCAGCACGAAGTTGTTGACCAGCACGGTCGCGAGCAGGATGCCGAGGAGGGTTCCCATCGTAGGGTGCTAGCTCTTTGCGAGCGGCGTGCGCATCCCCGCAGGCCTCGAGCCTCGGGCCGCATGCCTCGCGATGGTCGTGCCCATGAACGAGAGATCACGCGCGGCTCGTGGCTCGCGGCTCGCGGCAGCGCCCTCGCACACCGGCACCGTGCGCCTCACTTGATCCGCATCCCCGGGCGCGCACCGTCATCGGGCGACAGCAGGAACGGCCCACCGGCATCGTCGGAGGCGGCGAGCACCATGCCCTCGGACAGGCCGAAGCGCATCTTGCGCGGCGCGAGGTTCGCGACCATCACGGTGAGGCGCCCGACCAGCGTGGCCGGATCGTAGGCTGACTTGATGCCGGCGAAGACCTGGCGGGTCTCGTTGCCAGCCTCGTCCAGCGCCAGCCTCAGGCGCAGGAGCTTGTCGGCACCCTCTACGTGGTCGGCCTCCAGGATGCGCACCACCCGCAGTTCGACCTTGGTGAAGTCGTCGATGCTGATGTGCTCGTCCCGCTCCGCGGGTGATCCAGTACTCACGGTTGCGCTCCCCTGCGTCGGTGTCGCGTCCAGGTCCTCTTTGCTCGCTGCCACGATGGCCTCGATCTGACTCGCCTCGACGCGCTTCATCATGGGCTGGAACGCATTGATCTGGCATCCGACCAAGGGATGGGTCAGGTCGTCCCAACTGATCGGATCGATGGCGAGGAAGGCCTCGGCCTTCGCTGCCAGCGCGGGCAGCACCGGCTTCAGGTAGCCGATCAGGACCTTGAACATGTTCAGGCCCTGGGTGCAGACGTCGCGGACCTCATCCTCACGCCCGGCTTCCTTGGCGATCAGCCAGGGTTTGCGCTCGTCGATGTACTGGTTGGCGCGATCGGCGAGCTGCATGATCTCGCGCATCGCGCGTCCGAACTCGCGCGCCTCGTAGGCTGCAGCGATTTCGTCTTTCGCTTCTGTGAACGCCGCGAGCTGCACCGGGTCTGGGATCCTTCCAGACAGCGCGCCACCACCGCGCGCGATGAAGCCGGCGCAGCGGCTGGCGATGTTCACCAGCTTGCCGACCAGGTCGGAGTTCACCCGGGCGACGAAGTCGTCCAGGTTCATGTCGATGTCCTCGACCCCGGGACCGAGCTTGCAGGCGAAGTAGTAGCGCAGGTACTCCGGGTCCAGCTGGTCCAGGTAGGTGCGCGCCTTGATGAAGGTGCCGCGCGACTTCGACATCTTCTGGCCGTTCACGGTCAGGAAGCCGTGCACCCAGACCGCATCCGGCGTGCGGTAGCCGGCGCCGTGCAGCGTCGCCGGCCAGAACAGCGCGTGGAAGTAGGTGATGTCCTTGCCGATCGAATGGATCATCTCGGCGCTGGAGCCTTCGCGCAGGTACTCGTCGTAGTCGAGGTCATCGCGGTCCGCGCACAGGCGCTTGAAGCTGGCCAGGTACCCGATCGGCGCATCCAGCCAGACGTAGAAGTACTTCTCGGTCTCGCCCGGGATCGCGAAGCCGAAGTAGGGCGGGTCGCGCGTGATGTCCCAATCCTGCAGGCCGGCCTCCAGCCACTCCTCGAGCTTGTTGCGCACCGAGGGCTGCAGGCCACCGCGATCACGCGCCGCATCCATCCAGCCGCGCAGCCAGTCGCCGAACCCCGAGAGCTTGAAGAACACATGGTCGGTCTCGCGCTCGATGGGGACCGTGCCGCTGACCACCGACACCGGCGAGATCAGGTCGGCCGGGCTGTAGGTGGAACCGCAGACCTCGCAGGCATCACCGTACTGGTCCTCGGCTGCGCACTTCGGGCAGGTGCCCTTGATGAAGCGGTCGGGGAGGAACATGCCCTCCTGCTCGTCGAACAGCTGCCGGATGGTGCGGCGCTCAGTGTGCCCGGCCTGCTGGTTGCGCAGGTAGACGTCCTCGGTGAGCTCGCGGTTCTCGCTCGAGTGCGTGGTATGGAACTGGTCGAAGGAGACCAGGAAATCGTCGAACACACCCTGGAAGTCATCGTGGGCGCGCGCGATCAGCGTCTCAGGCGTGATGCCTTCGCGCTGGGCGCGCAGCATGATCGGCGTGCCGTGGTCGTCGGTAGCGCAGACGTAGCTGACCTGATGGCCGCGCATGCGCTGGAAGCGCGCCCAGAAATCGGGCAGCAGGTACTCGACCATATGGCCGAGGTGCGCCTCACCGTTGGCGTAGGGCAGGGCAGCGGTGAGCAGGATCTGGCGCTTGGGGGCCGTCATGGTGTCTGGAACCCTTTGGGATTCAAGCGGTTTCGGCGAAGCGCGCATTATGCACGGCCCAGCCCGGCGCGCCCAAGGCACAACGCCCCCGCACGCGCCGCTGACCCGGTAGAATCCCGGCTCCCACGCGCATGCGGAACCCCATGTCTGAGCTCAGGACCGCCGTCGAATCGGCACTCGCCAGCTACGTCGAACCCCACCTGGGCACCGACCTGGTCAGCGCCGGCTGTCTGCGTGAGGTCAGCGATGCTGGCGGCGCGCTACGGGTGGTGCTGACCCTGGGCTTCCCGGTGGCGGGCCTGCGCGACGCGCTGCTGGGCGAGGTCCGGGCGCGATTGGACGAGGACCCTGCTTTGGCGGGTGCCGAGGTCCTGCTGGAGCAACAGATCACACCGCAGGGGGTCCAGGGCGGGGTGCCGCAGATCGCTGGGGTCAGCAATGTGATCGCTGTGGCCTCGGGCAAGGGCGGGGTGGGCAAGTCCACCACCGCCGTGAACCTCGCGCTGGCGCTGGCCGCCGATGGCGCCCGGGTCGGCATCCTGGACGCGGATATCTACGGCCCGAGCCAGCCGCGCATGCTGGGCCTGAAGGATGCGAAGCCCACGGCGAAGGCCGACAAACGGATCGAGCCGCTGCGGGCGCACGGCCTGGTCTGCATGTCCGCCGGTTTCCTGGTGGACGAGGACACGCCCATGGTCTGGCGCGGTCCGATGGTCACCCAGGCGCTGGTGCAGATGCTCGGCGACACCGACTGGGGCGACCTGGATTACCTGATCGTGGACATGCCGCCGGGCACCGGCGATATCCAGCTCACACTGGCGCAGCGCGTGCCGGTCTCGGGCGCGGTGATCGTGACCACCCCGCAGGACATCGCGCTGATCGACGCCCGCAAGGGCTTGAAGATGTTCGAGAAGGTGGATGTGCGCGTGCTCGGGATCGTCGAGAACATGAGCACGCACGTGTGCTCGAACTGCGGCCACGAGGAGGCTGTGTTCGGCACCGAGGGTGGCATGCGGCTGGCGGAGCAGAGCGGCGTCCCGCTGCTCGCCTCGCTGCCGCTGGAGCTCGCCGTGCGCGAGCAGACCGATAGCGGTCGCCCGACGGTGATCGCAGCACCGGACAGCCCTGCGGGGCAGCGTTACTTCGAGATGGCTCGGCGCACCGCTGCGCTGCTCTCATTAGGGGGCGGCCCTGCCGCCTTCCCTGAGATCGTGATCGAGGAGGACTGATGTCGATCAAGTCGGACAAGTGGATCCGCCGCATGGCAGCCCAGGGGATGATCGAACCGTTCGAGCCCGGGCAGGTGAAGGAGAACGCGGGCGGCCGCATCGTCTCCTACGGCACCTCGAGCTACGGCTACGACGTGCGTTGCGCGGACGAGTTCAAGATCTTCACCAACATCTACTCCTCGGTGGTGGATCCCAAGGCCTTCGATCCGCGCAGCTTCGTGGACATGAAGGGAGACACCTGCATCATCCCGCCGAACTCCTTCGCACTGGCGCGCACGGTCGAGTTCTTCCGCATCCCGCGCAACGTGCTCACGGTCTGCCTCGGCAAGTCCACCTACGCGCGCTGCGGCATCATCGTGAACGTGACGCCGCTGGAGCCTGAGTGGGAGGGTCACGTCACGCTGGAGTTCTCCAACACCACGCCGTTGCCCGCGAAGATCTACGCCAACGAGGGTGTGGCGCAGATGCTGTTCTTCGAATCGGATGAGGTGTGCGAGACGAGTTACAAGGATCGGGGCGGCAAGTATCAGGGCCAGCAGGGCGTGACCCTTCCTAAAACGTAGGCGCCGCCCTGGACTCGCTGGCTCTTTGTTGCAGGCCCATCCTCGGGTACTCACCTACTCGCATGTAGGCTCCGCCCCTCGGATGGACCTGCGCCGCGATCCAGCGTCGCCAGGACGGCCCTTGGCGTCGCCAGGACGGCGATTGCCGTCGCATCCAGCACCGCGCCTCGCGCTTGAGATCCCAACGGCCAGACGCCTCGATCCGCCATCGTCGGATCAGCAGATCCCTCGAGTCTGTTTGTGTTCGCTACCCGACAGACCTGATCCGCGGGCGTGACTAGGCTTTCTCGCTACGCTCCGTCGTTCCGAGTGACTCATTCCTCGAATGCAGGGATCTGATTTGCGGCGTAAGCGGGTCGTGCCGGCATCGCCATGGCACCCGAACATCGTCCTCATCGAGGGAATCGCCATGCCAGACTCAATGCACGCCGCTGTAGTCGAGGCGTTCGGCAAGCCATTGGTCCTGAAGGAGGTCGAGGTCCCGGTGCCGGGCCCAGGACAGATACTCGTCAAGACCGAGGCCTGCGGCGTATGTCACACCGACCTCCACGCAGTCGATGGTGATTGGCCGCTCAAACCGAAACTGCCGTTCATCCCGGGGCATGAAGGCATAGGCATCGTCACTGTACTGGGCGAGGGCGTCACCGCAGTGAAGAAGGGTGATCGCGTCGGTGTGCCGTGGCTGCAATCCGCTTGCGGCCATTGCGAATACTGTCTCAGCGCCCGTGAGACCGTCTGCGCTGATGCGCAGTTCGGTGGTTACACCAAGAACGGTGGATTCGCGGACTACATCCTCGCGGACCCCAACTACGTTGCACGCATCCCGGAGAACCTGTCCGCGCGCGAGGCTGCGCCGCTGATCTGTGCCGGCGTCACTTCCTACAAAGGCATCAAGCAGACTCAAGCGAAGCCGGGTGAGTGGGTGGTGATCTCCGGTATCGGCGGTCTCGGCCACCTGGGCATCCAGTACGCCAGAGCGATGGGTCTGAAGGTGTGTGCGGTCGACATCGACGACAGCAAGCTGGACCACGCCGAGCGCCTCGGCGCGAACGCGACGGTGAACGCCTGGCACGAGGACCCGGTCGCGGCGGTGGTAAAAGCCACCGGTGGTGGTGCCCATGGTGTCCTGATCACTGCGCCTTCGATCCCTGCTTTCAAGCAAGGCGTCGGCATGACGCGCAAGTTCGGTACCTGCGTCCTCGTCGGTCTGCCACCGGGCGAATTCCCGACGCCGCTGTTCGATGTGGTGGCGAACTGCATCACCATCCGCGGCTCGTTCGTAGGGACCCGTCAGGATATGGCCGAGGCCTTGGCCTTCGCCGCCGATGGCAAAGTGAAGGCCGATATCGAACTGCAACCGCTCTCCGGGATCAACGAAGTGCTCACACGACTCGGGCACGGCAAGGTGCCGTCGCGGGTGGTCCTGGAGTTCGACAACTGATGTAGCGCATCCTCGCACTCGCTGCAGCGTCGTTGCGCGGCAGTCCTCGATCGGACTCTGCGATAAGGCAACGGTCTCCCGGCGAGGGCGCAGCAAGGCGCGGGGTCGCCCGAGGAGCGGAGCCTACTGATTGCTAGGTGAACATCCGAGGGCGGCCGCGCAATGCAGCTGCGACGAGCCCGGGAGAGCGCTAGTTGATCGAGTCGAGTTCGAGCCGACTCCGCACATCCCCACCCCTGATCTCATCCATCCGCACTGGCAGGAAATCCAGCGACGGTGCGACCCACAGGCGGGTGCTGCGATCGGGCTCGTCTTCGGTGCGCTCGTAGAGCTGTACCGCGAAGGTGCCGGCAGGGACGGTGATCTCGGTCTCCTCGATGAGGTGGAAGCGCATCTCCTTCACTTTGGGACCTGAGACCACATGGTAGACCTCGCGCGGGCCGCCCGCTGCGAGGTCCTGCATCAGTGCGATCTGCAGTGCGCCGCGGTCCAGGCCGTCAGACGGTATCGCGAAGGTCATCTCGCGCTCGTGCGAGCGGGTCACGGTACCGGCGGCGTAGTCGAAGTGGATCTCGATGTCCGGGTCCGAGCGGCGCGCACCGTCCGAATGGAAGCTGAGGCTGCGCAGACGCCCGTCGCATAGCTCCATGACGCTGACCTCATCGATATCCCGGTAGCCCATCATGCGAGCGAGGCGCCGCGCATCCAGGTGCTGACGCATGACCCAGGTGCCGTCCTCGCCGCGCTCGACCCGCTGGGTCACCATGCCGGCGTAGGTCCCGCGGACCTCCGAACGATAAGTGACGTCGTACTGGGGCACGGTGGCCGCCCGCGCGGGCAGCGTGACGAGTGCCGCGGCCATCAGCAGCGTGCGCATCACGCGGCACTGCCACAGCGCGGATCACCGGGGTAGGCCACGGGGTTGGTGAGCGGCTCGCCGTCCAGGGTCGCCTGCGCACCGCGCAGCGCGAGCCGGCCGCTGACGAACCAGCTGGCAGCGACGGGGTAGATCATCCGCTCCTGCTCCTTCACGCGCGCCTCCAGGGTTCCCTCATCATCGTCCGCGAGGACCGGGACCTCGACCTGCAGTACCGCAGGCCCACCGTCCAGCTCCTCGGTCACGAAGTGTACTGTGCTGCCGTGCACCTGAACCCCGGCTGAAAGGGCCTGGCGGTGCGGGTGCAGGCCCCGGAACGCTGGGAGCAGGGAAGGGTGGATGTTCAGCATGCGCCCGGCGTAGGCCCGGACCAGGTCGGCATCCAGGATCCGCATGAAACCGGCCAGCAGCACCAGATCCACCCCGCGGGCAGCCAGGGCGTCGGCCAGCGTCCGCCCGTAGGCGGCGCGGTCAGCCGGGAGCGGAGCAGGCAGGTGCAGGGCCTCGATGCCCGCCCGCCGCGCGCGCTCCAGTCCGAACGCGTCCTCACGGTCGGAGATCACCGCCACGAGGTCGAGGTCGGGGATCCCGGCATCGATCAGGGCTTGCAGGGTGCTCCCGCCACCGGAGAGCAGCGCGGCGGTGCGCATCGGCAGGCCTCAGGCCAGCGTGACGCCGGCGCCCTCTACGATGCTGCCCATGCGCCACGCGTGCTCGCCGCTCGCCGTCAGCGCAGCGATGCAGGCGTCCGCGTCCGCAGCGGCCACCACCAACACGTAGCCGACACCGCAGTTGAAGGTGCGGAACAGCTCCGAGTCCTCGATGCCGCCGGCTTCCTGCAACCAGCGGAACAGCGCCGGCAGTTCCCAGCTGCTGCGATCGACCTCGGCACCGAGCCCTTCCGGCAGCACGCGCGGCAGGTTGCCGGGCAGGCCACCACCGGTGATGTGCGCCATCGCCTTGACCGTCACCGCGTCCAGCGCAGCGCGTACGGCCTTCACGTAGATGCGGGTCGGTTCCATGGCGAGATCCGCTAGCGGGCGACCGTCCAGCGACATGTCCATGCTGGCGCCAGAGACCTCGATCACTTTGCGCAGCAGTGAGTAACCGTTCGAGTGCGCACCGCTGGACGCGATCCCGACCAACGCATCGCCGGCGGCGACGCTGCGTCCGTCCACGATGCGCGCGCGTTCGACCATCCCTACGGTGAATCCTGCGAGGTCGTAATCATCACCGTGGTACATGCCGGGCAGCTCGGCGGTCTCGCCGCCGATCAACGCGCAGCCCGCGAGCTCGCAGCCGCGGGCGATGCCCTCGACCACGGTCGCCGCGACATCAACATCCAGATGTCCGCTGGCGTAGTAGTCGAGGAAGAACAGCGGCTCGGCACCCAGGGTGATCACGTCGTTGACGCACATGGCGACCAGGTCCTGCCCGACGCCGTCGTGACGCTTCAGCTCGATGGCCAGGCGCAGCTTGGTGCCGACGCCATCGGTGCCGGATACCAGCACCGGTTCCTTGTAGCGGTCCAGCGGGACCTGGAACAGCGCACCGAAGCCACCCAGGCCGGTCAGGACCTCGGGGCGGCGGGTGCGCGCTGCGGCGGGACCGATACGATCGACCAGCGCGTCGCCCGCGTCGATATCGACACCGGCGTCTCGGTAGGTGAGCCTGGGACGCTCCGACATGGCAGCCTCTGATGGGTTGGGCGCGCGCCGGAGCGCGTAGGGCGGTGTGCTATTTTACATGACCGCTCGCGGTGCCCCCGCGAGCCCCTCCGCCGCGACGGTCGAGCCCTTCCCAGCCGGGTCGGCGCTGATCGACCGGAGCGGCGCCCTGGCCCAGGCACTGAGATGAAGCTGATCCACTCCAAGCTACTGATCCTGCTGCTGCTCGCGGTGTCGCCCGGTCTGGCCCAGGCGGCTGACCCGTCCACGCTCGCGACGGTTTCGGTGGCGGTCCCCGACCGCAGCGAAGCGACGCGCAGCAGCGCGGTCCTGGCGGGGCTGGACCGGGTCCTGATCCGCCTCACCGGGCAGCGGCATCCGGTGGCTGACAGCATGCGCGGGCGCGCCACCCGCTACGTGCTGCAGTACTCCTATGCGACCCGCGAGGTCCCTAGCCTGACGGACCCCACGACCCGGCGGCAGCAACTGTTCCTGGATATCCGCTTCGATGATCAAGCGGTGTCGCGCGAGATCGTGGGCGCCGGGCTGCCCTTGTGGGGAGGCGAACGCCCGGACACCCTGCTGTGGCTGATCACCGAGCGCGAGGACGGTGCCCGCGAGGTCCTCATCGATGGCGCCACCTCCGAGGTCGCCGCCAGCGTGAACGAGGTCGCTGATGTGCGAGGTATCCCGCTGCTGCTGCCGCTGATGGATGTGGAGGACCAGAGCCTGGTCACCACCTCCGACCTCTGGGCAGCGTTCGAAGCACGCTTGCGCGAGGCATCGCTGCGCTACGCCGCTGATGTGGTGGTCACTGCGCGCGTCGCGCACGTCGCGCGCGACCGTTGGGAGGCGCGCTGGACGCGGCTGGATGCGGATCGCTCGGTCGCCTGGGTCACCGAGCAGGAGAGCGCCGCACTCGCAGTCAGCGAGGGGCTGAACATGCTGGTCGATGAGTACGCCGCGCGTTTCTCGGTCGGCGCCGGTGCCGCCACCAGCGGACTGCATCTGCGGGTCAGCGGCGTCACCGACTTCGCCGCCTACGCGCGCGTGCTCCGACACCTGGAGGGTCTGACCGTCGTGCAGTCCGTCTCACTGCTGCAGACCGACGCGAGCGACCTCGATCTCATCGTCGTCGCCAGCGGTGGCCGTGAGGCCCTGGTCAGCGCGCTCTCGCTCGGCTCGGTGCTGGTCCCTGCCGGGACGGCGTCGGACGGACCCGTACCCGACGCGGTGCTGCTGTTCGATCTGCGCCCGTGACCCGCGAGCACATCCCGAACCTACTCAGCCTGTTCCGCATGCTGCTGGTGGTGCCCATAGTGGTCGCCATCTCGCATGGGCAGGCGCGCGAGGCGATGCTGCTGGTCGCGATCGCGGCTAGCACCGACCTCCTCGATGGATGGATCGCGCGCCGATACAACTGGCGTACGCGACTGGGCGCGTTCCTGGATCCGGCTGCCGACAAGCTGCTGATGTTCTGCGTCTACCTCACCTTCTGGCAGCTGGCGCTGTTACCAGCGGTGCTGGTCGCGATCATCGTGGCGCGGGATGGGTTGATCCTGACGGGCGCACTGCTGATCCACCTCCGCAGTCGCGCCTTCATCGTCGCGCCTAGCGGACTATCCAAGCTCAACACCGCGATGCAGAGCGCGCTGGCGCTCGCGGTGTTGGCGCAGGCCGGCTGGGGCAGGCCATCCGAGGTCGTGGTGGTCTGGTTGGGCGCGCTCACGCTAGTGACCACGGTCGCCTCGGGGATCCACTACGTGCTCGAGCGCGATTCGCACGGCTTCAGGAGGATGCAGGGTGATTGAGACCGGTCGTGGATCTGATCTGCAGCGCCTGCTGGCACTGCTGCTCTTCGCCGCTGGGGCCTGGATGGTTTGGCGGCTGTCAGCCGTCCTCGCGCCGTTCGCGCTAGCTGCGCTGTTCGCCTACCTGGGTCGTCCGATGATGTTGGCTCTGGGTCGTCTCGGTGCCGGCGGGGCACTGGCTGCGACCACCACGCTCAGCGTCGAGATCCTGATCCTGTTCGCGACCGCGATCCTCCTGCTCCCCCTGCTGATCTCGCAGGCTGCGGCGCTGGCAGAGGCGGGTCCAGCCGCGCTGGCGAAGCTGCGGGAGCTGCTCGCTGATACCGCACTGGCGATCCCTGACCAGGCGCAGATCGCAGCGCTCTCCCGTGAGCATGCTGGTGCGTTGGCGGAGCTGCTACGCAGCGGCCTCGGTAGCTTGCTCGCCACCGGCGTTGGGGTCGCAGCGTTCCTCGGCAACCTCGTCCTGGTGCCGGTGCTCGCGTTCTACGGGCTGCGTGACTACGACCGGATCACCCATTGGCCGCTGCGCTGGGTCGCGCAGGGTTCGCGTGATCGCATCATCGGCATCGCAGGCACTGCCGATCAGGCGCTGTCAGCTTTCCTGCGCGGGCAGCTCTCGGTGATGGCAGCGCTGGCGGTTATCTACGCGGGTGGCTTGTGGGTCTCCGGACTGGAGTACGGGATCGCACTCGGCGCTTTCGCTGGGCTGGTCTCCTTCGTCCCGTACCTCGGTGCCATCGTCGGCATCGGTCTGGCACTGCTGATGGCGCTGACCCAGGGCGCAGCGACGGCGACCTACATCGGCGTGTTGCTGACCTTCGGCGTCGGACAGATGTTGGAGAGCATGGTGCTGACGCCACGCCTGGTCGGTGATCGCATCGGCTTGCACCCGGTGCTGGTGATCTTCGCGGTGCTCGCTGGCGGCGCACTGTTCGGGTTCCTCGGCGTGCTGTTGGCATTGCCCGCGAGTGCAGTGCTGGTCGCGATCGTGCGCACGGAAGGGGACGACGATGTCGCGTGATGCGCAGCTCGCCTTGGCGGTGCACCTGCGCCCCGACGCTTCCTTCGCGAACTTCGTGCCGGGCGGGAACTCCGATGCGGCGCGCATGCTGGAGGCCAGCGCGACGGGCGCTGGCGAGCAGCAGCTACTGATCTACGGGCCCCAGGGTGAGGGCAAGAGTCATCTGTTGCAGGCGAGTTGCCATGCGGCAGCTTCGACCGGGCGCCGCGCCGCCTGCATGGATCTCACCACCGCTGGTATCGCCCCCGAGGTGCTAGAGGGCTGGGATGGGCACGAGCTGCTGTGCCTGGATGCGGTGGACGCGATCGCCGGCGATCTCGCTTGGGAGCGCGCGCTGTTCGTGCTGTTGCAGGAGCGGCGCGATGCCGGCGCCACGACCTTGATCGCGATGCGGGCGCCGATCGCCGGTGCCTGCTTCGGGATGCCGGAGCTCACCACGCGCCTGGCATGGGGTCCGGTGATCGCCCTGCGCGCGCTGGACGATGAGGCACGGATCGCTGCGTTCCAGCAGCGTGCGACGGCGCGGGGCTTGGACCTGCCGGATGAGACCGCGCGTTACCTGCTCGTGCGGGTGCAGCGGAACATGGTGCAGCTGGATGCGCTGTTGGATCGGCTGGACACTGCATCCCTGGCCGCGCAGCGGAAGCTGACCGTGCCTTTCGTGCGTGAGGTCCTGGCCGCAGGCGACTAGCCCAGGCGGACCACCAGCTCGGCGACGCGTCGGCCGAGCGCCGTGCAGAGTTCCCGCTCCTCTTCCGTGATCGGTCGATCGCTGTCGGGTCCTGCGGTGTGACTCGCACCGTACGGTGTGCCGCCGCTGGTCGTGCGTTCCAGCGCCGTCTCGGTGTAGGGGATCCCGACGATCAGGCAACCGTGATGTAGCAGCGGCAGCAGCATACCGAGCAGCGTGGATTCCTGACCGCCGTGCAAGGTGGCGGTGGAGGTGAATGCGGCGGCTGGTTTGCCCGCCAGCGCACCCGAGAGCCACTGTGCACCGGTACGCTCCAGGAAGTGCTTCAGCGGTGAGGCCATGGTGCCGAAACGCGTCGGACTACCGAGGATGATGCCGCCGCATTCCTCCAGGTCCGCGAGCTCGGCGTATGGCGGGCCGTCAGCCGGTACCGCGGGTGCCGTTGCTTCGCTCACCGGTGACACCGGTGGCACGGTGCGCAGTCGCGCGGATGCGCCATCCACCGATCCGATGCCGCGCGCGATGGCACGCGCCATCTCCGCGGTCGCACCGAAGCGACTGTAGTAGAGGACCAACACTTCACTCATGTGCGCTCACCGAAGAGTTCGAGCACTCGCTCGGGAGGTCTTCCGATCGCGGCGCGGTCACCATGCACCACGACTGGTCGCTGCAACACGCTGGGGTGGTCGAGCAGGAATCCGATCACCGCGTCGTCGTCCATCGTGGCGGCATCCAGTCCGCTGTCCACGAAAGCAGCATCGCCGGTGCGGAGCAGTGCGGTGGCGTCGGCATCCAGTCCGCTGATGATCGCGCGCAGCCTCGCCTCGTCCGGCGGCGCTTCCAGGTACAGGACCACCGTCGGCGCGATGCCATGGGCGGTCAGCAGCGCGAGGGTCTCGCGCGACTTAGAGCAACCAGGGTTGTGGTAGATGGTCGTTTGACTCACTCGAGGCCCTCGGTCGGTCCGGGGTGGGGCGGGACCGCCCAGCTGGAGATTCTAGCCTGCCGGCCCGGGTCGCTCGCGTGGTTGACCCAGCCCGGGGGCGTTGCTAGCGTTCAGCGGTCCATGTCACCGGGTCCCCAGATGCGGCGTGCCCTCGCCATCACAGTGCTGATCTGCTCGGCTTCGGCCCTGACCGCCGCGTGCACCGCCGCGCCGGTCCAGGAGATGTCCGATGCCAGGCAGGCCATCATGGCTGCCCAGCAGATCGACATCGATGGCCGCCACGACGAGTCCCTGGCCGCAGCCCGCCTGCGCCTCCGGGATGCCGAGGATGCCCTGCGGGAGCATCGTTTCGAGACCGCGCGTGCCGCCGCGGTGGAGGCCCACCGGGCAGCGGTCGAGGTGCTGCGCGCCCACGATGCCGAGGAGCCCGATCCGGACCCGCCCGGAGGTCGCTAAAACCCCTGCCCACAAAGGCTTGGAGCGTGTTCCTCATCCTTGACAGGGTTTCGCGCCCGGACTAGTGTGGCCCCCGTCGGTTGAGGCCCGAACGCGTACTGCATACAGGCCGACAAATATTCGCCCAGACAACTACTTACAGCTACTCAGGACTTGGAGTCCAATCAAGATGATGAAGAAGAACGCATTCCAGCTGATCGCACTGACACTCGCCGCAGGGCTCATCGTCGGTTGCGCCAGCTCCCCCAGTGCGGAGGAGGATGCTGCTGCTGCACAGGCTGCCGCGGCCGCCGCTGCGCAGATGCGCTCCGCGCAGGCCTCGATCGATGAGGCGCGTGCGGCGGTGAACGAGGCGCGCGCGCTGAACGCGCTGCCCGCCGGTACCGCTGAACTGCTCGCCCAGGCTGAAGCCGCGCTGGCTTCCGGTGACTACTCGATGGCGACGCAGCTCGCCAACCAGTCGCGCGATCGCGCCAACGCTGGTGTGCAGGAGTACTACTCGCGTCTGGCGCGTGCGGAGTACGAGGCCATCTCGCAGTACACCAACCTGAACGAGGATCAGCTCCGCCGCCTGCGTGCCGGTGAGGCTGCCTGGAACCAGGGTGATCGTCGCACCGCGTACGAGATCTTCTCGGCGCTGCGCGCTGAGCTCGCGGCCTCCCGCGTGAGCTACACCGTGATGAGCGGCGACAGCCTGTGGCGTATCGCTGGCAAGAGCGAGACCTACGGCAACCCGTACGCCTGGCCGCTGATCTACAAGCAGAACGCGTCCCAGATCCGTGATGCTGACCTGATCCAGCCGGGCCAGCAGTTCCAGATCGACACCAACCCGACCCGCGCTGCCGCCGAGGCTGCGATGGAGCATGCCCGCAACCGCGGTGCCTGGAGCATCGGTGAGGTCGAGGCGTCTGACACGGCGTACCTCAACGGCAACTGATCGGTCCCCTCAGGACCATCCGCAGAGAGCCCCCTCGTGGGGGCTCTCTCGTTTCAGGGTCCGCATCAGCAACCGTCGCGGTCGCAGCCGTTGGCAAGCACCATCGCTTCGGCTAGGCTGCGCGCCACGATGGGCTGACCCGTCGCGCAGGACATCGGAGGGGCGTAGGCAGCGATGCCGACCAAGCGTTTCATCATCAGTGGTCGAGTGCAGGGCGTGTTCTACCGCGCTGGCGCACGGCGTGCTGCGCGTGAGTACGACCTCACCGGTTACGTGCGCAACCTGGATGACGGTACGGTCGAGGTGATCGCATGCGGCACCAAGTACGGCCTCGGCGATCTCGAATCCTGGCTGTGGGAAGGCACGCCGAAGGCGAACGTCACCGATGTCGTCATCGAGGATGCGGAGCTGGATGAGGATCTGGAGGACTTCCAGATCCGCTGAGCTGCGCTCAGTTCCTGAACCAGCGCTCCGACAGTCGTGACAGCACCCGGTCCGGGTACTCGCGGCTGTGCCCCCAGCTCCCGTGGTAACGACCCAGCGCTTCGCGCACGTCGCCGTGAGCCATGTCCATGTAGTAGCGCAGGATGGTGCAGCCGTAACGCAGGTTGGTGCGCACGACGAACAGGTTATCGTCCGGGCGTCCGAGTTCGTCGCGCCACCAGGGCATGACCTGCATCAGCCCGCGCGCACCAGCGCTCGAGATCGCGAAGCGGTCGAAGCCGCTCTCCACATCGATCACCGACAACACAAGCTCCGGGATCAGGCCAGCGCGGGTGGCTTCCTCGTGGGCCATGCGCAGGATCTCCAGCGCTTCGTCACGGTCCGCGACACGATCACCCAGGCGCAGCGCCATGTCGGTGAGCCAGACCTGGGCGTCGAAGCGATCATCGAAGCTGGTGGCCTGCGCCATGGCCTGCTCGAGCCGCTCGCGCAGTTCGGGATCCACGCTGGTCTGCGCCAGCGCCGGGGACGACGCGAGCAGGGCGCAGGTGAGGGCGAGCGCTGCGCGCATCAGCGCCCGAGGCGCACCTCGATGAAGCGGACCACCCCAGCGACCGGCACCGCGGCATCCTCACCGCTGCGACGGTCGCGGTACTCGAGCTCCCCGGCGTCCAGGCCGCGGTCGCCGATCACGATCCGGTGCGGGATGCCGATCAGTTCGATGTCAGCGAACTTCACGCCGGGGCGCGCATCGCGATCGTCCATCAGCACGGTGATACCAGCGGCCTGGAGCTCGGTGTAGAGGCGCTCTGCGACCTCACGCACACGCTCGGACTTGTGCAGGTTCATCGGCACCAGCGCGACCTCGAACGGGGCCATCGGCGTCGGCCAGACGATGCCTGCGGCGTCGTTGTTCTGCTCGATCGCAGCGGCGACGATGCGGGTCACACCGATGCCGTAGCAGCCCATGATCGGGGTCACATCGCGACCGTTTTCGTCGAGCACGGACAGCGCCATCGCCTTGGAGTACTTGTCGCCCAGCTTGAAGATGTGCCCGACCTCGATGCCGCGGCGGATGGACAGGGTGCCGACACCATCGGGGCTAGGGTCACCCGCACGCACGTTGCGCAGGTCGGCGACCTCCGGTTCCGGCAGATCGCGGCCCCAGTTGATCCCGATCAGGTGCGCATCATCCTCGTTCGCACCAGCCGCGAAGTCAGCCAGTGCAGCGACGCTGCGATCAGCGATCACCGGCATGGCGAGACCCACCGGACCCAGCGAGCCAGGGCCGGCACCGACCGCGGCGCGGATCTCCTCCTCGCTGGCGAACCGCAGGGGCGAGGCGACCTGCGGCAGCCGCTCAGCCTTGATCGGGTTCAGTTCGTGGTCGCCGCGCACCAGCAGGGCGACGAAATCACTAAGCTCATCCTCGGCGGCAGCGACGATCAGCGTCTTCACCGTGCGTTCGATGGCCAAGCCGTGACCGCCCACCAGGTCGGCGATGGTGCGCACGCCCGGTGTCGCCACCCGCTGCATGGTCTCGCTGGCTGCGCCGCGCGCATCCGGCCAGATCGCTTCCGCGGTCTCCACGTTGGCTGCGTAATCCGAGCCATCCGACACCGCGATCGCATCCTCGCCAGAGTCGGCCAGCACCATGAACTCGTGGGACACATCGCCGCCGATATCACCGGAGTCCGCCTGCACCGGCCGGAACGCCAGGCCGAGGCGGCTGAAGATGTTCGAGTAGGCCTGGTGCATCACCCGGTAGGTGCGGTCCAGGCAGTCCTCATCCATATGGAAGGAGTAGGCGTCCTTCATGATGAACTCACGCGCGCGCATCACGCCGAAACGGGGGCGGATCTCGTCGCGGAACTTGGTCTGGATCTGGTAGTAGCTGAGCGGTAGCTGGCGGTAGCTCTTGACCTCGCGCCGGACCACATCGGTGATGACCTCCTCGTGGGTCGGGCCGAAGCAGAAGTCGCGCCCCTGACGGTCGCTGATCCTGAGCAGCAGACCGCCGTAGCGGTCCCAGCGACCGGTCTCCTCCCACAGCTCGCGCGGCTGCACCGCCGGCATCAGCAGCTCCATCGCGCCCGCGGCGTCCATCTCCTCGCGCACCACGCGCTCGACGCGGCGCAGCACCTTCAAGCCCAGCGGCATCCAGGTGTAGATCCCTGCGGTCAGGCGGCGGATCAGTCCCGCGCGGACCATGAGCTGGTGGCTCACGATCTCCGCGTCAGCGGGGGCTTCCTTCAGGGTGTTCAGGGAGAACTGGGAGACGCGCATGCGGTATCCGATCCTTCGTCCTTGCTCGGCCAGAGTCGGCGGGCCATTCTAGCGGCCCCCTCCCGGTCGGGAACAGGCTGATGGACCTCGCGCGTTGCGAAGATCGTGATATCGAGCTGATCCGAGGCTCCCGGGTCGCCATCTTCGGCTACGGCGCCCAGGGTGCCGCGCAAGCAGCGAACCTCGGGGATTCCGGCATCGAACTGCGCATCGCGCTGCGGCCAGGTTCGCCCAGCATCGCGGCAGCGGAGGCCGCGGGCCACACGGTGCTCCCGCCTGAGGTCGCTGCGGGCTGGGCCGATATCGTGGTCATGCTGATCCCGGATGCCGCGCAGCCGGTGCTCTACGACCGGGTGCTGGCTGAGGGTCTGCGCCCGGGCTCGGCACTGGTCTTCGCCCACGGCTACGCGATCCACTACCGCCATGTGGTGCCGCGCGCGGATGTGGACCTGATCCTGGTCGCGCCGCTGGCCATCGGTGAACAGGTGCGGCGCGCCTACGTCGCAGGCAGCGGTACCTCCTGCTTGCTCGCCGTCGATCGTGACGCCACCGGGACCGCCTGGTCGCGCGCCAGGGGCTACGCCTGGGCTGATGGCCACGCACGCGCCAGCATGCTGATCTCGACCTTCGCGGACGAGACCGAGACCGACCTGTTCGCAGAGCAGACCATCCTCACGGGCGGCCTGCAGGAACTGATCGATGCCGGCTTCCAGACCCTGGTGGATGCTGGCTACCCGCCCGAGCTCGCCTACATCTGCTGCCTCGAGGAGGTGAAGCTGATGGCGGACCTGATGCTCGAGCGCGGGATCGCCGGCATGCGGCGCTCGATCTCCGCCACGGCGGAGTACGGCGGTTACACCCGCGGCCCGCGCATCGTCGGTGATGCGGCGCGCGCCGAGATGCGCCGCGTGCTGGAGGAGATCCGCAGCGGCGAATTCGATCGCGAGCTGCAGACGGTCCTGGCGGATGGCGGCAGCGCGCTGCGGGATCTGCGCCAGCGGTTCGCGGCGCGCGCGATCGAGTCAGCCCGCCCCGCGACGGTGAGCGCGCCAGCGGCGGTCGGCCCGCGGATCGCTGCGGCAGCGCCGCCTGCCGGGCCGCGACCGGCCCTGGGTGCAGCCCTGGGCTTCGCAGCCCTACGCAGGATCTGGACCGATCCGCGCGGGACCATCCAGGTGTTGGTGGAGCGCGCGCCGTCGTTGTGGGTGTTCAGGCTGGCGTTCCTTGCAGGCATCACCAACCTGCTGGCGCAGGCGCGCCAGTACACCGTCGGTGACACCTACAGCCTGCAGCAGATCCTGTTCGGCGCCACCATGCTGGCTCCGGTCGCTGCGTTCCTCACGCTGTACGTGTACGCCGCGCTGGTCACCTCCGTCGCCACCGCGATCGGTGGCGTCGCACCGCCGCCCTCGCATGTGCGGACCGCGCTCGCCTGGTCCGGCGTGCCGACCGCGCTGGGGCTGGCCGGATGGCTGGTCGTGCTCGCGCTGGTGGGCGCACCGCTGTTCGAGGCGGGTGACCCGTTCTCCGCGCTGCCACCTGCGTCGGCGCTGGTCGTCGCGCTGGTGGGCATGTTCTGGCTGGTGACCGCGATCTGGTCGCTGTTCCTGACGGCCCATGCCCTGGGTGAGGTATTCGGGCTCTCGGCCTGGCGGGGCCTGGGGGCCGCCGTGGCCGCCGGCTTGGCCCTGCTCGTCATCTTCATGCTGTTCGGGCTGCTGGGGGGGCTGGTCATCGGCCTCGCCACCAGCTGAGCCCCCAGGATCAGCGGGCGAGCGCACCGGTCGCCGCCCGGCGTGGCATCATCTCGCCATGACTGACCAACTCGAAGTGCCAGACGAGCCCGCTGAGGTCTCCCGCCGACGCGGCATCTACCTGCTGCCCAACCTGTTCACCACCGCCGCCCTGTTCGCGGGCTTCTACTCGGTGGTGGCGGCGATGGATGGGCGCTTCATCCCGGCGGCTGCGGCGATCTTCGTCGCCATGGTGTTCGACAGTCTGGATGGGCGGGTGGCCCGCATGACCGGCACCGAGTCCGACTTCGGCAAGGAGTACGACTCGCTCTCCGACATGGTCTCCTTCGGCCTCGCGCCAGCGCTGGTCATGTACCAGTGGGCCTTCGTCGGGCAGGACGACCTCAACTGGGCCTGGAGCAAGCTCGGCTGGTTGGCCGCGTTCTTCTACGCAGTGATGGCAGCGATGCGCCTCGCGCGCTTCAACAGCCGCTACGGGGTCCAGGACAAACGCTTCTTCCAGGGACTGCCCAGCCCGCCCGCCGCCGGCGTGGTCGCCGGTCTGGTCTGGTTGGGTGCGGACCTCGGCGCGGATGGTGCCTGGGCCATGGTCCCCGCGTTCCTGATCACCGTCGGTGTCGGTGCGCTGATGGTCTCCAACATCAGCTACTACAGCTTCAAGGACCTGGACCTCGGTGGCCGTGTGCCGTTCCAGTACCTGGTGCTGTTCCCGCTGGTGCTGATCGTGATCGCGCTGTCGCCCTCGCGCATGCTGTTCCTGCTGTTCTTCCTGGGCTCGCTGTCCGGACCTGCGATCTGGCTGTGGCGCTGGCGTCGCCGCCGGATGAACGCTACCTCGGAGACCGATGACTCCGACCCGGACGGTGGAGCTCCCAGCGAGTGATGGACCTCGAGGGCGCACGCCGTTGGGTCCTGCAGAGCATGGGCGTGACCGTCTGGGACCGCCGTGATGGTCGTGTGGTCGAACGCGAGGACAGCCGCGATATGGCGCGCGGGGAGCATCCTTCCGAGTCGCCGCCGGAACGCGAGGCGCCGGATGAGATCCTCGAGTTCAGAGCACCGGAGCCAGCCGTTGATCCCGAGTCGCCCGACCCCGATGAGATCGCGGGCATGGATTGGGCCGCGCTCGAGGCTGCGGTGCAGCGCTGCGGACGCTGTCCGCTGCACACCTCCCGCACGCAGGGCGTGTTCGGCGTCGGCGCGCGTGACGCGGACTGGATGATCATCGGCGAAGCGCCGGGCGCGGACGAGGACCGGCGCGGCCAACCCTTCGTCGGTAGGGCGGGTCAGCTGCTGGATGCGATGCTGGAGGCGGTGGGCCTGGACCGCGAGCGCGTGTTCATCGCCAACATCCTGAAGTCGCGGCCGCCGGAGAACCGCGACCCACATGCGGATGAGATCGCCGCCTGCGCGCCGTACCTGGAGCGCCAGATCGCGCTGGTGCGGCCGAAGTTGATCCTGGCGGTGGGACGCATCGCCGCCCAGCACCTGCTCGCGACCAGCGATCCGGTCGGGCGCTTGCGCGGCAAGGTGCATGCCTACGGACGCGCCGCGATCCCGCTGGTGGCGACCTACCACCCGGCTTACCTGCTGCGGCAGCCGTCGGCGAAATCCAAGTCCTGGCAGGACCTCAGGCTCGCACGCCGCACCGCGGCCGCGGGGCTGAAGTGAGCGCCGTGGTCCGCGACGATCCGGTGCTGCGGCGCATGGGTGCCGAGCATGTGGATGCGGTGCACGCCATCGAGAACGCCGCCTACGAGTTCCCTTGGTCCTTGGGCGTGTTCAGCGACTGCCTGAAGGTCGGCTACTCCTGCTGGGTCATGGAGGAGCCGGGCGGTGACGGCGTGATCGGCTACGGCATCCTGTCGCTGGGCGCGGGTGAGGGGCACATCCTGAACCTCTGCACCGATCCCACCCGGCAGCAGCGCGGCCACGGTCGCGCGATGCTGATGCATCTGCTCGAGGTCGCAGAGGCGCACGGCGCGATCGAGATCTTCCTGGAGGTGCGACCCAGCAACCACCAGGCGCTGCGCATGTACCTGTCCAGCGGCTTCAACGAGATCGGACGCCGCCAGGGCTACTACCCGGCGAAGAAGGGCAGGGAGGACGCGCTGGTCCTCGCCAAGCGCCTGGGTTTGTAGGACCGTCCCTGCTCGGCAGCGCTTCGTTGCGACCCCGTCCTCGGATCGTCACCTGGCATCGAGTAGGCTCCGGTCCTCGGACGGGCCCGCGCCTCGATCTGCCTTCGCAGGATCGGCCCGCGATGGAGCCGTGGGGCGCCTCGGTCTCGTCGCGCAGAAGCCGAGCGGCCGGCGACGAGGGACGGTGCTCGCGGCCAGACGACCGCGAATCTGAACGCGGTATGTAGCGCGCGGCTTTCCGCTAGAATGCCCGCCCTTCGCCCGCTCCCCGGACCCATCCGACGCCATGTCCAGCCTCACCGACCAGATCCACCGTCGCCGGACCTTCGCGATCATCTCGCACCCGGATGCCGGCAAGACCACGCTCACCGAACGATTGCTCCTCTTCGGGGGCGCGATCCAGATGGCGGGTACGGTCAAGGGCCGCAAGGCGGCGCGCAAGGCCACCTCGGACTGGATGAAGCTGGAGCAGGAGCGCGGCATCTCGGTCACCTCCTCGGTGATGCAGTTCCCGTACCGCGATTCGATCGTGAACCTGCTGGACACGCCGGGTCACGAGGACTTCTCCGAGGACACCTACCGCACGCTCACCGCGGTGGACTCCGCGCTGATGGTCATCGACTGCGCCAAGGGTGTGGAGCTGCGCACCATCAAGCTGATGGAGGTCTGCCGGCTGCGCGACACGCCGATCATGACCTTCATCAACAAGCTGGACCGCGACGGGCGCGACCCGATGGAGCTGCTGGATGAGATCGAGTCGGTGCTCGGCATCCAGTGCGCGCCGGTGACCTGGCCGGTAGGCATGGGGCGCGAGCTCAAGGGCATCTACCACCTGCTCGATGATTGCCTGTACCAGTACCTGCCGGCGGAGAAGCTGGCGCGCGGCGAGACCCTGGCGCTGGGGCCGCTGGACAGCGATGCCTCGCGCGCGCTGCTCGGTGACCGCTACGAGGCGTTCCGGGAGGAGCTGGAACTGGTGCAGGGTGCCAGCCATGCCTTCGATCCCACCGAGTACCGCGCCGGGCGACAAACGCCGGTGTTCTTCGGATCTGCGATCTCCAACTTCGGTATCAAGGAGCTGCTCGACACCTTCGTGCAGCACGCGCCCGCGCCGCTGCCGCACGAGGCGGAGGAGCGCGAGGTGCTGCCGGAGGAGCTGCCGATGACCGGCTTCATCTTCAAGATCCAGGCCAACATGGATCCCAAGCACCGCGACCGCGTCGCCTTCATGCGCTTGATCTCCGGACGCTACACCCCGGGCCTCAAGGTGCAGCACGTGCGTCTCGGCAAGCAGGTGAAGATCGCCGAGGCCATCACCTTCATGGCCAAGGATCGCGAGCACGTGGTCGAAGCCTTCGCTGGCGACATCATCGGCCTGCACAACCACGGCACCATCAACATCGGTGACACCTTCACCGAGGGTGAGGTGTTGCACTTCACCGGCATCCCCTCGTTCGCGCCCGAGATCTTCCGGCGCTCGATCCTGCGCGACCCGCTGCGGCTGAAGCAGCTCGCGGTCGGCTTGCAGCAACTGTGCGAGGAGGGCGCGACCCAGTTGTTCCGCCCGCTGCGCAACAACGACCTCATCCTGGGTGCCATCGGCCCGCTGCAGTTCGATGTGGTCGCGCACCGGCTGCGCGAGGAGTACGGCGTGGAGGCGGTGTTCGAAGCGATCAACGTGCACACCGTGCGCTGGGTGCACTGCGACGACGCCAAGGCGCTCGAAGCCCTGAAGGTGAAAGCCCACGACGGTCTCGGCATCGACCACGGCGGCGCCCTGGTCTACCTGGCACCCAGCCGCGTGAACCTGGAGCTGACCATCGAGCGCCACCCCGAGGTGCGCTTCAGCGCCACCCGCGACACCGTCGCGGTCTGAAGCCGGCGCGCCCGGCTAGCGCTCAGCTATCATTGGCCGATGCTGCTCAAACGCCGCGATACCCTGGGCTGGGTCCTCTACGACTGGGGTAACTCGGCCTTCGCCACCACGGTGATCGCCGGCTTCTTCCCGGTGTTCTTCAAGCAGTACTGGTCGGCGGGTACGCCTGCCACCGAGAGCACCCTGCAGCTCGGCATCGCCAACTCCGTCGCCAGCCTGATCGTGGCCATCCTCGCGCCCGTGCTCGGGGCGATGGCGGATGTCGGCGGCTGGCGCAAGCGTCTGGTGCTCGGCTTCACCGTGCTCGGTGTGCTCGCGACCGCAGCACTGGCCGGCGTGGGTCAGGGCGACTGGCCGCTGGCGGTGCTGGTGTTCACGGTCGCTTCGCTCGGATTCTGGGGCAGTAACGCGTTCTACGATGCGCTGGTCGTGGATGTGAGCCCGCCGGGCAAGCTGGATCAGGTCTCGGCACTCGGTTACTCCGCTGGTTACCTCGGCGGCGGTGTGCTGTTCGCGATCAACGTGGCGATGACCCTGAAGCCTGAGTTCTTCGGTCTCGCCGACGCGGTGGCGGCGGTCAAGCTCTCCTTCATCTCGGTGGCGATCTGGTGGACGCTGTCCACCGTGCCGCTGGCGCTGTGGGTGCACGAGCGTGGTGAGGCGCGCTCGCTGTCGGTGCTGGCGGTCGCGCGCGCCGGCTGGGCGCAGTTCCTGGACACCTTCCGCCACCTGCGCGAGTACCGCGAGGTGATGTGGTTCCTGTTCGCGTACTGGCTGTACATCGATGGCGTGTACACCGTGATCAAGATGGCGGTGGACTACGGCCTCGCGCTCGGTTTCCCGTCCGACAGTCTGATCAAAGCGTTGCTGATCACGCAGTTCGTCGGCTTCCCGGCGGCGCTGTTCTTCGGGCACCTGGGCGAACGCTTCGGTGCGCGTCGCGGCATCATCGTCGGCATCGCGCTGTACATGGCGGTCACCACCTGGGCGACCAGCCTGAACGAGATCTGGGAGTTCTACGCCATGGCCGTGATCATCGGCCTGGTGCAGGGTGGTGTGCAGGCGCTGTCGCGCTCCTACTACGCCTCCATCATCCCGGCCGACAAGAGCGCGGAGTTCTTCGGCTTCTACAACATGCTCGGTAAGTTCGCGTCCATCATCGGACCGATGCTGATGGGGGTGACCGCGGTCCTCACCGGCAGCTCACGCCTGTCCATCCTGTCGCTGCTGGTGCTGTTCGTGCTCGGCCTGTGGTTCCTGATGCGCGTACCGCCGCGGGCGGGTGAAGCGTGAAGCTGGTGGTGGCACCGCGCGACGGCGTGCCGCCGTTCGAACCGGACCTGATCGCCTTCGAGATGGATGTGGATCTGATCCTGCGCATGGACCGCGAGCCCGCGCAGCCCAGTGAGAGCGCGCCGGAGCTGGTCGCCGCCATGTCCGGGCCCGCCGCGCACGCGCTTGGCGATGTGCTCTGGCTGAGCGGCGAACCGACCCAAGCGCTGCTGATGGTGCATGACCTCGATCGCGATCCGAGCTGGGACGAGGCCTGGATCGACGCCGCGCTGGATTCGCTGCTCGCTGGGATGGCGGAACGCTGTCTGGAGCGCCTCGCGCTGCCGGTGCTCGGTACCGTGCACGGGCGACTGGACCCGGCGCGCTTCCCGGACCTGCTCGGCGCCGCGCTGGGGCGGGCCGAGATCCCACCCGAGGCGGTGTGGGTCATCACCAGTGACCCCGCGACCAATGCAGCGATGCGGGCCCGGATGGAAGCCGTCGGATGACGGGCGCCGACACCTACTTCGCCTACGGCTCGAACATGTCCTACCACCGCATGCGCCAGCGGGTACCGGCTGCGGAACGGATCGGGATCGCGCGTCTCGACGGCTGGGTGCTGCGTTTCCACAAGCCTTCACTCGATGGCTCCGGCAAGGCGGACATCGTCCCCGTGGTCGGTGGCCGCGCGGTGGTGTGGGGCGTGCTCTGGTCGTTAGGCGAGACCGGCTGGGAGGCCATGGACGCGTTCGAAGGCGACGGCTACCAGCGGATGCCTTTGTTGGTCCTCACCGCCGATGGCGGCACCCATCGGGTGGTCGCTTACTGCGCGACGGACAGCGATCCTTCGCTGCTGCCGTACAGCTGGTACCGCGAGCACGCGGTGCGCGGTGCGATCGAAGCTGAGTTACCGCCGGACTACATCATGCGCTTGCGTTCGATACGCAGCGCCGTGGATCCGGATGCTGCGCGCGCCGCGCGCGAGTTCGCGATCTACGCCCCGGACCTCGCTGGCGCCTGAGTCCGACCGAGCGCCGCGACCGCGACCCGCAGGCCGCGCAGGATCTCCGGCACGCGCCGGCTGTGGTAGCGCCAGCGCACGTAGAACGCGGTCGCATCCCGGATCGGTCCCGCGAGCTCCGGCGCCAGCTTCGCAGCACGCCGCGCGAAGTCGGACGGCCCTTCGCTGACCGCCTTGATGATCCCGCGTTTGGCGAGCCTGCGCAGGAAGCGTGCGTACAGCTGTTGCGCCGGGTCGCGCGCGTCGGGACGCATCTCGCGCAACAAGCGCCAGCCCAGCCACAGCGTGAACAGCCCGAGCGCGATCACCAGCAGCACCATGATCCCGCGCCAGTCGATGTCCTCGAAGCCCAGCCAGTTCAGCAGCGCGGTCTGGGTCTCCGGGCCGTAGCCCAGGATGAACTCGTCCCAGGTGCTGTTGATCGCATCCCAGCGGATCTGGATCTGGGTCAGCAGGTCGCCGCCGCGCAGCGAGAACGGCGATGCTTCGCCCTCGGGCAGCGCATCGGCGAGTCCGAGTTCGATGCGATCCGGCGCCACCCAGGCGGTGGGATCCACGCGCACCCAGCCGCGGCCTTCCATCCAGACCTCGGCCCAGGCGTGCGCGTCCGACTGGCGCACCACGTAATCCTCGGTGAGGGGGTTCTGCTCGCCGCCCTGGTAGCCGGTGACCACCCGCGCGGGCAAACCGGCCGCGCGCATCAACACTGTGAACGCGGACGCGAAGTGCTCGCAGAAGCCGCGTCGCTCCTCGAACAGGAACTGGTCGGCCGGACGCTCGCGCATCAGCGGCGGTTGCAGGGTGTAGACGAAGGGCTGCTCGCGGAACATCACCAGCGCGCGCGCGACGATCTCGGCATCGCTGGATGATTCCTCGCGCCACTGGCGGCCGAGCGCACGGGTGCGTGGGTTGATCACCGCCTGCGGCAGTGCGCGGTCGCGGTCCAGCACCCAGCGTCCGGGCACCCCGTGCGCCTCCAGCCGGTAGTTGGGGTAGGAGGTCACGCGGTAGCGCTTGAGGTTGACCACCGGGTTGCGGGTCCAGAACAGGTAGTCGTAGGACAAGCGGCCCTCGGACGGCAGGTCCGACGGCAGGTCCATCGCGAACAGCCAGCGGCGCTGGTGCGCCTCCAGGGTCACGCTGTAGCTGACCGGGTCTCCTGCGCGCACGAAGTCGGGGCGCTCGATGTTCCCGGGGATCACGCCGCGGGTCCAACCACGGCCATCGAAGTCGTGCAGCACCGGGCCGCGCCAGTACCATTGGTTGCGCGGCGGCGGGTCGCCGTCGAAGCGCACCCGGAAGGCGATCTCGCCGGACTGGCTGAGCGAGGCGATCTCGCCGGGACGCATGCTGTCGGACAGCCCGGTGGTCGCGCTGGAGCGCGCGGTCAGGCCCCAGATCGGGCCGGGGATGCGCGGGAACAGCACGAACAGGATCAGCATCATCGGCAGCGCCTGCGCGAGCAGGCGACTCGCGGCGATCAGCGCGGGCTTGGGCGCCAGCGTGCGCGGCGACTCGCGGGTGATCTGCAACAGCGTCGCGGTGATCACCATCACGGTGGGGATCATCAGGATCGCGACCGGGATGCTCTGGGTGTAGAGGAAGGTGCTGGCGACCAGGAAGTAGCCCATGTAGACCAGCACGATCAGGTCGCGCCGCGACCCCGTCTCCAGGAACTTCACCGCCACCATCATCACCAGCAGCGCGGTCCCGGCTTCCTGACCGTTGAGGGTGCGGTAGGTGAACAGCACCAGCACGATCGCGATCAGCACGGCGAGCAGCCGCGTCGCCAATCCCGGCAACGCCCAGCGCCAGCGCGCTGCAGCCAGGCGGTAGCCGCCGAGACCGAGGAAGAACACGGTGGCCCAGATCGGCAGGTGCGCGACGTGCGGCGCCAGCGCCAGCGTCAGCGTCGCCATCACCCAGGCGAAGCGACGCAGGAACAGCGGGCGACCTTCGCCGAACTCGGACACGCCTAGGCCCTGGTATCCGGCGCCGGTGCGCCGTACAGGGCCAGCGCCTTCAGCACCTGGTGCCGGTGCGCAGCGTCGTGCCCGGGCGGGATCGAGATCTCGCCGGTGCGCAGGCCGTAGCGCAACTGCGCGCGATCCGCATCCAGCACCCAGCGTGTGACCAGCGACAGCGCCGCCTCCGTATCCATCCCCGACAGCGCATCGAGGTCGAACCAGACCGTGCTCGAGCCCTCGCCGGTGAACACCTTCACCTGCGGGTCCTGTTCGCGCGCGTAGGCTTTCCAGTGCACGTGCCGCGGTGAGTCGCCGGGCCGATACGCGCGCAGGCCGGCGAAGTCCTCGTCACCATCCGCGGGATGGCGCCGCCCCTCCTTGGGATCCGGCAGCGGCGGCGGCTGGCTGACAGCCGTGGCCGGGCGCGGGTAGACCACGACCTCCAGCGGCAGGTAGATCCAGGTCCAGGCGCGGAACAGGCCCAGCGGGTAGGTGGTGCTGAAGCCGACCATGTCCGGGCGCAAGCGACCACGCACCCGTGCGTCCAAGTCGAAGTGGAACTCGGTCTGAGCGTGCTCCAGCACGTCGTCCACCTGGTGGATCTTGTCCGCGAACTCGATGCGCAGATCGGTGCGCGGGTACGCGGTGTCGTTCTGCACGATCAGGTGGAAGCGCGCGTCCTCGCCGACGAACACCGGCTGCACGCGGCCGCTGCGAACCTCCAGGTCCAGCAGCTGTCGGTGCGCATGGTGCATGGCCACGATGCCGAGGCTGGCGAGCATGAAGGTCAGCGCGAAGGAGAGGCTGTTCGAGTAGTTCATCGAGCCCAGCATCATCGCCAGCACGATCAGCCCGAACATGTAGCCGGCCCCGGTGGGCAGGATGTAGATGCGCCGCTTGTGCAACTGCACCGGGTCGCGGTCCTGGCCGGCGCGGCGACGCGCCCAGGCGCGTACGCGACGCTGGATCGCGGCGTTGGGGGAGGGCAGCGAGAAGGCGAACGCCACTTCCGTCTCAGGGGATCGGCACCGACTCCAGGAGGTGTCGGCTGATCTCGGTGGGCGTCTGCGGGCCACCGGTGTTGTCGGTGGGACGCAGGCGATGGCTGACCACGCCCGGCAGCACGGCTTGCAGATCCTCCGGTTGCACCGCCGGGTGGCCGCTGAGCAGCGCCCAGGCGCGTGCCGCTCGCACCATCGCCAGCGCGGCGCGCGGGCTGAGGCCGGCCTCGAACTCTGGACACTGGCGGCTGAAGCGCACCAGCGCCTGCGCGTAATCCAGCAGCGCGTCCGACACGTGCACACCGCCCACCGCCTGCTGCATGGCCTGGAGGTCGTCGGGGGTCAGCACCGGCTGCACCTCGTCCAGCATCTCGCGGCGATCGCGGCCCTCGAGCAGGTCGCGCTCGGCGGCCTCGTCGGGGTAGCCGAGCTCCACCCGCATCAGGAAGCGGTCCAGCTGCGACTCCGGCAGCGGGAAGGTGCCGATCTGGTGCGCCGGGTTCTGGGTGGCGATGACGAAGAAGGGCTCGGGCAGCTTGCGGGTGGTGCCGTCCGCGGTGACCTGGTGCTCCTCCATCGCCTCCAGCAGCGCGGACTGCGCCTTCGGGGTCGCGCGGTTCACTTCGTCGGCCAGGATCACCTGGGCGAAGATCGGACCCGGGTGGAAGCGGAACTCCGCCTTGTCACGCTCGAACACCGACACGCCGATGATGTCGGCCGGCAGCAGGTCGGAGGTGAACTGGATGCGCTGGTAGCTCAGCCCCAGCGCACGCGCCAGGGTCTGCGCCAGGATGGTCTTGCCGACACCGGGGATGTCCTCGATCAACAGGTGCCCGCGCGCCAGCAGGCAAGCGAGGCACAGCCGCGTCTGCGCGGACTTGCCGAGGATCACGCTGTCGATCACCGCCAGCGCGGTGCTGGCTCTGCCGGCGAGGCCGTCGTCGACCCCGTGCATGCGCGCCTCTGCCATGGAACTCTCCCCGATCGGTGGAATCCGAGACCCCATGCTGCCGAGATGCATCCATGGGAAGGTGGTGCTGGACCAGAAGATAAGGACCCGCCGCCGGAGCGTCCAGTACGCGGGTCACAGCTGCTCCATCACGCACTTGCCGAGCGCGCAGCGCGCCTGGAACTTGCCGAGCGCGCAGCGCTCGGTGCAGCCTACACCCCGCCCGACGTCGCGGGCGGCCAGGGAGGGAACACATGTCGCATCACGGGCTCGTCCGGTCCTTGTCGCTGCTGCTGGTCGCGGTGGCGCTGGTCGGCTGCGAGGGCAGGGTCCAGGTCAACGCCCCCACAGAGGTGCGCAACAGCCTGTTGGCGGCGGATCGCGCGTTCTCGCGCATGTCGCAGGCCGAGGGAGCGCAGGCGGCCTTCGTCTACTACGCGCACCCCGAGGTCGTGCTGCTGCCGGCGGGTGGCGAGCCGGTACGCGGGGTCGCTGCGGTACGCGCGGGCTTCGAGGGCTTCCAGGGCGTGCTCACCTGGGAGCCGCAGGACGCACAGGGTGCCGCTTCCGGAGATCTGGGTGCGACCTGGGGCTACTACCGCCTGGTGCGCACCGACGCGTCGGGCGAGGAGACCGTGAGCCGGGGCAAGTACGTATCGGTCTGGCGGCGCGATGCGGACGGCGAATGGCGCTACCTGATGGACATCGGCAACGAGAGCTCGCCGCTGCACTGATCCCTTCACGATCAACAGCTTGCGTGCGCTTCCTGAGAAGCGTTCTCGGTGCCGCGTCGGGGGTGTGACGGGAGTGCTTGCCGGTACCGCTCGGCGAGGCTATTTTCAGTCCCCCGGTTCCACCCCTCGGTCCGACCGATGTCCTGGAGATCGCCGCCTTGAACACCGCGCAGCCTCGCATGGCGCAACGCACGCTGGTGTTCCAAGCCAGCCAGATCCCCGAGCTCGCCGACGCCATGCGCGATGGGTTCCTGCGACACGAGGTCACTGCGCACGGCGACGAGCAGATCGTCATCGACGAGTCCGCGCCCAACGCCGACGTCCTGATCGCCCTGTTCGAGGAGGTGCGGCTGCGGCAGGAGCGCCGCGAGATGCTGATCGGCCTGGCGATCTTCGTCGGCCTGCTGGTCGTGGGCACGGCCCTGGTGATGGTGTTCCTGTAGCCGGGCTGCGGGGGTCAGCCCCCTGCGCCTTGTATCCGGCGCCCGTTCTACAGAGAATCCCCCGTTCCGTGGCGGACCCGGGCCCAGCTCGGCCCCGCAGCGGTGATGGGCGGGGGCCGGGAGGCCCAGCCCCAGGCGGAAGCTGGACAGCCCGCCCCGACTGACCCCGTTCGACTAGGAGACCCCATGCTGAAGCGCCTGCTCGCCGCCCTCGCGGCCTTCGTCCCCGGTGCCGTACTGGCCGCAGAGGGGCACCTGGACCTGACCACGCACTGGATCGGCATCACCTGCGTGTTGATCTTCCTGCTGGCCTACGCCCTGGTGATGGTGGAGGAGTTCACCCACCTGCGTAAGTCCAAGCCGGTGATCCTGGGTGCCGGCATCATCTGGGCCCTGGTGGCCGTGGCCTACGCCTGGACCGGCGACACCCATGGCGCCGAGACCGCCGTGCGCGACGCGCTGGTCGAGTACGCCGAGCTGTTCCTGTTCCTGCTGGCGGCGATGACCTACGTGAACGCGATGACCGATCGCGGCGTGTTCGACGCGCTGCGCTCCTGGCTGGTGCACAAGCAGTTCACCTTCCGCAAACTGTTCTGGATCACCGGCGTCATCGCCTTCTTCCTGTCCCCCATCATCGACAACCTGACCACCGCGCTGGTGATGTGCGCCGTGGTGCTGTCGGTTGGCAAGGGCAACGCCCGCTTCATCGGGCTGGCCTGCATCAACATCGTGGTCGCCGCCAACGCCGGCGGCGCCTTCAGCCCCTTCGGCGACATCACCACCCTGATGGTCTGGCAGGCGGGCATCCTGCCGTTCTTCGAGTTCTTCAGCCTGTTCATCCCCTCGGTGGTGAACTGGCTGATCCCGGCCGCGATCATGACCATGGCGGTGCCGGACGAGAACCCCACGGCCGCGGGCGAGGCGGTCTCGATCCGGCGCGGCGGCAAGACCGTCATGGTGCTGTTCGGGCTGACCATCGCCACCGCGGTCAGCTTCCACCAGTTCCTGCACCTGCCGCCCTTCCTCGGCATGATGACCGGCCTCGCCTACCTGTCCTTCTTCGGCTACTACCTGAAGCGCACCCACCGGGTGGTGGCCGCCGGGACCGAAGCCTACGGCGACGCGGCGCCGTTCGACACCTTCCGGCACGTGATGCGGGCGGAGTGGGACACCTTGCTGTTCTTCTACGGCGTGATCCTGTGCGTCGGTGGTCTGGGTCAGCTCGGTTACCTCGCCGTGACCAGTCAGTTGCTTTACGTGGAGCTCGGACCCATCTGGGCCAACGTGATGGTCGGCATCCTGTCCGCGATCGTGGACAACATCCCGGTGATGGTCGCGGTGCTGCAGATGAGCCCGGAGATGAACACCGCGCAGTGGGAGCTGGTCACCCTCACCGCGGGGGTCGGTGGCTCGCTGCTGTCCATCGGCTCGGCCGCCGGCGTGGCGCTGATGGGCCAGGCCCGCGGCGTCTACACCTTCTTCGGCCACCTGAAGTGGACCTGGGCGATCGCCCTAGGGTACGCGGCGAGCATCGTCGTCCACCTGTGGCTCGCCGGCGAACTCTGAGCGCGCCGGCCGGGCGGCAGCGCGAGCCAGCTCGCGCTCGAGCTGGTTGACGCGGGCGAGCCGATCCAGGGTGGTGGTCGCCAGGCCGACTGTGCTGGGGCCGGTGACAGGGTGGGAGCTGTGCCGGCTGCTGGGACGCGAGGCCGCCGAGTGACAGTTAGACTCCGGGACCAGGGGGCGCCGCGCTGAGTGCGCGTCGCCCCCGCATGGAGCGAGCGATCACCGCCATCGGGAGGCTCCGACGTGCCGAACAACCACCACGAGGACCCCTTCCGCACGCGGTTCCGAGATCGCGGCGGGCGATCTGATCACCGTCGGGCTGACAGCGCGCCAGCCTGACCGACGTGGCGCAGGGCCCCGTCAAGGTACCGGCCAGCAACGGGGCATCGGTGATCGCGCGGCCCTTGCAACGCGAGCTTCGTTGGTCTGCCTGGTTTCACCACCCTTTCCCGGAGCGAGGGTTCGCGCCATGGAGCTTAACTACCGTCCCGACACCGACTCGCTGTACATCGATCTCACCGAGCGGCCGAGCGCGGAGAGCCGCGAGATTTCGGAGGGTGTGGTGCTGGATTACGACAGCGGGGGGCAGCTGGTCGGCATCGACATCGATAACGCGAGCACCAAGGTCGAGCTGCAGAAGCTCATCCTGAGCCGACTGCCATGCACCGTGGAGATCGCCGCATGATCATGCGTTGGAGCAGTCGCGCGGAGCTGCCGCACGCGAGGGATTGGAGATGGATTCAGGGATGGATCGCTTCGCAGCAGCGGTCGCCGATCCGCGCGCCGCTCAACGCAGGGGATAGACCCTGCATGGGGGAACACGCGCATGTACCTTCTGGTCAAGCTCATCCACATCACCGCCGTCATCGCCTTTCTAGGCAACATCACCACTGGCCTCTTGTGGCACGCCCATGCCGCCCGAACGCGCAACCCCGAACTCCTCGCGCATGCGATGGACGGCATCATCCGGAGCGACCGGCTGTTCACAGTCCCTGGCGTGATCGGCATCATCATCAGCGGCGTCGTCCTCGCGATCTACGGAGACCTTCCGCTCCTGCGTACCGGCTGGATACTCTGGACCCTCGTACTCTTCGCCAGCTCGGGGATCGTCTTCATGCTCCGTGTGGCACCGTTTCAACGACAGTTGCGTTCCCTCGCGGAGTCCGGTGCTCGATCCGGCGCCTTTGAGTACGCCAGCTATCATGCTCTGGCGGTTCGCTGGGAGGTTTGGGGCGCCGTAGCGTTGCTAACGCCGGTCGCAGGGCTCGTACTCATGGTGCTCAAGCCGGTCCTTTGAATATCCGTCAGTCAGCCATTCGCCGAACCGGAAAGTTTCGCGACCGAAGTATCGGAAGCGTTCGGAGAACTCGGGATGACGATCGGTACTCGGTGGCAATCAACGGCAGTCATCGGCAACTCAAGCGCCGTACTAGGTCTGGGCGTGTCAGGGTTCCCGGAAAGCCGAGTGGCGATTTGGCGCCGGGCACGCTCGGCAGTATCCTCAGGAAGTCTGGATTGAAGGGGTAGGTCATCACCACGCGCTATGCCGTCATAATCGAGAATGCCGACGGCAATCTCTCTGCCTACGTCCCGGACCTGCCAGGCTGTGTGGCAACAGGAGCGACGGCGGCGGAAACCGAGCTAGCCATTCGCGAGGCCATTAAGTTGCACCTGGAGGGACTCCGTGTAGATGGCAATCCGGTTCCTCCACCTATCTAGTCGCGTCGAGTATGTCGAAGTCGTGGCATAACCGGAGCTACCGGCGTCGCGACGATCCAATATCGCGGACAGCAGCCCTGTCACTGTTGGGCATTACAAGAAGGAGCAAGGCGATGGAAACTCAGCGGCTTCACGTTATGAAGCGATTCCGAGCATTCGCACTCCTTCTGGTTGTTGCGGCAGTACTGTCAGCGTGCGCAACGCAACCGCCTCCCCAGGCATTTGATCCACCTGGATTCTGGGCTGGTTTGTTTCACGGCTTCACTATCTTTTTCAGCCTTATCGGCAGCATTTTCACAGAGAACCGGATCTACGCTTTCCCGAATTCCGGTGGTTGGTATGACTTTGGATTCTTTCTTGGGGCCAGTAGTTTCCTTGGTGGCGGTGGTGCTGGCGCATGCGTTCGATGAGACTACCCAACGAGACGCGGCGCGTGAGCGTTGGAGTTAGATGCGTGCTAGTGCTCCGATGACCTCTGCTAGATCAATGGCCCTGATCCGCTTATTGGACGAGCTCGAGTCTTACGAGATCAATTTGAGTCACTATTACGGTGATTCGGAGCCACAAAGTGTTTACGACTCTCACTTGAGTGGCAAGCTAGATGCGTTGGCACTTTTCTGTAGGAAACTTGGCTGGTCAGAGTTGGCCGGCCAAATTCAAGAGCTCATTCCACTTGAGGTAAACGCACCTGAGGCGCTTACACGCATCCAAGACTTTGTTGTGCCGGAAATGCGACATCTTCTTGAGCACGTCGATGTTGATGAACAACCAGATCCAAACGAGACATTCTGGCAACTGCTACACCCGAGAATTGTCGCTCTAGGGCGTCCAAGATTCGAGAAGGGCTTCTACGGTGACGCGGTTGAGTCCTGCTTCAAGGAGGTCAATGATGCAGTAAAGCGCCTTTATGTTGATGCCACAGGTCGCGAAGCAGACGGCGCTGGTCTCATGAACAGCGCTTTCTCGCCAAGTAAGCCCGTCATACGACTTACAGATTTGGCTACACAATCGGAGCGTGATGAGCAGCAGGGCTACATGCATATCTTTGCTGGAGCAATGACCGGTATACGCAATCCTAAGGCCCATGCAAATATCAACCCAGACTCCCGCAAGACTCTACATCTCGTCTCATTGGCGAGCCTTCTCATGCACAGGCTAGACGAGCGCACCTAACAATGCGTTCAAGCCGAGTCCGCTTTGCAGCTTGGCTAGTTTCAGGCGTGAGCCCGCAGTGACCACTTGGAAGCACCACCTGGAGGACATTGGCCCATGAGCTTCGTCAGGTCCAAGCAGCGAGTCGCCGACCATGGGGAGGTTTTCACGCCGCCATGGCTGGTCGAGGCGATGCTCGACCTGGTGAAGGGCGAGACGGAGCGCATCGACTCGCGATTCCTGGAGCCGGCGTGCGGGAGCGGGAATTTCCTCGTGCAGATCCTACGACGGAAGCTCGCCGCTGTGGAGCTGAAGTATGGGAAGTCCGCCTTCGAGCGGCGGCACTACGCGCTGCTCGCGCTGATGTGCATCTACGGCATCGAGCTTCTAGCGGACAACATCGTCGAGTGCCGCGCCAACCTGCTGGAGTTCTTCGCGGAGTACCTTGGCGTGGATGAGACGGCCGAGTGCTATCGCGCAGCCTTCTGGGTCTTGTCGCAGAACCTGATACATGGCGACGCACTCACGATGCGCACGCACGACGGACAGCCGATCACTTTCGCCGAGTGGGGCTACCTGGGCAAGGGCAAGTTCCAGCGACGCGACTTCCGCCTCGATGTGCTGACCGGTTCGTCGGCCTTCAGCGCCGAGGGGTCGCTCTTCGCCAATTTTGCCAAGCACGAACTCTTCGCACCGACGAGGGCGTACCCGCCGATGACAGTGAGCAATCTAGCCGCCGGTTTTGTGCGAGAGGCGCCAGCCCTTGCGCCCGAGGAGAAGGCATGACCACTGTGGCAGCTTCCATCCCCGTGCTTCGCTGGGCAGCACGACGCGCGCGCCTGCACGACGACGATCTGGTGGCGCGCTTCAAAAAGTGGCCGTTGTGGCTCAGCGACGATGCCCAGCCCACGCTCAAGCAACTGGAAGACTTCGCACGCCTCACGCATACGGCCTTTGGTTATTTCTTCCTGCCCCAGCCGCCCGCGCTGGTGCTGCCGGTGCCGGACTTCCGCACCGTGCGCGACGCGGCGCTCGCCGAACCCAGCAGCGACCTGCTGGACACCCTCTATCTGTGCCAGCAGCGGCAGGACTGGTACCGCGACCATGCCCGCATGCACGGCTTGCCGGCTTTGCCATTCGTCGGCAGCGCCAGCGTGCAGGAAGCGCCCGAGGCCGTGGCGCAACGCCTGCGCGAGACGCTGGGCCTGTCTACTGAAGCACGTCGCCAGTTGCCCACCTGGACGGACGCACTGCGCCAGTTGATCGCCAAGGCCGAAGACGCCGGGGTAATGGTGATGGTGAGTTCCGTGGTGGGCAGCAATAGCCACCGCAAGCTGGACGTGAGCGAGTTTCGCGGCTTCGCGCTGGCGGACGGCCTTGCGCCGCTGGTCTTCCTGAACGGTGCCGACAGCAAGGCCGCGCAGATGTTCACGCTGGCGCATGAACTGGCCCATGTGTGGCTGAATGCTACGGGCGTGTCGGACACGCAGGCGGGCCAGGTGCCAGAACAGCAAACCGAGCGCTGGTGCAACCAGGTAGCCGCGGAACTGCTGATGCCCTTGGAGGAACTGCGAGCAGCGCACAAGCGCAACGCGCCGATTCCGGACGAAATCCAGCGGCTGGCGCGCGAGTTCAAGGTGAGCACCCTGGTCACCTTGCGCCGCCTGTTCGACGCGGGCTACATCAGCCAGGCCGCGCTGTGGCAGCACTACCGTGAGGAACAGGAACGGCTGCGCACGCTGAAGGAACGCGGCAGCGGTGGCGGTGACTTCTACCGCAGCTTGGGCGCACGCACCAGCAAGCGCTTCGCCCGCGCCATCGTGTCCAGCACGCTGGAGGGCTACACCTCCTTTCCGGATGCCTTTCGCATGCTGGGTGTGCGCAAGACGGCCACCTTCTATGAGGCCGCGCGCGAGCTGGGTGTGACGGCGTGAGCTATCTGCTGGACGCCAATGTGTTCATGTCCGCGAAGAACCTGCACTACGGTCTGGATTTCTGCCCGGCGTTCTGGGACTGGCTGGTGCACAAGGGCAATACGGGCTCGGTGTTCAGCATCGACAAGGTGGCCGATGAAATCGAAGCCGGTCAGGACGAGTTGTCGGACTGGGCTCGGAACCACGGCCATGCGCTCTTGCGGCGCACGCCGCCTGCACTGGCGCCGCAGTTCACCCTGGTCAGCACATGGGCCACGGGGCAGCAATACACACCGGCCGCCATCAACACTTTTCTGCAGGCCGCCGACTTCTATCTGCTCGCCCATGCGCTGGCCGGCAATCATGTGGTGGTAACCCACGAGGTTCCGTCCAACTCGCCGGGGCGGATCAAGATACCGAATGCCTGCGTGGGCCTGGGCGTGCGATTCATGACGCCCTACCAGATGCTCCGCACCGAACAAGCACGGTTCGTGCTGGGAGCGCACCCATGAGCGAACAAGTTGCCTTCACCCTGCGCGGCCGCAATCCAGATGTACTGACCTGCATTGCCAATCTTTCCAACGACGAGGTGTTCACACCGCCGGAGTTCGCCAGCCGGATGCTGGATACCCTTGCCGAGGCGTGGGCGGACAGCCACAACGGGGCGAACATCTGGGCGGACAAAACCGTGAAGTTCCTCGATCCGTGTACCAAGTCGGGCGTGTTCCTCCGTGAGATCGCCAGCCGCTTGATCAAGGGACTCGCAGACGAAATGCCGAACCTTGAAGAAAGAGTCAATCACATCCTGACGCAGCAAGTGTTCGGTATCGGCATAACGCATCT
>Ga0214472_10000542_pt1 | contig 46198 bp, 43 predicted proteins | sample RVTome_6_FD_207662 | JGI IMG/M metagenome (GOLD analysis project Ga0214472, IMG submission 207662) | Soil microbial communities from uranium-contaminated site in the Upper Colorado River Basin, Wyoming, United States - RVT140D175 | ecosystem: Environmental > Terrestrial > Soil > Contaminated >...
TCACCGGCCACCAGGAAATCGAACGTCTGTGCGTCCCCTCCGTTTTTCAGGTGAACCCGATGCGGAACGTAGTCCAGCTCGTTCCACTGCTTACCCAGGTTACCGGTGGTGTATCCCTCGTCGGTACAGGTAAAGGTTGCTTGATCATAGGTTGCACCGGTTTCCAGTCGACACCCTTCAAGCGTAAAGCCGATCTGCACCGGATAGGTTGCCTGGGCCGCGAACATCGTTACCAGTCCGGCGGCAAAGACAACACCGAGCAGGAACGGCGTCGTTCGGAACCAAGTGGTTTTCAAGATCGATAAGGACTTCTTCATGTCCCACCTCCCAAGGCCGTCCCTTCGTTCACCGGGTCGCGGCCATTCAACGTTTCACCATCGAGTACGTTTCGAATACCGACCGAACGGTTTTGGCACGAGAGTTACCCTGTCACAGCATCGGCTCCGGACGTGGCATACCCCATGACCCGACAGATTCCCCTGCCCCGCCTCGGGTATCCCACACGCACACGGATGGCGGTCATCACGTAGGGGTTGCTCGAAGGCTCGCCCGCTTACGCAATCGCCAAAACCGTGGGTGCCTTACTTGAAAGCAAAGAACGAGCCATATAGACAACCACTTGAATTTAAATGGTTTTTTACAGCAAAAGAGAAGAAAAGGGGTGTAACTGTAATGCCTGCGGTGCAGCAAACGGGAGAGATAACTCTATTTCGTTGATAGTTATAGTGTTTTTTTGAATTTCAGAATTGTATCAGCCGTTTAACGTAGCTGCGGGAGTGCATCCGGAAGAGCGGGAGCACAGGAGTACGCCTGGCAGGGCGAGGGAGAGTGAAGGGAGCCTAACGGGACGCAAGGGATTGTCGCTTTCAAACAAAGCGGCGGGCAATACGCCCGCCGCTTTTTTCTTACCCGACGTAATCAGCTCGGGCCTGTCCGCTCCTTACGGGCAGAGTTCGTTGTTGTTGTAGGCGTCCAGAATGCCTGCCAGGTTGTTGGCCTCGGCAGCCTGCGGACCTTTCTTCAGATAGCTGCCGGTGGCATCGAAGCCGATGTCGGCCAGCAGTGCTTCGGCAGCCAGCCGAGCCTCGGTCAGAGCCGGGCAGAAGGCTGCGTCGGAGTCGAGGTTCAGCTGTACGGCCAGCAACTGAGCGGCAAGTCCATAAGCCGGGTCGCCGGCCATCTTCTTACCGCTGTCGGCATCCCGCTTGTCGAGGATCGCGACACCGAGTTCACAAGTATCCACCGTGAAGCCCGGGTAGAGATCGATCGGCAGGTGGTGATCCAGCGAGTTGAACTCGTCCAGCGTGCCGTCCGCGATATCGGCCTCGTACTTGGCGAACTGGTTGCCGTTGGTGCAGCTGCTCCAGTTCTTCCAGTAGCCGATGGTGCGTGCGTCGCCTCCCGGAGGCGGTACGTTGTCGACGCTGAAGTGCAGCGTTTCGCCGGCCGCCAGAGAGAAGTCCACGCACTCGGTGCTGTTGTCTTCCGGATTCGGGTTGTACCAGACCAGTTCGGTCACGGCGCCATCCTCAACGGTGCCGACGTTTTCCCAGCCGACCGTCAGGTTGAGTTCGCAGAACGCGTAGTCACCCGGCAGCAGTTTGGCCATGCCGTCGACATTGACGCAGGTTTCCGGAATACCGTCAACGCAGCTGAATACCGCCTCACCGGTAACCGGATCGGAGGTTGCAGTCGCTACGACGGTGCCGTCGCTGCGAATCTCGAAGTCGAAGGTCATGCCGTTCGGCAGGCCGCCGGCGACAGTCTTCAACAGATCCGCCATACCACGCTTGGTGTTGGTGAAGGTACAGTCGACCGTTTCGCCCGGCTGGACGTTGAACGTGGCTGTAGCACCCGCACCGCTGCTGTCGGCGTCCTTGTCCTCTTCACAGACGATACCGGTCAGATCCCAACCGGCAGGCACGGTTTCCATACTGCTGTAAGTGCCCGGTGCGACCTCCATGTAATCGAGTGCCGGCAGAGACTCGCCGTCGCCGATTGCACCGCTGAGATCACCGCTGAAGGTGAACTGCTGCGGATCACCGCTCGGGTCGGTCACCTTGTGCAGCCTGATCCGGCCATTGCGGGTATCCTCGTAGAAGCACTCGACGGTTTCCGCGTTGTCGATGCTGACCGTAGCCTCACCCGTCGCCAGGCTCCAGGTGGTGGTATTGCCATCGATCGACGTATCGTCGGTACAGAACAGGTCCGTCAGTTCCCAGCCCTCGGGTACGATCTCGTTGACCTTGTAGAAGCCCGGTTCCAGTCCGTTGAAGGTGGCATCGGCATCGGTCGTGGCTACATTTTCCGCCAGTGTCTCGATGTCGAAGTCGGGCAGCGTACCGTCACTGCTGGTGTAGTTGAAGGTACCGACATCCCCGATCGTCGTTTTGTAGATGATCAGGTTGCCCGGTGCCGCCAGCTTGGTGTTGACGAAGGTACACTCGACCGTTTCGCCGGGATCCAGATCGATCGTTGCCGTACGTACGACAGGATCGGTGTCCACCGTCGTACCGCCATCCGGATCTTCACAGAACAGATCGGTGAAGCCCCAGAGCAGCGGAGGCTCGGCCTCGGTCACGTCATAGGTACCCGGAGACAGGTTGATGAAGGTGTTCGATACCTCGTCACCGGAGGTGGCATCGACGAAGCTCCAGGACTCGCCGGCCAGCATGGCGTCAAAGTCACCATTGGTGCTGTCGTAGCTGAAGCTGCCGCTCAGATCGAGCGCGTTGTTGCCTTCCACCCGCTTGGTGATGATGATCGTCGCCAGCCTGGTGTTCTCGAAGGTGCACAGGAACTCGAATCCGGCATCCTCGGGCAGATCCACCGTGAAGCTGCAGGTACCGGCCTCGAGATCGGCGTTGTCGCCGATGACATCGGTCAGTTCCCAGCCCTCCCGCGGTACTTCGGTGATCACGTAGGTACCTTCGAACAGGTCGTCCGGGAATACGGCGTTGCCGTCGGCATCCGAGAACACATGCGTCTCGACGCCATTGCCGGTCAGCACGAATTCGAAGCCTGACGGATCATCTCCTTCGGGGACAGTGACCTTGATCACCCTGGCGGATGCAGGTTCTGCCTCGTTCTGGAAGGACACTTCGCCACCGCACAGCGGCAGTACGATGGTCAACACCTCGGTATCCGGATCCAGCAGGAAGCCATCGCTGCCGGACACCTCGACGACGCTGTACTCGACACCCGGATTCAGCCCTTCGACCACGGCGGAACCGCTGGTCTGACCGGCCCCGATGGTGATCTGGACATCGTCTGCGACCAGTTCGGCGCCATCGTAGACATCGAAGAAGAAGGTCGCGGACTCCCCATCGTCGAGGATATCCCGATCGATCGTTTTATTGATCGTCAGATCGACCATCGGACTGTCGGCAAAGGTGACCGCCGCGTTCCTGCTGACATCGAACGTATCGGCGACCAGCGTGGCCACATCCGGCAGTTCGCCGCTGGTGTTGCGCGGCTGATCCAGATAGATGGTTTTCACGAACTCGACAGATCCGGCGCCGCTCTGCTCGTTGGAGACCCAGGTGACCTGTCCAACGGTTTCGCTGCCGAGGGTATAGCCGACGAAATCCCCGTCACCGACGGCCGAATCGACGGAGAAGCTGTAGCCTTCGCCGGTAATCGGTCCCTCGACATCGGTAATGACGGCGGTGTCGTTGTTCGCCGTGCCGCTGGGCTGAACATCGGCCGATGCCGTGGCATCGGTATCGCCCGGCACTTCGATCGCACCGATCTTGTAGGTGGCCGTTGCCACGTCGTTGAGCCCGCTGACGTCGGCCGGCGCATCGAAGCTATGGGTCAGCAGCAGCACGGTATCGCCCGCCGGCACCAGAACATCAGTGGCGCTGTCGGTATCCAGCAGCACCTCGCCCCCACCGATGTCACCGAAGATCTCGTCTTCGACGCTGACCAGCACATCCAGATGCGCCGGGTTGGTGGCGTAGATGTTGGTGACCACCGTGACCTCGCCGGGCGCGCCCGGCAGGCGTTCCCACTCGATACGGATGGTCGTGGTCTCGGTCATCGGATCGTCACGTTCGCAGCTGTCGAGGAACGACAGATGGGTCGGCGTGGCGGTCTTGGTCAGGTTCCAGATGAAGTTGGTGTCCTGCTGTGCGCTCATATCCTTGTTGAGCTCCTGGGGCAGGATATCGGCCACCGGCAACTGGATACGTTTCTGACCGATGTTGGAGTTGTCGAAATCCTCGTTCCAGAGGTTGGACTGCAGCGAAGAACCGCTGAACTCGCTGGCGCCCAACGACAAGCGTTGCGCATAGTCGTACACGCAGGTCTCGCCCGCGGCCATCGTCGCCGTGATCTGACGGTAGATGGTCTCGAAGGCACCGCCGACGCCATCGCCCGGATCCGTAATCTGTACCGGACCGGAGATCACCGGATCACAACTGGCATCGGAAAGCGACGTGTTCAGCGTCAGTGCGGTGATATCGTCCCAACCGATGGTGCTTTCGCTGTTCGGGGTATAGTCACCGGCCACCAGGAAATCGAACGTCTGTGCGTCCCCTCCGTTATGCAGGTGAACCCGATGCGGAACGTAGTCCAGCTCGTTCCACTGCTTACCCAGGTTACCGGTGGTGTATCCCTCGTCGGTACAGGTAAAGGTTGCTTGATCGTACGTGGCACCGGTTTCCAACCGACACCCCTCCAACGTAAATCCGATTTGCACCGGATAGGTTGCCTGGGCCGCGAACATCGTCACCAATCCGGCGGCAAAGATGGCACCGAGCAGGAACGACGTCGTTCGGAACCAAGTGGTTTTCAAGATCGATAAGGACTTCTTCATGTCCCACCTCCTCTAGCCGCCCCTTCTTTTGTGAAAGTCGCGACCATTTAACGTTTCACCATCGAGTGCGTTCCGGATACCGACCGAACGGCTTTGGCACGTTGTATACCCTGCTGCTGCGTCGGCTCCGAGCGTGGACTTCACAGATCCGTGGCATGACAGATTCCCCTGCCGTGCCACCTGTACTCCACACGCACACGGATGGCGGTCATCACATACCAAGGGGTAGCTCGAAGGCACGCCCGCGTATGCAGTCGCCAAAACCGTGGGTGCCTTCTTGAATACAAAGAGCGGGCCAAGTCGACAACCATTTGAATTTAAATGGTTTTTTATGGTTAAAAGAGAGGAAAAGAGGGGTAACTGTAATGCTCGAGGTGCAGCGAACGGGAGAGATAACTCTATACCATTGATAGATATAGTTTTTTTTTGAATTTCAGAACTGTATCAGCTGTTTAACGTAGCTGCGGGAGTGGCGCAGATGGTGGACAACCACTCCCGCAGACCTTACAAGGAGATCAACTGCCCGGTGTCGATATCGCATCCATCGGTCGGACCGGCAGCTCCAGACTGCGCAACTTGTTCCGGTACTCACGGGTCACGTCTCGCGCATCGCTGGTATCGGTCACCGCCGTCGGCGTAATCATCACCACCAGTTCCGTGCGGTTGACGCTCTTGCCCCGGCTGCCGAAGGCCCAGCCGACCACCGGCATATGGCGCAACACGGGTACGCCCTCGCTGCCATTGGATTTGTTCTCCTTGATCAGGCCACCAAGCACCAGGGTTTCGCCGCTCTGCACCGCCACACTGGTGTTGATCCGACGCTGGATGATGGTGGGCGAGTCGATACCGGAACTGGTTGTTTCATCGGCGACATCGTTGACCTCCTGCGTGATGTCGAGCACCACCATGCCGCCGGCATTGACCCTGGGCGTCACCTCCAGCAGCACGCCGGTATCCCGATACTGGATCGTGCTGGTGGTATTGAGGTCGTCGCTGGCGGTGTTGGTGGTGGTCGAGGTTCTGACCGGTACCTGATCGCCCACGCGGATCTCGGCGGTATGGTTGTCGAGCACCATCAATGAGGGCGACGACACCACATTCAATCGGGAATCGCTCGCCAGCAGGTTGAGCAGTGCTCGGGTCGCCCCCGCCTTGAACACCTCGAAGGTGGCGGTGGCGGCCACATCGGCCGCGCTCGGGATCGGGCTGCTGCCGATGGTACCGACACCTCTGCTGGAGTTGCTGATATGGCTCTTGAAGAACCAGTTGAGCCCGTAGCGCAGTTCGTCCTGCAGCGATACTTCGACGATGGTGGCTTCCACCAGCACCTGCAGCGGCAGCACGTCGAGCCTCTGGATCGCCCGATAGACCTTGTCGTAATCGGTGGGCGAGGCCATGATCAACAGCGCGTTGTTCTCCGCATCGGCAATAATGTCGACATCGCCGACATCGAGGCTGGCCGGAACCACCCCCGTGGCTTCCGCTCGGGTGACAGTCGCCTGATCATCCGCCGCCGCTCCGTTCTCCTGTACCGCTGCCGGGACGGCGCTCTGGCGCGGCTGATTCGCGTCACGCTCCTGGCGGCTGCGGCGCTGGCCTTCGAACAGATTCCCCAGCATCTCGGCCAGGTTCTCGGCGCGGCCGTTCTGCACGTAGTAGACATACATGCCCAGCCCCTGCGCCGCCTCGGTTCGATCCAGCCGCCGGATCCAGGTGCCGGCATCGGTCAGGTATTTCTTCTGCGGGGTGATCACCAGCAGGGCGTTGAGCCGCTCTATCGGCAGAAAGCGAACCACGCCGGCCAGCGGGCCTTCGGCCGAGTCGCCGAAGATCACCTCCAGTTCGCCCATCAACAGTTCGGGATCGACGGATTGCAGACGGAACAGGCCTACCGACATCCCCTGTAACTGGTCCACGTCGAACACCTTGATCGTCTCGCGCAGATTGATCAGCTCCGCCTGACTGCCGGCCAGAGTGATCAGGTTGCGCCGCGCATCCGCCTCCATCAGCCCCTGCTGCGGTTTCATCGGTTCCAGGATCTTGACCATCTCCTGAGCGCCGATATAGCGCAGGGGTACAACCAACATCTGGTAGCCGCGGTCGGCACTGAGATTGGCCTTGAGACTGACCGTTCCGCCACTGATGCTGTCGAGCGGCACCACCTCGTAGAAGTCCCCCTGATCGACCAGCGCGGCACCGTTGACCTGCAACAGTTTCTCCAGGGTCGGGATCAGTGCATCGCGGTTGATCGGTCGGGTAGTCTGCATGTTGGCCGTGCCGCGCACGCGATCGTCGAGGATATAGTTCGCCTGCAGTATATCGCCCAGTATCGTCTTCACGATCTCGCCGATCTCGGCATTCTGGAAATTGAAGGTGATATCGCCTTCCGCCGGGACCCGCGCTTCGGTGCCGCTCAGATCCAGGAAGACACCGCTACCGCTGTACACCTCGCCGGCCGGTGGCGCCTCTTGGGACTGAGGTTGCGTTTCGGCCGCAAACCGTTCTTCGGCAGCGGTATCACCCTGACGTCGCTGCCGGGCCAGCGTTTCGCCGATCGGCACCGGGGTTTGCGCCTGCTCCTTCGATCGCCAGGGGCTGTCCAGCGCGTTCCGGGTGCCGGAGTTCTGGAGTGCGCAGGCACTCAGGCCCAGGATGCAGCCTGCGAGCCACAGGTATCTGAGGTGCTTATTCATTGCGCTTCGTCCTTTGTTGTCTTTATCTGCTGCTGCAGACGTTCGGCGGCCTCGCGGGTTCGCTCATCCAGTTGCCGGACTTCGCCGTCTGCGGATCCTTCTTCCGGCGCAGGCGTTTCATCCGCCGCCGGCGGTTCCGGCTCGACCGGTTCGGTATCTCGGGGTTCCAGCAGGTCGAGGCGAACCTTTTCGTCGCCCGAATCCATCACCACACCGTTGTTCTCGATCTCATCCAACAGCCAGCTGTCATCCAGCGGCATGCCGACAGACAGCAGCAGATGCCGCTCGCCGTTGCGCTCACGCAGCAGGGCCTTGGTTTCATCGCCGATGATGATGATGCCGGTGAGCCGCCAGGTCTCCCGCAGCTCTTTTGCCGATGTCGCGGCGGCGGCCGTTTCGACGGGGTCGGGTCGCCGGTTGTCGGAGAACAGGGGACGCTCCAGTATCCCCTCGAAGCTGTCTCTCGGCGGCAGCGGAGGGAGTCGCATACCCTCTGCGGGCAGGCGTTCAACCGCCGGGGGCGGCTCGGGCGGCGGTTCGGGCAAAGAGGAATCATGTTCCGCCCCGAATGCAGCCGTAGCAAGCAACATCAGACTCAGTGCAAGGCTATACCACCGGCATGAGGTCATGGTGTGTCCTCCCCGCCGGTGTAACCGGTCAGATCGAAGCGGATATCCAACGCGGGAATCATTGCCGACCGTTGCCGGGCGTCGCGCGTACGTACGCTTCGGACCTGGCGTCTCGGATTCGACAAAACACGCAGATTATCGACAAAGAGCACCGGGCGGCCCGATTCGATGGCGTAAAGCAGGTCTACCAGGTGACCGAGTTCACCGCGCAGATGCACCTGTATGGAGACCGCCTGCAGCGGCGACTCGTTGTCGGTATTCAGTATCTGCGTACTGATCACCTGGCCTCCGCTGCTGTTCACCTGTCGATGCAACAACTGCTGTAGACCCGCTGCCGCCAGCGCCGGTGTCGTTTCACTGAGGTACCAGGCCTCCGTCGGCAAGCCGGCCCGCAACTGTTCCAGTCGCTCCCGGTCCTCGGGCAAGTCATCGGCCAGGCGGTTGTAGATGGCCAGGCGGTTTTCCAGCGTTTCGATACGCGTGCCGTAATCCCGCCAACTGACCCAGAGCGGAACCAGCAGGATCCTGACCAGAAGCAGCAGCACCAGGACCAGAAGGGCTATTGCAAGCAGACGACTCTGATTGGGTTTCAAGGCGTTCATGGCGTGCCTCCCCCTTCGATTCTGGCCGTCAGGCTGAAACGCTCCTGTTGGGAACGCGGGTTGATCGTAACGGGGGAGGTGAAGCTGACCTGGTCAAGCAGGGGTGACTGTTCAAGCAGGCCGATCAGACCGGATGCGCCGGTGGACTCGCCCTGAATGTTCAGTTGATCGCCCTCCAGCTCCAGTCGGCTTAACCAGGTGTTGTCGGGCAGAATCGTGGTCAGTTCATCAAGCAGTACCAGCATCGAGGGTCGAGCGGTCCTGCGTTCGTATATGTAGCGTCCGCCCGACTCCAGCAGTTCGATCTCGGCCCGTATCGCCTGCGCCTGCTGCGCCACCGCTTCGCGTGGGCCGACCTGTTGCTGCAGTTCGACCAGACGCGCTTCCCGCCGGTAGAAGAGCACACCTATCGCCAGCGACAACATCAGTACGACCAGCACCGGACGGCTGCTGAGAACAGCCGTACGTTTAGCCGGCGCGCGCTGGCCTTGGGGCAGCAGATTCAAGCTGCTGCGAGCCCTTGCATCCTTGAGCACCCGCGCCGGCAGGATGGCGCCGGGACGCAATCCGGCCTTGTTCAAGGCTTCCTGAATTCGCTCGAGCACCGCGTTGGGCAGGACGAAGAGTTCGACATCGATGCGTTGACCGGCGCGGTCATGCTTCAGCACCCGGTATCCGTAGCCGGCCTGCTCCGCGTTGAACGGTGTGTGGCGGTCCAACTCAAACCCCAGAACGCTTTCCAGCCGCGCTTCCGTCGCGGCCGGCAGCGATAGCACTTTGTGCAGAACGTCGCCGTCACCCAGAGTCACCAGCACGCCATCCTTTCCCGCATCGAGCGTTCTCCAGGTGGCCAGTACCGGGTCGTCTCCAGCCTTGTCCAGCGGAATCCGAAGCGTATGACCGCTGTCACCGACCTCGAAACTGCCCGCCGTATAGTGCAGCACCCGCTCCCGCCGCTTGCTCTGTCCACTCCAGCGATCCGGCACCAACGCGGCCAACTCGCCACGCCACCAACGCCAAAAGCTCTCGGCTCGAGTCACGATGGCCTGTTGCCACTGTTTCATCTGCATCCTCGGATCACTGTTCATCGCGCCTGTCTCCCGGGCCGGATCCGCTCTCGTCATCGTCGAACAGAAGCCGTCGACGCTCCACCTTCAGCGTCTGGCCGCCACGTGTGACTTGAACCGCCTGGCGAATGTGAATATAGGGGTCGATCACCGCCTCCGTGATGACGGTAAAGTAGCGGCCCTGACGCGCCTCCGCCACGTAGGGAGTGGCGTCGAACGGCAGTTCGGGCACCTGCAACCCGTTCTCCCAGGCATCGCGGCGCGCCTGTATGTAGTCTCTCACCACCGTTTCACTGGCGTTGGGCAGTACCATCAGCACGTCGAACGGCGCCACTTGGGGGTTGATCGTCCGCCCGCCGGTGAGCACGGTCAGGTTCGGTCGGATATGCCGATAGATATCGGCGGTCATGCCCAGCACGCTCATCACTTCGTCCACCTCCCGAAAGCGTCGATTCGCCGGCCCGGATTCACGCCCCGCGGCCAGGTACTCCTCCTCTTCGGCGCCGTTGAGTCGGACCAGGTCGTCCTCGTCACGCCAGTCCTCGATGGCGGCAACCAGCGCGCTCCTGCTTCGGTCGTCATCGACGACCGGCTCCAGCAACGCGTCCAGCAGTTCGGTCGGCGCCGCATTCAGATCCAGCTTGCCGCTTTCGTCATAGATCTCGACCCGTATATGCGCCTCGCCAAGCCCCATGTCGCGCCCGGAACCATCCGCCAGCCAGCCCTGCTGTCCGCTCTGCTGCAGACTCCAGAGCGCCCAGATCAAACCACCGTCCGCCGCCTGCATCGCCTTGTACCCCTGCACTGTGTTGAGCGTCTGCCGGGCAAAACCGCGCCCGTCCAACGACAGATTGCCGGCGATCAGGCTCAGCAGTATCAGGACCCAGAGCACCACGACCAGCACGACACCCCGCTGGGACAGGCCAAGTTGTCGGTCAGTCGGTTCGCACGGCATAGTCGTACTCCTGTAGTGCGATGCTCACTCCGTCCCAACTCGTCAGGAGCGGGGTGCCGGCGCCGTCCGATTCACCCTCACCCCCAAACAGGGTTTCCAGGTTGATCTCCACCATCGTGGGTAGCCGGGCCTCCTCCAGCCACTGCTCTTCGATACGCTCGGGTGCCCCCATCACATGATAGTGGTAGGTGAAGCGAAGCCGGGCATCGCCGGTGACCAGCAACAGATGCTGTTCGGGCGGCAGGATCGGCTCCGCCTGCATCTCGTCCCTCGCGGCGGGATCGAACAACAGGAACCAGTCGATCGCTTCGCCGCTGCTGTAACCCCGGGTCTCGAGCATCAACGCCTGCGGTCGCTCCGCCGTCGCCTCGCTCAGATAGAGCCGGTACCAAAGCTCGGCACCGCCCCTGCTGCCTGCATAGCGCGGTGCGACGAACGTCAGTTGATCCGCTTCGCCCCGGAACGCAACCTGGATCACACTGTCGCGATCGCGCACGCGCAGGGTCTGCGCCTGCCCGATCAGCCGACGCAGAAGTTGCTGCAGCTGATACTGCTCGGTGATCTGCTGCCGGCGCTGCTCGACCGCATCCCAACTGCGCGAGGTGATGCGCAGGCCGCCGAACAGCAGCGCCATGATCATGCCGGTCAGTACCAGCGCGATCAGCAGCTCCACCAGCGTAAAGCCTCGCTCTGCAGTTCTGTTCATAACGGCCTCACCAGTCTCAGGGTGTTCAGGGTCAGGCTCTGTCCCTGGCCCCAATACACGCTGATCTCGATCTCATAGGGTTCGGCGATCGAATCCTCCAGCGCCCCGTCGCTGTCTGGAAATTCGAACCGGCGCACCCTCACTTCCCACTCGAAACGCTCATCCTCGAACCTCCCGGTCTCGCGTCCCTGCCGCAGTTCCCGCAGCGCCAGTACCCGCTCCAACCGCGACTGCGCCAGCAGCAACGCTTCCTGTCGCTCCGCGGCGCGTGCGGTAGTGTCCAGCGCCAGCGCATTCAGGTTCATCACCACCCCCAGCATCGCCGCCAGCAGCACGAATGCCACCAGCACCTCCAGCAGCGTGAAGCCGCGCGCCCGACGGCGCAGTCGATCAGCGGTCATCGATGCTGACCCTCCCGCTCAGAGCATCCACCGCGACGGTATAGTGCCCGGTACCGACGCGGCTCAGCGTAAGCGTGCCGCCATTGCTGCTGCCGTCAGGGAAAAAGAGCAGTGCAGGCTCGGTGAGGAAGGGATCGCGGTAAAAATCCGGTACATCCCCACCGTCCAACTGCACCTCCACCCCGTCCGGCCAACGTGCCGGCGTCCGGTCGCCGGAACGGTAAAGCCGCCCCTCCCGGTCCAGCGCCAGCCGCCGGATCCGACTCTGGACAACTGCCTCGCTCCTCAACTCCCGCAACAGTCCCGCACTCTGCCGGGCGAAGGCCTTCAACTCGCTGCCGGGCAGCACGTTGCCGACGTTGGGCGCCACCAGCGCCAACATCAGCGAGGCGATCACCAGCACTACCAGCAGTTCCAGCAGGGTCATGCCCTGCTGCCGGGTATCACTCCCAGTTCGATACATCCTGGTTCTCATCCTCGCCCCCCTCCCGGCCGTCGGCGCCGAGGGTATAGAGGTCGTACGCGCCGTGCTCACCGGGAGAGCGATAGAGGTAGTCGTTGCCCCAGGGATCCTTGCGCACCACACTCTTGCTCAGGTAGGGGCCGTTCCAGTTGTTCGCTCCGCTTGGTTTGCTCACCAGCGCCTCCAGCCCCTCCTGGGTGCTGGGGTAGCGCCCCACTTCCAGCCGGTACAGGTCCAGCGCGGCGCCCAGCTCCTGGATCTGCAGTGCCGCGGTCTTGGTCTTGGAGGTGCCCACATGGCGCAGCACCTGCGGTCCCACCAGGCTGGCCAGCAGGCCGAGGATCACCAGCACCACCAGCAGTTCGAGCAGGGTGAAGCCGGATCCTGTCCGCCTGTTGTCTGTTTCGCGTCGCATACTCTTGCCCTCTGGTCTTTTCGTCACAACGGCTGTTCGTCACAGCGGCAGTTCGTTGATCGACATGATCGCCACCAGGATCGACATGATGATCCCGGCGATCAGCAGCCCCAGCCCCACGATCAGCGCCGGCTCCAGAATCGTCAGCATGCGCTGGATGCTCAGCCCCACCTCCCGGTCGTAAAGCTCGGCCACCTTGAGCAGCATCTCGTCCAGCTGTCCGGTCTCTTCGCCGACCTGGATCATCTGGATCGCCAACGGCGGAAACTCGCCGGTGGCGTGAAGCGGCTCGCCCAGGCGACGCCCCTCGCGTACTCCGTCCGCCACCTGGGCGATAAGCGAGGCCAGGTGCTGGTTGACCAGGGTGCCGCGGGCGATCTGCAGCGCGTTGACCATCGGCACCCCGCCATGCAGCAGGGTGCCGAGGCTGCGGCTGAAGCGGGCGGTCTCCATGCGCTGGATCAGGCCGCCGACCAGCGGCAGGTGCAGCAGCGTACGATCCCAGCCCAGCCGGGCCTCGGCCTGTTTCAGGCGTTGCCGGAACATCAGCCCGGCCAACACCAGGGCGATCAGCACCCAGGGTCCGAATACCTGCACGAAATCCGCCACCGCCATCACCACCCGAGTCGGCAGCGGCAGCGCCTCGCCCATATCGGCGAACAGCTGCTCGAACTGGGGGATGACGTAGGTGAGGATCACCACCAGGGAGAGGATCGCCACCAGCAGCAGGATCATCGGGTAGAGCAGCGCCGACAGCACCTTCTCGCGCAGGGCGCGGCTGCGCTCGAGATAGAACGCCATGTCCTGCAGCCCCTCGGCCAGGTTGCCGGCCGTTTCGGCGGCGTGGATCATGCTGACATAGAAGGGGGAGAACAGGCCGTCCTGCTCCTTCAGCGCGTGGGACAGGGAGCGGCCGCGCTGCACCCCCTCCTCTATCCTTTTCAGCAGCGCCCGTTGCTCCGGGTCCTCGCTGACTCGGGAGATGATCTGCAGGGCGCGGTCGAGCGACAATCCGGCCCGCATCAGTTCGGCCAGATCCTGAGTGAACCGCAGAATCCGCTGCTGCTTGCTTGGCCCGCCGGCTTCGAGCTTCAGCCAGGAGGCGAGGTCCGAACGCTGCCCGGCAGGCTCGACCAGCAGCGGGATCAGTCCCTTGCCCTGCAGTTGGCGCACTACGCCTTGGGTGTCGCGCGCTTCCAGCTCTCCTTTGAGTTCCTCCCCCGCCTGAGTGATCGCACGATAGATGAATTGAGGCATACACCATCACTCCTGAGTCACCCGGATGACCTCTTCGAGGTTGGTCAGCCCCTGCAACGCCTTGGCGCAGCCGTCCTCGTACATGGTGCGCATACCGCCGGCACGCGCCGCGTGCAGGATGCGACTCGCATCGGCATGGTCGAGCGCCAGGCGGCGGATCTCGTCGCTCATCAGCAGGAGTTCATGGATCACCAGGCGGCCGTGGAAGCCGCTGCCCTGGCAGTGTTCGCACCCCCGGGCCCGCCAGAGCCGCATCGGCCCGTCGGCGACAAAACGCTGCAGACCGGTTTCGCGCACCAGCTCCGGCAGGGGTTCATAGGCCTCGCGACACTGCTTGCACAGCACCCGCACCAGACGCTGGGCGATAACGGCGTTCAACGTCGAGGTAAGCAGGTAATCCTCCACCCCCATCTCCAGCATGCGGGTGATGCTGGAGGCGGCATCGTTGGTGTGCAGGGTGGAGAGCACCAGGTGGCCGGTCAACGCCGACTGGATGCTGATGCGGGCGGTTTCCAGGTCGCGCATCTCGCCGACCATGATCACGTCCGGGTCCTGGCGCACGATGGAGCGCAGGGCATTGGCGAAGCTGAGGCCGATGGAGGACTTGACCTGGATCTGGTTGATCCCCTCAAGCTGGTACTCCACCGGATCCTCGACGGTGATCAGCTTGCGTTGCGGGGTGTTAAGCTGGTGAAGCGCGGTGTACAGGGTGGTGGTCTTGCCGCTGCCGGTGGGGCCGGTGACCAGGATCATGCCGTTGGGGATCGCCAGCAGTTGATCGAGCTGGGCGCGGCAGGCGTCGGTAAAGCCGAGCGACTGAAAGTCGAACGAGATGCTCTCGCGGTTCAACAGCCGGAGCACCACGCTCTCGCCGTGCATGGTGGGCACGGTGGAGACACGGATATCGAGATCCTTGCCCTGCACCCGCAGCTCGATGCGACCGTCCTGCGGCAACCGACGTTCGGCGATATTGAGCCGCGCCATGATCTTGACCCGCGAGATCACCGCCGGCGACAGCTGCACCGGAGGCGCCTCGCCCTCCTGCAGCACGCCGTCGATGCGGTAGCGCACCTTCAGCCGACTCTCGAACGGTTCGATATGGATATCGGAGGCGCGCGCCTCCACGGCGCGCTGGATGATCAGGTTGACCAGGCGGATCACCGGTGCGCCGCTGGCCAGGTCGAGCAGCTCTTCGACGCTCTCCTCCTGCTCCTCGCCCGGCGTCACATCGGCGAGGATATCGCCCATCCGGCTCTGCCCTTCGCCGTACAGCAGGTCCAGCGCCTGCAGGATATCGGAGCCGAGCGCGACACGCGGCTCCACCGCCGTATCCAGCGCCAGCGACAGCGCCTCGCAGGCGTAACGGTCGAGCGGATTGGCCATCGCCACCGGCAGGCGATCGCCCTCGGGCTCCAGCGGCAGCAACTGATACTCGCGCAGAAACCTGAGCGAAAGCCTCTCGTCCGGTGTCCTGTCCTTGGGAAATTCGTCTCGGCTGACCAGGGGAAGCTGCAGCAGCTCAGCAAGCGTGGATGCGATGTCCCGTTCCGAGACCAGCCCCAGTTTGACCAGCAGGGGGGCAAGCGGCGCCGGTTCCGACTGACCGCGCTGCATCTGTTTGACCCGACTCAAGTCGACTTCGCTGAGGAGCGCTCGCTGGATCAGAGTGTTCGCAAGTTCCTCCTCCTGCGGATCCGGCTGGGTTGGCAATGTGGTGTTCATCATCGCCCTTCTTGCCCGCGAACGCGGGCTCCGTATCCTCGATGACCGGGTGGTGTAAACCTGTGTTTACACTTTGATTCTCAGGCGCGTCGAGCCGCCCCCCGGTATACAGACACTATAGACGGGGGTAACGGATTTGCATCGCTGAACCGACAATAATTCCGGAATCAGGAGACCGGCATCCCCCGCCGCTCCGGATGATCCGGCCGTTCGCCCTCGCCCAGCACCCAGCCGCCCTCGCCTTTCAGGAACCGGCACCTCTGCACCTGATGGAACTGGCCCTGCTCGCGATCCATATCCCAGCGCTCGATCAGCATCTCCTGCCCGGGGCGGCGGATATCGATCAGATTGAAGGAGTTGGGCGCGCCGACACGGGTGCGCCGGGAGACGCAGGTGCCGGCAAGCAGAAACACCAGCGTCGGCGAGAGCCACGGATAGAGGTGTGCCGACGTGCGCATCAGCGGGTCGTGGATATGGCCGCCGATCACCAGATCGATGCCGTGCTCGGCCAACACCCGGCAGATCCGTTCGGCGCCGCGGATGATGTTGTGGCGGTCCTGATGGCGGCGGCAGTCCACCGGGTGGTGGAACAGCGCGATGCGCTGCCGCGCGGGCACGTTGGTATAGCGCTCCAACTGTTCGGCTAGTTGAGCCGGATCCAGTTCGCCGTTGCGGTGGCGTCGAGGCGGTGCCGAGTTGAGCGCGATCACCTGCACCCCCGACTCGTTCCAGGCAAAGGGCGGCAGCTCGAAGCGGCGGGTATAGTGGCCATAGGGCGAGAAGCAGCGGCGCAGGATATCCCAGAGCGGGATATCGTGGTTGCCCGGCACAGCCAGCAGCGGCACCTGCGGCAGACGGTCGACGAACGCCCTGGCGGCATCGAACTGGGCGCCGCGGGCACGCTGGGTAATATCGCCGGAGAGGATCACCATGTCCGGCACCTGTGCCGCCGCCTGCTCCAGCACGGCTGCGCACACGTCCGGCCGTTCGGTACCGAAATGGGGATCGGACAGGTGCAGTATTCTCATGCATCCTCCGTTTTCGGAGCGGCGACCACCTTCAGCGCGCCGTATTCGATGCCGAACTCGAGCGGTGTTCGGATGCGCAGCCGTTCGCCATCGAGCACCACGGTCATCGATCTGCGCTCCGGCCTTATCGACAGGTGCTCGGCGCAGAAGCGCTCCAGGGAGCGTTCATCGCGCAGCCGATGCAGCAGACCACGCACGGTGAGGCGAAACAGCGCCCAGCGCTGCACCGGTTTCATTACAATCACGCCCAACCGACGCCGGTCGATGCACGCACCCATCTCCAGATCCACCCCGCGCAGCTGCACCGCATTGATGCCGACAAACACCATCGGGCTGTACAGCACCCGGCTCTCGCCGCCCCTCTCCAGCTCAAGGCGCAGGGGGCGGTAGCCGCCGAGCAGCGTGAGCAGGGTGGAGACGATCGCCACCAGCCGGTGGCGGCCGAAACGTCGGGTGTGCTGCTCGCGGGCACGGATCAGCCTGGCGTACAGGCCGAAGCTGGCGTTGATGATGAAGCGGTGCTCGTTCACCCGCCCCAGATCCACCGCACGCACCTCCCCCTCCAACGCCAGGGCCAGCGCCGCGTCGGGATCAAGCGGTATATCCAGATCGCGGGCGAAGAAATTGAAGGTACCGGTGGGGATCACCGCCATGACAATGTCTGTGCCGGCAAGACGCTCGCTGACCGCGCGCACCGTACCGTCGCCGCCGATCACCAGCACCCGTCCGCCGTCCCGCCTTGCACCGCTGCAGGCACGATCGAGCGCGCCCGGCATCGCCTTGCGGTGTCGCGCCAGATGCAGATGCACCGGCAGGCCGAGTTCGCGACAACGTTCCTGTGCCTTGTGGGCGATGGTCTGTGCCTGCCCCTGCCCTGAGCTGACATTGGCCAGAATATGGATGCTGCCGTTCCCTTTCATATTGTAACGAGTAGCCGATATGCCGGACTGATGCAATCGTACAATCGACGCTGCCGGAAGCCGAGTGAACTCAGCCACCCGGCCGGATGCCGAAGCGGCTCAACTGCATCTCTTTCAACCGGCTCAGCGTACGGCGGAAGGCGAACGCCAGGTAGCCCTGCGGATAGAGCGACTCGAGCGCCACGGCCGCCTCCAGATAGAGCGGCACGCCGCGGTCGTAACACTCGTCGACCAGGGCGATGAAACGGCGCACGCCGTTGTCCCGGCGTGTCAGTTGCGGCATCTCGCGATCGCCGGTATCGACCCGTTCGGCGGCATCCTCGGTGCCTCGGGCTATGCCCCTCACCTGTTGCCCGTCGGTCAGCAGCGGCAGGTCACTGAGCAGGATATGATCGAAGCGGTCGCACAGCTCGATATAGTCGTTGGCCCAGAGCGGGGCTTCGCAGAGCTGATCGTAGCTGCACCAGAGCACCGCCGGGCTGTGCCGCATCACCTCGAAGCGGCGCTCGCCGATCTCGAGCGGTCCGGCCAGGCCCTGCTCTTCGGCCAGTTGGGTGAACAGCTCGGCCATAAGCTGCGGCCGCGAGTCGTCCCGGATCCAGTAGCGCCGGGTATGTGCGCCCGGATGCAGGCGGTGATCCTCGGGGCCACGCACATCGACGATCTCCATATGTGTCAGGATCGCATCGATCGCAGGCAGCAGACGGTCTCGGTGGTGGCCGTCGGCGTACAGCTCCTGCGGCGGCTGGTTCGACGTGAGCACCAGTACCAGCCCCTTGTCGAACAGCAGGCGGAACAGCCGGCCCAGGATCATCGCATCGCCGATATCGTTGATGAACAGCTCGTCCAGGCAGAGCACGCGCAGCTCCGATGCCAGCTCCTGCGCCACCCGCTCGAGCGGGTCGCTCCGACCGGTCAGTTCGAACAGCCGCCGGTGCACCCAACGCATGAAGTGGTGGAAGTGCTGCCGCCGCGCCGCGACCGACAGCCCCTGGTAGAAGCGGTCCATCAGCCAGGTTTTGCCCCGCCCCACCGGACCCCAGAGATAGATACCCCGCCCGATCCTTGGCGGCGTCGAGTGCAGCGCCTCATAGCAGGCCTGCAACCGTTCCACGGCTCTGTGCTGGGCCGGATCCTCGACAAACCCCTGCTGCAGGGCGCTCCGGTAGGCGTCATGGGGTGAAAGCGACACAGGGGGGCTCCGTTCAGTCAAAAAACGGCCAGATCATCCCGCCTCGGGCCGATTTAAGCAAGCCTGGGGCGATGGTTCGGCGGCGGCTCGGCGATGACTCGGTCACGGCAGCGGCAGACGAAAAGCCTATCTGCCACGAAGCATCAATAGCCGTAAATACGGAATCAATATCAACATTATTTCATGCCGATTACGAATTAGAATTATCGAAAATCAATGTTGAGCAAACAGACCGCTTATTCAACAGATCATATGTTTGGCCACCCGGCCGGGTGGCGTACACCGCTCTTCGTGCCTCACGCCCCCTCTTGACCCGGGCCGAAGCTTGATTCAAGCCAGTGCACCGTTTGCCGGGTCACCAGCATGGTCAACAACACGCCGGCGGCAAACAGATAGAGCCCGTAATGAACCTGCACACTGACGATGACGCCCAGCTTGACCGTCACGAGCAGCATCGCCACCACCATCACGTCCAGCATCGCCCAGCGGCCATACTCATGCATCAGGTGAAGCATCCGTCGGGTGCGGCCATTGGAGGCGCCGCGCAGGGAGAGCAATCGAGCCAGCAGCGCCAACTTGGCCAGCGGCAGGATCACGCTGAAACCGAAGATCAGCAGGAACAGCAGGTACTGCCCCTGCACCCACAGTTTCGCGATGCCGGTCAGGATGGAGACCTGCTCGTCGAACATCCAGAACCGGGTCAGGGTCAGCAGCGGCGTGACCATGCCCGTCAACAGCAGAGCTGCCGCGATCAACGCCAGCCATTTCAAATAGAGGGGAGTTCTCAGCACATCCTATCCTCGGCCAGATTCCAGGCTGCCAGAGTACCAGATCTCGACCCGATCTCCGCCCCCGCCGGCCACTCAGCTCGAGATCAAGGCCAGGAACTGACGCGCGATGCCCAGCACGCTGACCGCGATCAGCACCACGCCGAGCACACGGAAAAACAGCGGCGTCTCGCTGCTGACCATATAGCGGTGGAACCGCTCGCCGATCAGGTGACCGACCAGGGCGCAGGGCAGCAACCAGAGCTGATGGATCAGTTGCAGATCCACCCCGGCGATGATGAACGAGGTCATCTTGATCGCCACCAGGATGAACCAGAGCACGAACAGCGTATCGCGCAGCTGATGCTTGGCCACATGATTGGCGTAGACGGCGACGATCAGCGGCGCACCGATCAGCGAGGTGCCGCTGACATAGCCGCCCAGCGCCAGGAACAGGTTGTCGATCCAGGGCTTGTTGCTGCGAAAGGGCCGATTCAACACATAACCGATGGCGTAGACGATGACGATCACGAAGATGATGCCGCTCATGATCTCGCCCGGCAGCGTCAGCAGACCGAGCACGCCGATCAGTTTGGGCAGGATCATGATCTTCATCGAATGGCCGAGGTAGCGCCAGTCGATATTGCCCTCCCCCGGCGTATCGCGCCGAGTGCGATGCCCTTGCCAGGTGATCCAGGAGGAGAAGATCAGCAGGTGAATGGAGATGATCGGCAGAAATATCAGCGGCTCGTTGACCACCAGCAGCAGAAACGGCAGTGCGAGCACGGCACCGCCGAAACCGAGACCGGAGCGAACGAAGCCGCTCCAGATAAAGATCAAACCTATACAGCCGTACTGCCACCACAACAGATCCGTCATCATCCCCTCCGACCGGACGCAAAAGCGGCCAGCTTATCAGGTTGGGATGACGGCCTGAATGCGGCAGAGCGGGAAATACAGCTAATTCAGCGGCGTGACGGCCTCCCTTGCGCCGCCGAATATCATGGGTAGAGCCGGAAAATGACGCTGGCGTTGACGCCGCCAAAACCGAAGCCATTGGATATGGCATATTCCATCGGCATCCGCCTTGCGGTATCACGCACCAGATCGAGCCCCTCGGCGGCCGGATCCGGATGCTCCAGGTTGAGTGTCGGGGGCGCGATCTGGTCGCGCAGCGCCAGGATCGTCAGAATCGCCTCCAATCCACCTGCCGCGCCGAGCAGATGACCGGTCGCCGATTTGGTCGCGCTGACGGCCGGCCCGTCGCCGAACAGGGTCTTGATCGCCGCGAGTTCGCCCCGGTCGCCCAACGGCGTGGAGGTGGCGTGGGCGTTGACGTGCTGCACATCGCCCGGAGTCAGCCCTGCCTGCGCCAGCGCGATCGACATCGCACGCCGGGCGCCACTGCCGTCCTCCGGACCCGAGGTTATATGGTAGGCATCGGCCGTCGTGCCGTAGCCCACGATTTCGGCGATCGGCGTCGCACCACGGGCAAGCGCATGTTCAAGCTCTTCGATAACCAGTACGCCGGCGCCTTCGCCCATGACAAAGCCGTCGCGGGCACTGTCGAAAGGACGCGAGGCCCGCGCCGGCGTGTCGTTGAAACCGGTGGAGAGGGCTCGAGCCGCCGCGAAGCCGCCCAGGCTTACCTTGTCGATGCAGGCCTCGGCGCCGCCGCAGATCGCCACATCCGCCTCGTCGGCCCGAATCATCCGCGCGGCGTCGCCGATCGCCTGCACGCCGGCCGCGCACGCGGTGACCGGTGCCCCGATCGGCCCCTTGTAGCCGTAGCGAATCGAGATGTGCCCGGCGGCCAGGTTGACCAGAAACGAGGGCACGGTGAAAGGCGAGAGGCGGCGGGCGCCCCGGTTGTCGGTCGTGCGGACCGCCTCGGCAATGGCCGGAAAGCCCCCCACCCCTGACGCGATCACGGTGGCGGTGCGCTCCAGTTCGTATGCATCTTGGGGCTGCCACCCCGCCTGGGCGACCGCCTCGTCCGCCGCTGCCAACGCAAACAGCATGAAGCGGTCCATCTTGCGCTGCTCTTTAGGCGCGACAACGCGATCGGCATCGAACCCGGCCTCCGGGTCCTCCGCGTAATCCGGCACCGCCCCGCCGATCTTGACCGCCAAGTCACCCACCAGGGTTTCAGGTAGTCGCCGGATGCCGGACTGTCCGTTCAGCAGCCGGGCCCAGGTGGGCTCCACGCCTACCCCCAGGGGGGATACCGATCCAAGGCCGGTGACAACAACTCGACGCATGTTTTATTCCTCGTTTGATTTTCGTAAAGCGCTTTGCATGCTTGCCGTCATGCAAGACCAAAGGTTTTCCTCAGGCCCTTCTCGACCGGGCCTGCGGGCATGAAGCGACGCAGCTTCCTCAACAGAGAGGCCTCGCCCTTGGGCGTATGCCGCATCTTCCATTTACCCAAAGCGGCTTCGACAATCGTGCCGGCGACCCCATCGGGCTGGGGCGCTTTTTGGACATTGTTCTGGATCGCCCGGGACACGACATCCAGCTCTTTATTGTAGTCGGGGATTCTGGCAGCCGTTTGGGGCGCATTGAGATCCAGGTTGGTCTTGGTAAAGGAGGGTTCGACAAGCGCCGATGCTTCGTCACGGATATCCATCTCGACCAGTTCAACACCGGGGATCGGCTGTGCCTTTGCAGTGTTGCGCACGGTGCCGAAGACCCGGCAGCCGCGCTCGGTAAACTTCACTGCGGCGGCACGTCCGATGCCCGACGACACGCCGGTCACAACGACAATTTTTGAGTCTGACATGGCAGTTCCTCTCTAAATAGCGGTTTGGGGTATTGAAACGCGACTTTGCGATGAAGCCTTGATCTTGAACCAGATGGAATACATAGCCGGCAGGAACACCAAGGTCAGCACCGTTCCGGCGAAGGTGCCGCCGATCAGGGTGTAGGCCAGGGTGCCCCAGAACACCGACTGGGTGAGCGGTATGAACGCCAGGATAGCGGCGAGCGCGGTCAGGATGACCGGGCGCGCGCGCTGCACTGTGGCCTCGACCACGGCATGGAACGGCGCCAATCCCGCCTTCTCGTTGTCGCGAATCTGACCGATCAGGATCAGCGTGTTGCGCATCAGGATGCCGGACAGCGCAATCAGGCCGACCAGCGCGTTGATGCCGAACGGCTGCTGGAACACCAGCAGGGTGGGCACGACGCCGATGAGCCCCAGCGGCGCCGTGGCAAACACCATCGTCATGGCGGAGATCGACCGGACCTGGAAGATGATGGTGATCAGTGTCAGCGCGATCATGATGGGGAAGATCGGTAACAGGGCGCGATTGGCCTTGCCGGATTCCTCGATGGAACCGGCTTCCTCGATCCGGTAGCCCGCCGGCAGTTGGGCGATGATCGGCTGCAGCTCCTGCCACACCGCGGTGGATACGTCCGGCGGCTGCAGGCCCTCGGCAATGTCGCCGCGCACGGTGATCGTCGGCGTGCGATCGCGGCGACGCAGGATCGGGTCTTCCATGCGCACGTCTACCGTTCCGATCTGCGACAACGGAATCCGCTGGCCCGCCGCGCCCACCAGGGTGAAGTCGGCGATCCGGCTCGGATCGAGCCGCGCGTCTCCGGCGGAGCGGGCGACGACCCGCACCGAACGGATATCTTCGCGCATCTCGGTGATCGGGATGCCGCTCAACAGGAACTGCAGCTGTTGGGCCACATCGCTGGAGGTCAGGCCGATGCTCTGGAGCCTGTCCTGGTCGAGGGAAAAGTGCAGCGCGGGCACGCGCTCGCCCCAATCGCCGTTTACCGTTCGCATCAGCGGACTCGCCCGCATCACGGCAAGTGCCTGCTCCGCGATGCCACGCAGTTGGTCCGGGTCGGGGCCCATCACCCGGAAAGCCACCGGGAACGGCGAGTAGGGCCCGAACACCAGTTGGGTCACCCGCACGCGGGCTTCCGGCGCCAGGCCGTCGGCCACCGCCTGTCGCAGCCTGAGCTTGAGCGCCTCGCGCGCCTCTTGGCTCTCCGTCAATACGACGATCTTGGCAAACGACGGATCGGGCAACTCCGGTGACATGGCGAGATAGAAGCGCGGCGCCCCCTGTCCGACGTAGGCGGTCACGATCGCCGCTTCCGGCTGCTCGGCCAGCCAGGCCTCGACCTTGGCGGCCGCCGCGCTCGTCTGCTCGATCGAGGTGCCATACGGCATCTGCACATCGACCAGCACCTCGGGTCGGTCGGAGGTCGGAAAGAACTGCTTGTTGACCACGCTCATGCCGAGGATCGCGACGACGAAGGCGCCGATCACGCCCACCGCGACCAGCCATTTGCACCGGATCACCGAACCCAGCAGCCGACGGAAACGCTCGTAGTTCGGGGTCGCGTAGATGGCCCCGTGCCCGCCCTCGTGCTTCTCGAAGTTCGGCAGCAGCTTCACCCCCAGGTAGGGCGTGAACACCACGGCAACGATCCAGGATGCGATCAGCGCAATGCCGACGATCCAGAACATGTTGGTGGTGTACTCGCCGGCGGTGGATCTGGCGAAGCCGTTCGGCATGAAGCCGATCGCCGTCACCAGGGTGCCGGAGAGCATCGGCGCGGCGGTGTGGCTCCAGGCATAGGCCGCGGCGCGGATGCGGTCGTAGCCCTCCTCCATCTTTACCACCATCATCTCGATGGCGATGATCGCGTCGTCTACCAGCAGCCCCAGGGCCAGAATCAGGGAGCCCAGCGTGATCCGGTCGAAGTTCTTGCCGGTGGCCGCCATAACGACGAAGACCGCGGCCAGGGTCAAGGGGACCGCGGCCGAAACCACGATGCCGGCGCGCCAGCCCATGCTGAGGAAGCCCACCAGCATCACCACGCCGAGGGCGGCGAAGAACTTGACCATGAACTCGTCGACGGCCGAACTGATATTGACCGACTGATCCGTGATCTTCGTCAGGCTCATACCGAGCGGCATCTCGGCGTTGATCGCCGCTGCCTCCGCCTCCAGTGCCTTGCCCAGATCGAGACCGTTCCAGCCCTCGCGCATGACCACGCCGAGCAGCAGGGTCGGTTCGCCGTTGTTGCGGATCAGAAAGCTTGCCGGATCCTCGTAGCCGCGCTTCACCTCGGCGATGTCGGAGAGCTTCAGCGTACGGCCCTGCGCGGCGACAGGGGTATCGCGGATCTGCCGCAGGTCGTCGATGGCGCCATCCAGCCGGATGAAGACTTGCGGGCCCTTGGCTTCGATCGAGCCGGCGGGCGTCATGACGTTGCGCCCGTTCAGCGCGGCGAAGAGGTCGCGCGGCGAGACGCCCAGGGTCGCGAGGCGGTCATGGGAGAACTCGACGAAGATCCGTTCGGCCTGCTCGCCGATGATGTTCACCTTCTTGACGCCCGGCACGTGAAGCAGCCGCTGGCGCAACCCCTCCGCATCGCGGACCAGGGTTCGATGCGGCTCACCCTTGGCCTTCAGCGCATAGAGCGCAAAGGTCACGTCGGCGTATTCGTCGTTCACCAGCGGACCGACGACGCCACGCGGCAGGTTGAGCGCCTCGTCGCCGAGCTTCTTGCGGGCCTGATAGAACTGCTCGGGGACCTCGGCGGGCGGCGTGCTGTCAAGCAGGAGCACCGTGGTGAAGGCCAGGCCAGGCCGCGTAAAGGTCTCGGTCCGGTCATACCAGCGCAGCTCCTGCATGCGCTTTTCCAGCGGCTCGGCGACCAGCTCTTCCATCTCCTTTGCCGTGGCCCCGGGCCAGGCCGTGACCAGGGTCAACTGCTTGATGGTAAAGGCGGGATCCTCCGCCCGGCCCAGGGTCAGGAAGGCCACGACGCCGGCGACGAAGATCACCAGCATCAGAAACAGGGTGACCGAGCGCTCGCGTACGGCGAGCGCGGAGAGATTGAAACCACTCATTACCGTACCCCGCCATTGACGGCCAGGCCCGATACGGACTCGCTCCCGATGAGTCGCACGGGCTCGCCTTCATGCAGCAGATGTGCACCGAGCGCCACGACGCGATCGCCCACCGCGAGGTCGCCGACAACCGACGCCGCTTCGTCACTGAGGCCGGCGAGTCGCACGGCACGCCAGGTGGCCCGGGGCCCCTGCCCTTGGCCACTCTGCCCTTCGACCAGCCATACACCGGGGCCCTTGCCCGAATCGAAGATCGCGCCTATCGGTACCTGCAGCGCCGACTCGGAGCGGCCGTCCGGACGGTGGGTGGCCGGACTCTTGATGGCAGGACTCTGGTTGGCAGGACTCTTGATGGCAGGGATAAGAATGGCGACGGTCGAGCCCAGTGGCGCGTCCGCCAGATGGCCCTCCAGCACGTACCGAGCCTCGAACGTCCGCGTCTGGGGGTTGGCCGCGTCCGACAACTGGCGCAGTGTCGCGGCGCCCGTCAGCCCGCTGCCATACAGGGCTGCCTGGCCGGTGGATCCGATCGCCGGGCGCAGGGTTTCGGGGAGTTCGATAAGCGCCTCGCGGCGCCCGGCATGCGCCACACGCACGACAACCTGGCCGGCAGCGACGACCTGACCCGGCTCCGCCAGGGCCTCCACCACCACGCCGTCCGCAGCGGCAAACAGGACCGCGTAACCCGTTGCATTGCGGGCGACATCGGCCCGGGCCGCGGCTGCATTGAACTCCGCCCGTGCCGACTCGGCGGCCGCTTTGACCTTGGCGTAGGCCGATGCCGAAACCGCGCCCCTGGCGACGAGATCGCGGTATCGCGCCTCGTCCTCCGCGGTCTGGCGCGCGCGCGCCCCGGCGGCGACAACGGCCTCATCAAAGGCGCGCGTGGCGAGCCTCAGATCCGTGGGATCGATGCGCATGAGCGGCTGACCGCGCTTGACGGACTGCCCGGTATCGACCAGCCGCTCCAGAATCTTGCCGGGCACGCGGAAGCCCAGGCCGCTCTGCACCCGCGCCGCGACGACGCCGGTGAACGAACGCTCCGCCTGAACGGCGCTCGCCACCGGCGCCACCCGCACCAAGGGATGCTCCGTTCGTGGATCGGTTGAAGAGGTGGCGTCATTGCAGGCGGACAAGGCGACGGTCAACAGACCGATGACGGCAAGGAGTGGGACATCACGGCGCTTAAGCATGGAGACCTCCGGGAGAGTGAAGGCCTCCATCTTATGTCGTGTGACTATTTCAGTCAATAGTCACCAGCATGCTGACAGCCCGGATTTTTCATGAAGGGATCGGAGTTTCTTGGCCGGCGGGCTAAATGGCGTCAAGGGCAACGCCAGCAGGTTCAGAAAACCGATCAGCGATCTTCGTTACAAAATGCAATTTTCTAAGTGGGGTGGGCGGTTTGCTCCTCCCCCCCATATTTTGTGGTCACCCGTTGTAGCCATGGATCACGTGCGCTTCCGTCACAGGCCCGGTGACAACGGTTTGTTCAAGCCAGCGCGGTGTCATCGAATGAAGAGCCCACCACTACATGTTGTAGGAGGAGCAAACCGCCCATCCCCTTTTTCTAATAGATCACCGTATCTCCGGCAGAATGGGTGCTGTAGCGCCTTTATGAAAAGTTCGGGCTAAGGTGCCAGGCTGCGCAGCACCAGGTTCGAAAGCTGTGCCGGCGCCTCGTCGACGAGATCGAGGTTGTGCTGGAGCAGGAGCGGATTCACATAGGGCCGCATGACCAGATCGATCGCACGCACCGTCTCGTCCAGCGGGGTCTTGCGCTCGAACTCGCCGCTCTCCCGCCCTTCGCGGACCACCTCCGTCAGGAGCTGCCGGATCCGCTCACAGTAGGCGCGGGCGGACGGCCAGCCTTCGCCGGCGGAATGCGCGGCGATGTCGTACAGCTTGCGATCGTTGAAGAACAGCCCCGCGCCGGTAGCCACTAACGTCTTGAACATCATGCGGAATTTTTCCGTTGGCGTGGTCGCGTCGGCCACGGCCTCTTCGACCGCAGCGACTAGCGTACTCAAGGTCTTGGCGCAGATGGCCTCGCCGATGGCCTGCTTGGAATCGAAGAACTTGTAGATATAGGCCTTGGAAAAGCCAATCGCCTTGGCCAGGTCGGAGACGGTGGTCTTGTCGTACCCGTAGTGGCTGAAGTGCGCTTCGGCCGCCTCCACGATCTGCTCTCGAACACTGTGGTCGGCGGGGCCGCGCGACTGCGGGACGGAAGTCTCGATTTCACTCATAAGAACGCCCTAGCTCCATACTTTGGATCAAAAATAAATGACCATTTTAGATTATAGTCACCTTCATGGTCGAAGAGATCACCTCGGCTCGATGATGCTTTTCCACCACCGGTATCCGGCCTGACAATGCAAGTGAAGGCCTCCATCTTATGTCACGTGACTATATTCATCAACAGTCACACGACATGCTGACTAAGGCGCCAACCTGCGCGCCTGCGGGACGGCAGACTCGACTTCACTCATAAAAACACCATCGCTCGATATTTTGGATTGACAACCAGTGACCATATTGGTTTATAGTCACAACAACAATTCAACTGCCGGAGAACCCTCATGCTCACCCGCCCCCGCCCTCTTGCCTTTCTGCTGAGTGTCAGCGTCTTGACGGGCTGCGCGGTCGGCCCGGACTACAGACCGCCCGCGACCGCCCTGTCGGCTCACTTCCTCGGTCAGGAGGGCGTCGAGCAGCGGAAGGTTCAGAGCGAGGCGGACCTCAAAGCCTGGTGGGCTGCCTTCGATGATCCCTTGCTCACCCACTTCGTTGACCTGGCCCTCGAACAGAATCTGGACATCGCGCAAGCGGCGGCACGCGTCGCCCAATCGCGTGCCGCATTGCACCAGGCCGATTCAGCACTGCTTCCGGCGGCCAATGTGAGCGCTCAGGGTGCGAAAGTCTACCAGTCGGTCGAGACCCCGCTGGGACGAGTGCTCGACTCAACGCCCGGCTTCGATCGCAGCGGCAGTGCCTACGAGGCCAACCTGGGTGCGAGTTGGGAAACCGACCTGTTCGGCGGCTTGCGCCGAGGGCGGGAGGCCGCCCGCGCGGCGTACGCGGCCTCCGCAGCCGGCGCGGTGGCGACGCGGCTGGCCGTCGCCGCGCAGACCGCGGACGTGTACGTCACGACCCGGGGCTTGCAGGCACGCATCGCGATCGCCAGGCAACAGGCCCAGACCCGTCGCCAGTTGCTCGACACGATCAAGCTCCAGTATGAGAAGGGTATCGCCGCCGAGCTCCAGATGAACCAGGCCGAGGGGGCGCTTGCCCAGGTCGAAGCCCGGATTCCCGTCCTCGAAGCGGGCCTCGATGCGGCGATGAACGCGCTGGACGTGCTACTCGGGGCACAGCCGGGAAGCTACCGCAGGTCGCTGGCCGCGGAGGCACCGATCCCGGTCGCTCCGGCGCTGGCCGAGACCGGCACCCCGGCCGAGATGATTCGGCGCCGGCCGGATCTCATCGTCGCCGAGCGGCGCCTTGCAGCAGCCAATGCGCGCATCGGCGTGGCGATTTCGGAGTACTACCCCAAGTTCTCGCTCGCCGCCCTGCTGGGCAGCGCCACCACGGTATCGAGCGGCAACCTCTTCAGCGGGGCCGCCAACCAGGCCCAGGGCGTCCTCGGACTGCGCTGGCGCCTGTTCGATTTCGGCCGCGTCGAAGCACAGATCGCCGCCGCGCGTGGCCAGGAGGCCGAAGCGCTCGCAGCCTACCGTCTGGCCGTGCTGCGGGCAACCGAGGAGGTCGAGAACACCTTCTCCGCTCTGATCAACCGCGAGACCCAGTTCGGCATCTTGACACGGGGGGAAACATCACTCGCCCGAGCCCGCGAGAACTCGCTTGCCGCCTACGAAGGTGGTGTCGTCAGTCTGATCGAGGTGCTGAATGCCGACAGCAACCTGCTGCAGGTGCGTGACGCCAAGGCACAGGCACAAACCGAAGCGGCACGCGCCGCCATCGCCTCCTTCCGAGCCTTGGGGGGTGGCTGGGATGCCCCTATTCCCACACACATAATTTCAAAAGGTCGATCCCATGAGAGTACCCACTGACGCGATGAATCCCGAAGAGACCCTGGCACTCTGGCAGGCCGAGGAAGCGGCCGTGCGCACCCGCCTCCAGACCGCCCCAGGTGTGGCATCGCCTGCCCAGATCGCCGGCCGTAGCGGGTTGCAGATACTTGAAGCGATCTCCGTCGGCGAGTTGCCGCTCCCGCCGATGGCGTTCACGCTCGACTTTATCCCGGTTCACATCGAACCCGGATATACCGTGTTCCAGGGGCGGCCAGGCTCCAGGTACTACAACCCGATGGGCACGGTACACGGCGGCTGGTTCGCCACACTGCTTGATACGGCGATGGGGTGTGCCGTCCATTCGACGCTGCCGGCAGGCAAGGCGTACACGACCCTGGAACTGAAGCTCAACATCATTCGCGCCGTCACCGAGGCGATACCGCTGGTACGCGTGGAAGGTCGGCTGGTTCACGGCGGCGGCCGAGTGGCGACAGCGGAAGGCCAGATCTTCGGACCCGACGGCAAGCTCTACGCCCTCGCGAGCACAACCTGTCTGCTTTTCGACCAGGGTTCATAAGCATTGGACGTCAGCTCCACATCAAACTGCTGTAACCGGTGCGCGACCGGCCCTTCCGGCTTCAACCCCGCGGCTGCCCTATCGTATCCGGATGGCGATTGACGCATTGATTGAAAGTGTAGACGACCGGTCTAATCAGTGTTACATTAAGCTCCATGAACACTTCAACCAGCACTGAAACCAACGATGTCCGCGAGAGTATCCTTGCCAATGGTCAACGCATCATAGCCGGCAAGGGCTTTTCCGCCGTTGGCATTAACGAGATTCTGACCGCCTCCGGCGTCCCGAAGGGGTCGTTCTACCACTACTTCGGCTCGAAGGATGCCTTCGGCGAGGCACTGCTTGAAAGCTATTTCGAGAACTACCTGGCCGACATCGACGCCACGTTGAGCGCGCCGGGCCTGAACATGGCCCAGCGTCTGATGAACTACTGGAAGAACTGGCAAGACACTCAGTCCTTCTTCGATTGTCAAGGCAAGTGCCTGGCGGTGAAGCTGGGCGCGGAAGTCGCCGACCTGTCCGAAACCATGCGCTTGGCGCTCAAGCGTGGGACGGCCGGCATCACCGACCGTCTGACCCGCGCCATCGAGGCCGGCATGGCGGAAGGTTCGCTGTCCGTCGATGGCACGCCCGACGACGCGGCGAAAAGTCTGTATCAACTGTGGCTGGGCGCCAGCGTGATGGTGAAGATCGCCCGTAATACCCAGCCTTTCGAGACGGCCATGATGACCACTCAAAAGATCCTGCATCTTTCCCCCTGACCGGTGGGGAAGATGCAAGTCGCACTTCTTTGGAAGTGCTTTTTTTGCAACCCGCAACTAGACGACCGGTCTAATATTTATCACTCTCAACCTGGAGAAACAACATGAAAGTTCTGATGGTTCTTACCTCGCATGACCAACTCGGCAACACCGGCCGCAAGACCGGTTTCTGGCTCGAAGAACTGGCCGCGCCTTACTACGCCTTTAAGGACGCCGGTGCCGAGATCGTGCTGGCCTCGCCCAAGGGCGGCCAGCCGCCGCTCGATCCCAAGAGCAACGAGCCGGCCTTCCAGACCGACGACACCCGCCGCTTCGAGGCCGATGCGCAGGCGACGGCGCAACTGGCCGCCACCGTGCGCCTGGACAGCGTGTCGCAGGCCGACTTCGACACGGTGTTCTATCCGGGCGGCCACGGCCCGCTGTGGGACTTGGCCGAAGACAAGCACTCGATCGCGCTGATCGAATCCTTCGTCGCTGCCGGCAAGCCGGTCGCACTGGTCTGCCACGCGCCGGGCGTGCTGCGTCACGTCAAGGCCGCCAACGGTCGTCCGCTGGTCGAAGGCAAGAAAGTCACCGGCTTCACCAACACCGAGGAAGCGGCGGTCGAACTCACCGACGTGGTGCCGTTCCTGGTCGAAGACGAACTCAAGGCCAAGGGCGGCAGCTTCTCCCGCGGCGATGACTGGGCGCCGTATGTGGTGGGCGATGGCCTGCTGATTACCGGCCAGAACCCGGCGTCCTCGGCTCCGACCGCGGAACGGCTGCTCAAGCAACTGAGCGGGAGCTAATCATGAGCGCCTACGTGGTGATGATCCGCGAGCGCGTGACCGACCCGGCAGAGATGGACACCTACGCCCGGTTGGCCCCGCTCGCACGTGAAGGGCACGACATCGAGCGTCTGGCCTTCTACGGCGCGCTGGACGTGCTCGAAGGCACGCCGGCCGACGGCGTGGTCATCAACCGCTTTCCGACGATGGAGGCAGCCCGCCGCTGGTATGACAGCTCGGCCTATCAGGCCGCACGTGTCCACCGCCAGCACGGCGCGGACTATCGCGTTTTCATCATCGAAGGCGTCGATGCGAAGCTGCCGGCCTGATTACCACGACACGACATTGCCTTGCATCGGCGCGGTTGCCCGGATGCAACCGCGCCGACGCAGGGCAAACACGGCAACTCCTCCTGAAAGAACAAAGGTGATTGTGATGCTGGAACGTATCAAGTCCGCCGGCTGGTTGCGAGAAACCAACTTCATCAATGGCCAATGGGTCGCCGCTGATGATGGCCGCACCATGGCCGTGGAAGACCCCGCGACGGGCAAACAAATCGGCACCATCGCGCGATCTGGTGCTGCGGAAACGCTAAGTGCCATCGATGCTGCCCAGGCTGCGTTCACGAACTGGTCGATGACCACGACCGCCGAGCGCGCCGAATTGCTGCAAACGATGGCGCGCATAGTGCGCGAGAACCTGGACGAACTGGCTGCCATGCTCACACTGGAGCAAGGCAAGCCGCTGGCCGAAGCCCGCGCGGAAATGAAGCTCGGAGCGGACTACATCCAGTGGTTCGCCGAAGAAGCCCGGCGCATCAATGGCGAGATCATTCCTTCGCCGTGGAAAGATCGGCAAATCCTGGTAACGCGCGCGTCGGCAAGCTGCTTTACGGGCAGTCCGCCGAGACGATGAAAAAGCTCTCGCTGGAGCTGGGCGGCAACGCGCCCTTTATCGTGTTCGACGATGCCGACATCGACGCAGCCGTCGAAGGCGCTCTGGCGTCCAAGTACCGCAACAGCGGGCAGACCTGCATCTGTACCAATCGTTTCTACGTGCAAGACGGGATCTACGACGAATTCGCCCGTCGCTTCGCCGAGCGCGTTCGTGCGATCAAGGTCGGCAATGGCTTCGAGCCCGACGTGCAACAAGGTCCACTCATCAATGCCGCGGCGGTGCAGAAGGTCGAAAGCCACGTCGCCGATGCGCGGACCAAGGGCGGAAAAATTCTCGCCGGCGGAAAGCGCCATGAACTCGGCGCCACGTTCTTCGAGCCGACCGTTATTGCCGATGCAACCGCCGACATGCTGATCGCCCACGAAGAAACCTTCGGCCCGGTGGCGGCGCTGTTCCGTTTCAAGGACGAGCAGGAAGCCATCGAAAAGGCCAACGCCACCGAGTTCGGGCTGGCCGCATACTTCTACACCCGCAACTTGTCCCGTGTGTTCCGCGTTTCTCGTGCGCTGGAAAGCGGCATGGTCGGCGTCAACGCGGGCCTGGTCACGACCGAGGTTGCACCGTTCGGCGGCGTCAAGGACAGCGGCATCGGCAGTGAAGGCTCATCGCACGGCATCGAGGAATACCTGCACCTCAAATACATCAACCTCGGCGGCGTGTAAGCGCGAACGGCCAATACCTCTCGTAAGGAGCTCGACATGCAACATCCATCGCTGTTCACACCCGTGACGCTGGGGCATCACGCATTGAAGAACCGTATCGTCCTGCCGCCGCTGACGCGCCAGCGCAGCCGTCAGCCCGGAGACGTGCCGACCGACCTCATGGCCCGCTATTACCGGCAACGTGCCGGCGCAGGCTTCATGGTCAGCGAAGGCGCGCAGATCGAACCGCGCGGTCAGGGTTATGCTTGGACGCCGGGCATCTACAGCCAGGCGCAGATCGACGGCTGGCGCAAAGTGACCGACGCCGTACATGCCGAAGACAGCATCATCTTCGCGCAACTCTGGCATGTCGGCCGCGTCTCCCATACGGCCTTGCAGCCAAATGGCGACGCTCCCGTCGCGCCTTCCGCCATTCAGGCGCAGAAGGTCAAATCCTTCATCGAAACCGGCACCGGCGTCGGTACGCTGATTGAACCGTCTGTTCCGCGTGAACTATCGGTCGCCGAAATCAAGACACTGGTGTCGCTCTACGCGCAAGCGGCAAAGAACGCACTGGCCGCCGGCTTCGATGGCGTCGAGATCCATGCGGCCAACGGGTATCTGGTCAACCAATTCATCTCGACGCACGCCAACCACCGCACCGACGAATACGGCGGCTCACTACAGAACCGTCTGCGCTTCCTGCGCGAAATCATCAACGCCGTCGGCGAGGTCGTCGGCTCGGATCGACTGGGCGTTCGGTTCACGCCGTTGTTCACCAGCACCGATCAGGAAAGGGTTTACATCGGCTTCGTCGAAGACGATCCGCACCAGACCTACATCGAAGCGATCAAGCTGCTGGAAGCGGCAGGCGTCGCTTACGTATCGATCGCGGAAGCCGATTGGGACAACGCGCCCGATCTTCCCGAAGATTTCCGTCGCGAGGTACGGCAGACATTCAGCGGACGGATTCTCTACGCCGGCCGCTACACGGCAGAACGAGGCGCGCGACTGGTGGACGCCGGCCTGGCTGACCTCATCGCCTTTGGCCGTCCCTTCATTGCCAATCCCGACCTGCCCGAGCGCATTGCTAACGGCTGGCCGCTGAATCCTCTCGACACGGATACGATCTATGGCGGCGCGGAACACGGGTTCACCGACTACCCGGTATACGCACAAATATCCTCCCTCACTATGAAATAGGTTCCCTTATGAACAACGGCATTGAAAATAAAGTCATCCTGATTACGGGCGGCAGCACCGGACTCGGCGCCGAGACGGCACGCCTGCTTGCAGCACGCGGCGCGAAAGTTGCCGTAGCCGCGCGGCGCAAAGCGAAGCTTGATGAAGTGGTCGCCGACATCGAAGCCAAGGGCGGCACGGCCCGCGCCCATGCGCTCGACGTGACGGACAAGGCGCAGGTGGAAACCGTCGTTGCCGCCGTGGTAGCGGACTTCGGCAAGCTCGATGTGCTCATCAACAACGCAGGCTTGATGCCGATTCGCCCAATGGCCGAGGTGAACACCGACGAATGGGACGCGATGATCGACGTGAACCTCAAGGGCACGCTCTATGGCATCGCCGCCGCGCTGCCGCGCTGCCGCGCTTCATCGCGCAGGAGAGCGGCCACATTATCAATCTGAGTTCGGTCGCTGGCGTCAAGGTGTTCGCACCCGGCGGCACAGTGTATTCGGGCACCAAATTCGCGGTGCGGGCAATTTCCGAAGGGCTGCGACAGGAAGTCGGCGAGAAGATCCGTGTCACGTCCATTGAGCCGGGCGCCGTGGACAGCGATCTCAAATACAGCACATCCGGCACGGCTGCCGAAACGGTACTGAACTTCTACAAGAACGCCATCCCTGCCGATTCAGTGGCGCGCGCCATCGCGTTTTCCATCGAACAGCCGGCGGACGTGGACATCAACGAGATCGTCCTCCGCCCCACGAAACAGGAGTTCTGATCGCTACGGAACTAGAAAAGAAGCGGGCCTCGATGCGGCGATGAATGCACTGGACGTGCTGCTCGGCGCACAGCCGGGAACCTACCGTACCGAACTGACGCCGGTGACGCCGATCCCGGTCGCGCCGGCTTCAGCTCCGCGGCTTGAGTACCTCCGCAGCGGACGGCCGCGCCCTCATCCGCTCGATATAGCGGAACAGCGGGCCGCCCTCGGGGATCAGATCCTTGCCGACCGGCAACCCGACCAGGTAATCGAGCATCGGGGTCAGCAGTGCATCGGCCAGGGTGTAGCGATCGGCAGCGATAAACGCGCTCCGGCCCAGAAGCGATTCGACACGCGCCAGCACCCTGCGCGCCTCGGGCAACGCCTGTTCAACGGCGTCCATACGCACAGTGCCGTTTTCGCCCTTGGGGAAGGCAAACTCCAACAGTAGGTGGCGCACCAGCGCCTGGTCGACATAGAGCGCCAGCTCAGCGGCGGTCTGATCCACCTGAGTACGCTCCCACAAATCCTCCGGCTGCAGTGAAGGGCCATCGAAGACGGCATCGATATAGCGGCAGATCACCGCCGTCTCGAAGATGACTCGATCGCCGTGGATCAGCACCGGCACCTTGCCGTAGGGGTGGAGCCTGAAATGCTCGTCGCTCTTGCGGCCGATGGGCTGTCCATCCGGTTCAAAGCCGACAGTGTAGCTGACGCCCTTCTCCTCGCAGCAGAGCATAACGGAGCGTACGAAGGTGCTGAATGTCGGTCCCAGAATATGCAGTTGTGCCATGGTTTCCCTCTGTCAGGCTGGTTTAGGTGCGAGTATCCTTGCACCTATCACTATATGTTCAAGAACATATTTCAAAAACAGACCGCCGGCGGGAGGCAAAAGATGAGCTGGAGTCCGGAACACAAGGCGCGTAGTCGCCAACGTATATTGACCACCGCGGCCAGGCTGTTCGCACGGCAGGGGTTCGATCAGGTGAGTATAGATCAGGTCATGCAGGAGGCCGGCATGACGCGCGGCGCCTTCTATACCCACTTTTCATCCAAGAGTGAACTGTATGGCGAAGCGATTCTCGAAGCCGCAAAAACGGCCCGGGAGACACGCCTGAACAGCGCTCATGGAACGGACCTCTCGATAGAACGATTGATCTGCGCCTACCTGAGCGAGGAGCATCTTGGTGACGAAAACCTGCACTGCCCGCTCGCCTTTCTGATCGGCGACATCACCCAGCGTAACGATGGCGTAAGAGATATCTGGACCCGAGTGTTTCGAGGCCTGGTCGATATCCTCCATCGACAATCGGCACAGCCGGCTTCGAAGCAACAGGGCTCGGAACCGCACGATGCGGGCTATGACCGCGCGCTGCAAAGGGCCGTGATGATGATTGGCGGCGTGGCCATCGCCCGCGCGCTCAAGGACGAGGATTTGGGCAGGCGGTTGCTCGACGTCTGCCGTGACGCGGCGCTGGCCGATACCGCCGAACCGGCCTGATCAGGCGACAATCACGCAGATCGCCCCGACCACGATGAAGGCGAGGCCCAGCAGATCGCGTGAGCCCAGTTTTTCCCGGAACCAGCGGGCCGAGATCGCCAGTGTGAACAGCACCTCCACCTGGCCCAGAGTTTTCACCATGGCCACGGTTTCCAGGCTCATCGCCGTGAACCAGCCGATCGAACCCAGACAGCTGAACAGGCTGGTCAGCATCACCGCTTTGGGTCGTTGCCAGAGCGCAACCAGCGTGGATCTATCCCGAATCAGCAGCCAGACCAGCAGGATCAGCGTCTGCGTCGAGATCACCCAGAGCAGTACCCAGGCGGCGCTGTGGGGAAAGGTCAGTTCCAGCATCAGCGCCGCTTCGCGCACCCAGAGCGTGGTCAGCGCGAAACAGAGTCCGCTGCCCAGACCGGTGACAACGGTCTTCAAGGGCAACTCTCGGATGGCGCCGGTGTTACTCATCAACCACACGGCCAGCGCGCCGATCAGCACACCGATCCAGGCTAACAGGGTCAGTGGCGCACTGAAGAACAGCGCGCCCAGCACCGCCGCGATTACCGCTTCGCTTTTCGCCAGCCCCACCCCCACCGCGTAGTTGCGTAGCCTGAACAGCATCACCATCAACGCCGTGGCAAAGATCTGCGATACCGATGCCGCCACTATGGTCAACACGAAAGCGGTATCGAATGCGGGCACTGCAACCGGCTTGATCCAATAAAGCAGCGACAGGTAGATCGCCGCCAGTGGGCTGGCCCAGAGAAAACGCGCCAGGGTAACACCGACGGTGTTCACCTCTTTGCTGAGCCTGCTCTGAAACGCGTTGCGCCAGGACTGCATGAACGCGGCGAAGATCGTAAAGGGTATCCAGAGTCCCATCGGTGCTATGTCCCTGCTAACGGAAAGATCTCGTGGCGAACCGAGGGTTATGTGTGCCTGGCGGTCGCTGAGGCGGGAGGCGCATTGTATACGCCGAAATGGACAGCGCCAAACAGGGGTTGAGCGGCCGTTAACGCTTCATCTCCGCTCGAACAGATAATCACACGCCTGCCGCGCGAAGGAGAGAACGTTGGCGACAATCCGTTCGCGCCAGGCATCGGACGCCGGCGCCATCATCTCCTTGAACCGCGTTTTGACCGCATGCGACAGCGAAGCATCGCCATAATGGTGCCAGCGGATCACCCTCGGGGGAGCGTACCTGCAGCGTCAACCTGCTCAGTCGCGCACCCCGGCGTTGCGCCGCGTCGATAAAGCGTCGCCGTGCGTTCAGGTAAGTGTCGGAGAAGTAACGGGCGTATCCGGCTCGTTGCACGGCGGGCCTCACAGTTTGTCTTTCCGATAACCATAGCAGCACCGGAATGCGCCGCCCTGAACGTGCTCAAGCACCAAGTTCGGCCTGCAGCCAGTCGACCAACTGCGTAATCGCTTTACCCGGTGCCCCCGGCGGTAGCCAGAGCCCCAGCCGGGCGGGCGTTTCGATAAAGCCCCAAGGCGCAACCAACCGCCCGGTGCGCAGATCCTCCTCGACCAGATAGGCCGGAGCGATCGCCACGCCCAAACCGACCAGTGCCGCCTCCAGCATGTAGTTGAGGTGCTCGAAGGATTGATCGCGCCGAATATCGGCACTGTCCAGTCCGTTCGCGGCGAACCAGAGCGGCCAGGCCTGCGCCCGCGACTGGGTATGCAGCAGCGGCAGTCCGTTCAGGATGGCGGGATCCGGCACGATGCCGGCGGCGATCAGATCGGGCTTCATCACCGGCCCCATCAGCTCCGGCGCCAGATCGATCACCTGGGCATCGGCGGGCCAGGGCGGCTCGGCAAACCGCAAGGCGGCGTCCACTCCCGGCCCCAGCGGCCACTGCGGCTCCTCGCCGGCGGTCAGATGCAGCTTCAGTTCCGGGTACTGCTTCTGCAACCGATCCAGCCGAGGAATAAACCAGCGCGCCAGGAAACTTCCCGAACAGCCAAGCAGTCTCGGCGCGTCGGTCGCTCGCCGCTTCAACTGCGTACAGGCGTGCACCAACTGCTCGAACGCCTGTGAGGTGGAGGCACGCAGCTGTTCCCCCTCTTCGGTCAGTACCAAGCCCCTCCCCTCGCGCCTGAACAGGCTGACACCAAGCTGCTCCTCCAACTGACGCAGTTGCCGGCTGACCGCACCGTGCGTGACATGCAGCTCTTCGGCGGCACGCGTCACACTCAGTGTCCGCGCCGTCTCATTAAAGGCGCGCAGTGCATTCAACGAAGGTAAGGCGTCGCTCAACGGAAACTCCAATACGTCAGTTTTTCTCACAGATTAACGCAAAATAATCGATTTTCACACACCTTGATCTCGACTAACCTTCAACCCATACAGATACCGCTATGGAGCCTCTACCATGAGCACCCAAACACAAAAGACACCCGAGATCGGCCCGGACCTGAACGGCTTCTTCGGTACCTTCGGCGGCCGCTTCGTCGCCGAAACCCTGATGCCGCTGATCCTCGACCTGCAGGCCGAGTACGAAAAAGCGAAGAACGACCCAAGCTTCTACGCCGAGCTGGAAGCACTGCAGAAGGATTACGTCGGCCGCGAGAGCCCGCTCTACTTCGCCGAGCGCCTGACCGAGCACCTGGGCGGCGCCAAGATCTACCTCAAGCGCGAAGACCTGAACCACACCGGTGCGCACAAGATCAACAACTGCCTGGGCCAGATCCTGCTCGCCAAACGCATGGGCAAGAAGCGGATCATCGCCGAGACCGGCGCCGGCATGCACGGCGTCGCCACCGCCACCGTTGCCGCCCGCTTCGGCCTGGAGTGCGTGGTCTACATGGGCAGCACCGATATCGAGCGCCAGCAGCCCAACGTGCAGCGCATGAAGCTGCTCGGCGCCAAGGTGATCCCGGTCACCAGCGGCACCGGCACGCTGAAGGATGCGATGAACGACGCCCTGCGCGACTGGGTCACCAATGTGGAGTCCACCTTCTACATCATCGGTACCGTGGCCGGCCCACACCCCTACCCGGAGATGGTGCGCGACTTCCAGTGCGTGATCGGTAACGAGGTACGCGAGCAGTTGCAGAAGAAGGAGGGCCGCCTGCCCGACTCTCTGGTCGCCTGCATCGGCGGCGGCTCCAACGCCATGGGCCTGTTCCACCCGTTCATCAAGGATGCCTCGGTACGCCTGATCGGCGTCGAAGCGGCCGGACACGGTATCGACAGCGGCAAGCACGCGGCCAGCCTCAAGGGCGGCACGCCGGGGGTACTGCACGGCAACCGCACCTTCCTGCTGCAGTCCGACGATGGCCAAATCCAGGATGCCCACTCCATCTCCGCCGGTCTCGACTACCCCGGCATCGGCCCCGAGCACGCCTGGTTGCACGATGTCGGCCGCGGCGAGTATGTCGCCATCACCGACGACGAAGCGCTGGACGCGTTCAAGCTGACCTGTCGCCTGGAGGGGATCATCCCGGCGCTGGAGTCGTCCCACGCCATCGCCTACGCCATGAAGCTGGCGCCGACCCTGCCCAAGGATCACCTCATGGTGATCAATCTGAGCGGCCGCGGCGACAAGGATATGGCCACCGTAACCGCACACCTGGCCGCCGAGCTGGCTGACTGAGGAAAGAGACGATGACTACTAGCCAAACCCGTATCGAGCGCCGTTTCGCCGAGTTGAAGGCCGCGAACCGCGCCGGACTCGTCACCTTTATCAGCGCCGGCGACCCGGATTATGACACCGGCCTGAACACCCTGCTGGCGCTGTCCGAGGCAGGCGCCGACCTGATCGAACTGGGCATGCCGTTCACCGACCCGATGGCGGACGGCGCATCGATCCAGAAGTCCTCGCTGCGCGCCCTGACCGCCGGGCAGGATATGCAGAAGACCCTGGCGATGGTGCGTGCCCTGCGCGAGCGCGACAGCGAGACCCCGCTGGTGTTGATGGGCTACTACAACCCGATCTACTGCATGGGCGTGGAGAAGTTCCTGCAGCAGGCCTCCGAAGCGGGCGTCGACGGCCTGATCGTGGTCGACCTGCCGCCGGAACATGACGACGAGCTCTGCCTGCCGGCACGCAAGTACAACATCCACTTCATCCGCCTGGCGACGCCGACCACCGACGCCAAACGCCTGCCGCTGGTGCTGCAGAACACCTCCGGCTTCCTCTACTACGTCTCCAGCACCGGCGTCACCGGCGCCGCGGCACCGACACCGGAGAAGGTGGAAGCCGAGGTCAATGCGATCCGTGAGCACACCGATATCCCGATCGGCGTCGGCTTCGGTATCCGTACGCCGGAACAGGCCGAGCGCATCGCGCAGTTCGCCGATGCCGTGGTCGTCGGTTCCGCTCTGACCGACTGCATCGAGAAGGCAGCGACACCGGCCGAAGGTACAAAAGCGGTGGCGGAGTTGACCCGCTCCCTGGCGGACGCGGTGCGCAAGGCTCGCCGGTAAGTTCTGCCGAAACGGCAGGTGCTTGTCAGCTTACCGAGACAAGCGCCTGCATGATCCCGGCGGCATACCGTATGTCAGGCGCATTCGGCCTTCTTTGATGGGTCGTCGTCAGGGCAGCCCTCTTCAGCTCTAAGAGCCGCCTCTGCCGCTTTCTCGCGAAGCGCCTGCTTTTTCTCGGCTTCGACAAAGCGAGTCAGAACCTGCTTCATCAATGGCTGGTAACCCAGACCATGAATCTGCGCGATATCCTTTAGGTCATCTATCAAGCTGACCGGCATGCGAATGGAGATGGACTTAAGACCGATCGCCTCATCCAGTTCAAGCTCATTTAATTCAACACGCCCAACGAACTCTTCATCTCGTCCAAGAGCGCCACTATCCCAGGCACCTTCCGTGTCCTGGATCTTATTGGTAGTCATCATCTTTCCCCTGTAATGGTCCTTCTGGAATACAGCGGTCGCATATCTTATGCGTACTTTTTGTAAATCCTTATCTCTTCCGCGTTGGCGTCATAGGCCGTTTTGATCACGATATTTTTCGTATCCGAGTGGTACATGAATACAACCTTCAGCTTTCGACCACTATTGGTCTCGGCTATGAACCACTGAGATGGCGGGTTTGTCTGGTGGTCTGCACGTTTGTCGGCAAGAAAACCCGCCTCCCTGTTCGCAAAACACTCGACGATATCTACTTCGGTAATCCCGCCATGCTTGATGGCGAGCTTCTGTCTGACAGCTTCCGAAATGCTCAGTTTCATGAACTATCCTGTTTCTTCTATTGAATCAGTATATACACCAGCCCTATTTTTTGTATATACCAAAAACTGATTTCACTATGTGTAATTGGCCTGGCGGGGCATCGGGGCACGCTCGCGGCTTCGGAATCATCGTGTCTTCGGTGCGCTATCGTATCGACTCGGCGAACGACCGGAACCGTTGTGTTTGATGAACCGCAGGCGCTTGTCAGGTTACCGAGACAAGCGCCTGCATGATCCCCGCCTCAAGCAGCGTTTCGGCCTGTTTCTCATCCCGCACCAGAATCGCGCCGCAGAACGCCAGCGCGTTGAACGAGATCCCCCGCCACCTCTCCGCCGATCTGGGTACCATCAGCATCCAGTCGCTCGTCAGCAGCAGGTTGTAGGAGGTATCTTCGGCCAGGCCCAGCGCATCGCGCAGTTGCAGGTAGCAGGCCAACAACCGCTCTGCGGCCCGCGCCGGATCCTCAAACAGCCCAGGCGGCAGACGCAACAGAACATGGTTGAACGCCAGCCTTTCACAGCGCTGCGCCCGCTCTTCCCGTACAGAGTTCAACTGCTCCGAAAACGGCGTCTCGACGAACGGCGCCATCGGCAGCGGCACCAGTTGCAGATGCTTGTGCGACTGACTGGCACCGGCCGCCTCACCGCTGTTATAGAACGCCAGTCCCGGCATCTGCGCCATCACCTGCGCCAGTGCGGCGAAATCGCGCACATCGAGCAGATCCGTCTGCGGCTCGAAACGGCTGGTCACGATCAGCAGATGGTGCTCGACCACGTTGAACTTGTTCAGAAGACAGCGGTGGTAATCCCCCGCCTCCCCCACATACAGCGCCGCTTCATAGGGCAGGAAGGGGTTGGTCTCCTGGCTGCCCGCCCGCTTGAGTCGGGCTCTGGCTTCATCCTTACGCTTGAGGTTATCCAGAATCCGTACCAGGAACCTCAACCCGCCCTGCTCCACCACCTCCGCCACGGTCGGTATCGACTGCAGGGCACCGCAGGCGATAGCCGACTCGGTTACCGCCCGAACTTGATCACTGAAGTTCATTGTCACCTTCCATCTCCTGATTCGCATAAAAATAACGAATTGCTTAATATGCGTTATAGTCCTATTATTCATACATCGCACACTATGATATTCGTTAAATATGGATAAGATTACCCCTTACGCGCCCATTGAAAGCCTAATGTCCGCTACCGGCGCACGACTCAATCAGATCCGCATTCATCAGGGCAAGACCAATGAAGACGTTGAGCACGCCTCGGGGGTAGGCCGTGCCACGCTGAGCAAGCTATGGGCCGGGAAACCGGTCAAGCTGGACACCTTGCTGCGCGTACTGCAAGCACTACAGCAGTACGCGCTCATTGAACAGCTGATCGAGCCCCTGGCTGTTTCTCCGCTGGAGGTTGAGCCAAGCGATATGCCGATCGATCAGAGACAGCGGGTCCGCAAGTCGAAGCGGCCTACTACGAAAGTGAATGGACCTGTATTTACTCGGAGGCGATGATGCGCGTGAAGGTTACGTTGTGGGACAAAACGCTGGGGTACTTGGCAGACGACCGGGGTGTTGGCATCTTCCAATATGCACCGGAGTGGCTGGCAACGGGTATCGAGGTCAGTCCCCTCTTGATGCCCCTATCGATGCAGCAGCACCGGTTCCCGGAATTGGTAGGCACGCGCTCCTTTGCAGGCCTGCCAGGCTTAATTGCGGATGCATTGCCCGAAAAATTCGGCAATCGCATCCTTAGCGCGTATTTGGCCGACCATGGCCGTTCGTTTGCGGATCTCAGTGCGCTTGAGCGACTGTCGTACCTCGGCAACCGAGGTATGGGCGCGCTCGAGTTTCAACCGGATAAGGGTAGCGCTGGTCAATTGGTTAGTGGCGACAGTATTGAGATTGACGTACTCGCGGCCATAGCTGAGCAGGTACTGAGCAGCCGGCAGGGACAGACAACTTCACTGGAGCACCGAAATCTGGATGCACTGGTGCAGATTGGGACATCGGCGGGCGGCGCAAAGGCGAAGGCTGTCATCGGCTGGAACCCCCAAACCAATGAGGTAGTCGCAGGGCAAGGCGATCTGCCGCCAGGGTTTGAGCACTGGCTGTTGAAGTTTGATGCCATCGACAACGAAGAACATGCCACGGCCATCAACATCGGTCGGATTGAGTTCGCGTACCACCTCATGGCCCAGTCGGCCGGCATCGATATGATGCCTTGCAGATTGTTTGAGGCCGGGGAGCATGCACACTTTATGACACAGCGCTTCGATCGGATGGATAACCAGAAATTCCATGTTCAGAGCTTTGCTGGACTGGCCCATGCCGATCGAGATCCGGTGGGCCGATATGGTTATGAGGATCTGTTCATCACCATGCGCAGGATGGGACTGGGCCAGACGGAAATCGATGAGATGTACCGCCGTATGGCGTTCAACATTCTGACCCGTAATCAAGATGACCACACCAAGAACCACGCCTTTCTGATGGATGCAGAAGGTACCTGGATACTGTCGCCGGCCTATGATCTGTGTTTTTCGTACAAGCCGGGCAATCGTTTCATCGAGCAGCATCAAATGAACTGCAACGGCAAGCGGGATGACTTTGAGCAAAAGGATCTCCTACAGGCAGCACAAGTGGCCGGCATTGCCAGGCCGCAGGAGATTCTGGATCAGGTGGCAGAGGCCGCGTCTAACTGGCCGGCGTTTGCCGATCAGGCCGGACTACCAGTTAATCAGGCACGTGCTATTCATGAACTGTTCCGGATGGAGTTGGTGCAGACCGGTGCGTTTCAGCCGCTGGATGAGCGTTCGACCGTACCTCGAAAGCCCCCAAGCCCCTGAAGTTATCTTGCGCCCGATGCTCCACGACGTTGTCCAGCCTGTCACCGGCGTTGCCTGTCAAACCGATCTCGATGCGATCACCGCGCTATCATTATCCCCTATACTGTGTAGCCGCGATGAATACGCCTCCGGCAATTGGGCCACCAAGCATCGCGGTGCCGCGGGTGCCGGCCTGCGGTCTCTCTTCTACCCACCGATACACAGATCGTCAGCTTCCTGCTCCGGCTGAAACGCCATTACGCCTGATCAGCCTTCCACGCCCCTCTCGAACACCTCCAGCGCCAGTGGTGATGCGCCGTAGGCCCGGGAAGACAATCTGCGGCAAGGCGATATGAGCGAAAAGACGAAAGCACACCCACGAGCGTGAGGAAGTCGTCTTGAGGATCGTCACCGCAGGCCCCCACGGGGAAACACCCCCACGGGCGTGGGGAAGACCCAGACAGCCTTCATTTCTGGACCGCTGTCTCAGAAACACCCCCACGGGCGTGGGGAAGACGACCTCGCTACGCTCGGCCTCATAATTCATGGGGAAACACCCCCACGGGCGTGGGGAAGACCAGGGCGAGCGGCATATCAGGGATGTCGCACGGGAAACACCCCCACGGGCGTGGGGAAGACCGGCCCAGGCCGGCCACTCGCGACCGATCGGCAGAAACACCCCCACGGGCGTGGGGAAGACCGGTGGATACTACCCTCGGTCAGAGACCAGACAGAAACACCCCCACGGGCGTGGGGAAGACTCCTGCTCCGGCTGGTGGTCGAGATCCTCGCCGGAAACACCCCCACGGGCGTGGGGAAGACCATGATTCTGCAGCAGAAGATAGAGTCCCGAGAGAAACACCCCCACGGGCGTGGGGAAGACCAGGTAGGTATGGCTGTCGCCTCCCTTCGGTCGGAAACACCCCCACGGGCGTGGGGAAGACCACGTCGACGGGGACTGTGCAGGTCCGTAATCAGAAACACCCCCACGGGCGTGGGGAAGACGACCTGCGCCAGATCAAACTGGAGCCGCAGGAGGAAACACCCCCACGGGCGTGGGGAAGACCTGAATGGTCAACTCGGGTACTTCGTTGGTGAAGAAACACCCCCACGGGCGTGGGGAAGACCACCCTCCAATCAGGTTCAGTGCGCGCCGACGGGAAACACCCCCACGGGCGTGGGGAAGACCGCCATCTCTGCACCCTCGGTGGGGCGCTAGCGGAAACACCCCCACGGGCGTGGGGAAGACCTGATGGTGTATGACACGCCCGGCGGTAACACGGAAACACCCCCACGGGCGTGGGGAAGACCTATGTCCAGTATGACCGTCATCTCGCCGATCGGAAACACCCCCACGGGCGTGGGGAAGACGATTTCATCGGCGACAAACGGGTGTTTACCCTGGAAACACCCCCACGGGCGTGGGGAAGACTCCATGAAAATGGATTTGATCGAGGTCATTATGGAAACACCCCCACGGGCGTGGGGAAGACGCCA
>Ga0214472_10000545_pt1 | contig 45971 bp, 47 predicted proteins | sample RVTome_6_FD_207662 | JGI IMG/M metagenome (GOLD analysis project Ga0214472, IMG submission 207662) | Soil microbial communities from uranium-contaminated site in the Upper Colorado River Basin, Wyoming, United States - RVT140D175 | ecosystem: Environmental > Terrestrial > Soil > Contaminated >...
CACGGTGCCGTTTACACCAACATCGCGGCCGGCCGCATCGACGACGCTCGTCGTGCCGCAGAACATCAAGCCACACTGCCGTTCTTCCGTCAAGATCCTCACCTCGCCAAAGAGGAGTTGATGGCTCCCGATGCACTTGCCGGGCGATGGGATCGTGTGCTGAGCACCAGCAAACAGTTCCGAACGAGTTGGGAACGCGCGGGTCGACCAGGCACGCCAGGAGCCGGTATTGGACCCGCCGCTGTTGCCATGGTCCACGGTCTTCGCGGTGACGACAAGGCGCGGGACCAGTGGCTCGAGGTACTCGCCGCCTTCCGGGGCGTCGACCCAGAGCAGACAACCCTCGGACCGGGCTACGGCGAGGTGTTCGACGCCATAGTGCTGCTACACCACGGTCACAACGAGCACGCACACGCCCTACTCGCCACCGAGCCAAGCGCGCGCAAACATTGGCATGTGCCCCTCTTCAGCCAGTGGCGGATCGCGCTGCAATGCGAGGCCGCCGTCTTGGCCGACGCAACAGGCATAGATGAGCTGATCACCTCCGCTGAGGCGTCCACGGCAGGCAATCCGATCGCCTCCGCGATCGTCGCCCGTGCCCGCGCGCTATTCACTGGAGACCACTCAACCCTGTCAGCCACGGCTACTGCTTTCGATGATGCGGGATGCGGTTATCAAATGGCTCGCACCCTCATCTTCGCCGGCGGTGAAGAACGGCGACGAGGTCTGACGATCCTTGCCGACATGGGTGCCGTTCCCATGGCGGAAGCGTTTCCGTAGACCCGATAGATGTAGCGGCCTGACCGGACATCAGCACCACTCAGGCGACGACACCCCACGCATAACGCGCGCTCGCCAGAACCACTCTCAACCGATTTGACAGCGCGAGAACCGGCAATATGCGCTAGCTAGGTAGCCCTCGAACCGCCATCCCCAAGCGTCTCAGATCTGTCGACTGCCAACCTCCGCGGTTCTGAGCTCCTGATCTCCCCCATGTGACCTGGTGTGAGGTGGAGTGGGGAAGCACCTCGCAAGAAATGAGGTGCTTCGGGCCGGAGTCTTGTGGGCCGCCTGTGGAGCGTGAGACCTCAGGATCGTCGATCCAGCGAGCAGACGACGCGGCCAGAAGGCGCCCTGACCAGGGGATTCAGTGGAGCTGACGGGATTTGAACCCGTGACCCCCTCGTTGCGAACGAGGTGCTCTGCCAGGCTGAGCTACAGCCCCTTGCGGGAGGAGAATTGTACCGGCGGGTGACTTGTCAGCCAGATCGTGGCCTTCTCTGTCGAGCCGGCGCCAGATATGGCGCTGGCTACCTCAGGTAAGCCGTTTGGTGAGGTCTTGGCGGAGGCGTTCTTGGACGACGGTGGCGGTGAGGTCGGAGCGGGAGCGTTCCACCAGGGAGCGCGAGACGTCGGTGGTGCGGCGGAGCCCGTTGGTCATACCGTCGGGATAGTCCATCTCGGCGAGCAGGTCGACGATCCGGTCCATCGCCTCGAGGATGGCCTGTGCCTGATCGACCTCGCCCGCCCGAAGCAGGTCGAGCATACGGCGGCGAAGCTCGCCGACGGCCTCGCCCAACCCGTGCAGATATGGCACCGGATCGACCCCGAGCACACCGAACCCGGGCAGAGGCCCATCCTTGAACAGCGCCTCGGTCAGTGTTGCCTCCGCGTACTCCTTCGCCGCGTCGGCGATGAAGCCCGCGTGGAGGATGTCGGGATGCCCTTCGAGGTCCTTCGTGATCTCGGCCAACAACGCCCCGGCCTCGGCGATCAGCTGTGAGGCGCGGTCCCACTCACCACGGTGCAAAGCCCGGATCCCGTTGGCCGAAGAGCGGATCACTTTCCGCGAACCGGTGATCCCTCTCTCCCGGGCGGCAAAACGCGCATCGAGGATCGATCGGGCCTCGTCGGCGAAGTCGAGATCCATCGCCTAGTTGGCGATGACTTTGACCTGGGGCTCGTCCCATTCGGCCGGGCGCTCGGACACGTGAGTGACCTTGAGCCGCCATTGGCGCTGCTGCTTCATCTGAGCCAGTGCAGCCACGTACAACGCGACCAACGAGTCGATGAAGAGATGGAGCAGGAGGAGGGGCAACGAGTTCTGCCAGAGGGCGAGCGCGGCCGTGATCAGGGCGAGAGTGGCGAGGACGGCAATAGTCCGGCGGCGACGGAGCCGGATGATGTCCCGCTCGCCAACCGCGCTGCGGTTGTAGGGGCGCTTTTGCACGTCGGCCATGAGGTGGGTCCAGCGATCGAACTCTTCGGTCGAGTTCTTGGGAGCGTTCTGCCGGTCCCCGAAAACCGAAGGCAGCAGGTAAACGCTCCACACAGCGGCTATAAGCAGCAAGCCGACGATGACGCTTGTTTCCATTTAGCTTTCGCCTACTCCGTCCCAGCGACCAGCGTAGCGGAGGACCCCACGCTCGATCAACGACCTATTCCCTCTCCCAGAATCCCGATCTTCCACCAGACTTCCTCAACAGTCCGATCGACTCCACACTCACTCCGCGTTCAACGCTCTTCACCATGTCGTAGATGGTCAGGGCGGCCACGGCGACGGCGGTCATGGCCTCCATCTCGACACCGGTCCTTCCGGTCGTGCGAACGGTAGCAAGCACTTGGATCCCACGCCCACTCCGCTCGAGGGTGACTTCCACTCCGGTCAATGGGATCGGGTGACAGAGCGGGATGAGATCAGCAGTCTTCTTGGCCGCGGTGATGCCCGCGATCCTGGCCACGGCGGCGGCATCGCCCTTGGGGAGATCGCCGCTGAAGAAGCGATCGGTGAGCTCGGGCGACATGGTCACCAAGGCCTCGGCCACCGCCTCGCGATCTGTCACCTCTTTGCCCCCGACGTCCACCATGTGGACCTCGCCCGATTCGTTGAGATGGGTCAGTCTGGGATCATCGGCCATCGACCCACTCCCTCGACGCCGGCCACTTGAACATCTCAATCGTCACCGAGCCCCCCTTGGCAATGGTGCCAACGCCACGGGGAACCACTGCAAACGCATCGGCTGCTGCTGCCGCCGAGAGCACGTTGGACGACTGGCTGCCCGACTTCGTCACTCTCGGCATCCCCTCTTCCAGCCCTTCCACGACGACTCTCACGAAAACGGTCTTCTCCGGGTCGGTGTCGAAGTCCTCGGTCGTCACCGCCACCATCTGTGGTCGGAGGATGGCCCTGGCCCCTTGAGACGCGAGCAGGGCCGGGCGCAGGAACTGCTCGAACGACACCAGCACCGACACCGGGTTTCCGGGAAGACCGAAGAACAGCGCCCTCCCGACCCTGCCGAAAGCAAAGGGCTTGGCCGGCTGGATGGCGATCTTCCAAAAGCCGACCCGGGCGTCGTCCTCGAGGACGAGCTTGGTCACGTCGTAGTCACCCATCGACACACCTCCGGTTGACACCAGGAAGTCTGCCGTCGAGCCCTGCTCGAGGGCGCCGCGGAGCAACCTGGGATCGTCGGGCACGGTTCCCAGGTCGATCAGATCGACACCGGTTTCTTCCAACAGCGCCTTCAGCATGGGACGATTCGAGTCGCGGATGGCGCCCGGACCCAGCTGTGCCGTCTCTGGCGGGGCCAACTCGTCGCCGGTGGACATGAACGCAACCTTGGGGCGCTGGGCTACTTCGGGATGTGCGAGACCGATCGTGGCCAGAACGCCGACATGCATCGGTGTCAGCCGCGTCCCTTTGGCGAAGACCAGCTGGCCCCTGACCACATCTCCGCCTGCGGGTCGAACGGAGGTGCCTGCTTCGACGGCAGTGTTGATCACCACCTTCGAACCGTCGCTGGTGGTGTCCTCCACTTTGACCACGGTGTCGGCACCTGCGGGCATGGGAGCACCGGTCATGATCTTGAGCGCCTCTCCCGGGCCGATCTCCACCTCGGTGACGGTCCCGGCAGGCAGGTCGCCGAGCACTTCCAGAATCGACCCGGGGGAACCGACATCGAGAGAGCGGACAGCAAACCCGTCCATGGCCGAGTTCGGGAAGGGGGGAACGTCGTCGGGGGCGAACACGTCGTCGGCGAGGATGCGACCATCGGCCTCCCATATCGGGACCTGCTCGGAGTCGAGCAGCTCTACCGACGAGAGAACCTCCGAACGCGCCGACTCGAGAGTCCTCATCTGCCTCGTTCCTGGAGCCAGGATGTGAACTCCTCGCCGTACTCGTGCTCCCCCAACTCCACCGACGCTTCGAGCAGCCCGATCGGTGTGCCCACATCGAGCAGGTCCACGGCGGTGACATAGCCGCGGAGCCGACCACTCGCCCCCAGCTCGTTGATCGCATCCGTGAGCTGGATTTCGCCGCCGTACCCCGGATCGAGCCGCCCGAGGATGTCGAACACCTCTGCCGTGAACAGATAGCGCCCGACCAGACCGAGCCGGGATGGAGCTCGATCCTTGCCCGGTTTCTCTATCGATCCCGAGAGATCCAGGTACGAGTCCTCGATCTCCGAGGCCGGGATCACGAACCCGTATTTGTCGAGGAACTCCTCGCCGTACTCGTAGAGACACATCACCGACTCCGTGCCGTCACGACTTCCTTCTGCCAGGGGGACAAGGACATCATGACCGGGACGAACGATGTTGTCGGAGAGGAGACAGAAGAAGGGTCGGTCACCAACCATGTGAGACGCCTCGTTCACCGCATGCCCCAACCCGAGTGGCTCCTCCTGGACCACGGGCCGAATCCGAATGTCCTCCAGTCCGGGCAGAGGGCCCTCGAGGCTGAAGTGCTGGGCGATCAGGTGACCGGCGTCGAAATCGACCACCACCACCGCCTCTTTCGCCCCGGCCCTCGCCGCCTCTTCAACCGCGAACTGGATGGCCGGTCGGTCGATCACCGTGAGCAGAGCCTTGGGCACGACACGGGTGGCCGGTCTCATCCGGGTGCCGCGCCCGGCAGCGGGGATGACGGCGACCTCGATGCTCATGTTGGAACCTTCTCCTCGCTTCCCGAGACCATCCGCTGAATGTTGCCGCGATGCCGCCAGACCACCACCACGATCATCAGACCGGCCCACAACAACGAGAGACCTGCCACACCCTGCCACATCAGCAGCGGAATCGTGATGACGACGATCACCATGGAGCCGATGGAGGCAGTCTTGGTCAATCGGACCACCACAGCCCAGGTCGCGATCTCGATCAGTGCGGCGATTGGAACGGTGAACAGGAGCACTCCACCACCGGTTGCAACGCCTTTGCCGCCTTTGAATCGATGAAAGATCGGGTAGCAATGACCGATGACCGCGGCGAGACCGGCGGCGAACGCCCAATGGACCATGGGATTCACCACCCCCGAGGCCACCATGCCCATAGCCGCAGCCACCGTCCCTTTCAGAGTGTCACCGATGAAGACCATCGCCGCCGGGCGCTTGCCCAACGTTCGAAGCACATTCGAAGCGCCGGGATTGCCGCTACCCGCTTGATGAATGTCGACTCCGTGCATCCGGGCGACGATCACCGCGAAGTCGATGCTTCCGACGAGATAAGCGGCCAGCAACGTCAGAGGTATGGCCAGGACGATGGGCATCGCGGACGATCATATGCGGCGTGGAGGAATGGAAGACCGGGCACCCCGGTTGTAGACTTCGCGGTTCACCCCCTCCAGCGGTCAGATTCAACCATGCCAACCTACGAATACACCTGCAAAGGCTGTGGTCAGACTTTCGAGGCGTTCCAGTCGTTCTCCGAGAAACCTCTGCGCAAACACGCCGATTGCGGCGGCGAGCTGCAGAAGGTGTTCCACGCTCGCGGCGTGGTGTTCAAGGGATCGGGCTTCTACACCACCGACTCTCGCAGTTCCAGCTCTTCCCGGAAGGGCGACGGGTCCAGCAAGGGCGACGGGTCCAGCAAGAGCGAGACCCCGGCCAAGAAAAGCGAGCCGTCGACCAAGACCGAGACGTCGTCAGCCGGGGCCAGCTCGTCGAAGAGCAGCACCAAGTCCTCTGACTGACGTCTCCCGGGCCCTCAGTCTCGATCGCTGAGCATGTACCAGATACCGAAAGTGGCCGCAGCCAGCACCAGCAGGATCATCGTCGACCTCAACTTGTGACCGGACTCGACGGTGGTTTCCTCGATATGACGCTTCTTTTCGCTCATGGGCTCCTCCTGGTAGACGGGATGTGATCACGTGGACCGTCATCAATGGACGCCACGACCGACGTCCGCGGGTGTGGCACAGATCCAGTGACCTCACCCCTTCATTTACCCGATCTGGTGAGCCTCAAACTCGGGCCAGCCAGTCCCCTTCCCTGCCGACGCCGATATTCGTACCTTGACAATGTGATCTGGCTCCAATCTCCTCCCTGGGCACGATGGATCGCCGCGCTCCTGATCGCGGCGGCCGCGGTGTGGATCGAGATTCGCCCCGCGCCCTCGACCTCTCACGCATTCGCCATCGAAGACATCGCCGCCGGCACCGTCGTCGATCACACCAACACCGAGACCAGGCCGATGCCGACCGGATCGCTGACCCCGGTCGAGTTGGGGCAGACCGCCCTCCGCCCGATCCGCGCCGGTGATCCCGTCCTGGCAACGGACGTTGGCGACTCCCAAGAGCTGGTGCCCTCGAATTGGTGGGCGATCGAGCTGGCCCTGCCCCGGAGCGCGCAGGCCGGCGACTCCGCTCGCCTGGTGTTGTTGGACGGAACCGAGGTCATCGAAGGAGTGGTGGTCACCCCCGCCAGCGAAGACCCCCTGGGCTCTGGCCTGGGAATGATCGCGGTGCCGCCCGATACGGCAGGGGAAGTGGCCAGGGCCGTCGCCGAGGGACGGGCCGCGGTGATGATTGCGTCGAGGTGACCATTACCGTGCCGGCGTGCTCACCGCCTTCGTCTGGGGCCTGATCCAGGGTCTGTCCGAATTCCTCCCGATCTCCTCATCGGGACACCTGGTCATCATCCCGGCATTCCTCAACGAGTTCGGCTTCGACGTCGAGCCTCCTTCGTTGGCGGTCACCGCGGTCCTCCATCTGGGAACCCTGTTGGCCGTTCTCATCTACTTCAGGGAGGACATCGGCCGTCTGGTCCGGTTCCGCACCGATCCCGAGGGGCGCAAAGTCGGATTGATGGTGGCAATAGGAACCATCCCCGCTCTGGTCGGTCTTCCCCTCGCCGGGGAGATCAACAGATTCCAGACCACCGTCGTCAACGTCGGTTGGGCATTGATGGCAACTGGTCTGGTGTTGTTCGTTGGCCAGTCCCTCGCCAACGGCCGGCGCCAGATCGCTGACCTGAAGATCCCCGACGCTGTTCTCATCGGTATCGGCCAGGCCCTCGCCCTCATTCCGGGGATCTCGCGCTCGGGCGCGACCATCTCCGTAGGGAACGGCCGTCGCTTCGAGCCCACGGAGGCGGCTCGATTCTCATTCCTCCTGGGCATCCCGGCAATCGCCGGGGGAGGCATACTCGAGATGCTCATGATCTCCGATACCGCCGAATTCGGCCCTGGTCTGCTGGTGGGGGTGGCCGCTGCCGCAGTCTCGGGCTACTTCGCCATCGCCATCCTCCTGAAGGCACTGGCTCGGGTCGGCCTCATCCCGTTCGCCTGCTACTGCCTGCTGGTCGGACTGGCCACGGTGCTCGTTTTCTGAACCGGTAGCCTGCGAACCCAGGGAGGAACCCAGCCGTGACCAATGCTCTTATCCAGGAATCGATCGACAAGCGACCCCATGTCCGCGACCTGCTCGCCCAGACCCCCGACGACTACCTGGAGGTGAGGGAGCTGTGGAAGGCTCACTCTCTGGCCGAGGATGCGAGAGACATCGCCGGTTTGATGGCCACTCTCACCGACGACTGTGTCTACGAGTTGGTGCAGACCGGTCATCGCTGGGAGGGGCACGAAGGGGCGACTCGCTTCTACCTCGAGTTGCTGGCGGCCTTTCCCGACATCGATTTCGCCCTGACCAGCATCGTCGTCGGGCCCCAGGGAGTGTGCGAGGAGGCTGTGGTCAACGGCACTTTCACCGCACCGTGGCTCGCGGTGGAACCGACCGGCGAGAAGATGGCGTGGCGTAATGTCATCTTCTTCCCCTGGGACCCTCGAGCCAGGTTGTTCACCGGCGAACGCGTCTATTCGTTCTTCCCTGAGCTCCCGTCAGGAAGCATGCCGCAGGGTCTGTGAGCGGGAGCGAGGCCGCACCCCCCTCGCCCGACCAACGGTCGGGCGGTCCCCCCGCTCCGCAGGGGGACAGCCCCGGACCGGCCTGACGAGGACCGACTGAGCGTAGCGAAGGCGAGGGGGAACAACGCCGGACCGGCCTGACGAGGGTTGTCCCCTTTCACCGAAGGGGGGACCGACTGAGCGCAGCGAAGGCGAGGGGGAACAACGGCTCCGGCACGGGGACAACCCCGGACCGGCCTGACGAGGGTTGTCCCCCCTTCACCGAAGGGGGGACCGACTGAGCGCAGCGAAGGCGAGGGGGGTTCCCAACGGCTCCGGCACGGATCAGAGCACCGCGTCGAGACCCAGATGGACTCCGGGGGACAGGTCGCCGATCCGTCGTATGGCGATCAAGGCCCCGGAGGCAAACGACTGATAGCTGGTCGAGAGGTGCTCGATGGAGAGGACCTCTCCCTCATTGGACAGCGCCACTTCCTGTTGTGAGATCAAGCCGGGAAGACGGAGGGCATGGACCCGCACCCCTTCGACTTCGGCGCCCCTGGCCCCGGTCACCAGCTCGGCCGACCCCTCTGCCGATGAGCCACCGCCGGCGGCGATGCCGATCGCGGTGGCCAGAGCGGTGCCCGAGGGGGCGTCGGGTTTGGTCGAGTGATGCCGCTCGATGACCTCGACCGCCTCGAAATGGGAGGCCGCCTCGGCCGCGAACCGCATCATCAACACTGCGCCAATCGAGAAGTTGGGAACAACCAGGACTGGCGGCCCCTCGCTTCCCCAGAGATCTCGCAGCATCTCGAGTCTTGCCGGAGTGAATCCCGAGGTCCCCACCACGGATGGTCGGTCGCGGGCACGCCATTGCTCGAGATTGGCAAAGACCACGTCGGGGTGCGCCGTCTCGACGATGACGTCCGCATCGACCTCCGTCGCCGAGCCGACGATGGTGAGACCGTGCATGGTGGACCCGGCGCGGTTGGGGTTGTAGAGGGCGGACAGCTCGAGGTCTCCTGACGCGCGAACCGCCTCGGCGATGGGAGTGGCCAGCTTCCCCCCGGCCCCGGAAATGGCAACGCGAATCATCACCTCACGTTAGGTGAACCAATAGGGCCTGGTGCCGTCAACGGGCGAGGAGAGTTGACCGGCCAACGAAGCGCTGCACCGAAGACTGCGAGGCTGATCAACAGCGAGGCCAACGCTTCACCCCATACGACCTGGTCCGAGGTGCAGTATGAGGAAACGGGCCCTTCGACACCCGACTGGCTGGTCTCGGTGACCTGCGAAATGGTGGAGCCGAAACGCCACCCCGAGCTCATGCCCTGGTCAGCCGGATCGGTCTGCCGCACCGTCCCGTCGGCCATCGTCTCGGTGCAATACGGGTCGAGATGCACGAAGAGGACGAAGACGCTGAGGACGACTCCGAACCCCATCGCAGCACGTCCCCACCACAGGCGCCGCGAGACCTCGGCTGTGACCGGTCTCCGATTGTGCGCCCACGCCCAGATCAGAGCCAGGACGAACCAGAGCGGCAGCAAGGTCAAGTCGACGACCCCCATGAGAATCGCGGCCAGTGATGCCGCCGGTAGAAGCCCCGGTCGTCGATCCAATGAGAGCAAAGCCATCGTTGGCGCCAGCGCCGCGGCCACGCCGAGCGCCACCGAGCCCAGCAGCTCGCCTGTGGTGTTCTCGGTGTTGGCGATGCGAATGCCCGCCAGCATTGCGGCGACGACATATCCGAGGATGATCCCGACCCAAATCACTCTCCGGTTCAACTTGATTGTCTCGTAGACGGGCAAACTGTCACCTCCCACACGGCGGTTGCGACCAGTTGATGAACTCGATTTCGATGATGGAAACCGCCTCCGGCTCCGCCTCGTCGATGAAGCGAATCAATTCGGGAGTAGGCCCGGTCACCACCAATTGGGCCACTTCCGGCTGTTCGAGACGCGCCAGGGCGCCGGAGGCATCATCGACCGAAGCTCCCAGACCGGCGAGCAGATCGGGATGCTCTGACAAGCTCCCGATCGCTCGGCGGGTCTCGTCGAGCGCATCGGTGACAGACGCCGACCCTCCAAGCGCTGTGCCAGAGCCGCCTCCGCTGGAACCCGCGGCATCCGAGACCGTCATCGGGAAACTCCCGCAGGTCCCGTAACCGAGGATGCCGCCCGGCGCCAAATCGGATCCCTCCTCGCCGGCCACCTCGAATCCAGCCCACACAACGCTGACATCAGCCTCCGAGTCGACGATTGCCTGGGCAGCGGCGGGGTCCAACGTCGGTTCGAACCACAGATCGACCGTTGCCACCGTGCCGGCTCCCACCGCTCCGAGACGCTCTTCGCCTCCACCCCGATCAGGGGCGTCATCGAGAATTGGAAACAGGCGTCCTCCTTCGAGGTCACCGAAGCCGAAGAGCCCGATCCTGGAGTCGATGGTGCCGAGAGATTTCATGGCGCTCCCCACCGGTAGGGCGAGGTCGATCTCGGTGAACCTCGCCGCCATACCGCTCCGATAGGAGTACTCCTCAACGGTGGCGCCTGGGTTCAGCATGATGGCGACGTCGACAGTGGCGATAGTGGCCGCCACCGCCCGGTCCCCCCGATTCAGGATGAACGGCTGGACGATCAGCAGGGACAGCATCCATGCCGCCACCCATGCGACGAACAGGAGCAGCAAGACGTCAGCGGCCACCCGCAGCATCGAGCGTCGAATGGCTCGTCGCATGGCGCGCTCGTCCCACATGGCGGCGACATCGCCCAACTCGACCGGCGGAATACCCCCGAGAATTGCTCGGCACTCCTCACAGTCGGCGAGGTGTGCTTCGACTTGACGACGGCTCTCCCGGTTGAGGGTCTCATCGACGTAACCCTCCAACAGTTCCTGGATCTCTTCATGGCTCATCTCGAGTCCTCTTCGTAGGCCACCCGGAACCCCTGTCTTGCTCGATGGACCAGCACCCGAGCCGCACCTTCGCTGATGCCGAGGGCCGCGGCTATCTCCGACCCGGTGAGCCCGACCCGGTCGGAGAGGAGGAGCGCGGTCCGTTGCCTTTCGGGAAGTTGGCCCAGGGCGCGCTCGATAGCGTCCTGCTCCACCGGATCGGAGATCGGCGCTGCGGCGGAATCCTGCTCCATAACCAGCACCGGGCGTCGGGCCCGACGTCGAGTGTCGTCGAGGAACACGGTCCGGGCTATAGAAAACAGCCAGGCCTTGGGGCTGCCCCCTCTATACCCGCCCAGCGCCCGCGTAGCCCTGACAAAGGTGTCTTGCATCAGGTCCTCCGCCCGGGATCGATCGCGACACAGTGAGACGAGATAGGAGTAAACCGAATCGGAATGGAGCCGGTAGAAGCCCTCAATGTCGTTGAACCCGGCCACACCCGTTCTCGCATGCCTCGTTCTGGAAGGCTCATCTCACCGCAATGACGCCGCCCCACCCGCATTTGTTACGCCCGAGTCGATCCATCCTTAGATCGGGTGAGATCGAGGTGCATCCAGACCGAATCGTCGACCGAGAACCCGTGACGGCTGTAAAACCTTCGCGCCGCGGTGTTCGACATCTCGGTCTCGAGGAAGATCGCGGCTGCGCCGCGCTCCCTGGCTCTGGCGATGAGGCGGTCGAGCAACACCGACCCGGTCCCGGTCCCGGGCTCGACCAGATAGATCTCGTCCAGCAGGACGTCGTGCCCGCCGGATTCGATGCTGTAGCCCCAGGTGATCACGGCGTAGCCGTCCAGGCCATCTTCCCCCGCTACCACCCACACCTCGCCATGTGTGTCGTCGGCGAGGAGTGGCTCGAGAGCGGAGGTGACCCGCTCCCGGTCAAATGGGTGACCGTCGATGAGACAGAACTCCTCGCAGAGCGTCAACAGCTCGGCGAAGTCCGCCGCCTCAGCCTTTCGGATATTGCTCAGCCGAGAGCCTCCGCCAGCGACTCGTCGAACACCTGGAGGGTGGTGGCGACGTCGTCATCGGTGTGGGCGGCGCACACGAACCATGGCTCGAGCGCGTCGGGACAGGGCATCACTCCCCTGCTGATCATGGCGAAGAGGACATCCTCGTAGAGCTCCTCATTGTGCTTTGAGGTGTCTCGGAACTCATGGAGGTCGCCTTCACCGAGGAAGACGGAGAACATCGAAGGATGGCCGGTGACCTTGCCCTCTACGCCACGGTCGGCGAGGACACCGTCGATACCCTCCATCAGCGCCCGGCCCACCTTCTCGATCTGGGCGTGGGGCTCGCCGGTGGCGAGCCGATCGATCGTCGCCCCTGCGGCCGCGACTGCAATCCCGTTGCCCGAGTAGGTGCCGGCCTGGGCGATCCCCGAGGCGCGCCAGCCGTCAGCCACTGCGTCGGTCATGGCGATGGCCGCCACCGGGAATCCGTTGCCCATGGCCTTGGCGTAGGTGCCTATGTCAGGAGTGACACCGAAGCACTCGCAGGCCCCGCCGTAGGCGACCCGGAATCCGGTCTTGACCTCGTCGAAGATGAGCAACGACCCGTTGTCGTCACAGAGCGACCTCAAGCCCTCGAGGAAACCCGGCAGGGGCATTATCCCGAATGCGTTGCCAAGCATCGGTTCGACGATGACAGCTGCGATCCGCTGGCCCTCGTCCTTGAAAGCGCGCTGCGCCATCTCGAAGTCGTTGAAGGGCAGGGTGCGCACCAGTGACCTGATCGCCTCGGGGATGCCGGAGCTCGATTGCAACGCGATCGGGCGGAATCTGGAACCTAGACCGCTCACCGGGACCCCTGCCGTCGAGAAAAGCACGTAGTCGTGCATGCCGTGGTATTGACCTTCAAACTTGATCACGATGTCGCGCCCGGTCAGACCGCGGGCGAGGCGGATCGCATGCATCGTCGCTTCGGTGCCGGTGTTCGAGAAGCGCATCGCGTCGGGCCATTCCAAGGCGCTCATCACCTTCTCGGCCGCCTCGATCTCACGACGCTGGGTCATGGCGAAGCTCGTCGCCTGACTCGCCGTCTCCGCCACCGCCTGGGAAACCGTTGGGTCTCCATGACCCAGGATGATCGGGCCAAACCCGAGCTGGTAGTCGATGTAGCGCTTGCCGTCCATATCGATGAGATGGCCGCCCTCACCGTGGTCGATGACGATGGTGTCGTCGTCGCCCCAGTAGCGAAACTGGCTGGAGACTCCGTTGACCAGGACCTTCCGACCCCGCTCGAACCATTTCTTTGTTTCATCTCCCTGGAGACTCATCCTCTCACTCCTCTCGGAACCACCACGGCTTGGGCACCAGCTCCAGGTTCCAGTGCACATGCCGCTGGGTTGTGAAGCTGTCGAGTGCCTCGACACCCAACTCCCTTGCATCACCACTCGCCCGCACCCCGCCGAATGGCGCGGCCAGGTTGTCGACGACCGGGTCGTTGACCCAGACCGTACCCACACGAAGCTCACGATATGCCCTTTCGACCCGAGCGGGGCTGGCGGTGTACACGCTGGCGCCCAGCCCGTAGGGGGTGTCGGCAGCCAGCTCGAAAGCCATGTCGTCGTCGTCGAAGGCCATCACCGGCATCACCGGGCCAAACGTCTCGTCCTTCATCAGGTCCATCCCGTGATCGACCCCGGTGACCACGGTTGGGCGCATGAAGAAGCCGGGCCGGTCGATGGTGTTGCCGCCCGCCACCACCTCAGCCCCTTGCTGGATCGCTCGCTCCACCATCTCGATGACCCCACGCCGTCTCTTCTCGCTTCGCATCGGGCCAACCTGGGTCGATTCGTCGAACGGGTCACCGACACGGATCGAGTCGGCCAGCTTGACCGCATGCGCCACGAACTCGTCGTAACGGGAGCGATGGACATAAACCCTCTCGGTCGAGGTGCACACCTGCCCTGCGTTGAGGAACGAGGCCCAGACAACTCCCTCGGCTGCTCGCGAAGGGTCGACGTCGTCGAAAACGATGGCCGGGTCCTTGCCCCCGAGCTCGAGATGGGAAGGCTTCACCGCCTCGGCGCAAAGCCCGGCCAGCCTCTTGCCAACTTCGGTGGAACCGGTGAAGGCGACCATGTCGACCCGCGGATCCGTCACCAAGCCTTCGCCGACGACCCGCCCCGATCCCATCACGGTATTGGCGACGCCCGGGGGCAGGTGCTCGGCAAGGATCTCTGCCAGCACCTGCAGCGACAGCGGTGTCTCTGAGGCCGGTTTGATGACGACCGTATTGCCGGCTGCCAACGCCGGAGCCACCTTGAAGACCAGGAGGAGAAGCGGGTAGTTCCACGGGATGAGGCAACCGACGACCCCGTAGGGGCTGCGCAGCACCAGAGAAAGCTGACCGGGGTCGTTGGACGGAGCCACCCGGCCCCCAAACACCCGTGCCAGCTCGGCGTACTGGCGGAAGATGTCACGCGCCATGTCGACATAGAGGTGGTTGCGGGCGAGGGGCCGACCGGTCTCGTAGGTGAGCGCGTCGGCCAGTCGATCCCGACTGGCTTCGATCGAATCGGCAATGGCGCGCATCCGCCGGCTTCGCTCGGGTTGCGCCAGAGCTTGCCACCCTGGTTGAGCGGCAGCTGCGGAGGTGGTCGCCGATTCGAGTTGGGCGGCATCCGCTGCGGTGAGAGTGGTGTGTACTTCTCCTGAGGCGGGATCGATGACATCGAACCGGGGACCCTGGCCTTGAATCAGGCGCCCGTTGATTAGGAGGTGATCCGTCACCGGTCCGATGATACTGAACCGCCATTCAACCGGAGGCGCGCCAACCGGCCACTAGTACCGTTTGGTCATGGCTACCGATCTAAAGCTGTTTCTGGCCGGCGAATGGACCGAAGGGACCGGAGATGAGCACTACGAGGTGCGCTCTCCGTCGTCCGGCGAGCACATCTACAACGTCCCCAAAGCCTCCCCGACCGACATCGACCGGGCGGTAAAGGCGGCTCGAGAGGCCACCGAAGAGATGCGTCACTGGACCGCTTTCGAGCGCGCCGAGCTTTGCCTGCGGGTATACGAGCTATGGCAGACCAGGGTCGACGAAGTCGCGCGAATCCTCTCCATGGAACAGGGCAAGCCGTTCGAGGCCGAAGCCAAAGACGACATTGCCGAGTCGGGCGACTACTTCCAGATCGCGGCCGAGGACGTCAAGCGACTCACCGGCGACCTGATCCCGACCACATCCCGGCACCGCCGCATGTTCACCGTGCGCCGCCCGGTGGGAGTGTGGGTGGCGATCACACCATGGAACTTCCCGGTGATGATCCCGATGGAGTACGTGGGACCCGGTCTCGCCACGGGCAATGCGCTGATCGTCAAGCCGCCCGAGTTCACCTCGTGGGCGATCCTGGAGATGGCCAAGGTCTTCGAAGAGGCCGGCGTACCCAAGGGCGCTATCTCGGTGATCCCGGGCGCCGGCGACATCGGCACCCAACTCGTCACCCACGACGGAGTCGATGCGGTCGGATTCACCGGGTCGTCGGCCACCGGCAGGAAGATCGTGGCCGCCATGGGCCTCAAGCGATCGATCATGGAGATGTCTGGCAACGGGCCCACCGTGGTCACCGTCGATGCGGACGTGGCAAAGGCTGCCGAGGCGGCGGTGTATGGCGCTTACTACAACGCCGGCCAGGTCTGTGTCGCCACCGAGCGTGTGATCGTGGTGGACGAGGTCCACGACCAGTTCGTCGAGGAAGCACTCAAAGCGGCGCAGGTGGTGCGGCTGGGTGACCCCTTCGACGACTCCACCAACATGGGCCCCCTCAACAACGAGCCCACCGCGGCCAAGATGGATCGTCACATCGCCGACGCCATCGACAAGGGGGCGGAGTTGTTGATGGGTGGAGATCGCGCCTCCGGATTCGCCACCGACCTCTACTACAACTTCACCATGCTCGACCGGGTGCCGGAGCATTCCGAGGTGTCCCAGGAAGAATCATTCGGCCCGATCCTGCCCATCCTGACGGCGCGCGACGATGAGGACGCCTTGGCGGTGGCCAACCGGACCCATCTCGGTCTCCAGGCGGCAGTGTTCACCAATGATCTGACCAGGGCCTTCTGGTATGCCGACCGGATCCGCTCCGGTACTGTGATCATCAACGACTCGACCGACTTCTGGGAGACGTTCCAGCCGTTCGGGGGGGCTGCCGGCACTGACACCGGCTGGGGTCGTCAACGGATAGACGAGTTCACCGATCTCCAGACAGTGGTCTTCGTGCTGAGAGAGGAGTGAAACCGCCCTCGACCGCTCCGCAGGGGGACAACAGAAGGGACCGATCGAACGAAGTGAGATCGAGGGGTTCACCCCACCGACGGCCCCCCTCGTCCGGCCTCCGGCCGGACGGTCCCCCCGCTCCGCAGGGGGACAACAAGGAGGGGGGTTGCCCTACCCCCCTCGACGCGCTCCCTACGGTCGCTGGCGTCGGTCCCCCCGCTCCGCAGGGGTTGTCCCCCCTTTCCAAGGGGGGACCGCCGACGGCGAGGGGGGTTGACGCCCCGCCCCGACTATTCCGTCATCGTGCGGGCCATGCCGGCGAAACCGCCACCAAAGGCGCCGAGCAGGGTTCCGGGGAGCAGTGCGGTCACCAACGAATCGACCACATCGAGATCGGTGATCGCCCATACGGCGAGGGTGAGTCCAACCAGCGATACCGGGAGACCGATCATGATCCCGCGTACGATCGCCGGCCCGGTGGTATTCGGCTGGTTGGTGTCGTCGGCTGACATATTGGCAATCATGCCAGAAAGTCAATCGGTCTTGGTTGCGGTCGGCTGCAATACCTTGTCTGCGGGCAGCCGCATCCTTCTCACCGCAATCACAAAGGGGAGCCTGAGCGCATAGAGGGCACCGGCGACGACATAGCCGGTCCCCAAGGAGTACACGTCGGCTACCCGACCCAACGCCGGCTGGGCGACCACACCGCCGGCGCTTCCCATCAGGGAGGCGAAGGACAGCACCGTAGCTCTCTGCTCCGACGGGATGCAGCTGTTCATGTACGCCTGTTGCATTGGGGACGAGAGGGCGGAGACCATCGCCGTGATCGCCAGCAGTGCGATCGCCACCCAGAACCCGATCGGAACTTCGAGCGCGTCGGCAAGACCGACGCCGACCAACGCCACGGCTCCGACCACCACTTCGGTGGTGATAATGCCGGTCCTCGTCTGAAACAGTCTTCTCATCAGGTTGACCGAGGCTCCCCCCAGGATCTGTGCGGATGCGAACACCGCGGCCGCGATACCGGCGAGGTAGGTGGCGTCAGGGTTCCCGAACAGATCCAGGAGATAGGGCTGGAAGGCGTAGAACGCCCAGATCCCGACTCCTGCTGCGAACGGGGAGCCCAGGATGAACATCCTCACCGGTGGGTTGCCGAACCCGTGACGGATCGAAGCCCGGACGATCCCCTGAATCTGCTCTCCGGCGGCCACCCCCCGGGCGGGCTCATAACCGATGTCATGCATCCAAAGCCAGGCCGCGACGATCACCGCTACCAAGAGCAGGGATCGAGCCGCATAGGGCAGGCCTAGGTTGACCTGGCCGAGAAACCCCCCTCCAATTGTGCCGAGCAAGGTGGCAACCCCCATCACCACCTGCCCTTTGCCGAACACCGACTCGATCCCCCCTTCATACCCAGTGGCGGCCAGGGCGTCGACCAGCCACGCCTCGGTCGCACCGGAGAAGAAAGTGAAACCGAGCCCGATCAGCGCCGAAACCAGGATCCACCACCCGATGCCGGCCTCGACATACCACAGACCCAGATAGGCGGCGGTTGTCACCAGGAGGGTGGCGGCGCCAAGTATGAATGAGGTGCGGCGGCCAAAAGTGTCGGCGATGACTCCGGTCGGCACCTCGAAGAGCACCATGCCTGCCGTGAAGGCGGCGTTGGCGACGAACGCTTCGGTGAGACTCAGCCCTGCATCGAGCAGGAACAGCGTGTTGACACCCCATATCAAGGAGGCGGCCAGCGTCTGAAGGAGGGTCAAGACGATGTATGTGCGTTGTACTTGCTCAGGCCTCATGTCTCACCCTGGGGAAACGGCAGTTAGCGTAACGGGTCGATGCCTACGCCCTACGAGAAGCGAAAACGCGAGATCCCGTTCGCCTCGGCCGAGTACATCTCATTCGCTTCCAGGAACTCTTTTCTCGGAGTGCCGGCGGTCAGGATCGACGACCTCGGCGAAGGCGACGTCGTCATCGTCGGCGCCCCCTTCGATTGGGGCACCACTTACCGCCCAGGTGCCCGATTCGGGCCGCAGGCGATCCGCAATGCCGACTATGGGGCGATGGATGGCTACCGCCCCCACCTGCCCACCGGGATCGACCCCTTCGAGGTGCTGGGAGTGGTCGACGTCGGGGATATCTATGTGCGCCCCGGGGAGTTGGAGCAGTCCATCGGCCGGATCGCCGACACCGTCGAGCAAATATCGAGTGCAGGAAAGGTCCCCATCATCCTGGGAGGCGACCACACAATCACCTGGCCTGATGCGATGGGGGTGGCTCGGGTTCATGGCTTCGGTGAGGTCGCCCTGATCCACTTCGACGCACATGCCGACACCGGGTTTATTCAGAACGGATCGCTTTATGGTCACGGGACCCCGATGCGACGCTTGATCGAGTCCGGTGCCATCCCCGGCCACCGGTTCGTGCAGATCGGGTTGCGCGGATATTGGCCAGAGCCGGAGGTCATGCAGTGGATGAGCGAGCAGAGGATGCGCAGCTTTCTGATGAATGAGATCCTCGACAGAGGCCTCGACGACGTGGTGGACGAAGCTGTCTCCCACTCCCTGGAGGGCGGGGCCAAGGGTGTTTTCATCAGCGTCGACATCGACGTGGTAGACCCCGGGCTCGCTCCAGGCACCGGCACGCCGGAACCGGGAGGGCTCAACTCGCGTGAGATCCTGGACACCGTCCGCCGGCTGTCGCGTGATCTGGAAGTGCTCGGAGCCGATGTGGTCGAGGTATCCCCGCCTTACGACGGTCCTGGTGAGCAGACCGTGTATCTGGCCAATCGTGTCGTACTCGAGATCCTCAACGGCATGGCCGAGCGAAAGATGGGGGTTTGAGCACGTCGCGGTGCTCGGTCGGTCTCGGTCGGTCTCGGTCGGCCGGCCCGGATCAGCCTTTGATCAGTTCGAGACTCATCGGATAGGCGTAGAGCTCGCCGCGGGAGGCGGCGATGGTCGCCATCAACGCGAAGATCAGCTCCAGCAGCACCAGGATGCCCAGGAAGACGAGGATCAAGATCGTCAACACCAGGCCCACCACGGTGACCGCGGCCAGGAATGCGAGGGCGAACCCGGCGACGAAGTAGATCAAAAGGGTTAGCTGGAAGTTGAGAGCAGCGCGGGCATGCGGCTCGACCACCGGGTCGTCACGTTTGATCAGCCACACGACAAGCGGGCCTACCACGCTGGGCGCCCCGACCAGCTGGATGAAGGCCGAGGCGTGGGCGAGCACCCGCCACGTCTGTTGATCGCTGGTGACCGGTTGCTGTTCCTGGGTCATCCCGCGGATGCTAGGGGCCATGGCGCGACGACGCTTTGATCAATGTCCGGCGTAGGCCGGGTTCTTCCACACGATGAGGGCGGCCCAACCGTCGTCTGCCTCGTCCTCCAGGTAGTTCTCGAGCAGCCCCCGCACCTCGAAGCCATGTGACATCTGGAAGGTGAGGGTCGGATCGCTCATCTCGCCGGCCACCACCCGGTCCACGTATTCGTGAACCGTCATCGATTCCTTGTAGTGGAAATAGCCCGGCAGCGAGCCCCCGGCGATGATCCCCCGCTTTTCATCCCGGACCACGAGATCCTTGCGCTTCTCGTAGAGCATCCCCCCGATCCCGCGGCCTCGATAGCTGGGCAGGACCGTGATGTCGGTGCCGTAGTACCACTGCCCTTGCGGATCGTGGTTTCCGCACTGATGCTCGCCGGTGATCCCGGCGATGGTGTGCTGGGGGTGAGCGAAGTCGAAGTCGAGATAGATGCCGGCCCCCATTCCCACCGGCCGGCCGTCGGCGATCGCTACGAAATACCCCTCCGGGAACACCGCGGCGTAGGCAAGAATGTCCTCTTTGGAGAGAAGGTCCTCGGGGTTGGCCATTGGAAAGCAGGTGAGCTCGATCTGCTCAAGCTCGCCCGCCATCTCAGGCCCGAGGTTGACAATCCTCACCTCGCTCACAGTTGGAATGTCTCCCAGGGAGTCTCTCCTGGCAAGCCCCATACCGAGTCCAGTCGTCGTTGGTTGGTGCGCATCACCACTGCCCCGCAGGTGGCCACGTCGTGGGGAGTGCCAGCCTTTCGAGCGATAGAGGAATCGGCGAAGAAAGCATCGAGGTTCGTGGCCAGGTCGTGACCTCGCTCGAGACGCGTCTGGCTGCTGGCCACATGCTCTGGAGACCGATCCCCTTCCTCGAGCCTGGTTGCGGGGTCAATGCAATGGTTGGTATGGACGAAGGGCCGCTCCGTCACTCGGTCCACTCTCACCGATCCCGGCATGGCCTCGATGTTCACCCCAGACCCGTCAGGCCCTATCAACAAGTAGTTGTGCCCACCGGCCAGGTCGGCATCGATCACACAGTCGATCGCCGTCTCGAGAGTCGTCTGCTCCAGCACCTTCCTGACGACAAAGGGCCAGGTGACCCCGGGCTTTCCGATCGAGGTGAGATTGTTGATCCCAACCCCGATCCCGGCTTCGTTCATCCCGATCTGGCCGAGACAGCCCGCGGTGGTCTGCACCACCGCCGCAGGGCCTACCAGTGGGTCCAGCTTGAGCATCACCACGTATTCGCCCGCCGAGGCGTGCATATCCCAGGTCTGGGCGAGGATGCCGCTTGCGGGATCGAGGACGGCGGTGCAGTCGTCTTCAATCGGTGCCCAACCGTCGTGGGCTCTCACCACATCCACCAAATCGGTGAATCCCCCGACCACCACCGCCTCCGCAGGTGTGATCCCGGCACCCGCGGCGAGGGCCAGCATCTCCTCATAGAGAGACGTCGAGTAATCCCGATGATGGGACAATGTCGCCTCGGCGAGATCGAGCACCGTCTCCGCCCTGGCCTGTCGCCCCGACCAGGTCGCCTCACCGGACAGACCCAGCCGTTCCTCCAGGTAAGCGCGGATCAGTGGAGCGCACTCGACACCGTGAATCCGACCGAAGTCGGTGGCGTCGCCGTATATCTCCAGAACTCGCAGCGGTCCGGTGTTCATGCCATCCACGCTAACGCGTGTGGCCCACCTCCCAACGGGGATCCGAGGAGGTCCGCATTCGACTCGCTCCGGTCAGGTGGCGGAGGCCTGGGGAACCGAAAACCTCGCTCCACCCGTCCAATCGGCAAGCCCGTGACCCGGGCGTAACCGAGGAGACACCAAATGAAACGACTCACAGCGATTCTTGCCCTGGCGATGGTGTTGGCCGCCTGCGGCAGCGGCGACTCAGGAGGAGAAGGCGACTCCGCCGAACCGGCGAGCGGCAACCTTGGGGATGGCCTCGCCGTTTCGCCGGACACCACCGCGGCAGCTGCGGAGGAGGCGAGCGCCGAAGACCGAGACGGCACGATCGGGGTCAACCTCGAGGTGTCCCAGGACCGCAAGGTGATACGTCAGGCGAGCTTGGAGCTTCAGGCAGACAACACCAGAGAGGCGTTCGACCGGATCGTCGAGTTGACCGAGAGCGCCGGAGGTTTCATCTCGAATGCCACGGTTCATCCGGTTGCCAATGAAGGGGATCAGCCGGCAGTGGTCATGACTCTGCGCATCCCCGCATCTCAACTCACCCATACCATGACGTCGATCAAAGCCTCCGTCGAGGAAGTCGTCTCGGAGTCACAAGGTGCAGAGGACGTGACCGATCAGTTCATCGACCTCGAAGCCCGGCTGACAAACCTCACTGCCCTCGAGGTCGAGCTGCGGGCTCTGCTCGCCGAGGTGAGACAGCAACCCGAAGCCGACCCGGACAAGCTGCTCCGGGTCTTCACTGAAATCTCAAATGTCCGCGGTCAGATCGAGCAGATCCAGGGACAGCTCAACTATCTCGAAGACGTGGTGTCGATGGCCACCCTCGAGATCAGCTTGAGCCCGACTCCGGCTGTCGTCCCAATCGTGGAAGACACCTGGCGACCGCTGGAAGTGGCCCGGGACGCGCTGAGGAGTCTGGTGAGCGGGCTGCAAGACGTGGCCGAGTGGGGGATCCACTTCGCCATCTTCACCGTGCCGATGCTGATCCTGACCGTCGGTGTGCCGCTCCTGGCCCTGTATGTGGTAGTCCGACAGTGGAAAAAGCGGCGCCCTCCCGTCGAGCCCGACCCCGCTCTCCCCGCCGAGTCCTAGTGGTCTGTCGCTGAAATAGGGCGAGGGTGTCTCCGAGTCATCGGCGTGATCTGGCAAGGAGAAAAGCGCAGTCGCAGGCGGGGCCTGCGTCGAGCATTTTGGACGCAGCCAGGCGCGTCGAGGGCCGGAGAGACACCGCCAGTATTTCAGCGACGGGACACTAAGTGAATGGGGCCCCCGAAAGGGGGCCCCATTCGTTCGGCCATTCCCTCGCTCAGCTCTTTGCCTGGGCCAGGTAATCGGTGAAGTTGATCTCGTAATCACCGGTGTCCTGGATGACCTCCAGATCCTCGGCCTCAAACGTCGGGGCATAGAACTCCACTACCTCGAGCTCCACGAGATCGAGCGACGCCTCGTTAGGGCTCCCGTAGTAGTTCCAGTTGGTCAGGGTTGCCCCGTTCTCCGCTTCGAGAATGTAGTTGATGAAAGTGAACGCGGTGCAGGGGTGCTCGGCGTTGGCCGGGACCGCCATGTTGTCGATCCACAGCGTCGCACCCTCCTCGGGAAGGACATAGGCGAAGTTGTCCGGGTTCTCTGCCTCTCCTATCGACACGATCATGTTGCCCGAATAGCCGTGTGAGACGGCGACCTCACCCGAGACCAACGCCTCGTCATACTGGTCGGAGTCGAAGGTGGCGATCCCCTCCTGTGCCGCGGCGATCAGGTCGGACGCTTCCTGGAGATGAGTCAGGTCGGTGTCATTCAATGAGTACCCGAGGTACTTGAGGGCCGCACCCATGGTCTCCCTCGGGTCGTTGAGGACCGACACCCCACCGGGGAAACCGGTGGTCAGTTCGGGGTCGAACAGCAGCGCCCAGCTCGGTTCGAAGTCGGCGCCCACGACCTCGAGGTTGACCCCGAGACCTGTGGTCCCGTATTGGTAGGCGGCCGAGAACTGGTTGCCCGGGTCATAGGGCAATTCGGTGAACCGCGCCGAGAGGTTGGCCAGATTGGGAACAGCTTCGGTGTTCATCGGCGCCAGCAGACCGTTCTGGATCATGATCCCCACCATGTAGTCCGAAGGGACGATCACGTCGTACACGGCCCCCGCCTGCATCTGGGCCAGAAGCGCCTCGTTCGACTCGTAGAAGTCCTCCACGATGTCGACTTCGTATTGCTCCTCGAAGGTGGTGATCAACTCGGGATCCATGTACTCGGACCAGTTGTAGAAGTTGAGGTCACCGTCGACCTGATCGAGGGCACATTCAGACCCGGGAGCTCCATCAGGTGCCTCCGTCCCGTCGGTGGTGGTGCCTTCGTTCCCATCGCCGGCGTCGTCGCCACCACATGCCGTCATGACCAGAGCGAGCACTGTCAACAGCGCAATGAGCCTTGCCAACCTTTGCATCTCGTGAATCCTCCCGGGAATAATCGATTTGCAGCGTTTCGTCTCGGTACCTTATCGACCCAGGAGAGGAACGCCCACCGGACACTCCGACCGCTTCAGTCGACAGCGGCCTCATCGAGCGCGGTGTCTGCGTCATTTGGCTTCTCCGCCCGGGTCCCGGCGCCCCGCTGCAGGCCGAGCGAGATACCGACCAGGACCATCGAGGCGACCAGCATCAGGGTGCTCACCGCGTTGATCAGCGGCGTCACCCCCCGCCGCACCAGGCCAAACACGTAGACAGGAAGGGTGGTGGCGCCGGCTCCTGAAACGAACTGGGTGACCACCACGTCATCGAGGGACAAGGTGAGCGCCAACAGCGCGCCCCCGGCCACGCCGGGTGCGATGAGGGGCAACGTCACTTTGCGGAATGCCTGCCAGCGACTGGCGTAGAGGTCGGCGGCAGCCTCCTCCAGTGAGTTGTCCAGCTGGGAGAGACGGGCACGGACCACGACAGCCACGAAGGAGATGCTGAAGGCGATGTGAGACAGGGTGATGGTCCCCAACCCGTTTCTCAGCTGAACACCCACCAGGTCATCGAGGATCCCGAACACTTGAAAGAAGAAGATCAGCAGCATGACGGCCATGGTCACGTCGGGGATGATGATCGGGAGGTAGGCGATCCCGTCGAGTGCCCCTCTCCCCCGGAATCGATAACGCTCGAGAGCGATGGCCAGCATGGTGCCGATCACCGTGGAGACGATCGTGGAGAAGAAGGCCACGATCAGCGAGTTTCTCAGGGCGTTCATCACGTTGGCGTCCTGGAACATCGCCCCGTACCAACGGAACGAGGGTTCGGTCCAGATCGACACGTTGCTGTTGTCGTTGAAGGAGAACGCAATCAGGAGGACGATCGGGGCGTACAAGAACAAGAACACCACCCACGCGTTGATGCCCAGGATCCGGTCGGTTGACCGGGAGGTGGCGGTTCCTTCGCTCACAGTGTCTTGGCCCCGGCCCGAAAGTAGAAGATCGTTGCCAGAAGCATCACGAACATCACGGCGAAGGACAGCGCCGAACCGAATGGCCAGTTCCGGGCAGCGAGAAACTGGCTCACGATGTAGTCACCCAGGAGGGTGGTCTTCGCCCCGCCGAGGATGGCGGGGGTGACGTAGGCGCCGAGCGAAGGAATGAAGACCAGGATCGAACCGGCTACGACACCCGGCATCGACAGTGGCAGCGTGACCTTGCGGAACGAGGTCCAGCCATCCGCGTAGAGATCCCGTGCCGCTTCGACAAGCCGCCAGTCCATACGCTCCAAGGCCGCGTAGAGCGGCAACACCATGAAGGGCAGGAATCCGTAGACCAGCCCGATCAGCACTGCGGTCGTGGTGAACAAGAGGCGAATCGGCTCACCGCCCAAAGCCAGGCTGATCTGGGAGATCGGCCCCTCCGAGCCGAGGATCACCCGCCATGCATAGGTCCTGACCAGGAAGTTCGACCAGAACGGGATCATCACGAAAATGAGCAGGAGATTGCGGACGCGGGGGGACCTGGTGGCGATGTAGTAGGCGAAGGGGTAGGAGAACAGAAGACAGATCACCGTCGTGACCACGGCAAGCACCAGAGACCTGGCGAAGATCTCGAAGACGATCTCGGTGAAAAGCCGTTTGTACGACTCGAGGTTCCAGTCTTCGAGGACGGTGAGGCCCGTTGAATCCCTGGTGGCGAACGAATAGACGAAGACCAGCACCAGGGGCACCACGAACAGGAGCACCAGGTAGATGTAGGCGGGGAGGGAGATGAGCAGACCCCGGCGCGACTCGGCCTTGATCGCGGCATGCTCGAGCTCTGGGGTGACCGGCGCAGGTGTCTCCGGTTCGGCAGCAACCGGCGGTGCCGTCATCAGCTCAGCACCACGTTGGCAGCCTCAGGGCTCCACACCAGATAGGCCTCGTCCCCCACGTCGTAGAGCCCCACCCCCGGGCGGTTCTCCTCCTTGACCTCGATTTCGGTCCCGATGCCGACGTCCACGTCGTAGAAGTAGACATCGCCGTAGTAGAGACGTCTCGTCACCCGCGCCTTCAAACGGTTGTGCCCGGCCGGGATCTCCTCGTCGAGGTCATACAGGGCAAGCCGCTCCGGCCGCAGAGCCAAGGTCACGTCGTTTCCGGGCTGTGCTCCCCCCTCGGGCACTCCTATCTCCACCCCGCTGCCGAGCCGGGCCGAGTAGGAGCCGTTCATGGTCACATCGATGAAGTTGATATCACCGATGAAGTCGGCCACGAAACGAGATGTCGGTCGCTCGTAGATCTCTTCGGACCTGCCTACCTGCAGCAGACGGCCGTCGCTCATCACCCCGATCCGGTCCGACATTGTCAGGGCTTCCTGTTGGTCATGGGTGACGTAGATGAAGGTGATGCCGACCCGGCCCTGAAGGTCCTTCAGCTCCACCTGCATCGCCTGACGCAGCTTGAGGTCGAGGGCGCCCAGCGGCTCGTCGAGCAAGAGCACCTCGGGCTCGTTGACCAGTGCCCGGGCCAACGCCACCCGCTGTTGCATTCCGCCGGACAATTGGCTGGGCCTGGCATCGGCCCGCTTTGAGAGCTGCACTTGATCCAGGACTCGGCCCACTCGTTTCTGGACCTCGGACTTCTCGACCTTCTTCATGTTCAGGCCGAAGGCGACGTTCTCGGTGACCGTCATATGCGGGAAGAGAGCGTACGACTGGAACACCGTGTTGATCGGCCGCTGGTTGGGTGGCTTCAAGCCCATCTCAGAGCCGTGGACCCTCACGCTGCCCTCGGTCGGGAACTCGAAGCCGGCGATCATCCGCAGGGTGGTGGTCTTTCCGCAGCCCGAGGGCCCGAGGAGAGAAAAGAACTCTCCGTCGTTGATCGTCAGGTCGAGCTCGCTGACCGCTACCACGTCGTCACCGAACCGCTTGGTGACGCCTGTCAACTCGACTGCCGGCTTGGACATCAATCCTCCTCCCATACCACCTTCCCGTCGACGACCGTCATTGCCACGGAAGTCTCCCGGATCGGCCCATCCACCAATGGGTCCCTATCCAAGACCACCAGGTCAGCGAGCATACCTACGGCCAGGGTCCCGCTGACGCTCTCGCGGTGGTTGATATACGCGGAACCCGCGGTGAATCCGGCCAGTGCGTCCAGGAGCGAAATGCGCTCGCCGGGGTTGAGCGGCGGAAGCTCCGGCTCGTCGTGATTCAGCCGGGTGACCGCGGTGTCGATCTGGTCCATGACATCAGCGGTCGACACACCCCAATCCGAGCCCATGGCCATGGTTGCCCCGGACCTGAGCAGACTGCCGAACGGATATTGCAACATGGAGCGCTCCTCCCCCAAGAAAGGCCTGGTCAAGTCGATCTGGTCCGGACCGTCCTGAGCCCACAAGGCCTGAGCATTGGCGACGACACCGAGACGCCGGAATCTCGCCAGATCGTTGGGATGCACCACCTGTAGGTGGCTGATGTGATGACGTCCGGGACCCCAGCCGTTGGCGAGCCGCGCCGCCTCGACCGCATCTAGACCGTGGCGAACGGCAGCGTCGCCGATTGCGTGAAAGTGACAGGAGAACCCGCGCTTGTCCAGCTCGGTGACGATCTCCCCGAGCTGCCCCGGCTCGAGAAAGTCGAAGCCACGGTTGTCGGTCAGACTTCCGTCCCGATTGTTGTAGGGCTCGAGTAGTGCCGCCGTGTGGTTCTCCACCACCCCGTCGAGCATCAACTTCACCGCGGGTGATCGATATCGACCCAGCGGCTCAGCTCTCATCTGTTCGAGATCATCGATCTGCTCCATCCCCCGGTGCCGGTCCCACCACAAGGCCCCGATTGCCGAGCCGACCAACTCTCCGGACGTGGCCAGGGACCGGTATGCCTCGTGGGTTGAGGAATCCACATGGGCGTCCTGCCAGGCGGTGACGCCCATGGACAGCAGATAGCTCTGAGCAGCGAGGATTCCACGCCTGAGATCATCGGTGGTGTCCCCGGGGGCCAGCCGCTCTACCAGGCGGGTGGCTCCCTCATGAAGGGTGCCCTGCGGCGAGCCCTCCCGATCTCGCTCGATGCGGCCATCAGGCGGGTCAGGGGTGGTGGCGTCGATACCGGCCATCGACAGAGCGAGCGAGTTCGCCCAGGCCCCATGGCCGTCGGCGTTGTAGACCAGGACCGGGCGATCGGAGACAACGGCGTCCAACAAGCCCTTTGGGGGACAGCCCCTGGGGAACCAGGTCTGCTGCCATCCCGCGCCGAGGATCCAGGGCAATCCCGGGTTGTCGGCTGCATAGCGAGCGACGTAGGCCACGGCATCGTCCGATCCCACGCAGCCGGCGAAGGAGCAGCGGAGCAAGTCCAAGCCGCTGCTCGGTGGGTGGCAGTGAGCGTCTTGGAACCCCGGCGCGAGCAGTCGTCCGGCCAGATCGACAACCCGTTTCGCCGCACCGGCGGCGTCGACGACCTCAGCCTCGCCGCCCACCGCGCTCACGGCGGTCCCGGTCACGGCCAGGGCGCGGGCAAAGGATCGAGCCGAGTCGGCGGTGAACACCGGGCCGTTCACAAAGAGGAGATCTGCTGGCATCGGCCGGGCAGCGTAGCCCTTTACCTGCCCGGCTACGCTGGCGCCCATGTCCTCCTTCTGGCAGCCGTTCGCTGAGATGAGCAAAGTCCAGCACAACCCGTTCATCGTTGATCGTGGAGAAGGTATCTATGTCTACGACGAGGCGGGTAGGCAGTATCTCGATGCCGCAGCCTCGCTTTGGTACATGAACGTCGGCTACGGCCGAGAGGAGATAGTCGACGCGATGGCCGCCCAGCTGCGCAAGCTGCCCGCGTTCCACACCTTCATCGAGTACGCCACCCGGCCCCCGATTGACCTCGCCAACCGGATCGCCGCAGTCTCTCCCGACCCTGGCTCGAAGGTCTTCTTTGGGTCGGGCGGCTCGGATGCGGTCGACACCGCGGCCAAGATGGCGCGGCGCTACTTCAATGCGATCGGCGAGCCCCAGCGCACCGTGTTCATATCTCGGGAGTGGGCCTATCACGGGATGCACCCTTACGGCACGTCGATGGGCGGAATGGAGCCCAATCGAACCGGCTACAGCGGCGAGCTCGTCGCTGACGTCGTGTTCGTGCCCTACGACGACGCTGAGGCGGTCGACAAGGCGATCGATCATGCCGGCGCCGACCGCATCGCCGGGATCTTCGTCGAACCGGTGATCGGCGCCGGGGGGGTTCGACCTGTCAGTGCGGATTATCTGACATCGGTGCAGAGCTCGATCAAGAGCGCTGGCGGTCTCTATGTCTCCGACGAGGTGATCACCGGGTTCGGCCGTGCAGGAGCCTGGTTCGCCGCCAATCGCTACGGCCTCGATCCTGACCTCATCACTTTCGCCAAGGGTGTCACCTGCGGCTACGCCCCACTGGGCGGGGTGATCGCCTCTCCCAAAGTCGCGGCCCCATTCTTCGAAACGCCCGGGCTCATGTTCCGGCATGGCTACACCTACTCGGGGCACGCGACGGCGTGTGCCGCCGGACTGGTGGTGATGGACATCCTCGAGCGCGAGGACCTCCTGGCACGGGCCGCGGAGCTCGAAGACGAGCTATACCAGGCACTTCTCCCCCTCGAGGAGCTCGATGTGGTGGATCATATCCGGCGCGGCGTGGGGGCTCTGGCCGCTGTACAGCTGTCGGTTGGCGACGACGAGACCCTCCCCTTCCGGGCAGCCGCTGCTTGCAGGGAGGCTGGAATCCTGACACGTGCCGTCGGGGGAGGTGGGCTACAGGTGTCGCCACCACTGATAATGACGTCGGAGCAGGTGGCCGAAATGGCCGGGTTGTTCCGCACCGGTCTAGAAAGTCTGTGAAGCAAACCCCTTTCTGGGTCGACGAGCACCCCCTTCCCCGGAACATAACGTCGCCTCCGCCCGAGGAGGCCGACGTCGTGATCGTCGGCTCCGGTCTGACCGGCATAACCGCCGCCCTTCGGCTCGCTCGCGGTGGGCGCTCCGTGGTCGTAGTGGAGACAGGTGATATCGCCTCGGGTGCTTCCAGCATCAATGGGGGAATGGTCTCCCCCGACATCAAGGCCGGGATACAGGTCATCTTTGCCCGGTACGGGCCTCAGCTCGGAAAAGAGATGTGGGACGCCACGGTGCGCTCGGTCGAGATCGTCTCCGATCTCGTTGCAGGCGAGTCGATCGACGCTCAAATTGTCCGTGGCGGGATGGCAGCCCTGGGCGCCGACACTGCCAGTCGGTCGAGGTTCGAGAGGACAGTGGCCTGGTATCGGGACCACGTCGGTGTCGATTGGGAGGTGCTGGGGCCGGATCGCATCGCCGAGGTCGTAGGCGGCGACCACTTCACCAGCGCTCTCTTCGAGCCGGAGGGCATGGGCATCCAACCTGCGAAGTTCGTGTTCGGCCTTGCCGAAAGAGCCGCCCGGGCGGGAGCCATTCTCGTCGACAACTGCCAGGCGGTTTCATTCGAGGCGGACGGGTCCGGGTTTCGAATCCACACCTCGCGTGGGCCAATCAAAGCCGGTGAAGTGGTTCTTGCCACCAACGGCTACACCACGGCCCGTCCCTCGCCTGCCCTGGCCCGTCGGGTCGTGCCGATTGGCTCCTACATCATCGTGACCGAGCAGTTGGGCGAACGTGCCGCCGCAATCTTCCCCCGGGGCTCGATGACTTACACCAAAAAGCGCCTGCTCCACTACATGAGGAGGACCCCCGACGATCGCATCCTGATCGGTGGCCGGCGCAATCTGCACACCGGGCTCGACCTCGATGAGTCGGCCGCAGATCTTCGTCGCCAACTCGTTCGCTACTTCCCCGATCTCGAGGGAGTGGCGATAACCCACGTGTGGGGGGGCAAGCTCGGGGCGCCATTCGACCTCGTCCCACATATGGGTCGGGTCGACGGCGCCTGGTACGCCCTCGGCTACGCCGGCCATGGTGTGGGGCTTTCTACGCTGATGGGTCATGAGCTCGCCGGCATGCTCCTGGGCGAGGACCCGCCGAGTGTGTTCACCAAGGTTCCTCACCCGACGCGCTTCTACTACCGGGGCAAACCCTGGTTCCTCACACCTGCCTCGATCCTCTATCGAGCGCTCGACCGAATCAACAGATAGGCTCCTCTCATGAGCTTTCCCGAGACATCCACCTATCCCGAGCCCAGCCAGGCAACCACCGCATTGGTCCTTGGAATCCTCGGTATCGTCTGTTGTGCGCCGCTGGGAATCTTCGCCTGGATAATGGCCAACAACGAACTCGAAGGAATCAAAGCGGGCCGGCGCAACCCGGAGAATGAGGGGACCGCCAACGCCTCCCGAATCCTCGGCATCATCGGTATCGCCCTCCTCGGGCTCGGTCTGATAGTGCTGATTCTCGGCTTGGTAGGGATGTTCGCGCTCCCGTTTATCTCCGAAGTCGGCCGGTGACCAGTATCTGGGGGAACCGGATGGTGCTAGCCGCGCCACTCGGGCTGATCGGGTTCCTTGCACTCCTCTCACCCGACGGCGATGGCCCGACTGTCTGCCCTTTTGCTCTGTGCACCGGGATGGCCTGCCCCGGCTGCGGCATGACCCGGGCTGCGTCCAATCTGATTCGGGGGAACATGACGACCGCCCTGGCCTATCACCCCCTCATCCCCCTGATCGCGGCGATGGCGGTTGGCGGATGGTTGTGGTATCAGCTTCGACGGTCGGGGCGGGTGCGCCCCCTCCCCACCAGGTGGGTGAATGCCATCATGATCGGGACCGGGGTCATGCTTCTTGGCGTATGGGTCGCTCGCGCCCTGACCGGAACATTGCCTCCGGTCTGACCCTCTTCCTGAAGAGCCAGGCAATCGCAGCTGCGGCCAGGGAACTGAGACCCAGTGTGAGAGGGACCAGCCACTTGGAGTCGGCGACACGAGCCAGACTCTCACCTACCGGGGCTCGGCCACCCTGAGGGTCCACGATCCATGCGCCAATCCTGAGCAGTACCGCAAAGGAGAGAGCACCCAAGGCGAACCGATTGAGCAGGCTCCTGACGGCACGCACCCGATCACGGGAGACCGCCACATAGATCCAACCAGTGACCAGCATCACCATCACTGCCAGCAAGGCTGCCGTCCCCAGTGTCGAAGCGAGAGGTGACGAAACGCCCACCAGGGGTCGATCCGCCGAATCGCGAATCACCAGTGGGTCGAGCGTGGCGACGGCAATCTCGACCTGCTCGACCGAGACGGGCACTCCGGCATCGTTCAGCCCGGCAGTGATCACCCCGACGGAAGGAGCCAGGATCCGTGCGACATCGACCGACGAGCCAGAGGGGTCGGCCGAGGCGGCAGCCTGGACGCCTTCCTCCACCAGATCCACCAGCACCGGGCCCACCGCGGGATGTGACAGCACCTCGTCGGCTGCAACAGAGGCGGTTGGCCGGTCGATCCCGGTCTCGACCAACTCGGTTTCCAGCCAGGTGGAGAATCGCTCGGCGACGAGCTCACTGCTCGCCAGCGGGGTCAGTGAATCAGCCAGCTGCTGAGTATCGACCACGATGGCGCGACCCCAGAGACCGACCAGCAACACCGTCGATGCGAGACCGAAAGCCCAACCCGACAGACCGCTGGCAAACCGCCGTTTGCGGTGAGTGACACGAGCCGTGCTCACTTGATCACCAGTGCGGGGTTGGTCCGTATCCGCGGGCGCTTCTCGATGACCGCTCCGGCGAGAGCGTCAAAGGCCTCGGCCGCCTCGGAGCCGGGGGCGGCGACACTCACCGGGTGACCCAGGTCGGCTCCACGCCCCATCGCCGACAACAGAGGGATCTGAGCCATCAGGTCTACCCCGAGCTCCCCGGCCAGGGAAGCGCCACCCCCGGCGCCAAACAACTCGTAGCGTTTCCCATCGTCGCCGGTGAACCAAGCCATGTTCTCCACTACCCCGATCACTTGTTGATCCACCTCGGCAGCCATCAGAGCAGCCCGACGCGCCACCCGCTGCGCAGTCGGCTGGGGTGTGGTTACCAGGAGCACCTGGGCCCGGGGCAGAAACTGGGCCATTGAGATGGCGATGTCCCCGGTGCCGGGGGGCATGTCGACGATCAGGAAGTCGAGGTTGTCCCAGAAGACATCCTTCAAGAACTGCTCGATGGCGCGGTGCAGCATCGGACCTCTCCAGATGACTGCCTTGTCATCTCCGACGAAGTAGTCCATCGACATGACCTTGACCCCATGGGCGGTCGGCGGGAGGATCGACTCACCGATGAGCACCGGTGGCTGGTCGATCCCGAGCATCCTCGGGATCGAGAACCCCCAGATATCCCCGTCGACGATGCCGACCTTTTTTCCGACCATCGCCAGCGATACCGCCAGGTTGCAGCTGACCGACGACTTGCCCACCCCGCCTTTGCCCGACGAGATCGCCACCACCCGCGTATGCGACCCTGGTTCACCGAGAGAAGGCCCGGCATCGGCTCTGATCCGTCCGATCCACTCGGCGGCGTCCTGTTCGGTCATCACCTCCACCGTCACCTCCGCCCCACGTCCGTATGGCTCGAGAGCGCTCTGAAGACGTTCGTTCAGCAGCTGCGGCGGGTTGGGGGTGGGAAGGAGTAGGTCGACCGTGATCTTGCCCGACATCTTCTTCTCCGCACCCTTGACCAATCCGAGGCTGCCGAGGGTGCGACCAGCGAGGAGAGGCGACTCCACGGACGCGACTGCATCCAGCACCTCGTTGTTGGAAGACATTGATTTCCCCTATGGCGACAGTGGTTAGAAGACTCGCCCAACTATACTTTTGACCAGTCGGTACCCCTCATGGACACCAAGACCCTCGACTCCCGCATCTCGGATCTCACCGCGGCGCTCGGCGACCCCACCCGACGCGCCATCTATATCGCCGTCCGGGAATCACCGGAGCCGCTCACAACCTCGAATGTTGCTGCCCTCTTCGACATCCACCCCAACGTGGCCCGACACCACCTCGACCGCCTAGCCGACGACGGCTACCTGATGGTGAGTCACCGGAGACCATCGGGTGTGGGTGGGCCCGGCGCCGGTCGCCCCGCCAAGTGTTACGAAGCCACCGCCAAAGAGGTGTCGGTCCATTTCGCCCCGCGTCGCTTCGAGATGCTGGTCGAGATGTTGATCAGGATCCTCGACGAGGTGGCTCCTGATGACCTCTCCAAGGTGGCAGAGTCGGTGGGAAGGGCATACGGGCAAGAGCTGGCGGCAGAGATAGGGGTTCCCGACGAGCCCGGCTACGACGGCGCGGTGCAAGCCGTGGCCAGCGCGATGACCGGTCTCGGCTTCTCGGTCGACCCTGACATCGAAGGTCAACGGCTTCTCACCTCATACTGTCCATTTGGTGAGGCGGCGACCAGTCACCCCGAGGTGGTCTGCTCACTCGACCGAGGCATCGTCGCCGGCATGTTCGGTGCCCTGTCGTTTGACTGCAATCCGGTGATCATCCCCCACACCGCGCTCGAGGACGACTGCGTCACCCGGGTGCCGGTGACGATCTCCTAGTGGTCTGTCGCTGAAATAGGGCGAGGGTGTCTCCGAGTCATCGGCGTGATCTGGCAAGGAGAAAAGCGCAGTCGCAGCCGGGAGCTGCGGCGAGCATTTTGGACGCAGCCAGGCGCGTCGAGGGCCGGAGAGACACCGCCAGTATTTCTGCGACGGGCCACTAAACACGTCTTCCCCGCACCGATGTCGAAGATTTTCCGACTTCTTCTCGTCTTTGCAACACGAGTCATCTATCGCGGGTGCGGATGAGAGCGCAGGACCTGCGCCCCGGTAACCTTTGGAACACTGTTCAACTGTGGAAGGTCCCATGTCCATTGACCCCTTTGGTTCCCGGGCCACCCTCGAAACTGCGCTCGGGGCCCGGGAAATAGCCCGGCTCGACGCTATCGAAGGATCAGACCGGCTCCCCTATTCGATCAAGGTCTTGCTCGAGTCGGCTCTTCGTAACCTCGACGGTGTCGCGGTGACCGAGGACGACGTTCAACGCCTCTCCTCCTACGACGCCACCAACGTGGGCGAGCAGGAGGTGCCTTTCGTGCCGGGACGGGTGGTCCTCCAGGACTTCACCGGCGTGCCGGCGGTGGTCGACCTCGCTGCGATGCGTTCGGCGATAGTCCGCATGACCGGCGACCAGGCTGCCGCCCAACGGGTCAATCCGCTGATACCTGCTGATCTCGTCGTCGATCACTCGGTGCAGGTGGATTCTTTCGCCCGCTCCGACTCCCTGGTGATCAACTCGAGAAAGGAGTTCGAGCGCAATCAGGAGCGCTATGAGTTCCTGAAATGGGGACAGTCCGGGTTCGCCAACTTCAGGGTGGTCCCGCCGGCCACCGGGATCGTTCACCAGGTCAACCTCGAGTACTTGGCGAAAGTGGTTTGGGACGACGACCGGTGGCTCTATCCCGACAGCCTGGTCGGCACCGACAGCCACACCACGATGATCAACGGTCTCGGGGTGGTGGGATGGGGAGTGGGAGGCATCGAGGCGGAGGCGGCGATGGTGGGCCAACCGATCCACATGCTCCTCCCCGAGGTGGTCGGGTTCAAGCTGACCAACCGGCTTCCCGAGGGGGCGACGGCCACCGATCTGGTGCTTCGGGTGACCGAGATGCTCCGGGACCACGGGGTGGTCGACAAGTTCGTCGAGTTCCACGGCCCCGGGCTCGACGAGATGCCCGTGGCCAATCGGGCGACCATCGCCAACATGGCCCCGGAGTACGGCGCCACCATCGGCTTCTTCCCGGTCGACGGGCAGACCCTCAAATACCTGCGACTCACCGGGCGTGACGAGAAGCTCATCGACACCGTCGAGCAGTACTACAAAGCCCAGGGGATGTGGCGGGAGAACGACAGGGTGGTCACCTACTCGGCCGAGCTCGAGCTGGACATGTCGACGGTCGAGCCGTCATTGGCCGGGCCGCGACGACCTCAGGACCGGATCGCCCTCTCGGCCATGGAGCCCCAGTGGAAGTCCGACTTGACCAACCTCTTCGGCAAGAACGGAGGGGCGAGAACGTCGACTGTCGTGAGCTGGGAGGACGAGGGAGGCAGCCCCGCCAAAACCGACGGGCTCAAGGCCAAGACCGGCGTCGACGTGGTCTACGAAGGAGAGCAGTTCATATTGACCGACGGCGACGTCGTCATCGCCGCAATCACTTCATGCACCAACACCTCGAACCCCGATGTGATGGTGGGAGCGGGACTGGTGGCCCGCAAGGCTCGTCAGTTGGGGCTGCAGCGAAAGCCGTGGGTGAAGACTTCGTTGGCGCCCGGCTCCAAAGTGGTCACCGAGTACCTGACCAGCGCCGGGCTGATGGATGATCTGGAGACGCTCGGCTTTTACATCGTGGGATATGGATGCACTACCTGCATCGGCAATTCGGGCCCGCTTCCCGGCCCTATCTCCGACGCCATCAACGCCAACGACCTCGTCGCGGTCTCAGTCTTGTCGGGCAACCGCAACTTCGAGGGCCGGATCTCGCCCGATGTGCGCGCCAACTACCTCGCCTCCCCCCCTCTGGTGGTCGCCTACGCCATCGCCGGGACCGTGGACTGGGACCCGATCGCCGAGCCGATCGGACAGGACAGGGACGGCAACGACGTGTTCCTGCGTGACATATGGCCGAGTCAGGAGGAGATCGGGCGCATCGTCGCCTCCCACGTCAGTCAGGGACAGTTCGTAGACAAGTACTCCGATGTGTTCACGGGATCCGACGAATGGCGGGAGATCACCACCGCCGAGTCCGACCTCTACCCGTGGAACGCAGGCTCGACATACATCCAGGAACCGCCGTTTTTCGTGACGCTTACTCCGGAGGTGACTTCGATCGCACCCGTGACCGGGGCCAGGGCTCTGGCCAAACTCGGAGACTCGGTCACCACCGACCACATCAGCCCGGCAGGCTCGATCGCGCCGACCAGCCCGGCGGGGCTGTTTCTCATCTCCCAGGGAGTCCAGCCGGCGATGTTCAACTCCTACGGCTCCCGGCGGGGCAACGATCGGGTGATGACGCGCGGCACTTTCGCCAATATCCGTGTCCGCAACCAACTCGCGGCCGGGATCGAGGGCGGTTGGACCACCGACTTTCTTGACGGTGAGGTCAAGTCGATCTATGACGCGGCGATGCACTACCAGGAGGCAGGCGTCCCCCTCGTGGTCCTTGCCGGGCGGGACTACGGGATGGGCTCGTCGCGCGATTGGGCTGCCAAGGGCACGTTCCTGCTGGGGGTCAAAGCGGTGTTGGCCGAGTCGTTCGAGAGGATTCATCGATCGAATCTGGTGATGATGGGTGTCATGCCCCTGACCTTTGTCGAGGGCGAGAGCGCCGATGGGCTCGGGCTGGACGGCACCGAGACGTTTGACATCGACATCGACGACGCTCTCGAGCCAAGACGGAGAGTCACGGTTAGAGCGCTGGCCGTCGACGGCTCGGTCAAGGAGTTCGGCGTCATCGCTCGAGTCGACACACCAATCGAAGTGGAGTACCTGCGCAACGGTGGCATCCTCCACTACGTGCTGAGAAAGATGGCCTCTGTCTGACGAGTCGGTTGAGTCGCTGTCCAGCCGCAGATTCCTGCTCAGCGGTGTGTTCGTCGGTGTCCTCGCCATCGGGCTCATCGTCGCCTGGGTCGTCGACGATGGAGGAGAGGTAGCGCTCGCCGGGCGCGCCGCACCCGACTTCACCGTCGAGCTCCTCGATGGCGGAGAGTTCGACCTTGCCGGGCATCTCGCCGATGACGGGCGTCCCCTGGTCTTGAATCTGTGGGCATCCTGGTGCGCCCCGTGCCGGGCGGAGATACCCACTCTCTCGGCGTTCGCCGTGACGCATCCCGGCACTGCGGTGCTCGGCGTAGCGGTGGAGGACCAACCAGAAGACGCTCGTGGGCTCGCCGCTGAGCTGGATCCTTCCTATCCGCTCGGTCTTGCCGACGGCGGCTTCGAGAGCTCGTACCCCAACCTCGGCCTGCCCGTGACCTACTTCATCGACGACTCAGGCGTGGTGACTCACGTCTTCAACGGTTTGCTCACCAAGGAGCGTCTCGAGGAGCTGACGACGACCTGAAGGTCTGCGCCCCTGGCACGCCTCAACATTCCAACGACATTGGCCAGAGCGCTAGGAGAGACTGTCGAGGCGTCCCTCGAGCGACTCGACGTACACCAGGTTCGGGCCCTGGACCAACTCGGCGGTGATGATCAAGCGCTCCCGCGCCGAGAACTTCGGGTTGCAGGTCGTCAGGGTCAGCCATGCCCCAGGTCGATCATCGACGACCCAGACGTCCGTCGGCTCAACGACGAACGACTCCCGAACCTCGTAGACATGCAGACCGATCGCCGTCTCCAATTCGATCCGGTCTCCAGGCCCCAGCTGATCGAAGTCGAAGAAGGGTCGCCCATAAGTGGTGCGGTGCCCTGAGATGACCGAGTTGCCCGGTTGGCCCGGCACCGGAGTTCCCGGCATGTGACCGGGCCCCTTGGTCAAGGTGTCCACGGACACCCCTTCGAAAACCACCGCATCCAAGGCGAGGCGAGGGACACGGAGCGAGGCGAACGCCTGATCTTCGGGCCCTGCGTCCTCAGGGAAGTACTCGACGATTTCCCCAGCGGCATCCTCGACCTCTTCTACCACCGGAGGGCTCTCCCGCGCCTCATCGAGCATGACGTCCAACGTCTCCTCAGCGGCAGCCTGAACCCGGGCATTGACAAGGTCGGTGACGAACAGCTGCCAACCGAGATAGCCGAAGATGAACAGACCACTCCAGATCAGTGTCCAACCGAGGATCTGGGTGTTGCGCCGCCGACCACTCCCCCGCTTCCGGCGGTGAGCGCCCCGGCCCGCCTCCGACCGGGAACGAGCGGTCACTTCCATTTCGGCTCTCTCTTCTCGCGGAATGCGGCCAGCCCCTCAGCCGCATCGTCGGTCAGAGCCGTCGCGGTGAGCCCGGTCTGAAGACGATCCAACGCCAGGTCGAAGTCGAGATCTGCCATGCCGAAGAAGGCGTCCCGCCCGATCAGCGATGTGGCTGGGCTGATTGTCTTGAGCGCCTCCACCGTCTCGGTAACGACGACGTCCAGGTCCTGGCGGGAAACCACCCGTGACACCGCCCCCAATCGCTGCGCTTCGTGGGGATCGATGATTCGCCCGGTGAGCATCAACTCAAGGGCCGCCTTCCGCGGCATCACCCTGATCAGCACCGCCGAGATCATCATCGGCCAGAGACCGACTTTCACCTCGGTGGCGCCCAACCTGGCATCCTCGACGCAAATCGTCACGTCGCATGCTGCCGCGAGCCCGAATCCTCCGGCGAGGGCATGACCATTGACTCGAGCGATAGTCGGTTTCCCACCGCGAATCATCGCTCGAAACAGATCTGCCAGAACCCCCCTTGCCGAGTGAAGGCCCACCGGGTCGTCTACGAACGAGCCGGTGAGATCGCCGCCGGCCGAGAACGCGACATCCCCCGCCCCGGTGTAGACCAGGACCCGAACCTCGGGGTCGGCTAACGCCTGGTTGGTGGCATCGAGCAACTCCACCATGGTCTCCACCGAGATCGGGTTCCGTCGCTCGGGATCGGCGATGGTGATCGTGGCCCGCCCTTCGCCAACTTCGTAATGAACCAACTTTTCACGCTCTTCCGGTGTGTGCCCGGTGGTATTACCGTCGGCCCCCATGCTATGGCTGGCCATCGTCCTCTTTATAGCTCTGGCCATATCCGTCCTGCGCGGCGGCCGTCTGACGAATCTCGGCGATGTCGAGCTCCGCGCCTGGTGGCTTCTCCCGATTGCGCTCGGTCTCCAACTGGGCACGTCGGTTCTCCCCGACACAGACTGGGCCGAGGGCGTCGGTCTGGCAATGGTCCTTTCGTCCTTCTTCGTGCTGATGGTCCTGGTGCTCTTGAATCGCAACCGGACCGGGATGTGGTTGGCGGGGCTGGGAGTGCTGATGAACTTCACCGTGATCGCTCTCAATGGGGGAATGCCGGTGTTGGCCGAAGCTGCCCAAGTGGCCAGTGGTTTCAAGGTCCAAGACCCTGACCTGTCCGGATCGTTCAAGCACGTGATCCTCGACGAGACCTCCCGGTTGACCGTCCTGTCCGACGTGATCCCGCTCAGGTTGTGGTCGCTAGGCCAGGTGATAAGTCTCGGGGACGTATTCCTCGCAGTCGGTCTCGGGCGATTCCTCGAGCAGGAGCTACGCCGTCCGCGTCGCTACTTCAGACATGGCGCCCACGCTCAGCCTGGCTCGGCAAGCAAGCCCTGATCAACTGCTAGTGCCGGGCCCACCGGAAATCTCAGGCACGCACCGGAACCAGGACGCCACGGCTTTCGAGCAGACGGCGCAATGATGCCACCAACTCGGGGTCGTACTGATAGGCAGCACCGGCGTGAAGGTTCTCCAGAGCCTGAAGCGGGGAGAGCCGATCGCGGTGTACCTGCCAGTCGTAGGCAGCTGCCACCTTGATGATCCGGGAGACGATCGAGACATCCGGATCGGTCTGCTCCCCCGGTTTGCGATGCGGCTGGTACTGGTGCCGGACGTGAGTGGCGACCCGGCTCAGGTAGGGAGATTCGGCGATGATCTCCGAGCTCCACCTGGCGATGTCGTCGTCGTCGTAGCCTCTTCGCAAGATCTGTGGTTCGTTGAGGCTGACCCTCCCGATGTCGTGCATCAGCCCGGCGTACTCCACATCCTCGACCTGCACCGGTCCCAGGCCGATCTCCTTGGCAATCGCCGATGCCAGCTCGGTGGTGCGATCGGCATGACCGTCGACACCGAGACCCGACACTTCCGGGATGCGGGCCAGGGCGCGGATCGTCTGCTTGTAGGTGACCTTTGTCTCCTGAAAACGCCGGAACGCCAGATGGGCGAATGAGTAGGGCAGCAGCGATGTCGGGAGCGCCCACCAATGGAGCTCGGGCCACAGCTCGCCGAACAGGGCACCGGTCATGGCCAGGCCGAGGAACACATTGAGATCATGGATCAACGCCCGGGCCAAATAGGTTCGCGACAGCTCCCGCTTGCCCATTACCAGCAATGCGCGCAGCGTGACCTCGACCGCAATCCAGGCGACGAGGGCGACGCCAAACGGGAACAGGTCCTTCCACTCTCCAGACAACTCCGTGAACGGGCCAACCCTCAGCGCCGAGTAGACGGTGGCATAGGTGACGTAGCCGAAGAAGCGTCGCACGATCGTCGGCAGCAGGTCGTCGTGCTTCTCGCCCCGGGAGTATCGGAGCACCCATACCAGGGCGACGCCGATCCCGTAGCTGGCGATAGCGGCCGGAAGATCGACTCCGCTTCCATCGCCGAGCACGAAGGGGATGGCCGCGGCCACGGCCAACCCGGTGGTGAACTGATTGCCCGAGTTCGATGCGGCAACCCCGACCAGGGAGGCCACGACCAGGGCGGTCACCGCTACCAGGATCCGGAGCGGCTCGCCGGTGGCCACTATCGCCGCGTAGAGGCCGAATCCACCGATGACCAGCACGAACAACCACGAGGTGATCGACAGGGTCCGGCTGCTCCAACTAGCCACGAAGGGTCAGCTCCGGCTCTTCGGCGAGGCGGCGGGCCATCTCCTCGTCATTGACATGCGGGGCGCCCCAGCGTTGCCCGGCGCTATTGAGGGCTCTTTCGAATGCGTCAACCACCTCGGGGTGGAACTGCCCTCCTGAGTGCCGTCTCAGCTCTGCCAACGCATACTGCTGGGAGAGGGCCATTCGGTATGAGCGCGCCGAGGTCATGGCGTCAAAGGAGTCGGCAACGGCCACGATGCACGCTTCGAGACTCGGTGGGTAACCATCGCTGTGGCCCCGGCCTCCGTAGCCGCTGCCGTCGAAGTTGCTGTGATGACCGGAGGCGATCTCGACCATCGGCTGGAGGAAGTCGACCTCGGCCAGGATCTCCTCGACAAGATGGGCGTGCGACTTCATCTCGGCGTACTCATCGTCGTCGAGCCGGCCCCGCTTCCTGATCAGAGCGGTTGGCACCGCCAGCTTGCCCAGGTCATGGATGAGGGCGGCCCAACGCACCGTCTCGAGTTGGGTGCCGCTGAAACCGAGCTCTTCACCGATCATCTGTGCGAACACCGCCACCCGCTCGGTGTGACCGCGGGTGTACATGTCCTTGGCTTCGAGAGTCTTGACAAAGCCCCGAATCGAGCCGATGTGGGAGTCGCGCAACTGGGCAAAGGCGTAGAGCGACATATGCCCGATCCCGTAGACCCCGACGATGAACACGATGATCGCCTCCCGGGCGGCGATGAGAAAGGCAGCCCCGATCAAGCCCCCCAACAAGCCCATCGCCACCTGTCCGGTGAACAGGAAAGGCATCTGGGACCATGGCTCGAGATTGCCCCGACCAAACACGGTCCTCACCGCATACCGGACCAGGACTGTTTGCACCGTGGTGAAGGCGAAAGCGGCCACGGCCGAAACCAGGAGCACCCGGGGCAAAGACCCCGTCGTCACCGGCACCCCACCGAGATAGAAATCGAGGATGAACCCGGCCACCGCCCCGGCCAGGACCATCTGGCCGAAATTGGCCAGAGGCTGGAACCAGCGCCTCTCCTTGAAGTCCAGCGGCGTCAGGGGGCCTAACGCGGCCATCAGAGCCAACCCGAACATGGCATTGGAGTTGGGCTCCATCGCCAGCACCACCCCGGCAGTCATCGCCACCATCACCGAGGCCGATTGCCGCATGCGATCGTTGACCTCGACCGCGAAGAACTCGAGCAGGACAAAGAGGGCAGCGAAAGGAACCCAGTAACTCCAACTCGGTGGGCTCGCCACCAGAAACGAGACCACCAGCGCACAGAGACCCACCAGCGAATAGGGCACAGCGATCTGGAGACGACGCTGCACCGTGGGACGGAGTTGGCCAAACCACCCCCGAAACGGTCTTTTCCGCCCTGGCTTCAATAGGTCCCCCGACTTGCTGCAAGAAGTGTTGATGAGATCCGGCGTCGGATTGATCAGCCGATTTTCGTGCCTGCGAGCACTGACTCCAGGCTCGCGACGCGATTGGTAATGGGGGCCAGAAATGCCTGCATCTGAGACGCTCACCTGATTTGCTGTCGTATTCCGTCGACGTTGTGTGTCGACGTTGACGATCCGCTCCGCTTTGTTGGGTGGATGGGCGGTCACTCACGAGGCCGACGTCTGACGCCGGTTCTCACCATTCCCCGTCGGGTAGACGGGGAAGCTTCACATGTCAACAAGGCCCCTGACTTCGCCCGCCACGGGCTGAGGCAGACGGGTCGCGATGACCTCGAATACCCCACGGTTTTCCGCGAACAGCTTCCAGCAAGTTCCAATCTAGATGCTGGTCCCTCGGTGGACAAGAAGAAATGGTCCGTGCCAAAACCAGAAACGCCCATCTCCGGAGGTAGCCTCCCGGGATGGACGTGTCTGCGCTTCAGGACAAGATCGGCCAGATCGAAGGGGTCGAGGCGGCGAAAATCGTCGGCGACAACGGGCACATCCAAGAGATCCATGTCCTGGCGCGACGTAACAAACCGCCAAAACAGCTGGTCCGTGACGTGCAATCGCTGAGTCAGGCCCTGTTCGGCGAGGAAATCGATCGCCGCATCGTCTCTGTCGTCCAACTGGCTGACTCCGATCTGGAGACCGGTTTTCGACCCGCCCTCGTCGATGTCTCGGAGACACTCGACGGCTCGCGGGCCGACGTCACCGTCACCCTGCGCTGGCAGAACGAGCTCTACTCCGGGTCGGCCAACGGCGCCGCCGCCACCTCGGTGCGGGCCCGTCAAATCGCCGAGGCCACCATCGAGGCCGTACGGCAGGCGATACAACGCGATGTCGCCCTGGCCATCGCCTCGATGGACGTGCCGGTCCTGGGAAGTCGATTGGTGGCGATCGCCCAGGTGGTGGTGGTCACCGAGGCCACCGAACGCAACCTGATCGGGTGTGCCTACGTGGAGGACGAAGAGTCCCGGGCCGTCGTGAGGGCCGTGCTCGACGCCCTGAACCGATTCCTTCCCGACCTGAAAACACCCTGACCAGCGCCGTATCCACCCCCCATTATCTCTCGACGGCCTCAGCCGAGCGGGTCCTCCTGGCTGGTGGAAACGCGGTCGACGCCGCGATCGCGGCGACCGCGACCCAAGGTGTGGTGGCTCCGGAGACCTGTGGCATCGGTGGAGATCTCTTCGCTCTGATCCACCGCCCCGGATGGGATCGCCCCCGTGCCCTCAATGCTTCGGGTCGCGCCGGGTCGAATGCGGATGCCGAAGCCCTGCGAGCGACGGGGACCAACGAGATCCCGCGAGATCACCCGTTGTCCGTGACCGTCCCTGGGTGTGTCGACGGCTGGGCATCCCTATCCGAGGAGTTGGGAACGCTCACCCTCGGAGAATGTCTCGCACCTGCGATCGAACACGCCATCGAAGGCTTCGAGGTGTCGGTCGAACAGGAGCAAGCGTTCCGGCAAACCGCCTCCCTGTATGTGAGTCATCCCGCGGTTGGCGAGTTCTATCCCGATGGCCGACCGGTTAGCCGCGGAGCGGTGGTGCGACGGAAGAAGCTGGCCGCGACGTTGCGCACCATCGCCCAAGGGGGCAGAGATGCCTTCTACCGGGGCGACCCGGCCCATGACATCGTCACCGAGCTAGGCGGGATCATCACCCACGACGACCTGGCCGGGTCGCATGCCGATTGGGTGCCCCCGATCGGCTGCCCGGTGGCCGGGATGGAAGCCTGGACCATCCCACCAAACTCCCAGGGATACCTCGGCCCGGCGACCCTGGCAGTGCTCGAGATGACTGGAGCCCCGATCGATCCCGATGATCCCGACTGGTGGCACCTCCTGATCGAGGCGTTTCGCTCGGTGGCCTGGGAGCGCGACGACCTGGTCGCGGATCCCGACCATGCACCCCTTCCGGCAGAGATCCTGCTCGACACCGATCGACTCCAGCGAGCTGCCGCCACCATCGATCGCGAGAGGGCGGGGACCTGGCCGACGAGCATGGGCAGGGAGTCCGGCACCGCCTTCCTGAGTGTCGTCGACGCTGAGGGCATGGCGGTGTCGCTGATCCAGTCGAACTACTTCGGAACCGGCTCGGCGTTTGGTGCAGCCCGATGTGGGTTCCTGCTCCACAATCGTGGGGCCGGGTTCACCTTGACCCGGGGACACCCGAACGAGTTGGGCCCGGGGAAGAGACCTCTGCACACACTCTCACCCACCATCTGGACTTCCGATCGGCAACCGAGATGGGTGATCGGAACCAGGGGAGGAGCGGTCCAACCCCAGCTCGTGGCCCAAGTCGCGGCCCGGGTCGTGATCGCGGGTCAGAGCCTCGCCACCGCCCAGAACGCTCCACGGTGGACGGTCCAGGAGTTCGGCCCGTACTCCGAGGCTCGGTTTCAGGTCGAGCCCGGGCTCAGTAGATCGACCCTTAGCGATCTGGCCGCCCGTGGGCACGTGATCGAGGAGCTCTCGGCGCCACAACCCGGTTGGGGACCGGTCTCGATCATCGAGGTGGACGGGGACCGCCGCAACACCCATCCCGACCCCCGGGTGGAGACCACCAGCGCCATCGTCTTTTAACCGCTTACCTGAGGTACCTGGCGCCGTTTCTCCCCCCGAAGGGGGAGTACCGGCGTAGCCGCCGGGGAGGGGGGAACTCCTGGCGGTACCTACCTCAGGTAAGCGGTGTCTTGAGTTGGCGGATCACTTCCCGGAGTGCATCGGGGTCCATGTCGAGTGCCGAGCCGATGGTGTAGAACCCCACCCGCTGGATCCTGTCCCCATAGCGATCTCGGATCGCCTCGCCCAGCCGGTCGATGGGTGCCGCCACCCCAACCGTGAGCACGGCCTCGTCGGGCACCAGCCCGGCCATCTCCGCCCATTGCCCGCGCTTGGACATCGCGGTGAGCCGGTCGCCAAAGTCCCAATCGTTGGCGGCCAGCACCGGCTGGTAGGAAGGGGTCGACGCGTAGAAGGAGACCTGCTGACGCACCGGTTCCATCGCTTGCTCGATCTCGGAATCAGTCGAACCGGTCATCACGAAGACTGAGGTCGCCCTCGCCACATCTTCGAGGGCACGCCCCGACGCCTCTGCCCCGGTAGTGATACCGGGCAGGACCACCTCGTCGAGGTAACGAACCGTGTGAAACGGGTGAACGTGGAACCCCTGACACAACTCACCGGCAAGACGGCTCAGGTGGGGCCCGACACCGGCGATGTAAACGGGGATCTCGGGGT